>JAABUR0100008113.1_pt1 | contig 12200 bp, 17 predicted proteins | sample 5560091 | NCBI WGS metagenome assembly JAABUR01 (sample SAMN10711879, study PRJNA513375) | rock metagenome | isolation source: Antarctica rocks | place: Antarctica: Victoria Land, University Valley sud
TGGGAGGGCTTTGCACCCGACGACTGACACAGGGCCGTCCTCGCTGACCGATATGGACCGGGTAGGGTAAGATATCTCATGAGGCAACGACCCGCTCATGGGTAAGATTCTCTCGTGAGGCAATACGATGGTGCTCCCACTTGTTTTCGCAGCTGTCGTTGCCGTACCCCACAGGCCGACAGCGGTCGATGGGCCGCGTCAGCACCCCTACCTCACTATTCGATCTCGTGTGTTGGGTAGTGGGCGGGGTTGCTAGGCCGTGAGCATAGCCATGGACGTGCGCTGGCCCCGGCCGCCCCGGACTCGGTAGCCCGCCACGTCATTGCCCGTGCGACGTCTCGGGTCGTCCCATCAGCCATCTATGAGGAGACACAGCGTGCAATCGATAGCGGTCATCACATGTCCAGAGTGCGGCGGGGCGTTGCCGGATTCGATGCCCACGGACGCCTGCCGCTATTTCTACACCTGCCCGCACTGTGTAACACGGCTGCGACCGCTGCCCGGCGATTGCTATGTGTTCTGCTCCTACAGCGATGTGTCCTGTCCGCCCAAGCAGGCCGACCGGACCTCACCCATAGAATGTTGACGGAGAGAATAGAGTGATACGGACGCGGAGCGGAGTGGCCGCACCATGACGCAGACAATCGTCGGCCTCTTCGCGGACCCGGTAGCCGCCCTGCGCGCGCGGACCGAGTTGGCGGCGGCCGGCCTCACCCGCGCCTCGTCCTACAGGGAGGACGTCGCGGAGGAGGGGATGCCCGGCCAACACCTGGTGCTCGTCGAGGCGGACGGTCGGGAGACCGACGCGCGCGACATCCTCCTGCGCGCGGGGGCTGCGGGCTTGGAGGAGCGTGCGGCCTGCGTCGGCGTAGCTCAGGCGCACCTCGAACGCGACGGCGCGCGGACGAGGCGCGAGAGGCCGCGGGAGGAACAACATCCCCACGGCGGGGCCTGGCTGCGCGAGATCGTGTTCGGGCTCAACGACGGGTTGGTGACGACGCTCGTCTTCGTCATTGCCACCAGCCTGGCGGCGCAGAGCCACGCCGCGCTGCTGCTCGTCGTGCTCTCGGAGGTCGCGGCGGGCGGGGTCTCGATGGCCCTGGGTGGCTACCTCTCCGCGCGCACCGAGCGCGACATCCTGGCCTACCGCATCGAGACCGAGCGCCGCGAGATCGAGACCGAGCCGGAGGAGGAGCGCGCCGAGTTGCGCGACATCTACCGCAAGAAGGGACTGACGGGGCGGCTGCTCGACCGCGTGATCGCGCACCAGACGGCCGATCACGAGCGGTGGCTCAACGCGCTGGTGCGCGACGAACTGGGCGTGGTCGAGGAGGAGCCCATCGCGCCGTGGCGGCAGGGCCTCCAGATCGGGGGCTCGTTCGTCCTCGGTGGCCTCATCCCCACGCTCCCGGTGCTGCTCGGGCTGCCGCTCCCCTGGATGCAGGGCGCGGCCTACGGGCTCACCGCGCTGACCGCGCTCGGGCTGGGGGCGGTCAAGGCCCGCTACAGCCTCAAAGGGCCTGTGCGCAACGGGCTCGAATTCCTGGCCGTCGTCACGGCCGGCACCCTCGCCGGTGCGGTCATCGGCGTGGCGCTCCACGCGGTATAGGGGTATGATGTCCACCATCCAGACGGCGCTGCTCTACACCCTCATCCCGCTCCTCGCCGCGACGCTGGCCGGCGCGACTGCGGCCTACAAGCCGCCGCGCGCCCGCGCTACCAGCGCGGTGCAGCACTTCGCCGCCGGCGTCATCTTCGCCGCCGCGGCCATCGAACTGCTGCCCGAACTCCTGAAGCACTCGCCCGCGCCCACGCTCATCGGCTTCGCGCTCGGGATCGCGGCCATGTTCGCCCTGCGCGACGTGACGGAGCAGGTCGAGCGCACGGGCCGGGGCGACAGGGCCTCATTGCCGCGACCGGGGCGAACTTCCTCGTAGACGGGGTGGTGCTCGGCGCCGGCTTCGCCGCAGGGGGGCAGACCGGCGCGCTGCTCACCGTGGCCGTCGCTATCGAATACCTCTTCGTCGGCATCGCCGTGGCAGCGGAACTGGGCGCGGGGGCCTCGCGCCGGCGCAAGATCGGCGTCCCGTTCGCGCTCGCCCTGCTCACCACGCTCGGGGCTGGCGTCGGCGCGGCCGTGTTGGAGGGCGTGCTCGGCCGCGTGCTTGCGACGGTGCTTGCGTTCGGTGCCGTCGCCTTCATGTACCTCGCGACCGAGGAGTTGCTGGTCCACGCGCACGAGCGCGGCGAGACCGCCCGGGGCTCGGTGCTGTTCTTCGTGGGCTTCCTGCTCTACCTCTTGATCGAGGAGATTGTCGGTGCGGGGGCCGGCTGAGGCGTTCAACGTATCTCCTCACGCCTCGCCCCGCTTGTCGTCCCGCGTGGTGAACCCTCTGTCCACGACACCCTATGGATCGTGGGAGGCGGTGGCGCGATCACCGACGCGCAGGGCGTTACCCACGGACGGGACGAACAGGACATCGGACCCGCCGCGCACCCGCCTCGCGTGTCCGGTCGCCACGACGCTCGGCCACAATTGGCGTGTAGCCGAGCGTCGATCACCACCGTCATCGTTACCCGTCGCTGCCGCCGTCATGGCCGCCGTGCCCATCGCCCAGCCCATCAGTGTCCGCCGTGACTGCCACAGTCGCAGTCGCGGTTGCGGTCGTGGTCGCGGTCGTACTCGCGGTCGTACTCGGGGACGTGGTCGCGTCGTGGCGCTCGGCCTCGGGGGTCCCGGTCGGGTCATCCCGATGGCGTCCCTGCCCATCGGCCTCCTGCGTCGCGGGCGCTGTGGCGGCACGCTGCGGTGCGCTCGCCCCGTGTCTGTTGTGCGCGCGGTTGTGCTGGTGGCCCTGGGCCTCCGCGCGCGTGTCGTGCGCCTGTGCCCGGTCATGTCGATGCGCCGAGCGGGTGGCCGTCCCACCCGCGCCCTGACTCGCTACGGCCGCGTGTTGCGCGGCGCTCCCGCCGAGGCCGAGGAGCGCGACCAAGGCCATCGTGCGCAGCATGGATATTGTCGTCATTGTGGTGTCCCTTCTGTTCTCTACTTCTCTACGTGTCGGACAGATCTATGTCCGTCCGACTCTCATACCGCCCATACCCCGCGCCGTCACGGTCATCCCAGACGGATCGCCAAGCAGCCTCTTACCCGTCGCTGCCGCCGCCGTGGCCGCCATGGCCCTTATCGTCCGCCGCGGCCCCTTCCCGGATGATGGGGGCGTTGAGGACGATGCCCGTCATCGTCAGCGTGAGCTTGCCGGCTTTGGCCAGATCCTCGATCTGATTGTCCTGGCCCAAGGCGACCGCCTGGGACGGGTCCTTCCAGGTGACCGACACCTCCTGCCAGAGCGGGGTGTAGCCGCTCTCACCCGGCCACGAGCCGAAGACGGGACCGCGGGCGGCATACGTTCCGTTGGTGATGACATACATCGGAACGGCGTGGGCGAGCGACGTGGCCAGGCTGGGCGCGTAGTTGATGTGATCGCGCGTCGCCTCGGCCTTGTTCGAGGTATCCGTCATAATATACGTCGCTTGCTTGTTGTCGTAATAGCCGATCCAGGTGGTCATCGTGGTCTTGCCCACCGGCCCGAGCGAGGCTATCCCCGCGCCCGCAGGCGAACCACCGCCCGTCCCGCTGCCTGTCCCGCCGGTCGCGCCGTGGCTCGCCACGACGATGGTCGCGGTCATGTTGGGATGCACGGCGCAGTGGTAAGCGAAGGTCCCTGCCTTCGTAAAGGTGTGGGAGAAGGTCTGACCGGCGTGCAAGTCGGCCGATGCCGTCCAGGCGCCGGTGTCGCTGGTGACGGTGTGGGGGGCGCTGTCCTTCTGCGTCCAGACGACCGTGGTGCCGGGCGCGACCATCAGGGTTTGCGGGCTGAAGGCGAAGTTCTGGATCGCGACCTGTACCGTCGCGTGCGGTTGGACGTGGGGGACGCGGGGGATAGCGGCCTGGACCCCGATCAGCGGCGTGGCTAGGAGCGCGGGGGCGGCCAGGAGGGCGAGGGCGTGGATCATGCGCGTCGAGCGGTGCATCGTCGTGTGTCCTTTCGTGTGATCATCCGTGGGTGATAGAGTGGCGCTGGATCGTAATCGCGATCAGACCATCAATCCTCCGGTTCCTGTCCGCCAGTCCTACCCGATCATAGTGAAACACAGGGTGCCTGAGAAAGCACCAATAATGGGGGGTGGCGCCCTGGGAAATGCCTGAGAAGTTCCCGAAACGCGGCTAGATACTGCTCCGAACGAGGGGGATGGACCCTATACTCGTGTGGACTAACGATCGCGCTCGCGTCGACGATGACGCCGCGCCCGATCGAGAGAGGGGAGGTCTTGATGAAACGCGCGCTGTCCCGGTTCGCCTGGCGCGGGCGCGGGAGCCTGCTGCTGCGCTTCTCACTCCTGAGCCCGGTCGCGCTCGCGCTCATCGCGGTGAGCGTGGCCGCCGTGTTGGAGCATGGGCTGACGCACGATGCCCTGCGGCAGCAGGCCGACGAGGTCGCGGTCGTCATGCAGGGTGTCTTCGACCGCCCGCTGGCCGCGACGACGCGCCTCACGCCCCCCGGCGTCCGAGCGCGCGCGCCTAGTGAGCGAGGCTCGCCCAGGATCTCCTCTCCGCCGACGCGCATCTGGTGCGTATCAAAGTCTGAAACCCGGCCGGCCGCATCATCTACGCGAACAACCCCGCGCAGATCGGCCGCGCCTTCCCCCTCGACGACGACGTGCGCGCAGCCCTCGCCGGCCATCCGGCCATAGACATCTCGCGGCTGACAGGGGCAGAGAACGCGGGCGGTCCCGGCGCGCGAGGGGGGCGCTACAGCTTCATGGGGTAGCTGCGCAACGGGCTCGCATCCCTGGCTATCGTCACGGCCGGTACACTCGCTGGCGCGATCATCGGCGTGGCGCTCCATGTGGCGTAGCGGGCGCGCTGTCCACCATTCAGACGGCGCTGCTCTATACCTTCATTCCGCCCGAACGTGTAGTCATGTGTTTAACACCACGGGTGGTCCCACCGATACGGCCTCTGTCGTCCCACGGACAGGGCTCCCTGGTGCCACCCTGGCGACCTCCGTAACCCCACGGGCGAGCGCCACGGCGGTCCGCGTGCACGCTACTGATGGTTGCGCAGACGAGGCAGCACGACACGCAGGACGGCGAGGGCCATATAGGCGCCGACGAGGGCGGCGAGGGCGGCGAGGATCGCGGTCAGGGGGGTAAGGGCGGGCGAGGAGGCATGGTCCAGCGGGGCGGGACGGGGCGACCGGCGACGGGGCCGGTGAGGCGCCGCGTGCGCAGGCGCAGGGTCGAGCGTCCAGACGCGCGCGGGCGTGAGTATCGGTCATGTGTCACCTCCCGCGGTCTGCCTCCTGTACATACAATACCCCCAAGTTAGGCGGGATCGACCGCACGCGCGTGTCCGGCGTGGAGCAGGCGTACGGCGCCGGCGATAGCGACGAACTCGCCCAGCTCGTGGCCCAGCACGACGCCGGGCAGCGAGAGGACACCCGCGACGAGACCGCCGATCAGCGCCACCGCCACGATGGCCCACAGCGCCACGGTCTGGCGGATCACTCCCTGGTTGCGCCGGGCCAGGGTCAGCGCATGGGCCACACCGCCCAGATCGTCGGCCACCACGGCCACGCCGGCAGGGACCGGCGCGTCGTCCGCCTCTGTGTCCCGTCGGCGAGCCCCCCCGGCCAAGGCCACACCGACCGTGGCTGCGGTTAGCGCCCCCGCATCGCCCACCCCGTCGCCCACCAGCGCGACATCCCCATATTGCCGCGTCAGGTCGCGCACGGCCGCCACTGTGGTCTCGGGGGTGAGGTCCGCGATTATGGTATCGATGCCCAGGTCGCGGGCCAGTGCCCGCGCCGTCCGCGCGTCGCTGTCCGTCAACAGCGCCACGCGGCGCACGCCTGCCGCGCGCAGGGCGGCGAGCCCCTCACGGACGGCCGGATAGACGGGTGCGCGGAGCGCGATCAGACCGCGGACCCCTGTCCTATCGCCGACAACAACCACCGCTTTGCCCTCGTCCTGCCACCGCGCGATAGGGTCTCGCACGGCGTCCAGGGAGATATGCAACGGCCCCATGAAGAGGTCGGGGCGCCCGACGAACACAGTGGACCCGTCGACGCGCGCCACCGTGCCGACATCGGCGAGGGCGCGGACATGGCCGGCGGCGACAGGCTCGATCGCCCGCGCCGCGGCATGCGCCATGATGGCGCGCGCGAGCGGGTGGCTACGTTGCCGCACGACGCCCGCCGCGAGCGCGATGACCTCCTGTGGCGATGGGAGATGTCCCGACGGCGCGTCCCGCCAGGGCAGGATGTCCGTCACCTCCGCCGCGCCGCGCGTCACCGCGCTGGCTTGGTCCAGCGCCACCACCCTGATCCGGGCCAGCGCGCCCACGGAGCGGGCGTCTGTGATCAGCACGCCCCGGCGGGCGCCCAGGACCAGTGTCGCCGCCAGGGCGAGCGGGATGGCGAGGATCGGCGCGCAGGGCGTCGCCGCCACGACGACCATGGTCGCGCGGACGGCCCAGGCACCCCACGGCGCGTCCTCCAAGCCCGGCTCTCCCCTGCCCCATTGGTCCTGGATCAGGCTGATCAGGGGCAGGACGACCGCGGCGACCAGGCCGATGAGCAGGATAGCCACGCCGATCCGCGCGCCGATCCGCTCGATGCCGGACGCAGCGCGGCTCATGTCGACGCGTGCGCCTGTGAACGACACCACGGTCGATCGCTGTCTCTGCTCGGCGTATGCCGCCGTCGCGTCGGCCGCGGCGTACAGGACAATCAGGAGGGCTCCGGCGGCCACCTGCCCCAGCGCGGCCAACGCGACGGCGGCCAGGAGCATCACCACCATGATCGTGAGTCCGCGCCCCCTGGCGAGGGCTACCACGCCCGCGCGGCCGACGTGGTAGCCGCCGATGGCGATGGCGGCGAGATAGAGCGCGAGGTGGACGGGCGACAGACTGCCGCGCAGCCACAGCCCCGCGAACCATCCGACGAGGAGCAGCGCGCCGGCGACAGCGGCCGCCACAACCCGCGCGTTGCGCCACGACGCGGGGAGGGCGGCGGTCCCGCGACCCAGGGCCATCACGATTTTGTCCCCTCAACGCCCGGCGAGGCTATAGGCGCGCACCGTCGCGTCCCCGTCGGCCATGTAGAGCACGCCGTTGGCCACGAGCGGGCTCGCCCAGTGGATGGCCCCGATCCGCGTCCCCCACAACGCCCGCCCCGTCGTGGGGCCGAGCGCCTGCAGCGTCGTGCCGCCCGTCGCGTAGAGCACACCGTTGGCCACGAGCGGCGATGTTCGGTCCCCGCTGGCGTCCGTCCACATCGGGCGTAGGCGCGGGAGCCCACCATCGACGGTGAGGCGCAGGCCGGAGATCCCTTGATAGTTGGCCACGAACAGCCAGACGCTCCCGTCGCGCGGGTTCGTCCACACGGCGGGTGTGGGCAGCGTCGTCCCACGCTGCGGCTGTACCTCGCCGCCCGTATGGCCAGGGCCGCCCTGACACTCAGGTTGTCCAGGTCGAGCAGCCGCAGCAGGCCATCCTTGCCTGCCTGAGCCGCCAGGCGCCGCACCCGGCTCGCTCGTGGGACCGGCAACAGCGCGGGCGAGGTGCTGCCGAGGTCGTGGTCCGCGGCGTCGAGTTGCAGATAGGTGGCCGGGGTGTAGCTGTCGAGCGGGCCGCCCGCCACGCCCGTCCCGTCGGGGCGCAGCGCCAGGATGCTGTCGGCCCAGTCGTGCCGCGCCGGGTTGAAGGTCCCCCGTGCCACGCCCAGGTAGATGCGGTCGGTGGCGGCGTCGTAGACCACGGTGGGACGCGCCCAGACCGCCCCGCGCACGGCCGGGCAATCGGGCGTGCCGGGGGCCTCGGCGAAGTGGACCGCCCGATCGCTGCAATCGGTGTTGAAGACGCGCTGCGCGCCGTTGGCCAGGTCGATGACCGTCACATGCCCCTGGTAGTCGCCCTGGTCGCCAGGATAGCCGCCGTTCGAGGCGTAGAGGTAGCTGTGGCCATCCCTCGAGGAGGTCGTGTAACAAGGGTCACCGACGTTGTTGATGCGGCACGCGCCGGGGCCGTACTGATGCGCCCAGACGGCCGCCCCGGTGCGCGCGTCGCGGGCGACGATGTGGCCGTCCGTGGTGGTCAGGAACAGCAGGTCGCGCGTCCCGTGAGCCGTTGGCACGGCGCGCAGGAGGATGGGGGCGCCGTCGGCGATCCCGGGGAGCGCGACGGTGAAGAGCGGGCGCAGGCGCGCGACGGTGGCGGGCGTTAGTGTGGTCTCGCGCGTGTTGTCCCCGCTGTGCTGCGGGCCGCCGTCGATTTGGAGCCAATCGTAGCTCGCGCTCGCGAGAGCGACCGGGCCGGTCGCTCTCGCCTGGCCGCCATGGGCCGGCGCGTGGGTCAGGACCAGGAGCCCTCCCAGGCCCGCGAGGCCCAGCAGCGTGGCTCGCGGGCGTCGGGTTGCCGTCCCTCTCCGCACGGGTGTCTTCTGTGTGCTCATCGCTGTCCTCTACGCGTGGCAGTTATCGCCGCAGCGACACCCACCGCGGCCGGCGCGGGCACCCTCCAACGCGTCCCGTGCCTCGGGCACGAGCCAGGACAGCAGGCCCAGGGCGGCGACGCTATCGGCCCACTGCCAGTGGAAGGCGGCATTGAGGGTCAGCCCGACGAGCAGCGCGCCGGCCATATAGGCACAGGTCAGGGAGCACGCGGCATCACCCCGCAGGGCCGCGCTGTCGATGCGCGCCGCGATCACGCGCTTGCGTCGGGCTAAAATCGGCATGATCACAAGCGCGGCGATGGACAGGCCGATGCCGACGGCGGAACTCTCGGGCAGGGCCTGGGTGAGCAGGCCGAACGCGACGCTGGCGACGACGTAGAGGCACAGCGCCACGAGCCCGACGCCCGTCACCACGCCTCCGTCGCCAGCCAACAGAGCAACGCGCCGCCGGTGACAAGCTCGATCACGCTGTCGAGCCCGAACGCGGTCAGCAGGACGCTGGCGGCGAGGACGCCCGCACCGATGGCGACGACGGCCTCTATCACCATCCAGGCGACCGTGACCATCTCGACGCGGACGCCGACGCGTATGTGGGACGCGCGACCGCTGCCTGCGCCGTTGGAGGGGACGGCCGCGAGGCGCCGGCCGGTTGTGCTCATCTCTCCATCTCCTTCATCGGAGGCGCCGCGCTCCCGCGACGCCGGCGCACCTGCTAATATATGAATACCTGGTTATATATTAGCATGGAGGCCCCCATGGTCACATCCCCGCCCGCCCCGCCCGCCCTGCTCGCCGCGTTGTTCCACGGCCTGGCCGATCCCGCCCGCCTCTCCTGCCTCCTGGCGGTGCGCGACGACACGCGCACCGTCGGCGAGATCGTCGCGGTGACGGGTCTCTCGCAACCCAACGCCTCCAAGCACCTGGCCTGCCTGCGCGACTGCGGCCTGGTGCGCGCGGAGCGGTCGGGGCGCTTCGTGTCCTACAGCCTCTCGGACGCCGCTGTGGCGGAGGTGCTCGACGCCGCCGAGGATCTGCTCGCGCGCGTGGGTCCGGCGGTCGATGCCTGCCCAACCTACGGCCGACGACGCGGGAGCGATCGCGCGTCGTGAGTACCCCCATCGGGCAGGTCCTGACCTACGCCCTGATCCCTGTCGCGGCGACGACGATCGGCGGGATCGTGGCAACGATCCGCGCGCCGGGGCGACGGGTCGGGAGTGCCATCGAGCACTTCGCGGGCGGCGTCATCCTGGCCGCGGCCGTGGTCGAGTTGCTGCCCGACGCGATGCATGGGCATGCGCCGGGCGCCATCGTCGTCGGCTTCGCCCTCGCCGTCGCCCTCACGCTCACCGTGAAGGCGCTGACCGGGCGCATCGCGCCGGAGGGGGACGATGACGATGACGGCGACACGGATACCGATGACGACGCGGAGCATACCACCGGCCCCTGGAGCCTGATCGTCGTGGCGGGCCTGGACACCCTCATCGACGGGGTGCTGCTCGGGATCGGCTTCGTCGCCGGCGTGAAACAGGGTCTCTTGCTCACGCTGGCCCTCACCATCGAGACCCTGTCCCTGGGCCTCTCCGTCGCCGTCGCGCTCCGACCCGCCGGCGTGTCGCGCGGGCGAATCATCGCGACGACGGTCGCGCTCTCCGTGCTGTTCGGGGTGGGCGCCGTCGCGGGCGCCGTGCTGCTGGGCGGCCTGAGCGGCGTGGCCCTCACGACGCTGTTCGCGTTCGGGGCGGCGGTCCTCATCTATCTGGTCACGGAGGAACTGCTTGTCGAGGCGCACGAGGTCCCCGAGACCATCGCGGCGACGCCCCTGTTCTTCGTGGGGTTCGTTCTATTGGTCGTGATCGACATGAGCGTGTAGGGACGCTCAAGAAGCAGAAGGCATGCGCGCCGCGCGTCTTTTCTCCGCACGCGGCGCATGCTGTGGTGGCTGCTCCACACCACCGCTAGAACCAGCGATCCCGCTCGCGGTCGGCGGCTCGGTCCGCTCGCCTCGCGCGCGCTCCACGTCGGGGTCCAGTAGCACGTCGCGCGTCGTCCGCTCCGCGTCATCGCAGGCAGGGCACCACCTGCGCTCCTCGGTGCGCGGGTGTCCTCCTGATTGACGCAGGTCGTCGCGGCCGATTGTAGGCGAACCGTATCCGTCGCCGTCTTTTCTCCGCGCGCCGTAGCATGCATGCGCCTTGTGCGGGCGCGGCTGCCGAATCCCGTGCGCGGCCACGGCGTCGTGATCGACGAGCAAGGAACGACACAGCGCCGCCCTGCGGGCGCGAGAAAGCGGGCGGCGACCACTCGCCCTGTCACACGGCAGGCACGAGTCGCGAGCACACGTCTTCGTGGTCACGCGTCGCCGCACGCGTCGGCTGCCGTGTTCATCGCGCTACACTGTGGGTGATGTTAGAGACCATGACCATCGGGGAGCTGGCCGGACGAGCCACCATCAATCCCCGCACGCTGCGCTACTACGAGCGCATCGGCCTCCTCGTGCCCTCCGCCCGTACAGACGCCGGCTATCGCCTCTACACAGACCGCGACGCCGGCCGCCTGTCCTTCATCCGCCGCGCCCAGGCCCTCGGACTCTCACTGACGGAGATCGCCGACGTCATCGCGCTACGCGAGGCCGGGACAACGCCCTGCCGGCATGTGAGCGCGGTGGCGCGGGCGAAGGCCATGGCGATCGACGAGCGCATCGTCGAACTGGAGGCGTTGCGAGACGAGTTGACGCGTCTGGCCGACCGCGCGGAGGCGGTCGAGGCACAGTGCGTCGAGGGGTCGTCGATCTGCCTCGCGGTCGAGGACACCACGCCGACGCGCCCTTGACCTTCCACGTAGGTGGAAGGTATAGACTCCCGGTGTCGGACGTGAGGAGCGTCCCTGTGTCATGCACCGCCTGGGAGAAACCGATGAACACATCCCCTGTCACCGCGACGATCACCTGCCCGGCCTGTGGCGGCGAGGCGACCGAACCGATGCCCACGGATGCCTGCCGGTATCTCTACACCTGCGGCTACTGCGGCGTCACCCTGCGCCCGCGTCCGGGCCACTGTTGCGTCTTCTGCTCCTACGGCAACGTCCCCTGCCCCCCGAAACAGGCGGAGCGCGGGGCCCGTTCATGAGGGGGTCGCGGATCGCCGCACCGATCGGCGGCGTGGTCGCCGGGGGAGCCTCGGTCGTCTGCATGGCGAGTATGGGCGCGATGGTCGCGGCGTCGACGGCCGGCATGACGGCGGGTATGGCTGGCATGGGCGCTGCGGCCGCCTCCACATCCCACGTCCCCGCGATCACACGCACGCTGCGGGCCACGGGGCTCGGCACGCTCACGCACGTCCCCAACGCCGTGTTGCAACCGCTCCTGATTGTCCTGCTCCTCGTCGCCATCGGGGCCGCCCTCTGGCGCGCACGCAGCGCCCGGACCACAGTGGCTCTGTCCCTCGCCCTCCTCATCATCGCGGCCGCGGTGGGCCTCTACGCCTCCATCTATGTCACGGTCTCCGAGGGGGGCTACTGGATCACGCTGGCGGTCCTGATCCTCGCGTCCGTCCTCTCGTCCTGGTCGGGGCGGCGCAGGGGTTTGTTGCGGACAACATGAGTCGCACGACTCCCCGCGTGCCCTACCTGCGGGTGATCCGCAGCACGCGCTACTTCCCTCTGTGGCTAGGCCAGATCATCTCCAAT
>JAABUR0100008118.1_pt1 | contig 12197 bp, 12 predicted proteins | sample 5560091 | NCBI WGS metagenome assembly JAABUR01 (sample SAMN10711879, study PRJNA513375) | rock metagenome | isolation source: Antarctica rocks | place: Antarctica: Victoria Land, University Valley sud
CTGACCCAGATTGCTCACGCGCCGACAGCGCGTGCCATCCGCCAGTTCTCAGCGGCACTCGGACCAGGCCGCGCCAGAGGGCGCGCCTATGTCATCTCCTGCGTCTGTCCTCGTCCCGGCTAACGACCAATCATTCTGACAGGACGTAGATCGTGAAATCCCATCGCGACCTAGCATTCGGATCAGATCACTGGCCGAGAATCGGTCATATCGACGATGTAAGGATTTCGCCGGTGTGTCCGAATCCATAGGTGCATCTCGACGAAGATTCGAGGTGCTGCTCGAGGAGGACGCAATGGCGAACCCGCTGCGCGACCGGCTCACGGAGCGGCCGACCGATGCGGTAGAGGAGCCCGATGCGATGCTGGTGGAACGAGCCCTCCAGCAGCCAGTGGCCTTTGCGCCAATCTATCGTACCAACGTCGAGGCGATTCACCGGTATTGCCATCGCCGGCTGGGTGACCGCACGGCCGCCGAGGACGCGACGAGCGCGGTGTTCGTCAAAGCGATCGCGTCGTTGTCGACCTATCGAGCCGACGTGGGCTCGGTCCGTGCCTGGCTCTTTGGGATCGCGCACCACGTCGTCACCGATGCCCTCCGGGCGCACCGGCCGGACGCGCCATGGGATGCCGCGTCGAAGGTGAGCGACGCCGGGCCATCGCCCGAGGGGTCTTTATTGGCAGCCGAGGAGCAGCGGTCGGTGCAGGCCCTGCTGCGTCTTCTCCCACCTCACCAGCGCGATGTCCTTGAGTTGCGCCTGGCCGGTCTCTCTGGACCAGAGATCGCACGCGTCCTTGGGCGGAGCCAGAACGCTGTGGATGTCGCCCAGTTCCGGGCCCTGGCCCGGCTCCGTGTCCTCCTCACCGTGGCACGTGATCAATCGGAGGTGTCTCATGGCGAACGATGAAGCAGCGAACGCCGAGCGCCTGAGGCGGTTCTGGGATGCAGCACTCGAGGAACAGGCCGTTTCCCCTCAGGGACTCGATCCGGGGCTTACGGACCTGATAGGTCGGCTCCAGGCGATCGATCGGGAGGACACCACACTGTCGCCCAACGCGCTATTCGTCCAACGACTCGAGGAGACGCTCATGGACAGGCCCTTGACGGTGAGCAGGAGACTATTTGCCGCTGTCCCGCCCCCTCGGACAAACGGCCACCGGCCGGCAGTCCCACTTCCCGACACGTCAATACCTGAAGCGTCCGGCTGGCGCTCATCCATCGTCGCTGGGCTGGGCGTGGCTGCCGTCATCCTCCTGGTCCTCATCGGTGGTCTCATCGTCGCCCGACTTGCTCCCCGCACGGGCGACGACCCGCCATCGCTTGCCGCTGTCCAAGCGGGAACACCGGTAGAGGCGAGCGATATGCCGGGGGCTGAGGAATGCCGAGTGATCCCCCGAACCGCCGCGCAGCACCTGGTGACTGGTACGCCGACCACGGAAGCGGTCTTGGAGGCGTCGGTGTCCTGGCCGGCGACGAATGGCCTATCGGTGCCGGCAATGCGGGAGGCCGATCTGCCACGAGGGGAGCTAGCCGATACCACCACACGCACTGGTGTGGAGGCGACGATCCGGGAGCTCGTGGCATGTCGCAACGGCGGCGACTTTGCGCGAATGGATGCGCTGTATACCGACGATTCCTTCCGACGCGCCTATGGTCATCAGGAGGCGTCGCCGCCCCCTGGAACCCCTGGCGCCGACGCCCCCTCCACGCTGATCGCGGTCCCCGAGGTGCTGGAGACACGAGCGCTCACCGATGGCCGCGTTGGTGTGCTGCTCGCGCATGATGTCATCGGGTATGGTCTGCGCGAGTTCCTGATCCTCGCCCGTGATAACGATCGGTGGCTGGTGGATGAGGAAGTGCTCATCGCCGGTCCCGAGCCGAGTACGCGTGGGACCGCGAGCCCGGCCGCTGATACGTTGGAGGTCACGATTCAAATGCGCGACTTCGCCTTTGAGCCAGCCAGCGTCACCGTCCCGGCGGGGCGTCCAGTGACGATCCGGCTCATCAACGTCGGAGCCGTTGCTCATAGCTTCGCGATCGACGCCCTTGATGTCGAGGTGTATCTCGTCCCGGGCGAGACCACGACGGTGATGGTCGATGCGCCGCCCGGCACCTATGAGTTCGTCAGTGATATCCCGGGTCAGCGGGCGGCCGGCATGGTCGGGACACTCACGATCGGTGAGGTCGCCACCCCGAGCGCGGTGTGACCGGGCGTCACCTCGAGCCTGGGCGCTATGACCGAATATGGTCTCGATGGACACACGTTCGTCTGCGGCATGGGCGTCTGGTCGAGCGCACCGCAGCCTGGATGCGGCCCGCGGGGCACCCTCGTCCTGATGGCGGCTCGCCGTGCTCATCACCTCGCACTCCTGAGCGCCAACCAGGGGAGTCCACGCTACCGCCTGGACTGATTAGTGAGCCCAGGTTGTCGTACCAGGCGCTCATCGAGATGCATCTCATCCCGGTGCGCTGGGTCGCCGTGCTGCTTTGTCTGCTTCTCGCACTGGGTTATGACGGCGTGTTGCGTTCCACTCTCCTGGCTCTAGCGCTGACGCTTGGCACGGGCAATGTGTGGGTGACATCGCGACTTCGTTCAGCACGAATCTCCGGGCAGCTTCACACCGTCCGTCGAGTGGCGACCGCGCTGGAATGGGCAGTAGGGCTTGGAATCGTTGCCCTGTTCGGTGCAGACGAGACATCACGAGCCCCTGCCGTGCTGCTCCTCGCCTTGACCGCCATCAACGGTTTCGCCGAGCGACTCCGAGTGCCGCTCCTGGGACCGTGGCCGCCATACCCCGTGCTGTGCGGCGATCCACCGCAGCTGAATTGGGATCCCGACGCGATGCGCGTCACCTCCCAGTGCCGTATGGCGGTGCTGAACCTCTCGAAGGAACACCCGGACCCCGAGGCCTCGGCCGACCCGGACGACCCGGTCGCCGTCGCGGTGAGTATCGCCGCCGAACGCATGACGGTCGTCATGGCGGCGCGCAACTTCGGCGAAAGGACCGACCTGCCGCAGACGCTCTCGGCTTGGGCGAGGCACCCATCGGAGCTGGCGGTTGGAGCCACCGACGTTTCAGAAGGGACGAGGTTGGCTGCCTACTCCTCGATCGGCGCACCTGGTGGGTCGGGGCCCTTCGTAGTGGCCTACGGCGCGTCGCGCCTCGACGACGAGGAGCGCGGTACGAGCTTCGCCGCTCCCCATGTAGCGGCTGAGGTCGCGGTGTTGACAGTATGGTCACTCACGCTTGCGCATGAGGTTGCCCGCATCGGAGGTGGCCACGCGCCTGGCGATCTCCTCGTCCGCGACCTCCAGAGTGATCGTCCGGGCGGACACGTCGAGGAGGATCTCGTCGCCGTCTCGGACCGCGGCCAGTGGACCTCCCACCGTGGCCTCCGGGGCGACATGCAGTACGACCGTGCCGTAGGCGGTGCCACTCATCCGGGCGTCCGAGATCCGGACCATGTCCCGCACCCCGGCGCCGAGCAGCCTGGCGGGGAAAGGAATCATTCCCGCCTCCGGCATCCCCGGCCCTCCCACCGGCCCGGCGTTGCGGAGCACGAGCATACTGTCCGCCGTCGCCGGGAGGTCGGGGTCGTTGATCCGGTGGGTCATGTCCTCCACCGAGTCGAAGACGATCGCCGGTCCTCGATGTTGAAGGAGGGCCGGGGTGGACGCCGCGTGCTTGATGATGGCGCCCCGCGGTGCCAAGTTGCCGGTAAGCACGGTCAGCCCACCCTCGGGCGCGAACGACTTGGCGACGGACGCAACAACATCCCGCCGCCGAGTTTCCGGGGCCGCCTCCGCCTGCTCCCCGACGCTCTTGCCGGTGACCGTTATCGCGTCACCGTGCAGCAGGGGAGCGAGCTCCCGCATCACTGCCGGGATGCCGCCGGCCTCGTCGAGCTCCTGCATCTGGAACGCGCCGGTCGGTCGCATGCTGGCCACCATCGGCGTCTCCCGGCTGAGCCGGTCCCACAGGTCGAGTGGGAGGTCGACCCCCACCCGGCCGGCGATGGCCGCGAGGTGGACGACGCCGTTGGTCGAACCGCCGATCGCCACGCAGACGCGGATCGCGTTCTCGATCGCCGCGCGCCTGACGATCCGCGAGGGGCGCAGGTCCTCCTCGACCATCGCCACGGCCCGACGGCCAGTCTCCTCGGCCAGTCGCGTCCTGGCCGAGTCGGGAGCCGGGATCGTCGCCCCGCCGGGCAGCATCATCCCCATGGCCTCGGCGATCGAGGCCATCGTGCTGGCGGTCCCCATCACCATGCAGTGGCCGGGGGAGCGGAACAACGGCTCTTCGAGCTCGCCGATCTCCTGGTCGCCGATCGTGCCCGCCCGGTATTCGGTTTAGTAGCGGCGGCATTCGGTGCAGGCGACCAGGGCCTGCCCCTGCCAACGCCCGCCGAGCATCGGCCCCCCGGTCACCATGATGGCCGGCACATACGCGCTGACGGCGTCCATCGGCTGAGCGGGGGTGGTCTTGTCGCAGTTGGCGAGGAGCACGACGCCGTCGATCGGCTGGGCCTGGATCATCTCCTCCGTGTCCATCGCCATCAGGTTGCGGTAGAGCATGGCGGTCGGACTGATGAAGATCTCGCCGAGCGAGATGGTGGGGAACTCGAGCGGCCATCCGCCCGCCTGCCAGACGCCGCGCTTGACCGCCTCGGCGAGGGTCCGGAGCGAGGACTTGCAGTGGTTGAGCTCGCTCCAGGAGTTACAGATGCCGATCACGGGCCGGCGGATATCCTCGTCGGTGTATCCCATGCCTTTGGCGAAGGCGCGGCGCATGAAGGCGCTGAACCCCTCGTCGCCATATGAGGTCAGCCCGCGTCGCCTGCCCACTTGTCGATCCGGCACCAGGGTCGACTCCTCCGTTCCGACCGGCGCGCAGGTGGATCGACCTGACTGCTGATGGACGCCGGACGACACCTTAGGTCCGGACCGGCCAGAGCGCAAATCTCCCCTTGACGGCTCCGAACGATGTGATTTACGCTCCCCAAATCTGAAACACTGTTCCACCCAGTGAAACGGTTGCGATTGTGACCTTCGACGCTGAGGAACCGCTGCTGAAGTCGCTCGATCTCGCGCTCCGGGTTCTCGGCTCCTTCGAGTCCACCGGTGAGTCGCGTCGCGTGACTGACGTTGCGCGCGAGTTCAACTGCAGCAAGCCGACCGCCTATCGCGTCCTCGCAACCCTGGAGCGGCACGGCTACGTCGTCCAAGATCAGGCCACCGAGGAGTACCGGCTCGGTCCCAGGCTCCGGCGGCTCAGTCGTATGGTCGCGACCAGTTTCGACCTCACGATCGAGGCCGAGCCGTACCTGCGCTCCCTGCGCGACAGCACCGGCGACACGGTCCATCTCGCCACGCTCGAAGGGGGGGAGGCTGTCTATATCGCGAAGCAAGAGGCCCTCCACCCGGTCCAGGTGGTTTCCAAGGTGGGGGCTCGCTGCCCTGCCCATGCGGTGGCGACGGGCAAGATCCTGCTGGCCCACTGCTCCCGACAGCAGCGCACGCGGCACGTCGGCCATGGCCTCCTCCGCTTCACCGAGCTGACCCGTGTCACGCCCGAGGCCATCGAGGAGGAGGCACGCTCCGTTCAGGACCAGGGGTATGCCGTCAACCGGGGCGAGTGGCGCCGTGAGGTCCGTGGCGTGGCCGCGCCTGTCCGAGACGATACCAGCAGGGTTATCGCGGCGCTCGGGGTGTGTGCCCCGGCCGTGAGAATGACCGAGGAGCGCCTGGCCGAGGTGATCCCGCTCGTCGTCGACAGTGCCATCAGGCTCTCCAACCATCTCGGCGCTCCATGTCAGCCGGCCGAACGCTCTGACGTGACGATCGCGCTCGGGCTCCGCCCGGCAACCGACGCTGACGATGTCCTTGAGCATCCGGCGATTGTGAGAGGACCAGGCTGATGCCGGTGATCAGAGTCGATTGGCTCGACGGACGTGATCCGAGCCAGAAGCGGGAGCTCGTCGCGGCCCTCACCGAGGTGATGCATCGGATCGCCGGCTCGCCGGCCGAGAAGATCAACGTCGTCCTCAACGACGTTCCGGCCGGGAACTGGGGCCAGGGAGGCAAGCTTCTTGGCAATGCCGCCCCACGGACGGTCTCCGCCTCCGCCTCAGGGGACGCGCCGAGGAGCATCGTGACGCCCACCGCGGATCTCCCGCTGCTGAGCACCCCGACGAGGATCTTCGATCTCGAGCAGCCGCGGGTTCAGGGCATGCCTGTCCATGAGAACCACGAGCCCGGCTATCTCTATGTCCTCTACCGTCGCCACGACGACGCGCTCACCAATGGTCCGCCAGGCAGACGCTCCAGCGCCTCCGGCATGATCGTCTGCATGGAGCACAGCGGCACGCACATCGACGCGCTGTGCCACCAAGCTGACGACCAACTCCTCTATGGCGAGATCCCGGCCAACTCAGTCACGAGCGCCAAGGGCTTCGCCCGCCACGCGATCGAGGAGGTACCGCCACTGGTCGCGCGAGGTGTGCTGCTCGACATCGCACGGCATCGCGAAGTCGATGCTCTGGAGCGCGGCGAGGCGATCACGGCCGATGACCTCCGGGAGGCGTGCGCGGCGCTGGACGTCACCGTGCAACCCCGCGACGTTGTCCTGATCCGAACTGGGAACGCAGCCTTTTGGGGCGACCCCGAGCGATACCTCGCCGGCCCAGGCATGGACGGAGGTGCCTCACGCTGGCTTGCCGACCACCGCGTCCTCGCGGTCGGCGCCGACAACATGGCCTGGGACGTGATCGGCCGCTTCGACGAGGGGCTGGGCTGCCATCTGCCTGGGCACCTCATCCTCCTTGCCCAGTCAGGCATCTATATCATCGAGAACCTCGACCTCGAAGAGCTCGGTGCGGCTGGGATTGTGACCTTCGCCTTCGTCTGTGCCCCGCTCAAGTTCGTCGGCGCAACAGGATCGCCGGTTCGCCCAATTGCGCTCGTCCCGGCCTAAGTCGGCGGATCACTCGCTCGTATCGGGTGGATACCTTGAGCCACCCGGATGGCGCAAGGAAAGGACGCTACATGATTGGAACCGGCGGGCTGACCTTCCTCTTTCTCGACGAGGCGGACACCCTCAACGCGCTCGTTGCCCGAGTTGTTCCGGGCAGCGACGGTGATCCCGGAGCTCAGGAGATGGGTGTCGTCACCTATATCGATCGGGCGCTGTCCGGAGCCTACCGAGAGTACCAACACGCGTATCGGACCGCCATTCGGGCGCTGAACGCGTTCGTCCGCCAAGAGTTTGGCGCCACGTTCTTCGAGCTCGACGCCGCTGACCAGGATGCCATCATCGGCCGCCTCGAGAAGGGCGACGCCTCTGGTATCGACGCCGCCGACGGCCGCGACTTCTTCATGATGGTCTGGGCCCACACCGTTGAGGGGATGCTGAGCGACCCCACTTACGGCGGCAACCGCGACGCGGCCGGATGGCGGCTGATCGGCTTCCCTGGCGCTCACTATGGCTACACGGCCGAGGACATGCGCTACGGCAAAGACTTGACCACCAAGCCGATGGTCACGTTGACCGAGATCCAGACGCTCGCCCGCGAGCAGCCTGAGCTCTTCTTCCATCGCACAGGTCCGACCTCTCCGGCTGCCCCGGCGGCGACTCCACCTGCCGAGACCACCGGTGAGGCGCCGGTGCTTCAGGGCGCAAGCCCGACCGACTCGAACGGTAGAAGCCAGTAGCAGACTACGCCCGGAAACGGGATCCATTCAGCGCGACATGCCCCAGGGAGGAACATAGGATGGCTCAGACTCAGCATGATGTGGTGATCGTCGGGCTCGGCGCCGCGGGCGCGCTGCTAGCGCGCGAGCTCGCCGAGGCCGGTTTCCATGTGCTCGGTCTCGAGAAGGGCCCGGACTACGCGGCCGAGGAGTTTTGGGCCAAGTTCGACGAGCTTCGCTACTCCATCCGGTGCGGCATCTCGCCCACGATGGACCTGAATCCGATCACCTGGCGGGCATCCGACGGCGAGACGGCACGTCCCCTGCCATGGGCGGTCGGCCCTGGTTCGGGCAACCCGTTGTTCCTCCCTCCCTCGCTCGGCGTCGGTGGCGGCTCCATCCACTGGGCCTGCTGGTACTGGCGGCAGCGTGAGGAGGATTTCCGGATGCGCTCCACCATTGTCGAGCACCTGGGTGAGCGTGTGCTGCCTGCCGGCTCGCGGATCGTGGACTGGCCAGTCGGCTACGACGAGTTGGAGCCGTATTACGCCCGAGTCGAGCTCGAGGTCGGCGTCTCGGGGCAGGCGGGCAACATCAACGGCGAGATCCAGGAAGGCGGCAACCCCTTCGAGGCGCCTCGGTCCGGTCCCTTCCCGCACCCGCCCATGACGCCCAGCGCCTCCAACGAGAAGTTCGTCGACGCCTGCAATGCTCTCGGCTACCACCCGTTCCCGGTCGCAGCGGCCATCCTGACCGAGGACGTCGGCGACCGAAAGGCGTGCACCAACTGCGGCTTCTGCCGCGACTATGGCTGCCACGTGGGGGCCAAGGGCTCAACCCAGGACATGGCGATCCCGGCGGCACTCGCCACCGGCAACTTCGGGATCCTCGCCGACTGCCGCGTCCAGCGAGTCAACGTGGATGGCGATGGCCGGGCGCGGTCCGTCACCTACGTTGATGCCCTGGGGGCGGTCCACGAAGCTGCGGGCGACCTCGTCATCCTCTCCGCCTACGCGCTCGAGAACGTCCGCCTGATGCTGGCTTCCGGCATCAACGGCAACGGCGCGGTCGGCAAGTGGTTCATGATCCACAACTACCACTGGTTCAGCGGCCTGCTGCCCAAGGACACCCACATCTATGCCGGCCCCGCCGTCGGCGGCTGGGCGATCGACGATTTCAATGTGCCCATGGCCCTGAAGGAGAGCGACGGCAGCTTCCTTTGGGGCACTCCCATCATGTACTTCGCGGGCGACACGCAGCCCATCGAGGGCGTCATGAACATGCCGCCCGATGTGCCGCGCTGGGGATCGGAGTTCAAGGAGTGGCTTCGAATCGGCTACCGCCGCCGCTTCGGCATGTACTCGCAGATGGCCTCCCTTCCCGTCGAGACCAACTACCTCGACCTCGACCCGACGGTGCGGGATCCATGGGGTCAGCCGGTGCTGCGGATCACCCATGACTGGGGAGATCACGAGCAGGCCAGCGGCGAGTGGATCAACAAGATCAAGCACAAGATCGCCCTTGAGATGGGCGCCACGAAGACCTGGGAGGCGCCGATCCTCCCGCCCTACCACGTGACCACCCATGAGCACGGCGGCCACGTCATTGGTGACGACCCGTCCGACTCAGTCACGAACAAATACAGCCAATCGCACGAGGTCCCGAACCTATTCGTCGTCGGAGGCGGCTCCTTCCCCACCCTCGACGGCTACAACCCGACCGCAACCATCCAGGCACTGGCGTTGCTCGCGGCGGACTACATCAAGCGAGAGGCCCAGAATGGCGGCGCCCTGACGCGCGCCGTCACGCGAGCCGTCTCGGCGGCCTAACGCGACGCACTAACACCGTTGGACCATGGGTCCGGCGGTTATCAGAGATCGGAGGAGTACCCAGCATGGCGAACTTGACGCAGGCTCAGGCCGAGACGGCGATGGCGGCTGCGCTAGCGAAGGCGACAGAGCTCGGAGTGCCGTCGAGCGTCGCAATCGTCGATGCCGGGCGCGAGCTGATGGCATTCATCCGCCAGGACGGCGCGTTGCTGGCGAGCATCGAGATCTCACAGAACAAGGCCTATACCGCCCGGTCTATGAACATGGCGACCGGTGATATCGGCCCGCTCACGCAGCCCGGCCAGCCACTGTTCGGGCTTGAGACGAGCCACGGCCGTCCGCTGATCACGTTTGCCGGGGGCCGTGTGCTCATGGTGGGGGACGAGGTGGTCGGCGCCGTCGGCGTCGCCGGCGGCATGGTCGATCAGGACGACGCGGCGGCGCAGGCAGCCGCCACCAGCCTCCTGTAACCCGGACCGGATGAGGAGCCCCTAGTGCAGCTAACAGGCAAAGTCGTCGTCATCACCGGAGCGGCCAGCGGCATTGGCCGGGCCACAGCGCTGCTGTTCGCGCGCGAGGGTGCGTCGCTCGTCGTCGGCGACATCAATGAGCACGGCGCCCGCGAGACCATCTCGTCGATCAACGAGGACGGCTTGGGTCGAGCGACATTCGTCCACACCAACGTCAGCCAGGCGGTGTCCATGGAGACGCTGATGGACGCTGCCGCGGCCGACTTTGGAGGTATCGACATCCTCGTGAACAACGCCGGCGCCCAGCGATCCGGCAGCGTGACCGACTTCGCGGAGTCCGACTGGGATCTCCTCATGGAGATCAATCCGAAATCGTGCTTCTTCGGAGCGAAGTACGCGGTGCCACATCTTAGGAAGCGCGGCGGTGGCGTCATCATCAATGTCGCCTCACTCGCTGGACTCAAGGGCGGCCCCGGCATGACCGCCTACTCAGCCTCCAAGGGGGCCATCGTCGCGTTCAGCAAGGCGCTTGCGGCAGAGCTGGCGCCTGACGGCATCCGCGTCAACGCGATGTGCCCTGGCTGGATCGACACGCCGTTCAACCAGTCTGCTATCGACTTCATGGGCGGACGTGCCGCTCAGGAGGCAGTCATCAGCCAGATCGTGCCGCTCGGTCGACAAGGCGTGCCGGAGGAGATTGCCCAGGGTCTGCTGTTCCTTGCATCCGAGGCCTCTTCCTATATGACAGGCCAGGCCCTCGTCATTGATGGGGGAGTGTACTGAGCGAGCCGTCGCTCGCTCTCCACCGTGGGTTCCATTGGGAACTGGCGCGATGGCCGCGTCTTTCTCGAACGATCTTCTTTAGAAAGGGCGTGACTCAGTGACGTGCAACCTATCTCGATTCAGCTTTCCGAGCCTCCCGCTCGACCGTCGCAGCTTCCTGAAGGCGACGGCCGCCAGCGCGATGGCTGCCGGCCTCGCGCCCATGGGCATGTCTGGACGCTCACGCGTTGCGGCCCAGGACGCGAACCCACTCAACGCGATCTTCGGCGAGGGGGGTGAGGCCGCCGGGCAAGGCCTCGCCTTCGCGGACGGCATGAACCTGGCCATGACCGGTCAGGGCGCCTTCTTCGGAAAGGTCATGAGCCAGGGCGCGCTGCTCGGAGCCAAGACGATTGGCGAAGCCGGCGGCCCGACCATCGAAGTCACGATCAATGACCATCAGAGCGGTGAGGTCCCGCCCTCGGTCAACGGCGTCCGCAAACTCATCTCCCAGAACAAGATCTCGACGCTCCAAACGTCGTACGGCGCGCCATCCGAGGCCCTCATCCCGATCATCCAGCAGAGCAAGGTTTTGACCTTCAACGGCGGCGGCTCGAGCCCGAAGCAGCTCTACCAGGAGTACCTCTGGCAGACTCGCATGCTCTTCGCCTACGACCCGACCCCAGGCGCCCTCCATTGGCTGGCTGACACCTATCCAGAGGCCAAGAAGTTGGCGGTGATCGGCACGCTCGAGAATGGCGTTGAGGCACTGGATGAGCTGGTCCCCAAGCTCTGGCCGGAGTACGTGCCGGGCGGCGAGATCGTGGCGAAGGAGATTCACGATGTCGGAGCGACCGACTTCGGGGAGGTGATCGCCCGGATCAAGTCGAGCAATCCCGATGCGATCTTCACCGTCTCGTTCGGCAACGATCTCGGCTACATCGTCAAGCAATTCCGCGAGGCCAACGTCCCGCTGCCAATTGTCGGCATTGAGTTCACCCAGGATGCCCAGACAATCGCGGGCGACGCCTACGACACCTTCGTCTTCGCGACGGACTACTACGATGCCGAGAACCCGAACCCCTGGAATGCGGCGTTCGTCGCGTCGCACACGGCCGAGTACGGCGTGGCCCCGGAGTACTACGGGTCGAACTACTACGAGCAGGTGTTCGTCATCTGGGAGCTGATGCGGCGCGTCATCGCCGCCGGCGGCGACCCGACATCCGGCGAGGAGCTCCAGGCGGCCCTCGTCGCGAACCCCGTCTTCAAGTCGGTCTACGGCGGCGATGCGAGCGCCACCGGCGAGATGTCGTTCGACGTCGAGGCACACACCATCAACAAGCCGATGGGCGTCTTCGCGGTCGAGGGTGGCAAGCCCAAGCTCCTTCAGCCCATCGCCCCCGAGCTGGTGCCAGTCAAGGTCAAGCAGGAGGGCTAGCTCAC
>JAABUR0100008124.1_pt1 | contig 12193 bp, 11 predicted proteins | sample 5560091 | NCBI WGS metagenome assembly JAABUR01 (sample SAMN10711879, study PRJNA513375) | rock metagenome | isolation source: Antarctica rocks | place: Antarctica: Victoria Land, University Valley sud
CGAGCTGCAGCTCCCAGTCCGCCTTCGGATAGTACCCCACCGTGGGGGAGTTTCCGTACTTGGTGAACTGCTCCTCCATGCCGCCCGATACGTAGTCGAGCCAAGGATCGACGACATCGCGGTGCAGCCGCCAGTCGCCGAAGTTCGGGATGACGAGCTTGCCGGAGCCACGAAGCTTCGGGCCGATGGTCGCGAGCGCCGAGCCGGTCGCGGCGCCGTACGACGCGTCGGACGGGTACTTGGCCACGGCATCGACGTCGTAGTGGTGGCGCATCGTGGGGTTCGCGTCGTCGACGAAGACGCCGTCCCAGCCCTGCGTCTGGAGCTTGCCGAGCACATTGTCGGCCCAGCGCTGCTGATAGTCCTGGTTGCCGACGTCCGCGGCCATCAGCCAGTCGTAGCTCCAAGAGGAGAAGCGCTGGCCGGAGGTGTTCCGCAGATACCAGCTCGGGTTGGCGTCCGCTTCGGCGGCGGTGACGCCGGTGTTGACGTTGCCGTGGCTGTCGCCCGTGGCGACGAACGCGAGATCCTTGTACATCAGGACCTTCAGGGCTGGGTTCGTGGCCTTCAGGCGACGCATCTTCGTCTGCTCCCACTCGTTGAGGATGACGAAGCGATTGCGGCCGGCCGTCGCGGAGAAGTCCGCGGTCCGAGAGGCCGAGTCGATGGCCATCCGCATCTGCCCGGCCGCGCTCGTGGGCGCGGCGTGGGCCGCGCATGCACTCATGACGAAGAACGCGAGCAGTGCGGACACGGTACCGCCAAGTCTAGTAAGCACGGATGTTCCTTTCGGTGGCCCGGCCCACCTCGAGCCGAGGCGCCGTGGGCTTTGCGTCCCCGCCTTGCGACGGGTTTGCCGTTGTCGTGGAGCCCCGGTGGGGACGGGTCACGGATCGGCAACCGTCGCGTTACGTCCGCGCCTCGCTGGCCCTGGTGGACGAATGGACATCTCTCGCGCGGGCGAAGCCAGCGGCGCCGCGCCGCTCGCCGCGCCGGCGATCCATCCGTCACGACGACGTAAGGTCCGGCCATGGTCCTCGCCGAACCGAACGCGGTCACGGTGGTCATCCCGACTCGCGACCGACTGCTGCTCCTGCTCGAGACGCTGCGATCAGTCGACCAGCAGGACCTCGATGCGCGGGTCGTCGTGGTCGACGACGGCTCGACCGACGGCACGGCCGAGGCACTGGCCGACCGCGACGTTCGCTTCGTCCGAAACGCGGCCGGCGGCTGGGGCTCGGGACGCGCCCGCAACGCCGGGCTCGAGCGTGTGACCACGCCCTTCGTCGCGTTCCTCGACTCCGACGACCTGCTGTTGCCCGACGCGTTGAGGATGCTCGTGGCCGCGCTGGAGGACACACCCGAAGCGCCGTTCGCCTTTGGCCAGGCGCTGGCAGCGTCCCACGGATCGGACGGCTGGGCGCCTGAAGGCCTCATCGCCCCCCTTGCCTTTGAGCAGCGGCAGATCGGCGCTGCGATGTTCGCCCGCAACTTCGTGCCGTCATCCGGGGCGGTGGTGCGCACCGATGCGGCGAGAGCGGTCGGCGGGTACGACCCTGCTCTTGTGTACAGCGAGGATCAGGACTTCTGGCTCCGGTTGGCCCGGGTGGCGGCGCCCGTCTACGTCGGGAGACTCGTGGCGATCCATCGGCGCCACGGCGGCAATCGCCACATCTCCGCTCGAGCCAAACGCGACGATGACACGATCACCGCACGCGCGGCGAATGACCCGGGGGTAGCATCGCAGGAGGCCTCCCGGCTCGGGACGCAGTTATGCGAAGAGTCGCTGGACGCGCTCCGCTCGCGCCGCCCGGCCGAGCTGGCGAAGGCGATGCGCCGCCTGCTGATCGGACGGAAGGACCGGCGCGCCATCCTCACCGCTTCCGTGCGTCACTTCCGTCGGCGGCGCGCGGCGGCAACCGCTGGTCGTCGGGCGTGGGACAGCGACTCGGCGCTGCGCGGCTGGCTCGCGACCTACGACTGAGCCGGGAGGCAGGAGCGGTAGACCGCCAGCCATCCCTCGACGCAGCAAGCAGCCGAGAAGCGTCCTCGCTGCTGGCGCTGGTCGGCGAGCAGTGAGGCGCGCAACTGCCCATCCCGCAGGACGCGGCGCACGAGCTCCGTCGCCCGCGCGACGTCAGCCGCAACCTGCCGCGGCCCGACGACGTCCCGATTGGCCGGAATGTCCGAGGCGATCACCACGACGTCCCGCGCGAACGCTTCGAGCAGGGCCAGCGACAAGCCGTCCCAGGCCGACCAGTGCACGCAGACCGTGGCCGCGGCGAGGCGCTCGAGCGCCTCGCCGCGATCAAGCCAGCCGGTGACCGGGATCCCAGCCGCATGCAGCGGAGCGTCCTCGCCGGACGGGGCCCCGCCGATCCAGCACACGTCCGCAAGGTCTCGGACGCCACTCAGGATGTCCGCGGTCTGCTGGGGCCGGCGCTGAGGACCGATGCGACCCGTCGCCACGACGAGCGGTCGCGCTGGCTTGGGAGCAGCGGCCGGGATCCTCAGTGGGTCAAGGTCGGCGATGCCGTTGGAGACCACGCGCACCCGCGTGGCGCCCAGCAGCGTCCTGGCGACCTCGGCTTCCGTCTCCGAGACTGCGCCGACGACGGTCGCCCGGCGCACCACCGCAGACTCGACGACCCGGTAGAAGGCTCGCTTGAGGGCGGGATCAGAGCCCCGGATGGTCGGCGACCCGTGGGGCGTGTAGACGACCGGGATCCGGCGGGTAACCGCGACGGCGCCCACGGCGCCGGCGAACGCGGAGTGGAGGTGCACGATGTCGGGCCGCCAGGCCCCGACGAGCGCGCGGAGCGCTCGGGCGGCGGTGAGCTGCGCCCCCACGCCGCGAGTCGTCCACGGCAGGAGCTCCACCTCGACGTGCGGCGGCAGCGTCGCCGCAACGTCGGAAGGTGTCTCGGGTCGCTCTCCGACGGCAACCAGCACCTGGTGCCCGGCTGCTGCGGCGCCGGACGCGATGCTCCGAAGGACCTCGAACGTGCCTGATCCGGACGCCTCCGCAACCTGGAGGACGCGCATGCGCCGCGATCAGATCCGGCGAGTCACGTGACCGGTCCATCCGGCGGAGACGCGGACGGTCAATCCTCGCGTCCCGAGCTGTGGCGGCAGGCTGAGCCGCCAGTTCCCGCGCTGGTCAGTGAGCAGGCCTGCCCTAAAGCGAACGACGCCGCGCACGGTGACGGAGACCGTGACCACGTCGGTCAGCGAAGCCGTGCCCCGAGCCGCGACGTGCCGGCCGGCGCTCCGGAGCCTCACGGTGGGCGCCTTCGGGGCGCGGACACGGCCGGTGAGCACCCGTCGGATCGCAGCGTAGGCCGGCTTCAGCCGTCCCGCCACGTCAGCGAAGCCGAAGGTGTAGCCGCCCGGACCGTCGTCCAAGGCGTCGTACTGGATGGCTGCCGCCACCCAGGGTCGGCGTCGGACGGCGGAGAGGACATCGGCGATGCCACGAGCCTGTCCGGCGCGTGTGACGCAGCGCTGATCGAGCTGTGTCGTGGCCCCTCCCGGCCTCGAGCAGCTCGTGTAGCCGAACTCCGTCAGCCAGAGCGGTGACCTGTCCCCGTTTGCGAGCTGGACTGCTCGCGTGTTCCGCAACCCGTAGAGCGGCACGGTGTAGAACTGCACCGCCAGGCCGTCGTAGAAGCCCTTGGCGCCACTGGCGTACATCGCCTTCAACCATCGGCCATCGGTACCGACGAAGGAGCCGGCGAGCACCGGCACCGACGGGGCCGCCCGCTTCAGCGGCCGGTACAGAGCGCGCATCATCGCGACGTAGCTGACCACCTTGTTGGGCCCGGCCCAGTACTTCTCGTTCGAATGGTCCGGCTCGTTCCAGACCTGGAACGCGGCCAAGGTGCGCTCGTATCGAGCGGCCAGGAAGGTGCTGATGGGCACGACGGTCCCGGGATCAGCGGGACGGAATCGCGTCACCTCGGGGCGATTGGCCTGTGGCCCCTGACACGATCCGCGCACCTCCGCCGGCGCGGCCGACGCCCAGCATGGCGTCCGATCGATGAAGAGCAAAGTGCGCATGCCGCGCCGGGACGCCGCGGCGACGAGGCGATCGAGCGCGGCGAGCGCGGCCCCGTTCCGCTCCCCCTGTGCCTCTGGCTCCAGCGTGGACCAGTTGGCCTCGACACGGAAGATCCTCGCTCCGGCGCGCGCCGCCAGGTCGAGCGTCCGGTCGATGCGCGCCTGCGACACGTTCACGCCCCCGATGTCGTCCTGGGTGCCGAAGACCGCAGCGCCGGACGAAGCGGGGCCAAGGGTCGCCGTTCCCAGGAGGACGGTCGCGAGCAAGATGAGGAGACGCGGGAGCCCGCGTCGCGGGCGAAGGACGGTCATGACGGAACCCCGTTAGAGATGATGGGACGGCCGGCCAGGCGGGCCGTCCCGAGTGCGATGCCGAGGAGCGCGGCGCCGGCCAGCAGGAGGCCGAGGACCGTCGACGGCGAGAGGATCTCCGCGTCCGAGGAGGTCGCGGGATACGTGACCGCGGCCACCGGGTTCGAGCGCGCTGCCTGCTTTCCCCCGCGGCGGCCGGGCTGCTGCGAGCCGCGTGGCTGCGTGGAGCGACCGGCTCCGCGTGGCTGCGGGGGCTGCGCCGTGAGCGGCGCAGCGGCGGCGATCACGGCGATCGGCGCCTTGCCGACCTCGGGCACGGCAGCACGGACGGGAGCCTGCAGCGAGCCGCCCTCTCGGCCGCCGGGAGCGGGAGCGGGAAGCAGCTCGCTGCCGAGGAGTGCCTGCTCCCCGCCGCCGGGGCCGGAATAGCCGCTCAGCAGCGGATCGGCCGCCGAGGCGGGCGCGGCGAGCGCGAAGGAGGCGATGACGAGCGCCAGGATGCGTGATGTCGGGGGCATCGGCGTCGAGAGTAGCGCGGATGCCTGGACTGACCGCCGGTTCCCCGCGACGCAGGTCATGAGACGAGCTCGCGGGTGGCCGCGAGGATACGGCGATTGAGCTCGGCGGGGTCCACGGTCCTTCCGCGGCGCACGATTCGCAGCGCATCGCGCGCAAGCGCGTCCCGCGGCGCGAGCTCCACGGCGCGCGCGAGCGTGCGCGCGGCCCGCGCGCGGCGGCCGAGCGCCGACGCGATCGCCCCGCGCTCCAACGTCGCGTACTGATCGTCGGGTACGCGGTCGAGTGCACGGACGAACGCCGCGTCGGCGCGACGAAGGTCCCCGTAGCGCAAGGCGATCGAGCCCGCGAGCGTCGCGGGCGCCGCGGAGAGCGGGTTCAGCCGCGCGGCGCTCTCGAGCCGCGCGTAGGCGGCCAACGGATCGGTGACGTAGGTGTCCGCGGCTCGTCGCTTCTGGTGGTCAGCCGTCCACAGCACGAGCAGGGGAACGGCGAGCGTCGCGGTCACGGCGATGACCGCCACGCCGGCGAGCGGCCGGCGGATCCGCCCCCGGGAAGCGAGCGGAGGGCGACCGGGCGCCTGCGCACCGTCACCCACTCCCCCGGAGGCGCGCGAGGCGTCAGGGGCTGCCCCGCTCGGCGACGGACGCGACAGCGCACAGGCCAGACCGAGGAGCGCGAACGCCGGAACCCCGAGCCCGGCCCACTCCCAGAACCAGTCCACCGAGCCGTGCGCGAGCCAGTAGACGAAGCCGAGCGTGGCGCCACCGGCGGCGCAGCGGCGCAGCTGCCCGCCCGTTCGCATCGCCCGCATCGCCGCGAGCAGCGCCGCCGCGAGCGCGCCGAACAGCAGCAGCGCACCGACCAGTCCCGTCTCGGCGAGCGTCCGCATCTCCACGGAGTGCGGGTACCGGGGGGTTTCAGCGCTCTTGCGCTCGCGGAGGTACTGCTGGTAGAAGTTGTCGGCGCCCGAGCCGATCAGCGGACGGTCGGCGAAGGCGCGGATGCTCACGCGGTAGAAGTCGTAGCGGGCCGACCCGAGCCCGCCCACGAGGCGGTTGGCCTTCGCGTCGTTCTCCGCGTAGCCCCCCTTGAACGACGCCCACGCCGCGTCCGCACGCGCGAGCGGATCGCCCGCGACCGCAACGCCCGCGAGGCCGGCCAGGAGCAGGACGACGGGAGCGGCGCGTGCCACCAGGGCAAGCCGCGGGGGGACCGCCGACCGCCTCACGCGGCGGTGCTCCAACCAGCCCACGAGTGCGACGAGAAGCCCGACGGCCACAGCGGCCACTGCGACCAGGCCCAGCGCCCGAGAGAGCGCAGGGGAGGCGACCCCGGCCTTGACCGCCGCGCCCACGTCGATCAGCCGTGGGGCGCAGACGGCCACCGCCACGCCGACGGGCAGCAGCGCGTAGAAGTGGCGCACGCGGCCCGGCAAGAGGAGGAAGAGCGCGATCAGGACCAGAGGCGTCGTGTAGACCGCCCCACGGCTGACCGTCAGCAGTGCCAGCGACGCCAGGCCGACCGCGATCACGGCGAAGCTCCCGCGCGCCCACCACGGCACGCTGCGCGCCGCAGCGAGGACGACCGCGGGCAGCACGGGCATCATCAGGAGCGCCGCGGTGGCGTTGGGATAGCCCGTCGGCGCGCGGAGGCGGTCGAAGTTGAACAACTCCGTCGGATCGGCGCTGCCGGTCAGCCGCAGCACCAGCACCAGGCCGGCCGCCCCGGCGAGGACCACCCACGCGGCCAGCAGTGCCGCGCCGGTCGCCCCGCGCTGGGGCCACAGCGCGAACAGGCAGAAGACCATGACGTAGACCAGCGTGCGCGTGGCGCCCTCCAGCGCGTATCCCCGATCAGCGGCCCAGGCGATCGAGGCGAACGACCACGCGGCGTAGCCGACGAGCCCGGCCGCCGCGAGCGCGACGGGGCGCGGCAGCTGCCGCCACCGGTTGGGCGCCGCAACGACGGCGACGCTCAGCAGCCCGAGCAGCGCCAGTCCGCCGGGTGCCCACTGGCGCACCTCGAAGCCGCCCGCGTCAAGCGACCACCAGGCGATCAGCGCGAGCGCCAGGCCACACGGCAGCGTGACCGGGGCAGCCCTCAGTGAGACCAGGAAGGCCATCAGATCATGCGGACGCTACCCCGCGCTGCTACTCGGCAGGTCGGACCACGGCGATCACCGTCAGCGCCAGGATCTTCAGGTCGAGCTTCCAGCACCAGTGCTCGATGTAGTAGTTGTCCCACTCGATGCGGTCGCTCAGCGAGGTCTGCCCGCGCAGGCCGTGAACCTGGGCCCAGCCCGTGATGCCGCTCTTGACCCGGTGGCGCTCGCCGTAGCGGGTGATGTCGCGGACGAACGCCTCGACGAACTCCGGCCGCTCGGGCCGCGGGCCGACCAGGCTCATCTCGCCCCGCGCCACGTTGAGCAGCTGGGGCAGCTCGTCGAGCGACGTCCGTCTCAGGAGGCGGCCGACGACGGTGCGCCGGTCGAGCCCCTCCACCCCGCCGGGCGCGCTCCCGGCGACGGGGGCGAAGCCGGCGTCGGTGGGCGGCGGCGCCATGGAGCGGAACTTGAGCAGGGCGAACTCCTGGTTGTCGCGCCCGACGCGACGCTGGCGGAACAGCACCGGCCCGCGTGACGTGAGCTTCACCGCCGCCGCGATGCACAGCAGGAGCGGCGCGAGCACGGCCACGGCGACGAGCGCGACCGTCCGGTCGAAGAGGTGCTTGGCTGCGAAGCTGCGCCCGCGGGTCCGGGTCTGGCGCAGCGCGAGAAGCGGCAGGCCGCCGATGGCCTCGTAGGAGAAGCGGTCGTTGACGGCCTCGAACAGGCGCGGCACGACGGAGACCTCGAGGCCGAGCTCGTTGCAGTGCTTGGCGAAGTCCACGAGCTCCTGGTCGGGCGCCTGGGTGAAGGCCAGCACCACGTGCTGAGCACCCGAGAGCGACGCGATCCAGTCGACGTCCACCGGGCCGCCGAGCACGGGCAGGCCCGATACCCGGCCCTCGTCGGGAGGGTTGGCGTCCAGGAAGCCGATGGGCCGCAGCCCGTAGTCCGGGTTGTCCTGCAGGCGGCGGGCGACCTTGCCGCCGACCAGGCCGGCGCCCACGATGAGCGCGGGGCGCCCGATGAGCACGCGGACGCGTGCGGCGCGCTGCGCCCAGGCGGTGAGGATGCGGCCCGCGCCCACTCCGACGACGGCTGCGCCCCAGAGGTGCACGAGCACCGCGGTCTGAAGCTCCTGGGAGAAGACGTAGATCTCGGCGGCCACGAGCAACATGGCCCCGAAGGAGATCCCGCTGATGACGGGCGCGACGCCGTCGAGGATGCTGACCCGCATGCGGCGGACGTACATGCCGCGCAGCGCGAGCATCGTCATGACGGCGGGCGGGAAGACGGCCAGCGGCCACGCGGACGTGGCGGCCACGGGCTGACCGGGCCAGCGCACGGCGACGAGCACCGCGAGGCTGAGCATGACCGCGTCGAGCATGGGCCGCAGCCAGCCCCAGCCTCGGCCCTCGAGCAGCCACGCGATCCATCCGGCGTCCTTGGCCGCCCGCGCGTTCTCGGCGGCCTGCGCCGCGCGGGTCTCCTCGCGGACGCGCTCGGCGGAGAACGTCGGCGGCGCGGAGTGGTCCGGTGGCGCGGTGCGGGGAAGCTCGAGCGGGTTCATCGGAGTGGCCTCCGTGCCACGCGCGGCGGTCGGGGAGCAGAGGAGCGGGTGAGGGCGGGAAGGAACATGAGAGAGAAACGCGCCAAGCTGTCGGGTGCTCGGCCTCCTGATGCTAGACCCTCGACCGTCCGCCGGCGGCGCCTGAGCCTCAGGGACGATGGCCGGACACATTGGTCCTTCGATGGCCAACCCCCCGGCCCTGCCTTAGTTACGCAGCCCCGCGTTGATGTCCGCGATGGCCTTGGACACCTGCGCCTGGGTGCCGTCCACGGAGCTCGAGAGCTGCGTGCGCACGCCGCTGCGGTCGGCGTCCGAGCCGCGCTGCAGACGCACCCGCCCCTGCTCGAACTGCTGCTCGAGGCGAGCGATGACCCCGACGAGCGCCCGGTGCTGGGTGCGGACGCCGGCGGGCGGCTCGATGCGGGTCAGAGTGGCCTTGAAGCGGCCCGTGATCTGCGCGAAGCTCGCGAGCGTCGCGCGGTCCTCAGGGAGCGTGCTCGTGGTCGTGAGGCGCCGGCGCACCTGGTCGAACCGGGTGACGAACGTCCGCTGGGCGGCCTGCACGTCGTCCACGTAGGCGTTCTCGCCCTCCGCGTCGCCACCGCAGCCCGCCGCGAGGGCGGCGCCGGCCAGCAGGAACGCGGCGATGAGGCGTCGGGACGGCATGGCGCGGCACGCTACCGCGTCACACTCAGGGCTTGACCCCGCTTGGCCTGTACGTCCACGTGCCGTTCTGTGCGGCGCGCTGCGGCTACTGCGACTTCAACACCTACACCGCGGCCGAGCTGCCGGATGGCGGCGACCGGGCCGGGTTCGCGCCCGCCGCGCTCTGTGAGATCGGCCACGCCGCCGCCGCGCTCGGGGCCGCAGTGCGCCCTGCGACCACCGTCTTCTTCGGCGGCGGGACCCCGACGCTCCTTCCGCCGGAGGATCTTGCGGCCATCCTGGAGGGCATCCGCCAGCGCTTCGGCCTCGAGGACGGCGCGGAGGTCACGACGGAGGCCAACCCGGAGTCCCTTAACGCGCGCGCGCTCGCGCGCCTGCGCGCTGCAGGCTTCACCCGCGTCTCGATCGGGATGCAGCACGCGGCGCCGCACGTCCTCAGCGTCCTCGATCGCGTTCACACCCCTGGGCGCGCCGCCGAGGCCGTGAGCGACGCGCATGCCGCGGGCTTCGAGCACGTCTCGCTCGACCTCATCTACGGCACCCCGGGTGAGCGCGCCGACGATTGGGCGCTCACCCTCGACACCGCGCTGGCCGCCGCCCCGGACCACGTGAGCGCCTACGGCCTGGAGGTCGAGCCGGGCACCGCGCTGGCCGCTCGGGTGCGCCGTGGGGAGCTCCCGCCCCCCGACGGGGACGCCATGGCCGACCGCCAGGCCGAGGCCGACGCCGCGCTCTCCGCCGCCGGGCTGGAGTGGTACGAGGTCGCCAACCACGCCGCCACCCCGGAGGCGCGCTGCCGCCACAACCTCGGCTACTGGCGCTCGCACGACTGGTGGGGCATCGGACCCGGCGCCCATTCCCACGTCGCGGGAAGGCGCTGGTGGAACGTGAAGCATCCGTCGGCCTACGCGCGCCGCCTGGCCGCCGGCCGGTCACCCGCCGCGGGCGGCGAGGTCCTCGATCCGGCGGCGCGCCGCTTCGAGCGCATCATGCTCGAGGTGCGCCTCGCCGAGGGCCTCGACCTCGCGTTGCTCTCCCCAGCGGGCCGGCGCGCCGCCGAGCGCCTCGAGCGCGACGGCGCACTCACGCTCTCCACTGGCCGCGCGGTGCTCACGCTGCGTGGCCGCCTCACCGCCGATGCGGTCGTGCGAGACCTCACGGACTGAGCGCTACCGGGCCGTTCGCGCACGGCGCACGAGCACGAGCTCGACGGCGAAGAAGAGGCCACTCAGCAGGAGCGCGATCCAGCCGAACGCGGCGGCCAGGACGAGCCCGACGACCGCCACCCCAAGCGCCACGGTGGAGAGGAGGCGCCACAGCCGGTGATCGGCGGGAGAGCTCGGCATCAGCGTCAGTCCGGGTCCTCCACGTAATCCGGGTCGGTCTCCTCCTCGGTGGCCATCAGGCCCTCGGAGGCCGCGGTCTCCTCGAGCTCCTCCGGGGTGGGCTGGGCGGGGTCACGCTCGGGCGTCTCGGTCATCGGACGAGGAACCTACCCGCGCGGGAGGCGGTTGAGAGCCGGGCCTCGGGCTCGGCGCCGCAGCGCTGACGGCCGCCACTCGCCGTCTTCCTATGAGCCGACCCGTCGCCTGATTGTGTCGGTCGAGCAGCGTCCTGCCAGAGCTCAGCCCAGGCCGGGGCGCGCCGGCAGCGCGCCGGCGCTGCCGTTCGCGGCGTAGGTGAGCTGCGCCGCCGCGGCTGCCCAGGTCTCGGCGACCGTCCCCTGCCCACCCGTCTCGGCCGCGGCGCGCGCCCGCTCCGCGCAGGCGATCGCCGCACGCGTCAGCGCCTCGTTGAGCTCGTCGGTGGCGGTCGCCATCGGCCGCTCAGCTCACGAACTCGCAGTTGCGGGGGCGATCGTTGCGGTCGACGCTCACCCGGTCGACCCCCGGCCCGCAGTCGACGACGTCCGCGACGCCGTCCTTCGCGTTGACGTCGTCCGCCCCGTCGCCGCCGAGGAGCGTGTCGCGGCCGAAGCCTCCCACGACCACGTCGTTGCCCCCGCCTCCGGCGAGCCGGTCGGCGCCGGCGCCCCCTTGCAGCTCGTCGTTGCCGTCCCCGCCGTCGATCTGGTCGTCTCCGGCCTCCCCGAAGAGCGCATCGTTGCCGAGCTCGCCGAAGATGGCGTCGTTGCCGTCGTCGCCGCGCGCCTCGTCGTCGCCGTCCCCGGCGCGGATCGTGTCGTTGCCGTCCTGTCCGTTGATGATGTCGGCCAGCGGACCGCCCGCGAGCTGGTCGTCGCCGGTGCCACCCGTGATCAGCGGGTTCTCCGACTGCACCGCGATCGCCTCGAGCACCGCGGCGCCCGCGGCGCCGCCCGTGGCCTTGCCGGCGTGGAATGCGCCGCCGAGCCCGTCGAAGCGCGGGTCGTCCCTCGACGGGTCGCCGAGCATGATCGTCTCGCACGTGCCGCTCAGCAGCGCCACCTGCGCCTCGGGCAGATCCTCGACGAAGGCGACGTCGTTGCCCGGCCCGCAGTCGTAGGTGTCGTCTACGGCGCCGTTCCCGCCGCCGTAGAGCCGGTCGTCCCCCTCGCCGCCCGCGAGGCGGTCCGGCGAGCTGCCGCCGAGCAGGATGTCGTTGCCCGGGCCCCCGTCGACCACCGCGTCGGCGGCGGGCGAGCCGTCGGAGTTGACCAGGCCGTCGGGTCCGGAGCCCGTCAGGATGACGTCGTCGCCCGCGCCGCCGAGCACGATCCGATCACGACCGCGGTTCGTCTGGATGTAGTCGTCGCCGGCGCCACCGTCGACGAGCGCGTCGTTCCCGAAGCGCGACTCCACGACGAAGTCGTTGCCGTCGCCCCCGATGAGCTTGTCGTCGCCGTCGCCGCCGTCGATGCGATCGTCGCCGGCCCCGCCGTCGACCGCGTCGTTGCCCGTGCCGCCGTTGAGCACGTCGTTGTCCGCCCCACCGAGGATCACGTCGTCGGCCGAGTCGCCCAACGCGAAGTCCGTGCCGTCACC
>JAABUR0100008128.1_pt1 | contig 12191 bp, 16 predicted proteins | sample 5560091 | NCBI WGS metagenome assembly JAABUR01 (sample SAMN10711879, study PRJNA513375) | rock metagenome | isolation source: Antarctica rocks | place: Antarctica: Victoria Land, University Valley sud
GGCCGCCCGCCTCGCTGCCGCCCGCGGCCGCGGCCGGCGGCGGCGCGCCGCGCAGCGGCGGCCCGGCGGGCGCCGCCTCGCGCGCCTTGGGCGGCCGGCCGCGCTTGCGCTTGGCGGCGGGGGCGCACTCGGGCGCGCCGGCGGCGGCGAGCGCGCCCGCGCAGGCGTCGTGCTTGCGCGGGCGGCCGCGCTTGCGGCGCGGCTGCGCAGCGGCGGCGGCCGCCTCGGCCACCGGGTCGGGCGGCTCTTCCGGCTCGGGCTCCGGCGCGGCCGCCTTGGCAAACACGGCCTTGGCCGCCGCCGCGCTCGCGCGCCGCGGCGGCCGCTCGCGCGCCGGCGTGGCTGGCAGCGTCACACCTGCGCGGCCTGAAGCGCTGTCAGCAGTACGCTGCGGCGCGACTGGAGGGTATTATGGCTTTCCATAGCTGGCTGATGGTCACCAGCGCACGTGTTGCCATTTCGCTCACTCGCTGAGTACAGAGCGCAGCAATAGGTTGCGCACCTGAGGCGCTCTGCGCAGTGCCTGCCAGTTGCACGAGCGCGCAAACCCTCACAAAGCCCCCTTGCTTATCCCAGGCTCAAGGCACACCCGTGCTGCGCTGCAGTATACACACTGCAATATAAACACGCACAAGTGCAAGGTTGGCGGATTTCGTGCACTATAAATTTTGTATCAGCAAGAGTGCTAAGTGCCAATGCACATTAAGCAAGACCCATGCATAAGCAAGGCCCCAAGCGCCCAACCAGGTTAAGCGGCGGCGGGCAGCGCACTGGGCTCTGCTCCATCCGACCCAACAGCGTCGGGGCTGTCGCATGTCTCATACGCCTCCAGCCTGCCGCGTGACTGCGCGTGACGCGCTCCACGGGCTGCGCGCATGAGCAAGGCTCTGATGGGCATGCTAGCGGATCCGCAAGCAGGAGGCCTGGGATCCTGCGATGCAGGTGGTCTGTATCGCGCTGCGCTGAATTCGCGGGTCACACTGAGTAGGGCAAATGATGTGCATGGCAGGTGCATGGTCCTAGGCTTGTCACCGACACCAAAGACGGTCAGGCGCACACACCAGTGTACTCACAGGGCGCGTCATTGCCTCGAGCGCCTGCACTGCTGCACACACATTGTAGGCTTGGCAGCCACCACAGCAGCCACCGCGTGCGCAGTCTGTGGTGCAAGGGGTCTGGGGCCGGCCGGCGGCCCTCACCTGGCGCCTGCGTGCCCCGAGGCCCCTGGCTCAGGCTCTGCCTCTCCCGCACGCCCTCCCAGAACAGCAGTGGTGGAAGTTTCCCGCCGCGGGCGCCGCGGTGACTACATGCCCTGAGCGCTTGCGCCACACGGTCTCAGCAACCAAAGGCGCTGGACTGTGGTCAGGCACGCTTGCTGCCGAAGCTATCTGGCCAGGCATTGCTGTTCGTGGCAGCCGCACGACCACGCCCTCAACAGCCGGGCTCGGCTCGGGGATGGGTGCCTACCGACAGGCCTAGTCGTTACTGGGTACATCGCCCGCCACTATGCTCCACCGGCCTTCGCCTAGGCACGATCAAGACGTCTTGAGCCGGCTCGGATCGGCACTAACTGCCGATTGACGTTAAGGTCAATGTCCAGCTCTCCAAGGGTTAGGGCTTGGGCTGCGCGTCAGCTGCCGTCCACGGAAGCTGAGCCACAGCCTCTGATCGCTTCTGCTGCTGCTACACCACCTACATGTGTCCGCCTCTGTCGGGCCAGGCACAGGAAGCTGCGAGCAGCCCATGCCACTGTTCAATGCTGTTGAGCATACTCTGTTCGAGTGCCCGCCAGGCACTGCCCGGCCACTCAGGCTGCCTGCGCGCCGCTGGCGCACCAACCCCCGCCGGGGGTGCACTTTGCTTCAGTTCATGCGGCACCATGCTTGCATCAGGGCCTGCCGAAATCCCTGCATGCCCACTTCCACTGAATCTGCCATAAATAGCCCTGCATAAGGCTGCGCCCCTACACAGCCGCGGGTGGCTGATACACGGGACGTACCACACTCTTCCTCTTTCGCTTGCGCAGCCCCAGCCGCGATACATTGGCGCACAGGTCCCGACACAAGTGTTGCATGTGCCTGCCGCCTCGACGTGCTCACAGCTGAACGCGGAGGCCAGGAAGCTCATGCCAACTTCCATAGGCGTGCTTTTATTGCATACCATGTATCCAGCGCACTCCACTGGGGCTGGATGCCTGGGTAGCGCTTCCTGGTGGCGACTATCTCGTGCTTCCACGCTGCGAGCAGCGCGGCCCGATGCGGCTTTGCTGCGACATGCACACTGCTTGCATGCTGCTGGCGCTGCTGCATGCATCCGTCGGCTGCCGACGCGGGGCCGTTGCGGCCCCGTTCCCCACCGCACCGACCACCATAAAGCCACCGATGCATGCTCCTGCCAGGCCTGGCGCGGCATGACCCGGTTGGTCCTGCGCCTGCATGGCAGCAGCCCTCAGGAGGCGCCCATGCGCACTGCAGGCCTGCTGGGGTGCGCCAGCTGTTCTGCCAGCAAAACATGTCCACGCAGCTGCTCCGGGAGCCTGCGGTGCATGGCGCCGCGGCTGGCACCGCAGCTGTGCCCGCGCCCGTCGGCAGCGCTGTGTGTGTACCTGTCCTGCTTGGAATGACGGCATGCGCAGCCTCCCTCAGGCATGTTGCAGCGCCTGAAGCACGAGCTGGGACCCCCGTGGCTGGGCCTTGTTATGCGGCCTCTGTGCCAGCAGCGCCGCTTGACTGTCCTCCAGGTGGGCGCCAGACAGCGTAGCCCGCAACGCACTGTCTGCCGCAGCTGCTGCTTCCTACATGCGGGCTGACGCGGGCGGCCTGGCATGAGAGCCGCGGCCGCCGGATGTGGGCCCTGGCGTGGCACGCCAGCGCTGCGCCCAGCCTACCAGATACATTTGCTACATACTAGGTGTTCGCACGGGGTATCTAGCCCCGTGGTGTGCTAGGATACCATCTGCTCATGAAACACCATTCCAGACCACATGCACGGGTGCATGGTGGGTGGCTTCGGGGTACAAACGGTTTACACTGGTTTATGGACATGTGAACCCCGTAGGGCTGACGTGCGTGTGATCCTGCCGTTTCGAAATCAGCAAGTAGCTTGTAGCAGTTTTCTAGGGTAAACGGGCAAATAGAAGGCCATCTGATGGTGCTCTGCAGGCAGACGAGCTCCTACGGCCAGAACACGACGTACATCAGTGTGTGCACTGCTGCTACTGTGCTGCCACTGGAGCAGCCTCCTGACATCCTGGTGGCCTGCAAACGCTGAAGGACGAGTTCTGAAGGAGCCTCGCCGTCACGGGCAGCCTGCGGGACACTAGGCGTCAGGGACGTGCGGCAGGCAGCAGCAGCTGTCCATAGCTGACCGAGGACGTCTGCTATGCACCGCCTGTGGGTGCGGAGCCCTTGGCCCGCCTCTTTGGAGGTGCCTCTCTCGGCCTGTCTCCGGCATGTGCAGCAACGCGCGCCTCGTCTCCGAGCACGACGGGCTGACCGACGGCTTGTGCCAACCCGCAGGAAGAAAGGGGGCTGCCGTGCGGCCGGCTGGTGGTCGGCCTCGCCCTGTGCTGGGGGATGGCGACCTACAGGCTCGGCGTGGCGGCCGAGGACGCCGGCTACTGGGCCTGCGCGGACCTGACGCTGGTGTCGAGCGAGTGGAGCTCCTCCTTGGGCCGCAATGTGACCGTGCACGGCGCGCTGTGGGCGGGCGGAGAGGGGCACGCCGCCACTGGCGCCCAGCAAAAGTGGCCCATGTACGGCGCGCGGCGCGCGCTGCGCCAGGCGCCGGGCCTGCCCTTCGTGACGCTGCAGCAGTGGGCGCCCGACCGGGGCGCGCTGGCCACGCTTGGCTTCAGGGCGGTGGTCGCCGGCCAGGACGAGGAGCTGCCGCTGATGGACAGCACGGTGGCGCCGCCGGTGGACGTCTGGAGGGCGTGCACGGACGGCGAGCAGTTCTACACGGACCTCGAGTGGGACGAGGCGTTTGACGGCGTGCGCCGACAGGTCGTGTGCGGCGCCGCGGGCTGGAAAGTGCGCTTGGAGTTTCAGTTTGCGCGCGGGCCGCAAGACGGCCCCAACCCATGCTCCACCACTCCCGCCCTGCCCGTTGCGGCCACGTAGCCAGCGCATGCTGCGCAGCCCTGTGGAAGCGCCTGAAGCGCTCGCCTCTCGGCGCGTTGCCGCCGCGGAGGCCATGCAGGCCCTTGGGCGCCTGCGTGCCGCCAGGGCCTGCAAGCATCTGAATTCTCCTGCTGTCATGGGATGCACCCCTCGTTCGCTGTCTGAATGCCAATTATAGGGGGGCGGGCCTGATCAAGAGATTGTGCGGGCTGTTGTTCTTCTTGCTCAGTACCTATTTTATTGCAGAATTGCAAGTGTAGTGCTCTGAGTCCGGGCTGTTGTCTGAGCGCCGCACAGCCCGGGTCACACCCGTCCTGCGTTGAGCTGCACGTATCCTGCCTCGTATTCTTTGGGTCCCAGCCGTAGCCTGACAGGCCGGTGAGCAGGGCGCGAGTCCCGTCCAGACAATGGCGGTGATCAGCCGCGCTGCTCAGTTCGGTGCCTGGCAGCGCTAGGACGCCGCTGTGCTGCGCTGCACGGAGGCAGCCGCTGCGAGTCTTGGGCATGCTTTTACATTTTGAAGTGCAAACTTCGGAGCTTGTCTGCTGCGATTTGTGCTGCTGCAAGTGGCACCGAGGCGCCACGGCCGCATTGGCGTGTCGCCCTTGGCGCCCTGCCAGGGCAGGCGCTGGTTGGGCGCTGATCAGGGTTGACAACCACATTCTTCCGAGTGGCCGCCGGGCACTGCCGGGGCACTCGGGCTGCGCTCTCGCCGCTCGCGCACTCACTCGCGCCGGGGTGCACCATGCTTCAGTTCATACGGCACCAAACCTTCCGAGCACTTGCCTGCTGTATCCTTGCATGCCCAGCTACCGCTGATGGTCTGCCATGACTGGTAGCCCTGCATAGGGGTGCGTCCCTAGATAGCCGCGATAGGCTGACACGCGTACACGTACGTAACGATTCTCCATGCTTCACTGCGCACGCACCCCGCGCCACCCCCGAGCATACTTGAGCCTACTTTGCATGCCGGGCGTGCATTGCCCCATGCATTGTGAGGACGCGCAAGCTCCCACAGACGTGTGCGGTGTGTGCCTGCCGCTTCAAGCGCTCACAGCTGAACACGCAGGCCAGAAGCCTGTTTGGCCAGCTCCTTGGGCTTGCTGGGATTTCACTCTGCAGCACTGGGGCTGGACGCCTGAGTCGCCCCTCTTGGTTTGGCTGCATCGCATGCCTCCGCGCTGCGAGTAGCGCGGCAACATGCGCACCTCTGCGGCGACCTGCGCGCTGCTTGCATGGCTGCTGGCGCTGCTGCTCGCATCCGTCGCTGCCGGCGCGGCGCTGCTGCGGCCCCGTTCCCCACGGCACTGACCACCACTGAGCACCGATGCATGCTCCTGCCAGGCCTGGAGCGGCAGAAATATGTTGCTCATGCGTGTGCATTGCAGCAGCCCTCACCAGGCACCCATGCACATGCCAGGCCGGCTGGGGGAGCGACAGCTCTTCTGTGAGCTGAATGTGCCCATGCAGCTGCTTCGGAAGCATTTGTGTGTGCACCTGTTCTGCTGGACTGACCGCATGCGCAGCCTCCTCTCCGGCATGTGCATCGCCAAAGCATGAGTTGGGATCGCGTGGCTGGGCCCTTGTTGTGCCGCACAACTTGTGAGGCACCTGTGCCAGCAACGCCATGTCCTCTCGCTGGTCGCTGGTCGGCGTAGCCTGCAATCCACTGCCAGCCGTAGCTGCTGCTTCGTGCGGGCTGTGCATGAGGCCACGACGGCCGGATGCTGGCCTTGGCTTTGCATGCAGCACTGCACACAGCTCAGCAGGTGCGGGCATCGCTTCCCCATGGTTCCCCAGGTTGGCCGACTGGCTTGTGAGATTATGTCAGGGTCATGCATTGGCGCTTTCCTCTGCGGTGTGTACCGGTGAGGGGACAGCGAGAGGACGCAGGCCCGGATAAGGAGCAGCTGGTGCCGCAGCCCTTGAGCGACTGCGCCGGGCACTGGTATTCACCTGCGGCGGCGCACGCGCACGGGCGTGCGCGGCACCTCTGCTGCGGCGCCATGGCCACGACGACTGCCTCCTTCGAGAGCGGGCACCAGGACATGGTGAGCCGCGCTGGACCAGCTGTCCGACGCCCAAGACTGCAATGCTGCTGCCGCGTGTCCGTGCAACCAAGATCGAGCGCCTGCGCAGGTGCACGACGTGCAGCTGGACTACTACGGCCGCCGGCTGGCCACCTGCTCGTCAGACCGCACCATCAAGGCGCGCTCTTGCGCGCATACCAGCGCGGCAGCTCATCGCTCAGCTTGCCTCCTGCAAGCTGCTGCTGTTGGGTGCACAGGGGGTCTGAGTGAAGGGGCTGAAAACATCTGCACTACGTAGCGGCATCTGGACCAAGTCGCGGCGCTCGATCAGAGCCGCTGCTGCCCTGGAGGGCGCCGGTTTCCGCAAGCGCCCCAGCGCGCCCGGCGGCTGCAGCACTTGCTCGGCGGGCCGCGCAGGTGTTTGACGTGGCGGGCGAGCAGGTCGCGCCGCTGGCCGAGCTGGCAGGGCACGAGGGCCCCGTCTGGCAGGCGCGCGCCCCCCGCGGCGCCCCACCCCGCCGCGCGGCCGCCGGCCGGGCCCGCCAGCAGCCCGCGCTGCCCTGCTGTGCACGGATGCGTCTGCGCGCCGCAAAGCCTGAAGCAAGCCGGGGCAAGGTCGCGCCGCGGACCGGCGCTGCCCTGCGGCGCAAGCATCCTGGGTTTGCGCGCGCGCCAGTCGAGGCAGGCTGTCAGAGGGCGCCGCGACCCAGCGTGCGGCGGCCCGCGCGTGACAGCAAGGGGCGCGCCGGCGGCGGCAGGTCGCCTGGGCGCACCCAAAGTTCGGCAGCCTGCTGGCCTCCTGCAGCTTCGACCACCGCGTGATCGTGTGGAAGGAGGCGCCGGAGAACACCTGGACGCCCGTGCGCGGCCCTGCATGGCCTAGCCCCGACCCTAACCACCCTCAGCCGCCTGGCCGCGTGTCTTTCCCGTGTCAAGCGTTAGTGACAGGGCCTGAGCCACGACGGGCGCTGGTTCACGCGCGCGGCCCTGGGCGCCCGCACGTGCGTGCCGCATCTCTTCGCCATCGAAGCGCGGGGTCGCAGTCTGGTGAGCACGCCGGGCGCGGCCGCACCGGCGACGCGGCAAGCTTGTGCACGCGCGCGCGCGCCAGGTGCACTCGGCGCCGGCGCACAGCGCGTCGGTGAACGGCATCGCGTTCGCGCCGCACGAGCTGGGGCTGCTGCTCGCGGCAGCGTCCTCCGACGGCGCGCTGTCCGTGCTGGCGTACCAGCCGGACGGCACCTGGGCGGCCGAGAAGGCGCGCCCAGGGTAGGGATTAGGGTTGTCTCCTCTACCCTATACATGGTCGCTGAGGGGGCCGCGCGCTCATGCGCATGCAGACTGTCCCTTTGTCCTCTGGACGACAGGGCGCGGGCGGGAACGAGAGCCTTGGCGGTCTTGCTCCAAGTGGCCCTGAGTAGTGCAGCTGCCGGCGGCGCGCCGGCAGCCGGGCGGCGGCCGGGCGGCAGAAGGGCGCCGCCGCGGCGCTGCAGGCCCGCTGGGGCATGTGCAGCTCGCTGGCCGCGCGCTAGCCGCCCACCGGAGTCGCCCGCTGCATGCATGCTCCGCCTCGGGCCCTGCGTGCCCGAGGCTGCGCGCTGGCGGACCCCGCGCCGCGAATTGCGCGTGCCATCCGGCGCGGCGCCTCGCGCCCTGCACAGCGCGGCGCGCTTACAGGACGCACGCGCGCGCGCTGCGGCAGATCGAGAACGCGCACCCGGTGGGCGCGATGGCGGTGTCGTGGTCGCCGGCCGCGCCGCCCGGCTCGCTCGTCTCTGCCAAGGGGCCCGGGCAGCCCGAGCGGCGCTTTGCGTCCGCTGGCTGCGACAACACCGTCAAGGTGCCTCCCCGGAGCTGCCCTCCGCCGCCCGCGCCCCCTGTGGCCTGCAGCGGGCTTCCCGTGTGCTGCCCCGCCCCGTATTTGTGTCACGGGCTGGAGCAAGCTGGCGAGGTGGTGTGGTCGGGCGCGCGGCCACGTGCCAGGGGCGGCCCTTGTCCAGCGCGCGGCGCAGCGCTTCCGCATGTGCAGCGCGGCGCCGTCACGCCCGCCCTTGCCAACGCCTGCCCAGGCACCCGCTTGCTGCTGCCGCACCAGCGGCTGAGTGCCAGGCGATCTGGCTGAGGCTATGACTATAGGTTTCAGGCCAGTCGCAGGCTTCCTCGCAGTCGCGGCGCCCTCTCCCGGACGTGCATGCGGGCGCGCCTGAGCCAGGTCGGCTGCCGCGGCTGCGGCGGCTGGCGCGCCAGCGCGCCCTCCCGGCGCGCCCCAGCGCGGGTGAGCCCCAGGCAGGCTGGCGTCGCCCACGGCGGCGCGCATGTGCGGCGCGGCGCAGGTGTGGCGGCACAGCGAGGGCGGCGGCTGGCAGCAGGACGGCCCGGCGCTGGCGGGGCACGGCGACTGGGTGCGCGACGTGGCCTGGGCGCCCAACCTGGGCCTGCCGGCCAGCACGCTCGCGAGCGCGGGCCAGGACGGCCGCGTGTTCATCTGGGCGGAGCGGCCGGGCGGCGGCTGGGAGCGCACGCTGCTGCAGGACTTCCAGGTGCCGCAAGCCTACCCTGCGACCCTGCTGCCGGCCGGCTGCGGAGTGCTGCTCCGCAGGAGCGCGGCTCAAGCGGCGCCGCCGCATCTGGCTGGGCGGACTCAACCCGCTGCGGCGCCGAGCTCTGTCCCTGCCGCGCGCCATCCCTGGCCTAGTCACGCCGCGCGGTCCCGAACAGCAGCTGCCTGCTGCTGACGTTCCGAGCGGCAGCACTGATGTTGAGCTGATAGCGGACGCAGGCACTTGATTGGCATAGTGACACTGCATGGGCCAGAACAGCACCTGCCTGGTGCTGACCCTCCGAGCGACACCAAGCAACAGCTCTGACGCTGAGCCTGTGGCGGGCGCAGGCGCCGGTATGGCGGGTGAGCTGGTCGCTGACGGGCAGCGTGCTGTCGGTGTCGGACGGCAGCGGCGCGGTGACGCTGTGGAAGGAGGCCCTCGACGGCGAGTGGCAGCAGATCACAAACTGATGATGCATGGTCTGTGGAGGGGAGGGGCGGTGTGCATGCGCTGGTGCTCGGTGCACTGCTCGGGTGCACCACTTGAAGTGGAGGTATGGCGCATTCACGGGTGCTCTGAGCACACTGCCTGGATACACCAAGTGCCGAGGGGGTGCAGCGCATGCCTGGCAGAAGCAACGCTGCCACTCTGGGATAAAGGTGTGGCGGCATCACATCGGTGCATGCCTGGCAGAGTGTAATGTTGCATGTGTATGATGCATGGCAAGTTAAACTCAGGAAGGGAAGCACCATATACGCATGTGCCAGTATATATTGCAAGAAAGGTGTTACAAAGCTCTCAGGTATAGGCAGACATGCGCTTCCTAGCAACCCCTCATTTCTCAAATATGCATGCTCCCACTCACTCCTTGACGCCGGCCAAAATTGCACCCCCTCTCATTCGAGGGGCAACATGCAGCCAGGTGGGGGTGGCGTTTGTGTGCAAACTGCAGGTTCATGCGTAGTGGCCCATGGTCTTGCGACTTGCCATGCCCAAGTGACCAAAACCCCAACCACGCAGCCGATGCAGCCATGTGCCATGGGATCAAAGCGCTTGGCGTTCGGCAGACAGGAACAGAGAGGACGGACGGCAGCCTTTACTCGCCCTGAAAAGCAGCAAGGCGTGGCGCCGCAAGCATCCCTGGCACTGGCAAACATGCACACCGCGCTCGCCAGCAGGCACCGTGTGGGTGGGCACAAGCTTGCAGCACCTAAACTGGCCTCGCCGACAACCCAGCAACTCCTGCAGACACACCGCAAGCTACCACTCCCGCGTCTTGCCCACAGCGCGCACACATTCATGTACGGTGGCGGTCCCTGCGCACCGACTGACCAGAGCAGGGACAAACCGTCTACCTAAAAGTATGCAAATAGAGATAAGCAATGCTCTCCTGTGAAAGGGAGCGAGACAGGGGAAGACCGCCACAAGAGGCGGGTGAGCGCGCCTCCACAACAAGGCTGATATGTGCGAAGGGAGAGCACGCACACCCGCCACCCCATCAAGCAAACACATTTTCACTCTTGGCCACACCCACTGCCCGGCGCGTGTGCTTGAGCTCAAGTGGCTTCATGCATGGGCAGCCCGCACACGGACAGCCGGTAGCACGCTCGCTGCTGCACCCGTAGCAGGCCAGGCCCACTGACGCAGCACTTTGATCGCAACCCACACTCCATCTCGTGGCCACCGCCAGGTGCGCTGCACGAGCACCGCACCGCCCAGAGCACTGCACGCTACGCTTGAACGCCCGCAGGGCACGACAGCGGCGCGCCGGCCGCCGGGCGGTGACGTCAACGCCCGCAGGCGCTGCAGGGGCCGCCTCAGACGCCGCCGGTCTGGCCAGTCAGCGGCTCGCGCGTGGACTCGAGCAGGTCCCGCTCGCGGAAGCGGTCCCAGGCGTTGGGGTCCTCACCCTGCGTCCGGAGCGCGCGCGGGGGCGTCAGCGGCTACTGCGTGGGCTCGAGCAGGTCATCGTCGCGGGCGCCCGACGCGTGAGTCTCCTCGCCCTGCGCGCGGCTGGCCCGCTCGGTGCCCTGGCGGAGCGCCGGCGGCTGGGCAGCACTTGACTGGGCGTCGCACTCGGCGTCGCTGGACTTCCGCCACATGTAGCGCGTGCCGCTCGGCAGGCGCCTTGATAGCACCCACAGCTTTTCTATGCTGCAAGCTCAATCTGAATATATGGCTGACCCCGCAACAAGCAATGTTTTGCTAAACTTGCACCCCAAAAAAAGTTGATAATTGTGCTATGGTATATCGGGCGCAGTGCCCAACAGAGGTGGTCAATCAGCAACACCATGTATGCTAGAAACTGGGCATGCCTGGAAACGTCACCAGGGTTTCTTTGGACAGTAAGTTAAATAGGACAACTACTTTTGGCTGTGCTCAGCACGCGCGCCGCCTCGCACCAGCGTGAACATGATGATGTAGTTGAGCGCGGCCACGGCGGCGGCGCCGATGAGCGCGATGCGCGACCAGTTGATCTCGCTGGAGCTCAGGTACGGCGTGGCGGTGGAGTCGGTGAGGTTGAGGAAGACGTTGGCGAGCCAGACGTGCAGCGGCGTCGCCGCCGCCAGCCAGCCCAGCAGCGGCAGGCGGAAGCGGTGGAGCATGTTCTCGGTCAGGCCTGCGCGGCCGGCGCGCGGCGCGGCTTCAAGCGGGGCACGAGCGCGGCAGCGGGCGGGGCGCAGACGTGCGGTGGCCGCGCGGCGCAGGTTGCTGGACAACGCAGATAGGCAGAAACACGCTCCAGAAATCACGTCTTTGACTTGGCAGAGAGGCTAAAACCAAACGCGCATTGCTCATGTAGTAGCCAAATAACTATATAAAGATAATTCTCTTTGTAAATAGCACAATGACAGCTAATACAGCATGAATGACAACTAGTGCACAAACAGGGGCGCACCAAACCAGCCCAGCACGCCGCCGATGAGGCCGAGCGCGATGGGCAGCTCCAGCAGCACGATCGCCCAGGGGAACCTGCATAAAAACACCAGTTACTATAATTGCACCAACCCCGCGCGCCACACCAGGAACATTATAAGAATGTCGAGCCCGTCAACCACAATCCAGATCAAACCCCTGCATGTTAGCTTGTAGCGGCTATCTTGCAATTTCCACACCGCCCTAGACATGCACCAATAGACACAATGTCCAGTTGACTCTTGGCTAAAAGTCAGAACATCAAGACGCAGCATCTGCAACATACCGAAACTGGGGTTGCACACTGTCAAGACTTTGTCAAGCAACCAACTAGCTAGTAAAACAGGCGCGCAGTCAACAGGAAGCAATGTTGCGTACCGGAAGATCTTGCCGCAGTACTCAGACTCGGGCAGCTGAGCCGCCGAGTACCAGTGGCGCGTGCCATGGTTGCCACACTTCCTGCAAAGCGCACCGCCCAGCTCATGTCGAGCTCAGCACTGCCGAGCAGGACTGCCGCATGTTATGTCGTGATGCGTGAGGCGCACTCGGGGGCACACAAGCGCCGCGAAAAAGGCCAGTGT
>JAABUR0100008129.1_pt1 | contig 12189 bp, 10 predicted proteins | sample 5560091 | NCBI WGS metagenome assembly JAABUR01 (sample SAMN10711879, study PRJNA513375) | rock metagenome | isolation source: Antarctica rocks | place: Antarctica: Victoria Land, University Valley sud
CACCTGCGCATAGCCCTGCGCGGCGTGACCGGCGCCTTGCTCGTGGCGGACGAGGATGTGACGGATCTTGGTCGAGTCGAGCAGCGGGTCGTACGCCGGCAGGATCGCACCGCCCGGGATGCCGAAGACCGTGTCGACCCCGGCGGACTCCAGGGACCGGATCAGGCTCTGGGCCCCGGTCATCTGCTCTGCCATCTCAACCTCTCACGTCGGACAACGATCGCTACGGACTGCCAAGCTGCTCCACATCAGCAGTCACATAAGCAGTTCACATAAGCAGTTCACATAAAAAAGGCCCCTCGGCCATGACGGCATTCGAGGGGACGCGCGGGGTGAGAGGGCTACTCGGCCCGACCTCGCGCGTCGGTAAGTACGACAAGAATCAACTGCACCTCTCCACGGTCGCGGACGAGCTCATCCGTCGTCAAGCGGGTCCTCGGACCGTCTCGGCATCCGGACAGAAGTCCACATCTAGGGACGACCGCTCGTCAGCCGCAGACGGCCCCGACGGCGGCCGACTGGACGAGCTTGCGGTACTTCGCCAAGACCCCGGTCGTGTACGCCGGCGTGGGGGGCTCCCAGCCGCTGCGCCGCGCGTCGAGCTCTGTGTCGTCGACGACGAGATCGAGCTTCCGGTTGCCGACGTCGAGACGAATCCTGTCGCCGTCGCGGACGAAGGCGATCGGCCCGGCGTCGACAGCCTCGGGTGCCACGTGTCCGACGCAGAGCCCGGTCGTGCCGCCGGAGAACCGGCCATCGGTCAGCAACAACACATCCTTGCCAAGACCGGCGCCTTTGATGGCTGCCGTGATCGCCAGCATCTCGCGCATCCCAGGGCCACCCTTCGGTCCTTCGTAACGGATGACGACGACGTCCCCGGCGGCGATGGTGCCCTCAGCCAGCGCGTCCAGAGCGGCACGCTCACCGTCGAACACGCGGGCGGTCCCTTCGACGACGTCGTCGTCGAAACCTGCCGACTTCACCACGGCACCTTCGGGAGCAAGTGAACCGCGCAGGATCGTCAGGCCCCCGGTGGCGTGGATGGGGCGGGCGAGCTCGCGGATGATCTTCCCGTCGACGTCGGGCGGCGCCAATCCCTCGAGGTTCTCAGCCATGGTCTTCCCTGTGACCGTCAGGCAGTCGCCGTGCATCAGCCCGGCGTCGAGCAGCGCCTTCATGACGACCGGGATGCCACCGATGCGGTCGACGTCGGTCATCACGAAGCGCCCGAACGGCTTGAGGTCGCCCAGGTGCGGAACCTTGTCGCCCACCCGGTTGAAGTCGTCGAGGGAGAGGTTGACGTCGGCTTCGCGGGCGATCGCCAACAGGTGCAGCACGGCGTTGGTCGAGCCGCCGAGCGCCATCACGACCGCGATGGCGTTGTCAAAGGCGTCCTTCGTCATGACCTGCCGTGCGGTGATCCCCTGCCGCAGCATCTCGACCACGGCCTCCCCGGTCTTGTGGGCGAACCCGTCCCGGCGTCGGTCGACGGCAGGCGGGGCGGCCGAGCCGGGCAGCGACATGCCCAGCGCCTCCGCCACCGATGCCATCGTGTTGGCGGTGTACATGCCTCCGCAGGCGCCTTCACCGGGGCAAACCGCCCGCTCGATGACCTCCACCTCGTCGCGGGAGACGAGCCCGGCGCGGCACGCCCCGACGGCCTCGAACGCGTCGATGATCGTGACGTCCTTGTCGCCGACGCGTCCGGGCATGATGGAGCCGGCGTACAAGAACACCGACGCGAGGTCGAGCCGGGCGGCCGCCATCAGCATGCCCGGCAGGCTCTTGTCGCAGCCGGCCAGCAGCACCGAACCATCGAACCGTTCGGCCATCATGACCGTCTCGACCGAGTCGGCGATCACCTCGCGTGACACCAGCGAGAAGTGCATGCCCTCATGCCCCATCGAGATGCCGTCGGAGACCGAGATCGTGCCGAACTCCAGTGGGTACCCACCCGCGGCGTGCACACCCTGCTTGACCGCCTGCGCCAGCCGATCGAGCGAGAGGTTGCACGGGGTGATCTCGTTCCACGACGACGCGACGCCGATCTGTGGTTTCGCGAAGTCGTCGTCGCCCATCCCGACGGCGCGCAGCATCCCGCGCGATGCAGTGGCTTCGAGCCCGTCGGTGACGGCGCGGCTGCGTGGCTTGATGTCAGACATGGGCTGAGCCTACGACTGCCGCGACGATCAGCTGAGGACGGCGGCCCTGACGCACATCACGTCGGGAAGGTGCTCGGCGACAAGCGCCCAGCTCTCTCCGCGATCATTGCTGGCGAAGACACTGCCGTCGCGCGAGCCGAAGTAGACGCCGGTCGGGTCGGATGCGTCGATCGTCAGCGCGTCGCGCATCACGCCGGCGTAGAAGCCGCCCTCAGGGAGCCCTTTCGAAAGCTCGGTCCAGCTCTCCCCCGCGTCGTCGGATCGCCACACGCGGGGCTTCCCGCCCGGCGGGATGCGCTCAGAGTCTGCGACCAGCGGGAAGACGTAGACCGAGTCGGGGTCGTGCGGATCGACCGCGATCGGGAAACCGAAGTCGCTAGGGAGTCCGTCGGCGATGGAGGTCCAGTGCGCTCCGCCGTCGTCTGTGCGGTAGACGCCGTGATGGTTCTGGATGTACATCCGTTCCGGCCGGTCGGGGTTGCGTGCCACCTTGTGGACGCACTGCCCGAACTCCGGCCAGGGGTCGGGCAGGAAGTACGCCTTCACGCCGACGTTCGCCGGCGCCCACGACCGCCCACCGTCGGCGGTCTGGTAGACGCCGCCCGTCGACATCGCCACGGTCATCGCGTTGGGGTCCGTGACACCAGGGAGGATCGTGTGGATGGCCTGTCCGCCGAACCCCGCTCCCCACTGCTCGCGGTGCGGGTGGTCCCACAAGGAGCGCACCATCTCGAACGTCTCGCCGCGGTCGGTGCTGCGGAACAACGCCGACGGCTGCGTGCCGGCGTACACGACGTCGGGCTCGCTCTCGAGACCCGGGGTCAGCTGCCAGACCTGCTCGAGCGAGGTGCCGGTGTCCGCGGGGAAGCGGATCGCGCCGTTGGGAGTCTCGTCCCACGTCGCCCCGCCGTCGTCGGAGCGGAAGACCTGAGGACCGAAGTGGCTGCTCATCGCTCCCGCGAGCAGCCGTGTCCGACCGCCACGTTGGTCGATCGCACAGGCAATGACCTCGTTCATCAAGAAGTTGGGGCCGTCGAGCGACCAGGACTCGCGCGCCGCATCCGAATGCGCCAGCCACAGCCCCTTGCGAGTGCCGATCATCAAGACCACCGCGTCGGACATCGAGAATCCTCCACTCATACGCACAAGGGACGGTGTATTCCTAGTAGGAACAGTACCCTTGACGCATCATGAGTCAAGACCTGCCCACGACGTCATACGCGCTGCTCGGCCTGTTGTCGTTCGGCGACGACCTCAGCGGCTACGAGCTCAAGCAGCGTGCGGACCGGACGCTTCGGTTCTACTGGGTCTCACCGGCGATGAGTCAGGTCTACACCGAGCTGGCGAGGCTGACGGAGCTCGGACTTGTGCAGGCGCGCGAGGACACCACGGCACCGACCCGTAGCACTCGGCGCTACCAGATCACCGCGGCCGGCCGTAGCGATCTCCAATCCTGGTTGGGCACTGCCCCGGTCGAGTTCCCGGCACTGAAACATCCCATCGCCCTGCGCCTGCTGATGGGTCACCTCGTCGAGCCGGAGACATCGGGGGCGCTGCTGGAGGACTACCTCGCTCTGCTTGCCGAGCGGCGTGCGGAGCTACAGGCCGTCCGCGACTCACTGATCGTGGACCCGGACAGTCCCGTCGACCGGTTCCGGTACCCCCGGATGGTTGCCGACTGGGGGCTGGACTACTACGAGTCCGAGCGCGTGATGGTCGAGGAGCTGGTCCGACGGGTGGCTGAGGCCGACTAGGGCGTGTCTCGTAACTCGACGTCGATCAGCAAGCGGGTCATCCGCGCCCGGGCCGGCAAGGCGGGCGAGCGAAGTTGTAGCCGATACTCCCGCGAGCGAGCCCAACGCAGCCGGTCGGGATGCGGGGGCACGCGAGCCGGCGTGGAGTTACGAGAGACGCCCTAAGCCGGGGGCACGACGACGTGAGCCAGCGGCTGACCAGCCGCCAGCCGACGCAGCTGATCGGCGACGAGCCGGTGAGCACGCGGCCACAGCGACGTGGCTGCCCCTCCGACATGAGGGGTGATGGTGACTCCCGGGATCGTCCACAGCGGATGATCGGCAGGCAACGGTTCAGGGTCGGTGACGTCCAAGGCGGCGCGAAGCCGACCGCTGGCGACCTCGGTGACCAGGTCCTGCGTGACTACCACGGCCCCGCGCGCCACGTTCACCACTAACGCGCCGTCAGGCAGCTGGGCCAGGAACCGCGCGTCGACCAGCCCGGTGGTCTCGGCCGTGAGTGGGACGATCAGCACCACGATCTCGGCGTACGGCAACAGCTCGGGAAGTTCTCCTATGCCCCGGACCCCAGCGCGAGGGCTTCGACCCACCAAGGTGACCTCGCACTCGAAACCGGCCAGCCGACGCTGAAGCGCGCGAGCGATGTTTCCGGCGCCGATCACCAGCACCCGCCGGTCGGCCAGTGAGGACGACATCTGCTGGTCCCATTGCCGCTCGGCCTGCAGCCGGGCCAGCTCGCCGAGCCGCCGCTGAGCGCTGATCATCAGTCCGACGGCGAGCTCCGACGTGGCCGCATCGTGGATGCCCGCGCCGTTGCAGAGCATCACGCCGTCGGGGAGGTGAGGCAGCACGTGCTCGAAACCGGCGGTGAGGAGCTGCACCGTGGTCAAGGACGGCAGCTGTGCCATCACCTCGAACACCTGAGGTGTGAACCGGTAGGTGGGGACGTAGAACTCGGCATCGGCCACCGAGGCCGGCCACTGCTCGATCGCGTCGGCGTACATGACCTCGAAACGGTCAGGCACGTCGTCGAGCTCAGCAGGCGAGAACGGCACGAGAACCTTCACCCGGGAAACCCTAACGGCGCCGCAAGGTCCTAAGGCTGGTGCAAAGGCGGCGCGCATTATAGAGTTGATTGCTCCACTTAAAGTATTTACAGCGAGTTCACACCGGCGACACGACGCGGAAGCAAGCGCTCCCTAGTGTTGCATCCGTCGCTCATCACCCTCGGAGGGAGGGACCATGTGGAAGATCCGGCACTGGTGGCCAGCCGACCAACAAGTGGCCGTTCGCAACGCCCGCCACGCATCAGCTGTCCTCGCGCAGCGACGGCTTGAGCGTGAAGAGGTCGAGGCATTTCTCGCGGCCCGTCCAGAGCGAGTGCCGCGACAGCGGACGGCATGAGCTGCCTGTCCCCGGTTGGCACGTTCGCGGACATGCGCTGCTCCGCGAACGTGCACAGCCACCGGCTGCACAGCCACCGGCGCGGTCGGACGGCGGTCTCCCTGTTCTACGACCTGCTCTGCGACCATGGGACCCATGACGCTGCGACGGCCGACGCCAACACGGACGACGACCCTCGCCTGTGCGGCCGTGCTTGCCTGCTTCCTCACGGCGTGCGATTCCGCCACACAGAGCAACGACGAACGTCCCACGGACCCGGGCACCGTCACGGTCACCGAGACCCAGACCCAGACCGACAACACGCCAACCATCGACCCGAACGACCCGGTGCGAGTTGCGGGCACCATCGCCTCCGACCTCGCAGCACCGTGGGGGCTGGGCTTCCTTCCCGACGGCACCGCACTGGTGACCCAGCGGGACCTCGGGACGATATCGCTCATCGACGGCGCGAGCGTGCGCGAGGTCGGCACGATCGACGAGACCGCACCGACGTCCGAAGGCGGCCTGTTGGGGCTCGCCGTGTCACCCGACTTCGCGACCGACCAGCGGGTGTTCGTCTATGTCACCACGGCAGAGGACAACCGAGTGCTGTCGATGAGGTTCGACGGCAGCTCGATCTCCGGCATCGAGCCGATCCTGACCGGCATCCCGAACGGCGACATCCACGACGGGGGTCGACTCGCCTTCGGACCGGACGGTTTTCTCTACGTCTCCACTGGTGAGACTGGCGACGAAGACCTTTCGCAGGATGACGACTCGCTCGGCGGCAAGATCTTGCGCATCACTCCCGAGGGCGACCCGGCGCCCGGCAACCCCGACGAGCAGTCACCGGTCTGGACGAAGGGCCACCGCAACGTGCAGGGCCTCGCCTTCGACGACCAGGACCGGCTGTGGGCGAGCGAGTTCGGCTCCCAGGTCTGGGACGAGGTCAACCGGATCGAGCCCGGCAACAACTACGGCTGGCCGCTCGGCGAGGGTGACTCCAACCTCGAGGGGTACGTCGACCCGCAGGTGCAGTGGAGCCCTGACGAAGCCTCCCCCTCGAGTGTCGCCTTCGCAGACGGGGCGCTGTGGGTGGCTAGCCTGCGAGGAGAGCGGCTGTGGCAGGTGCCGATCAAGGCCGACGGAACGCTCGGCCGACCGGTTCCGCACTTCGTCGGAGCCTATGGACGGCTGCGTACCGTGGTGGCCGCTCCGGACGGTTCGTTGTGGCTCGGCACCAGCAACCGCGACGGTCGTGGTTATCCCGCCCCGTCCGACGACCGGATCCTGCGCGTCACCGTCTCCTAGCCGAGCTTTTCGATGATGAGCTCGCGCACCCGGCCGGCGTCGGCCTGGCCGCGCAGCTCCTTCATCACCGCACCGATCAGGGCGCCGGCCGCCGCCGCCTTGCCGTCGCGGATCTTCGCAGCGACGTCGGGGTTCTGCTCGATGGCGCGGTCGACAGCCGCCGTCAGCGCGATGTCGTCGGACACGACCCCGAGCCCCCGAGCGGCGACCACCTCCGCCGGCTCGCCTTCGCCGGCGAGCACGCCTTCGAGCACCTGTCTCGCGAGCTTGTCGTTGACGCGACCGGTGTCGACCAGGGCCTGGACCCCGGCGACCTGCGTTGGCGTGATCGGCAGCTCCTCGAGGAGGGTGCCGGCGTCGTTCGCGCGCCGAGCCAGCTCCGACAGCCACCACTTCTTGGCCGCCGCGGGGCTGGCCCCGGCCGCGATTGTCTGCTCGATCAGGCCGAGCGCACCCGCACCGAGTACGTCACGCATCTCCAGGTCACTGAACTGCCACCCCTCCTGCAGGCGCGCCCGACGCTGCGCCGGTGGCTCGGGCAGTGACGCGCGGAGCTGGTCGACCCACTCTCGGTCGGGAGCGATCGGCACCAGGTCGGGTTCGGGGAAGTAGCGGTAGTCCTCGGCGTCGGACTTCTCCCGACCCGAGGTGGTGATGCCGGTGTCCTCGTGCCAGTGGCGCGTCTCTTGCACCACCTGCTCGCCTGCGTCGAGCAGCGCCGCCTGCCGCGACACCTCGTAGCGCACCGCCCGCTCGACCGACCGCAACGAGTTGACGTTCTTCGTCTCGCTACGTATGCCGAACGGTGCCTCGGCCGTCGCCCGAAGCGACAGGTTGACGTCGCAGCGCAACGACCCTTGGTCCATCCGGACGTCGGAGACCCCGAGACCGCTGAGCAGGTCACGCAGATGCGCGACGCAGGCGCGGGCGACCATCGGCGCGCGTGCTCCTGCTCCCTCAATCGGTTTCGTCACGACCTCGATCAGCGGAATCCCGGCACGGTTGTAGTCGACCAGGGAGTGCGACGCCCCGTGGATGCGCCCGGTTGCCCCCCCGACGTGCAGCGACTTGCCGGTGTCCTCCTCCATGTGCGCACGCTCGATCTCGATCCGGAACGTCTCGCCGTCGACCTCCACGTCGGTGTAGCCGTTGAAGGCGATCGGCTCGTCGTACTGCGACGTCTGGAAGTTCTTCGGCATGTCGGGATAGAAGTAGTTCTTGCGCGCGAACCGGCACCAGGCTGCGATCTCGCAGTTGAGCGCGAGCCCGATGCGGATCGCCGACTCCACGGCGGTCTCGTTGACCACCGGCAGCGCACCCGGCAGCCCGAGGCAGACCGGGCAGGTCTGGGTGTTGGGCTCGGCGCCGAACACGGCCGCGCAGCCGCAGAACATCTTCGAGGCCGTGTTGAGCTCGACGTGCACCTCAAGGCCCAGCACCGGGTCGAACCGCGCCATCGCGTCGTCGAAGGCGACCAGGGCCGGGCCGATGGCCGTAGTCATTCGGAAACCTCCAGTGCGGGGGCGCGGTCGAGGAGCGGCCCTCCCCAGCGCTCGACGAGCATCGCCTCGAGCGCTGCTCCGACGGAGTAGAGCCGGTGGTCCTCGAGTGCCGGCGCGAGGATCTGGAAGCCGGTCGGCAGCCCGTCCTCGTCGGCGAGCCCGCTGGGCAGTGACATCCCCGGTACGCCGGCCAGGTTGGCCGGGATGGTCGCGATGTCGTTGAGGTACATCGCCAACGGGTCGTCGACCTTCTCGCCGAGCAGGAATGCCGTCGTCGGCGCAGTCGGGGAGACCAGTACGTCGACCTGCTCGAATGCGGCGGCGAAGTCGCGTTGGATCAGCGTGCGCACCTTCTGCGCCGACCCGTAGTAGGCGTCGTAGTAGCCGCTGGACAACGCGAACGTGCCGAGGATGATCCGACGCTTGACCTCGTCTCCGAAGCCGGCCTCGCGCGTGGCCGCCATCACCTGCTCGGCGCTCGGGGCGGTGACTCCTGCGGGCGCGACCCGCAAGCCGTAGCGCATCGCGTCGAACTTGGCCAGGTTGCTGCTCGCCTCACTCGGCAGGATCAGGTAGTACGCCGCGAAGGCGAGCTCGAAGTGCGGGCAGGACACTTCGACGACCTCGGCGCCCGCCGCGACGAGCAGCTTTACGGCCTCGTCGAAACGGTTCCGCACCCCCACCTGATAACCCTCGCCACCCAGCTCCTTGACGACACCGACCCGCAGGCCGGTGATGTCGGCGCCTCGTGCCGCCGCCGCCATCGACGGCCACTGCCGGTCGATGCTGGTCGAGTCGAGCGGGTCGTGACCACCGATCACGTCGTGCAGCAGCGCAGCGTCGAGTACGGTCCGGGTCACCGGGCCGGCCTGGTCGAGGCTGCTGGCAAGGGCGATCAGGCCGTAGCGGGAGACGCCGCCGTACGTCGGCTTGACCCCCACGGTGCCGGTGACGGCCCCAGGTTGGCGGATCGAGCCGCCGGTGTCGGTCCCGATGGCCAGTGGCGCCTCGAAGCCGGCCACTGCCGCCGAGGACCCACCACCGGAGCCGCCGGGAATGCGGTCGAGATCCCAGGGATTGTGGCTGGGACCGTACGCCGAGTGCTCGGTCGAGCTACCCATGGCGAACTCGTCCATGTTGGTCTTGCCCAGGATCGGCATCCCGGCCGCGCGCAGCCGCGCAACCAGCGTCGCGTCGTACGGCGGGATCCAGCCCTCGAGGATCCTCGACCCCGCGGTCGTCGGCAGGCCCTTCGTGGTGGCGATGTCCTTGACCGCGATCGGGACGCCGAGCAGCTCAGGAACCAGCGTGCTCGCCGATCGCCGGTCGTCGGCGGCGCGGGCCTGCGCGAGCGCGCCTTCGTCGTCGACATGGAGGAAGGCGTGGAGGGCGCCGTCGACGCCGTGGATGCGGTCGAGCTGAGCCCGGGTGATCTCGACCGAGGTGGTCTCACCGGCGGCCAGCGCCACCGCAAGGTCAGCGGCACTCAGCCGGGTCAGGTCGCTCACGCCTCCTCCCCGAGAATGCGCGGCACGGCAAACCGTTGCTGCTCAGCCTCCGGCGCACCCGCGAGCGCCTCCTCCGGTGACAGGCTCGGCCGGACCTCGTCGCGGCGGAAGACGTTCTGCAACGGCAGTGCATGCGACGACGGCGGCACGTCTTGTGCAGCCACCGCGCTCACCGCGGCGACGGACTCGACGATGACCGCCAGCTGGGGGGCCAGATGGTCGAGCTCGGCGTCGGTGAGCTCGATGCGGGCCAGCTCCGCCAGGTGTGCGACGTCGTCGCGCGTGATCGCCGGTCGGGGGTCGGGCATGGCCACGATCTTAGGGTGCCCGGCCCTGCGCTCAGCAGCTGGTGACCCACCGCCTCGTTAGGGTCATCGGATCGTGCGTGAATCCCGCGCGCGCCGGAGGAATGCCGTGCACGAGTACCAGATCTTCGAGTACTACCCGGTGACAACCGCCCAGGTGAAGGCGGCCGCCGACGACACCCGCCACCGGGTGTCGCGCGTCCACGACCTGGTGTCACAGGTCGAGACCGCCCATCGGGTCGCCGTCGAGGCCGTCGAAGGTCAGCTGGAGGACTCCGTCGCCAACGCACCATCCGAGACGGTGTCGACCGGCTCCACCATCAACCAGACCGCCGAGTTCGCCGCCGGCTGCCTGGAGTACTTCGGCACCGCGATCGCCATGTTCAACATCGACAGCCCCGATCCCCGCGCCGTGCTCAAGCTCAACAGCGCTTACACAATCGCCGCCTACGACGGCTTCGGCGTACCGAGTCCGCAGCCCGAGCCAGGCGCCACTGCGGCGGACCAGCAGCGTGCCCACGACGACTTCCTCAACGACTACGCCGCAGCCCGCAACGCGTTGCTGGCAACGTTGCGCGCAGAGTACGCGCGGCTGGACAAGGAGCTGGACGACACAGCCAGCCAGATCGCGCAGATGCTCGAGCGCGGCCCCAACTACAGCGACGTCCGGACGCTATGGCAAGCCGGAGCCCTGCCGCCGTACGCCGTGCTGGTCTATCCGTCGTACGGCCTCGAGGACCTCCCGCTCCCACCATCGGTTGGCCGCGACCTTGTCGCCTACCTGCTCGCCCACCCCGACCAGTTCGCGGTTGCCGAGTACAACCAGATGCTCACGAAGCTGGATGCCGTCAGCAAGTCCACCCTGCTCGACGGCTACGAGCAGGCCTTGCGCGACGCGGGCGCACTCGACGGCGACACCAACGACCTGTATCGCGAATGGATCTGGTGGACCCTGCTGACCGGGATGGGACCCTCCGACGTCGTCAGCCGCGCACAGCAGGAGGGGGTCACGGCCGGTACGTTTGACAAGCTCGAAGGGCTCGAGATCGTCCGCGGCGAGGACGGCCGCCCGTACTTCATGCTCGACGGCTCCGACGACGCCCGTGACGTCGCCCGGCTCACCGAGCTCATCAACGGTCGCCAGCCGAGCCTTTCGGACGCTCGTCGCGACGGCAACGACTGGAGCTACGACGGCCCGCTCTGGTTCGACAGCGACGCCGAGCTCGTGGCCCACAACGGTGGCACCCTCGTCGCGACACCCGAGGGCACGCTGATGGCTGCATCAGGACCGAGCAGCATCGGCATCCCCAACATCACGGACTTCTTCTCGTCGCGGGGCGGGACGACGTGGGGTGAGATCTTCGTGACGCAAGGCTCCAACGACGATCCCCAGCAACGGTTGCGTGACATCGTCACTGGCGGAGAGCTCAACGACGTCGAGCTCACGCAGCTTCTCGGCCACGAGCGCATCCACTCCGAGCAGTGGGCGGCGCTCGGCTACGCCCGCTTCATCTACGAGTACCTGCGCGAAGGTAGCGACCCCTGCCACAACCGCTTCGAGGAGGAGGCCGGCTTGGAGGCGGGCGGCTACTCCTGCGGCTGAGCGGAGAGGGACGATCCACCCGGTGTCGCACCTTCGGAGTCGGACTCCGACAGCTGGTGATAGACGATCCACCCGAGTGTGAAGATCAACACCAGCGTGGCAACGACCACGGCAGCGACGACGATGAACGCGTTGCGGCCGGTGTCGCGCCGGGGCACGCCTAAAGGGTCGACTCCTTCGGGCAGGTCGTCGTGGCTGCCGTCGTAGGGCGACCGGTCTGGCGTCAGGCCGCTCATGCCTCGCCGACCTGAGCCACCGCGCGAGCGGCCTCGGGTCCGTCTCCCAGCAGAACGGCGAACCCCTCCTCGTCGAGGACCGGCACCTTGAGCGTGACAGCCTTGTCGTACTTCGTGCCTGGTGCCTCGCCGACGACCACGAACGCGGTGTTCTTCGACACGGACCCGCTCGCCTTGCCGCCGCGCGCCACGATGTCCTCCTTGGCCTGGTCACGCGACCACGAGTCGAGCGAGCCGGTGACGACGATCGACATGCCTTCGAGAGTGCGGGGAATCGAGTCGTCGCGCGCGTCGACCGTGGTGACGCCCGCCGCCCGCCACTTGCGCACCACCTCCTGGTGCCAGTCGACGCCGAACCACTCGACGATCGACTCTGCGATCGTGCCGCCGACACCGTCAGCGGCCGCCAGCTTCTCGACGTTGTT
>JAABUR0100008131.1_pt1 | contig 12188 bp, 10 predicted proteins | sample 5560091 | NCBI WGS metagenome assembly JAABUR01 (sample SAMN10711879, study PRJNA513375) | rock metagenome | isolation source: Antarctica rocks | place: Antarctica: Victoria Land, University Valley sud
CGCGCAGCTTGCGCACAATCTGCTCCGGGGTGTGCCGTCGCCTCTTCACGCCGGTCCTCCTCTCGCCCATTGTCATGGACGGGTAGAACTCTCAAACGAGTCGGACCGAACTGAGGGGGTCGGGCCAAAGGGAATGAGCCTTCTTGAGAACAGCGCGCGGGGAGTGTGGTCGGTCACCGAAATGGGCAGACAGGTCGAGCGCAGCCGCTTGTCCGAGCTTCACGCGAGCTACACGCGGGAGACGCGGGAACGCAGCCGGCGACGTAAGCGCCAGGGCGCTCCGACCGACGAAGCCGGCTCTGACGACGCACAAGACTGGAAACAAGCGCTTCTGGATTTGCTCCTCAAGGCGCCACCCGATCGTTTTGAACGGCTAGCCAGACGCCTTCTGCGTGAGGCAGGTTTCATTAACACGACGGTCACTGGGAAGAGCGGCGACGGCGGTATCGACGGCCTGGGCACCTATCGTGTTTCGCTCATCAGCTTCAATGTCTTTTTCCAATGCAAGCGCTACGCCGGGAGCGTCGGGGCGAGTGCTGTGCGGGACTTCCGAGGTGCGATGACCGGTCGCGGCGACAAGGGTCTTCTCATCACGACGGGCACTTTTACGAGCGAGGCAAAGCAGGAGGCCACCCGTGATGGAGCGCCTCCCATTGACCTGATCGACGGCGAAGACCTGTGTGACCTTCTCAAGCACTACGAACTCGGCGTAAACACGCAACTACGCCAAATCGAAGAGGTCCAGGTCGTCCCGGACTTCTTCGACGAAATCTAGTCGGCCAGAACTGACTGGGCTCCGGCGGCAAGGGTCGCCAGCGCCCAACCCGTCTTAGCGAAAACTCGGCGGGAACCGGCGAGCCGGGCGCACTATCGGGCGATGAGCTCGTTCGTGTGCGTCGTTGTTGGCCGGGGGTGGTCGAGTGTCTGTGCTCTCGCGTTGGCCGGTTGAGGCGGTTGCGGACGCTTCGCGTCCGCCTTCACTCGTTCAGGAGGGCGCAGCCCTCTATAAGCCAAACAAATCAGAGCCGGGTGCGGACTGGTTGCGTCGTAGCGTCGAGCAGGCCCGCCGCTCTCAATGCCCTCGGGCGCGTGGGCATCTGTTGGTAAGCCGGGGGACAGGTCGCGCCTTTGAGGTCTCGTGCGGTTCGTGGTCTTGCCCTCATTGCGCTCGACGCAAAAAGGCGGCGGCTCGGTATCTGATTGCCGCTGGCTATGAGCGGGCTTTGGCTCGTGGGGAGAGCGTTCGGTTCATCACTTAACGACGACGCCGGGAATGGACCGCCGGGCGCTCTATCTGGCGTTCAACAAGCTCTGCGTAAAGCTTCGTCGGTCGGGCGAGTTGTCGGAATATCTCGCGGTCTTGGAGACGACGGCAGGCCGAAACGGGACGGCCCCGCTGCTGCATCTGCACTTGCTGGCGACGGGCCGCTATATCCGCCAAGCACGGCTGTCCCGGCTCTGGTCGTGGGCGACCGATAATAAGGCTCGTATCACGGACATAAGGGCGGTCCGGGGTGTCGGGGAGCAGAGCGCCGCCGGTTATCTCGTCAAGCAGCTCGCGAGCTACTGCGCGAAGGCCAACGCGGAGAAACTTCAAGAACCGGGCGGCACCCGGCTGCGTCCGGTTCGGTGTAGCCGTGGCTGGTTGCCGGGCGGATTTACCGCCGCCGAGAAAGCGGTCGGTCGGCTGGTCGCTGAGGAGCACGGAGGGGCAGAGCAAGACCCCGGCCCGTGGGTCTATGTGATCCGACGCGCGGACGGGTCGTTAGTGGTGCGTCCCAACGCTGACGAGCAGGCGGAGACGACGAGCCACGACGAGGGAGCGCAGCCGCTTCACGGCGAAGCGAGCGAGGAGGCGCGAGGAGGTGACGCGGCGCAGGCGGCGAGCCTGGCGGTGGCCGCGTGATGCCGACCTTCTACGGAAAATACGAAGCGCCCGCCACCATCGCGAAGCAGCGCCAGCTCTGGCTTGAGCTGGTCAAGGCCAGCCTCCCGCCTTCTCACCTGCCCGGTTACACGCGAGCGCTTCAAAGCCTCATTATTCGCTTCCTCGACAAACGAACCGCGCCAAGCCTCGAAGAGTTATTGACCGTGACTGGCGAGCTACTTGACGAGCTGCGAGACGCGGCCTACGACGAAGAGGGCCGCTACACCGACGACGGGCGCTACCTCACCGCCGCCCGGCATCTGCAACGAACCCAACGGCTCGCACACGCCGCAATTGCAAGGCGCGGCTCGGAATAGGCGCAAGCCGTAGAGTGGAGCGGGCTCGTATTCGATGCCGCGAACCTCCTGCATCGTTAGGTAGTTCGTTAGATGGTTAGAGGCGAGCAGAAGCGATCGGGCGTTTTTAACCTGGAAAACCGTAGCTTGGAGCGGCAGGGGTCTGGTGGCCCATCCGGTCTTCAAAACCGGCAGGGCGTCGCAACCCGGCGCTTGGAAGGTTCGATTCCTTCGCCGCTTCGTAGCTGGAATCGCGCGAAATTGAGACGGCACGCTACCCGGGCAATTCGCTTACTTTGGGACGCGCGGACCCGTCTGGTACGCCAAGTACCGGCTCTCTGACGGCCGGGCAGATACAGAAGAAGATCGGCCCGGCCTGGACCGATCGAGGACGGCCCGCGGCGGGCTACTTCACCAAGCGCACCGCGCAAACATGGCTCGACGACCTGCTCGCTCAGGCACGTCGAGGCGAGCTGCCCGGAATGGTCGCCACCGGCGCGACCGTCGCCGACGCTGCCGCCGAGTGGCTTCGCTGGAGCGAGCACGACCGTGCGTGCAAGCCCTCGACGCTGCACGACTACAGACCGAGCGTGTCCCGAACCATGTCCCGAACTCCGCAGATCTGACCCACACTCAGATCACGTGATCTCGCAAAAACCCTGCATACGTATGACACGACCCTAAAGCGGGGCACTTCAAGACCGGCAGGGCGTCGCAACCCGGCGCTTGGAAGGTTCGATTCCTTCGCCGCTTCGTGGCTGGATTTCGTCGCGGTGGCTCGCGAGGGCTAGCGCCCCCCGCCCACTGGTCACCCTGTGCGCGAACTGGGCGAGCGCGGTCGACGTGTCGTCGAAGCTGCGGCCCTTCACCTGCTTGCGCATCTCCCGCATGATGATGCGATCGACCCCGCGGCGCGGGGCGAACCGCGAGAGCGCATTGGTGAGCTGGCCCGTGCGCGTGGTCGTGATGTCGCGCACGGCCGGGTCGTCGAGCGCGGCGCGCACCAGCGTTCCGGCGACGTCCTCGAGGCGCTCTTCGGGCGAGGTGATCCTCAGGCCGAACTCGATCGAGTCGCGGTGGATGGGCGTCTTGGCGTTGCCGGGGTAGACCGTGGTCACGGTGATCACTGCCGGTGCATCTTCCGCGCGCGATGAAGCTGTGCGGGCGCGGCGGCGCGCGGAAGCGCGCTAAGCGGCACGCCGCATCCGGCGGGCGTCTGCGGCGAGGACCCGGTTGTAGCCGTCGGCGAGCTGTCGTAGCGCGCGGTCCCACGTCCGCGAGCGCACCGTGGCGGCCGCGGTGGTGCCGAGGGCCGCGCGAAGGCCCGGGGCCGCCGCAAGTTCGATCAGGGCGCTCGCCAGCGCCGACGCGACGGGCGGGCACAGGATCCCGGTCCGTCGCTGCTCGATGAGTCCTGCCGGCCCTCCCTCGGCCACGGCCACCACCGGCAGGCCGGAGGCCTGCGCTTCGAGGATCACCTGGCCGAAGGTGTCGGTCCGGCTCGCAAAGAGAAATGCGTCGGCGCTCGCGTACGCCCGCGCCAGCTCCTCGCCTCCGAGCCAGCCGAGGAAGGTCGCCGCATCGCCGAGGCGATCGCGCAGCGCCTCCTCCTCGGGACCGCCGCCGGCCAGCACGAGGTGAAGGCGAGAGTCGCGCTCTCGCGCCAAGAGGAAGGCGTCCGCCGGTCGACGCCCTTCTCGTGGGTTTGGCGTCCGGCGTAGAGCACGTTCAGCTCGCCGGGGAAGAGCCCTGGCACACGGCGTGCGGGAGAGAAGCGACTGACGTCAACGCCGCGCTCCCACCGCTGTGTGCGCTCGGGCACGGCGCCGAGGAGGCGCAGCGACTCGTCCGATGCCTCGCTTGGGGAGAGCACGAGGTCGCACGAGCCGTAGAAGAGCCCAAGGGCGGCGTTCATCGCCTGCTCAAGTCTTGCCTCACCCGAGCGCAACCCGGCGTAGGCCGCGAGTTTGGTGTGGTAGGAGCCCACCACGGGCAACCTCGTCATTCTCGCCACGATCGCGGCGCCGACGCCCGCCGGCCCCGGCGAGCAGAGATGCACGACGTCGTAGCGTCCTTCAGACAGCATCTCGACGATCGCCGGCAGGGTCGGAACGCCGACCGAAAGCCCGCTATAGAAGGGATCTCAACGTCGGCGACTGCCGCGAGCCGGCGGTCGACCTTCGGGTCGGTCCCGATGACTTCGACCTCGAATCCGGGCACGCCGCGCTCGCGGATCTCCTCCAGGGTGTGAGTGACCCCGTGCATCGAGCCCACGCCGTCGGCGACGAGCGCCACCCGCGGCGGCTCCCCGGACGGGGCGGTGAGCTTCGCGCGTTCGCGGGCGAGGAACGCCGTCGCCGGCGCGTAGGGGACCGCGGCCACGCAGGCGTCGAACAGGGAGTGCGCGGCGCGGCCGAGGTTCCCGCCGTCCGCAGCGATCGAGTTCACTTCGGCGAGCGCCGCGAGCAGCTTGCGCTCATGCGCGCGTCGAGCCGTGCGGTGCAGGTCGCGGTGGGTGAAGTCGTCCGATTCGAGCCAGTCGAGTAGCGCGACCTCGTCGCCCTCGAAGGCGATCGCCTCAAGCCAGGCGCACAGGAGGTCGCGTGCGTGCTCGGGCCGGAGATCCTCGCCGCGGGTGCCGCTGCGAACGTCGCCTTCGCGCAACACGCGCTCCATGATCCCGAGCACCGCGCGCGGGTCCGCCGGTGTGCCATCGCCCCGGCCGAGGGTGCGAGCCGCCAGTGCGATCGCCGCATGAGTCCACTTTGCAGCGCTTCCCTGGTCCCCTCGCGCCTCGGCGTCGCCGATCAGGACGTGCTGGAGGAACTCCCCCGGCGTCGAACTCGGCGGAGTCTCCGTGAACGTCCGGCCGATGTCGAGGCCCGCGTGGTCGTCTGAGCCGCCGACTCCCGTGCCGGCGTGGGTCTCGATGTAGACGGCGGCAGGCATGTTCAGCTCCGGCGCCCGCGAGCCATTGCGCGTCTCCCAGACCGGGAAGAGCTCCGCGAGCCGCCGCCGGTGTCGGGGCTGCAGCGGCGCCTCCACCGCGTAGAACGGGTGGGCAAGGGCGCAGGCGATGCGTCGCTCGTGCAGGTACTCGGCGCACCGGTCCACGTCGCGGGCGGTCGCCTGAAGCCAGTCGTGGTCCTCGGGGGTGATCCCGTAGCAGAGCACGTGCACGGCCTGAGGCTCACCGCGAAACCATGCGGTGAGCTCCTCGGACACGAATACGTCGGGGCGGTCCGCCAGCTCGAGCGCCCCGGCGATCGTGTCGTGGTCGGTGATCGTCACGAAGTCCATGCCCCGACGCTTGGCCTGCTCGTAGACGAGCTCCGGCGGGGTGGCGCACTCGGGCAGACCGAGCGCGCGCTGTACCCCGAGCTTCGACGTCGCGGAGGCGGCGGAGTGGCAGTGCAGATCGGCGCGACTGCGGGGCGGGGTGACCATCGGCGTCTCCCTTTTCGTCGGTGTGTGACGACAGCGAGTTTCTGCGCAAACTGCGGCTTTTCGTTACCGGTTGGGAAAGTCGACGTGACCGTCCTGTGAACCGCTGGGTTGCGGGTAACACGCTCGTCACGCGGGGGAAACGGAAGCGTCACATTCCCGCAATTTGCGGACGTAACGTCGATTGCCATGGCCGTCGCCCCTGTCCAGCTGCCGGAAAGCGCAGAGCGCCGCGGACAAGCGGCGGTCAGAATCCTCGCCACGCTCCCCGGTGGAGCGTGCACCGGGGTGTACGCCGCCGCCTTCGAGATCGCGCTCACCGATGTACGGCTCGTCGCCATGCCCCACCCGCACCCCCTGCGGTCGTGGTGCGCGCGGACGGGAGTGCAGGACGCGATCGTGGGCGGTTTCTTCCTCCGCGGTAGCGGCGAGCCGCTCGGTGAGCTGCGCACGCGCGGCACACGACGGCGATCGGTCCCCTTCGACGCCCCGTGGGGCGCGCTGCGGTCGTGTATCTCCGCCGAGGGCGGGGACGTGCGCATCGCGCCGCGAGAAGAGCTTCCGGGCGCACCGCGCGGCGACCTGCTCCAAGCCGGGCCACTCCTCGTCCGCGAGGGTCGCTCCCTCGTGGTGGATGGCGTCGATCTCGAAGGATTCTCGGCGGGCCGGCGTCAGTTCGACTCCGACATCACGCGCGGGCGCCATCCGCGCGCGGCGCTCGGGGTTGGGTCCGGGCTCGTCTGGGCCGTAGCGTGCGACGGGCGCTCGGACGAGGACGCCGGCATGACCCTGGCCGAGCTCGCCGACTACATGGTGCGATTGGGCGTGGAGTCGGCGATCAACCTCGACGGAGGCGGCTCGACCTCGCTGGTGCTCGGCGGCCAACTCGTGAACCGTCCCCGCGATCAGCACGGCGCGCCCGCGCACGGCGGGCGGCCGATCAGCACGGCGCTCGCCTTCGTCAGGCATGGTCCGGTCACCAAATGACCACGAGCGAGCGGGCGCTGACCGCGAGCCTGTCGACATGAAGGAGATGAACGCGCCTCCGAAGTCCGCTACCGCTGTGCCACCGGCAACGCTTCGCTCGCTGGACCGCGAGCCGCACAGACCTCGTCCTGCGCGGGGACCAGACGACTCCCCTCCCCTGACACGGGGTGAGTGCCTGCTCATCGACACATTGAGGAGGCGGCGGTTGCACACCCGAGGCGATTTTCTCGCCCCGGAGCAGGTCGCCGTCCGAAACGAGCTCCACGAGCTCTCCCGCCGCGCGGCCGCCGCACGTCGCAAGCTCCCACCCCGTGGCGCCGCTTCTCCTTAGCGGTACGGCTCTTGAACCGCTAACGGCTGCGGGCCGGACCGGTGCACCGCAGCGGTCCGACGATGCTAAGCGCCGAAACGGCGCCGCGCGGCAGCGGCTGCCAGCAGCCAGGCGCAGCCCCCGGCGAACGCCAGAAACCCCCAGCCCGCGTATCGGGGCAGGTAGCTGAACGTGAGGCGATGCAAACCCGCCCCGACGTCGACCGCCTGGAAGATGCCGCCCGCCCGGTGCATGCGGGCCGGACGGCCGTCGATCCGCGCGCTCCAGCCCGGCAGGTCGGTCTCCCGCCGGATGAGCGTGCCCGGACGCGAGCAGGAGAGCTCGGCGGACTCCCTGGCCTGGAAGCTCACCCGGCACGCGGCCCCAGGCGACGTGAAGTAGGAAGCCGCGCCCACGAGGCGGTAGATCGACGTGCTCGGGCTCCGAAAGACCAAGTTCAGCCCTCCGGCGCTCTGGGGCAGCGTCGTCCCGGCCGGCGCGAGGACGTAGCCGACCCCGGCGTCCCGATACCCGTCCAGGTTCTTCAAGAGCTCCTGCTGGGGCGAGGAGGCGAACGGCGAGCGGCCACCGCCGCTGTTGCCGACGAACACCGTGGGATCGACCACCGCGTCCAGGCGGTCGTGCACGTAGCGCGCAAAGAGCCGCGAGGTCGGTATGTCGTTGACGTTGAGCGAGGCGATGCCGAAATAGGTGCCGTAGTTGGGCTGAAGCGGTCCGAGGGTGAAGAAGCGCGAGGTGCCGAGATGGCGCCGGAGGAAGGCGACGGGCGCGAGGTCGCTCTGCACGCGCCGGGGCGCGGAGAACTCGGGGATTGCGAAGAGCACAAGCGCATCGCCGACGACGAGCACGGCGAGGAGCAGCGCACGCGCACGCGCGCCCCGCACGAGCGCGGCCACCGCTGCCCCGGCGATCACGATCGCCGCGGCCCAGACGACGGAACCCTTGAAGTAGGGGCGCTGGGCGAAGGCGCTGCCGAGCTGATGAGCGAGCGGCCGAGCCACCACCGCGGCCACCGCCACGACGACGAGCGACGCGACGGCGATCGAGAGCATCCGCCGGCGCCCGAGCCCCGGCTGGGCCAGATGGTCCATCCCCAGCGCGGCCAGGACGATGCCGCCAGCTCGAGCGAGCTCGACCCGTAGCGAAAGAAGGCGACTTGCGACATGCCCGGCAGCACCCCGAGAACCTGCCCGAGGAGGTGAGTGGAGTCTGCGAGGAGGAGAGGTAGCCGCCCACGCTTCCCCAAGTGCCGAAGAGGAGCAGCTTCGGATCGCTGAAGCCGAAGATCGGCCCGTAGACGTAGGGCATCAGGAGCTGGGGCGCCTGCTGAGGCACTAGGTGCAAGGCGCCGAAGTAGCTCGAGCCGTGCAGCCCGAGGTTGGCCTGGTTGACGTAGTCGATCGAGGCGACGAGCAGCGGGGCGGCCAGCAGCGTCCCGACCAGAGCGCCGGCGGCGCCCTTGCCGACGAAGGCCCTCAGACGCTCGCGCTCGAGGCAGCCGCCGCGCCAGGCGAACCAGCCCACGGCCAGGAGCGTGTCGATGTAGGCGACCTCGGGGAAGCCGGCGTAGAACGACAGCGCCCCCGACACCGCGATCAACCCCCAGCCGCCGCGACGGCCGGCGGCCCCGGCGGCGTAGGCCCGCTCGACGCCCAGGAGGAGCAGCGGCAAGAAGGCGACCGGGTTGACCGTCGCGTGGGAGAACCACGCGAAGGTGCCGTTGAGCGCGAAGGCGATGGCCGCTGCCGTTGCCGCCCACCGGTTCACGCAGATCCGGCGCAGGAGGAGATAGGTCGATAGCCCGGCGATGAGCTCGAGCAGCACGTGCTCGTAGAGCTGCCCGTTCTGCAGCAGGGTCAGCAACGTCGGCGGGAAGAGCGCGGCGGACTGCATCTCTCCCGCGAGCGGCGTGCCGGTCCCCTCGTACGGGTTCCACCAGGGCACGCGAAGGGCAAGCCAGTCCAGCGCCGCGCGGTGACCCAACGCCTGCGAGATGAAGCCGTTGTTCGGGTCGATCGTCGGCTGCCCGCGCAGCGGACCGGGGAGGACCGACGTGGCCAGGGCGCTGCGGACGCCGAGCGGGTCGGCGTGAAGGAAGCCGACCAGGTAGGGGAGATTCGCGAGCAGGACGGCGGCCGCGACGAGCAGCATCGCCCACCTGTCCGGCGAGATGCGGCGGCCCCGCGCCCGCAGCCGTCCGCCGGTCCGCTCGGGGCCGATCGAGCTCACGCCGAGTCGTAGACCTCGGCGGCCGGCCTCGACATCACCCGGCTGGCCATCTCCAGCTTGAGGACGTCCAGGTGCGCCTCCTCCTCCGGGCTGCGCTCCTGGCGCGCGAGTGCGATGAACTCGTCGGAGACGAACCCCTCGCGGAGCGCGAGCGTCACGCTGCGCTCGCGGTGGCCGATCCGGAAGACGAAGCGCTCGCGCGCCGTGCCGCGCTCGGGCCGCGCGAGCGCGGGATCGAGCACGAAGCGCTCGCCGCTCACCGCGCGCAGAACCATCTCGAAGCCGTCGCGCGCGCCCGGTCCCCCGAACGCGGTCGCCACGGTGATCTCGCGCCGTTCGAGCGGACCGTCGCTCTTCAGCAGCGCAAACGCGTGCTCCATGACCTTGAAGGCGTGCGCCACCCCGCCCGGCGAGCCCGGCCCGTGGTAGAGGCTGAGGTCCTCGTAGGAGAAGGAGAGGAGTCGGCCTCGGTCGAGGACCTCCAGGGCGCTCCTCTCGCGCTCCCAGCCCAGGATCTCCGCCTGACGTGCGGTGATTGCGGCATAGGCGTGCCCGAGCTCCGCGCGGGCCGCCGCCACGATCTCGATCGGCGCCGCCTCCGGCTCCCAGCGGCCCTTGATCGGATCGGTCGCGACGAGCGACTCGAGCTCCTTGGAGGCGATGCGCAGCCGCTCGTGCGCGCGGCGTATGCGGACGCGCTCCTCCGCTGAGAGCTCTCCGCCCGTGGCCACGCCGCGCATGATGCCCGGTCGGGGGGCAAGGGTACGTCCCGCCCGGCAGGACGAGCTCGCTGCCCGGCGAAGCCCGTGAGGGTGCCGGCCGCCTGGGTCTACCTGCTCTCCTGCCGCGACGGCTCGCTCTACTGCGGCTGGACGAGCGACCTCGAGCGTCGCCTGCGCCGCCACGTCGCCGGCACGGCGAGCCGCTACACGGCGAGCCGTCGCCCCGTCGAGCTCGCCGCCGTCTTCGAGCTCGACGACTTCAGCGCCGCGCGGCGCGAGGAAGCCCGGATCAAGCGCTTGAGCCGGGCCGAGAAGGAGCGGCTCGTGGCCGATGAGCGCCTGAGCGGTGCATGGCGAGCCGGTGAGACGGGGTAGGGGAGCCAGATGAGATCGACGCCGACCGCTCAGGACGCTGCTCCCATTGCCGACGACGCCTTCTTCGCGCGGACGCAGAGCGTGAAGCCCGGGGAGGCGGTCGGCCGGGTCTGCGCCGAGCTCATCACCCCCTACCCGCCCGGGATCCCGGCCATCGCTCCCGGCGAGCTCTTCAGCGCGGCGCTGGTCGACTACCTCGAGGGATTCGTGGAAGACGGCGGGTTCGTCGAAGGCGCCGCCGTCCCCCACGCTGGAGCGGATGCGGGTCGTCGCGGACGCTCCGGGCGCGAGCACATAGGATCAGGCGGATGCCCGAGATCTCTCCCGCGCGCTACCGCGCCGGCCAGGGCGAGCCGGTCGTGCTCCTCCACGGCTTCACCGCGACGTGGCGTTGCTGGCTGCCGGTGCTCCCCGAGCTCGTGGCCCGCTACGACGTCCTCGCGCCGACGCTCACCGGGCACGACGGCGGCCCGCCCGCGGTCCCCGACCAGGGCCAGGCGCTGAGCGACGCCGCGGGGCACGTCGAGCGCCAGCTCGACGAGCAGGGGATCGACACCGCGCACCTCGTGGGCAACTCGATGGGCGGCGCGCTCGTCCTCGAACTGGCCAAGCGCGGCCGCGCGCGGAGCGTCGTGGCGCTCTCGCCGGGAGGGGGGTGGCATCGGGGCGACCCGGAGGGGGCGCGGATCGAGCGCTTCTTTCGCCGCCAGCTCCGCCTCACCCGGGCGAGCGAGCGCTGGCTCCCGAGCATCATGCGCCGCCCTTCGACGCGACGGGCCGCCCTGCGCGACATCGTGCTCCACGGTGAGCTCCTACCCCCCGGCGAGGCGGTCTCGCTCTCGCGCTCCTCCTTGCGCTGCGAGGTGGTGGAGGACGTCTTCGGTTCGATCCGCTCCGGCGACGGATTGCTGAGCGACCTCGACCAGGTGCGCGCCCCCACGCTCGTCGCGTGGGCCGAGCACGACCGCGTGCTCCCGCTCGCGCGCCACGAGCACCGCTTCCGCACCGAGATCCCGAGCGTGACCTTTCGCGTGTTGCCCGGGGTCGGCCACGTCCCGATGAGCGACGACCCGGCGCTGGTGGCCCGAACGATCGTCGACTGGGTCGAGCGCCACCGCGACGCGGACGCATCCGCGTCCTCCTAGTCGGCCCGATCAGGCCGCGGCCGAGCGGCGCTCGAGGGCCCGCGCGGCTATGAAGAGCGCGATCAGGACGAAGAGCACCATCGCGACCGCCGCCGCGGCGGGCGGGAGCGCGAAGAAGCTGCGCTGATAGCCCGCCACCGAGCTCGTCTCGTCGGAGAGGTTGCTCTGCAGCCCCATCGCGTGGCCGAACCCGGCCAGCGCCCAGCGCGCGAAGGTGAGATCGGAGAGCACCTGGATCGGCGGGGGCATGACCGCGGTGGGGATGATCGCTCCCGCGAAGAGGAGCTGCGGTATGAGCAGCAGCGGCACCGCGGAGCTCGCCTGGTCGGGGCTGCGCGCGAAGGCCGAGACGGTCAGCCCCATCGCCACCGACGCCCACGCGGCGAGCACGCACAGCCCGAGCACGGTGAGGTAGGTCGCCGGGCTCTGGTGCAGGGGCTGGAGGATGATCGTGACGAGCACGAGCAGCGCGACCTGGACGACGGCGAGCGCGAAGAGCACCGTGACCTTCGCGGCGAGGTAGGCGGCGAGGCGGACCCCGGCGGCGGCCTCGCGCTCGACGATCGCGCGCTCCTTGACGATCTCGCGACTGGCGGAGGTGACCCCCAGCCACACGCTCCCCGTGATGAGCAGAAAGGAGAGGAGCACCGCGTAGAACGACGCGAGGCTCGACTGCCCGAGCACGTTGCGCGGCAGGACGACCCCGATGCAGATCGCGATGATGATCGCCTG
>JAABUR0100008133.1_pt1 | contig 12185 bp, 16 predicted proteins | sample 5560091 | NCBI WGS metagenome assembly JAABUR01 (sample SAMN10711879, study PRJNA513375) | rock metagenome | isolation source: Antarctica rocks | place: Antarctica: Victoria Land, University Valley sud
CAAAGCCGCCTGCGTCGGACGGGAAGCCGGCCTCGAAGGAAGCGAAGGGGTCGACACGGGCTCGAAAGGCAAGCAACGGCGCGCCCAACGGCAAGGCCGAGGCGCCCAACGGCAAGGCCGATGTGCCCAGCGGCCCAAAAGGCAAGCCGCCGCCGCCCCCGCGGAGGAAGCGCAAGCAGCGCTCAGGGCGCCGGCGATGACCGCGCCGGGCCTTGCGGGGGAGCCGGGAGACCGGGCTCAGGCGATTGTCCGGCGCATAGCGGATGCGCTCGGCGTGGGCGGCGAAGTCGTCGTGGAAGAGCGCGAGGAGGAGCTCGTGGTCGCCCTCGATGACGAGGACGTGGGCCGGTTCATAGGACGGCACGGGCAGGTGATCGACGCGGTTCAGCACCTTGCCTATCGCGCAGCGTTTGTCGACCGCCGAGGGGAGCGCCGCGTGGTGGTGGACGCCGGGGGCTATCGCGAGCGAAGGGCCGATGCGCTTCGCGGGCAGGCCGATCGAGCGGCGGACGACGCGGCGCGCACGGACCGGGCCGTCGCGCTTCCCGCCATGAGCGCGATCGAGCGCCGGCTCGTCCACGAATACCTCCGGGATCGGCATGACATCGAGACCTACAGCGAGGGCGAGGAACCGGATCGCCACCTCGTCGTGGCCCCGACCGTCGACTGAGCCGCTCCAGCGACGTTTCACGGGAAACGCGCCGCTCGGGGGTGGTTTACGGAGCCAGCACGGGAGCGTTTCACGTGAAATAGCGTCATCCGGTCGGCTCCAATGATGAGTTCCCCCGCCGAGAATCAGGCGGCCAGATGGAGACTGGACGCGGACGCCGCCGGCCAGTTCGCGGCACTTCTCGAGCGTCTGGAGCGCGACCCCGCCGCCCCGACGTCGGTCCGGTCGACGGCGGAGGCGACAAACGTTCATTTGGCCGACTCACTGGTCGCCCTCGACCTCTCCACGGTGCGGTCAGCGAAGGCCGTCGCGGACATCGGTTCCGGAGCCGGGTTTCCCGGTCTGCCGCTCGCCATTGCCCTACCCGGCGCAGCCGTTGCGCTGGTCGAGAGCGTCGGCAGGAAGGCTGCGTGGCTGGCGGACGTGGTGTCGGCATTGGACTTGACCAACGCCACCGTGGTCAACGCGAGGGCGGAGGCCTGGCCCGCCGGGCGCTCGCACTACGACCTGGTGACGGCGCGGGCGGTGGACGCTCTGCCCGTCCTCGTCGAATACGCCGCTCCGCTGCTCTGCATCGGCGGGACCCTGGTCGCGTGGAAGGGGCGGCGCGTGGCCGACGAGGAGCGCGACGGAGCTGCCGCCGCGGACACGCTCGGGATGCGACCGCTCGAGGTCCGCTACGTCGAGCCGTACGCCGGCTCGCGTGAGCGCCACCTCCACGTCTTCGAGAAGGTGCGCGAGACGCCCGCGGGCTACCCGCGGGCGCCGGGCCGAGCGCGGAAGCGACCCATCGTGTCGGCGCGCTAGCGTTGGCGCAGTTATGGGAACGGTGTTCGCGGTGGCCAACCAGAAGGGCGGGGTGGGAAAGACGACCACCGCGGTCAACCTCGGCGCCTGCGTCGCAGAAGCGGGCTACGAGACGCTCCTGATCGACGTCGACCCGCAGTGCAACGCCACCGTCAACCTCGGCCGCGGCAAGGACGAGCGCCCGAACCTCTACGACGTCCTCGGCGGCGAGGCCTCCGTCGAGGCCGCCGTGCAGGCGACCGGTGTGGAGCGCCTCGCGATCCTGCCTTCGACCCCCGACCTGGCAGCGGCCAACGTCGAGTTGCCGCGGCTCGAGGGCTCCGAGACCCGCCTTCGCGAAGCGCTCGCCCCGCTGCGCGACCGCTTCGACTACCTGTTCCTTGACTGCCCACCCTCGCTGGGGCCCCTGACCGTCAACGCGCTCGTGGCCGCCGAGCGGGTGATCGTTCCCGTCCAGACGGAGTACTTCGCGCTCGAGGGGCTCGCTGGTCTCCTCGAGACGCTGGGGCTCATACAACGCGAGCTCAACCCGCGGCTGAGCGTCGCGGGGATGCTGCTCACGATGCACGACGCGCGGACGCGCCTCGGCCAGGACGTCGAGCGAGAGGTCCGCCAGCACTTCCCGGACCTCGTCTTCGAGACCGTCATCCCACGCAATGTCCGCCTCGGCGAGGCGCCCAGCTACGGCCGGCCCGTCATCCACCACGACCCTCACTGCGCCGGCGCCGACGCGTACTTCTCCCTAGCTCGCGAGGTGGCTGCGCGTGGCTGAGCGGCGCGGCATGGGGCGCGGCCTGGCGGCGATCCTCTCGGTCGCGCCGAGCGCCGACGTCGAGCCCGAGCTGCGAGACCTAGCGGTCGAGGTGATCGAGCCAAACCAGCGCCAGCCTCGCCACGATTTCGATGAGGACGCCCTCGTCGCTCTGGCCGAATCGGTCAAGGCCCGCGGCGTATTGCAGCCTGTGCTCGTACGTCCGAGGGCGGGCGGGCGCTACGAGCTGGTCGCCGGCGAGCGCCGCTGGCGGGCGGCGAGGCTCGCCGGCCTGGAGACGATCCCGGCGGTCGTGCGGGCCGAGGACGACGCAGCGTCGCTCGAGGTCGCCCTGATCGAGAACATGGCCCGCGAGGACCTTAACCCCCTCGAAGAGGCGCGGGCCGTCGCGGCACTGGTCGAAGAGCTCGAGCTCAGCCGGGAGGAGGTCGGCCGCCGTCTGGGGCGAAGCCGCGTCGCGGTCTCGAACCTCCTGCGCCTCCTCGACCTGCCCGACGACGTGCTCGAGCTCCTGGCCTCGGGCGCCCTCACGGAGGGCCACGGCCGCGCCGTTCTCCTGGCTCCCGACCACGGCGACCGCCGCCGCTTGGCGCAGGAGGCCGCAGCCAACGGCTGGTCTGTCCGCGAGCTCGAGGATCGCGCCCGCGGCACCACCGGACGATCGCAACCACGCCGAAGCCGCCCCCGGGGAACCACCCATCCGGACGAAGCTGAAGCGGCAGCCGCGGCAGCCGACGCCCTCGGGGCGGCCCTGGGCGCCGAGGTCTCCGTGAGCCGCCGCGGCGGACGCTTCCGAGCCGAGGTCGCCTTGGACTCCCTCGAGGAAGCGCACGCGATCGCACGGCGGGTCTCCCAAGGCCGTGCGCCATGATACGCCGGAAAGCAGCTCAACGCCGGTGCCACACCGCGACCATCGCTACACTCGCGCGTCGGAAGGGCGATTAGCTCAGTCGGTTAGAGCGCTTCTCTGATAAGGAAGAGGTCCCAGGTTCGAGTCCTGGATCGCCCACCTCGCTAAACCGCACTCCAGCGGGATTTCCGCTACTCCTTGCTCGGCAAACCGGTCCGGTCAGGACTGCTGCGGAAGCGATCTGGAAGCACCCCGCCCCAGTTCCTCATCGTGGGCGCCCTGGCTCAACCCCATCCCGTAGTAGTCGCGCCTGCGTCACGTGCCTCAATGACAACTTTCGGGCGACGCTAGGAGGGATCGGCGACACGATCGGCGAAACGGCAAGTATCCCTTCACGGGGGGTAGACTAGGCGTGCATGGCAAGTAGTGCGTGGTGATCGGCGTAGGATCGGCGAATGGGCCGCTCGCTGGGAGTCTCGTGCAAATCTGACGTGATCTTCCTCGCGCTCGCCGAAGACGGCGAGTTGATCGATAACGAGCACCAGCGACTTCAAGCACCCGAGCTGCTTGAAGAGACGGAGCAACTCAGGGCGCTTCAAGATGCTGTTGGGCGTGTCATAGCTGAAACGCGCGCGAAGGCCGTCCGCGTTCTAATGCCCGAGCTGCCCTACAAAGGCAGATACGTCACCTTGGCACCTCGCGCCGCTCTCGAAACGATCGTGCGACTTGCTGGCGAGAGCGCAAACGTGTCGGTTGAGGTTCTGCAACGCAGCACCGCCCGAGCGCGCGTGGGGATGCCGCGAGAGGGCAAGTTTGAGGATCTGATCGTCTCCGTGATCCCAACGCGCGTCGGCAGCTACTGGGCGCAGGGCAGGCGGCTTGCCGCAGTCGCCGCCATCGCGGACCCGTAGGCGAGCACATGCCGCTTCGCGGAGAAAAGCTAGAAAAGCCTACATACGCGATTCTGCGTTCGATGCGAGGCGGCTCCGTCGGCGATGCCTGGCTCGCCAACCACGAGGCGTATGGCCTGGTCGTGCAGAAGCGCTACTCGGTGATCGGGGTGGAGGACGGAGCAGCCTTCCACGAGCCGCAAGTCCTCATTCGCATGAAGCACGACAACGTAGTTCGCGTGCTCGAAGCGCAATGGGACCCGGAGATGGACAAGGCCATCACATTCGTGACGGTCTACTGCGAGGGCCGCTGCATCGCCAAGGCGCTGGATGAGGACTACCGGTTCTCTATCGGTCAATCGTTGCGTCTGGCGACGCAGATGTTGAGCGCGCTTGCGTACGCCCACACGGATGACTCGCTACGACTCGTGCATCGTGATGTAAAGCCGGGCAATGCATTTCTGGACCGAGACCGGTCCACGCTGTTTCTTGGCGACTGGGGATCAGCGGCGGAGATGGACGAGAAGGGCACGGTCAGCGGAATCGAGGGCACGCTGCTCTACCAGGCTCCCGAGGGCGGCCCGCCGACGGGTCGCGTCGGGATACCGTCCGATATCTACGGTGCCGGTATGACGCTGTTCGAGATGCTCAATGGCCCGCTCCCATACGCTGACCTGGACCCCGAGAAGCTCGATCGCCGCGTAACGCGCGGCCTTCCGGCGCTCCCACCGGCGAGCCTGGTATTCGAGCCGCACATCCAAGATCCACTCCGACGCATCATCCGGAAGGCGACACGCCCCAAGCCCGCCGAGCGCTATCAACTTGCCTCGGCGTTCATCACGGCCATCGGTCAGGTCTCGGGCATCGACTGGAGACACGCGCGAGGTCGCGACCTCAACGGTGTCTGGGAGGGCTCATGGCCGCTGCGTATGGCTCCGGAACGGCGCCGCCGCTACCGAGTGGAGTCCGCGATACTCGCTGCCGGGCCGGGTAGAGGCCGAAGACGACTTCGCGCCTACCAGCAGGTAGCACCAGGAGCGAGCTTCGCGCGCTTTGGAGTCGATGACGAAACCGTGGACACCGACGACCGAAGCGCCGTTGAACGGTTCTTCGCGGCCGTTGAAGCCAAAGCCGCCCAGCGCGTCCCCGCCCGTCGGTAGAGGGCCACCTGCTCCGGCACGAGCAGCATGAGTTCGCGGCGCAACTGGATCGCCGCCTCCGCATTGAGCACGAGTCGTGCTTGGCGTAGTTCGCCTTCAACGTCGAGAATGGATGCTGGGATCAGCGCTTCGAGCGCTGCGTCAGCTCCCTCCACGGCTAGCCCGCCGTTCCGGGAGGGTTCTAGCTGTAGCTGTATTCCCAGCACCTCGCGCTGTCCTTCGCGTCCCATTGCATCGAATAGCTCGTGTAGCGCCTTGTGCATGGGCCAGCGGACGTTCGCCAGTTGCTCAGACGGGCCACCCGACACAAGGACATACGCAAGCAGTCTGCTGAGCGCCGCCGCGCAACCTTCGGCCCTCGACCTACGATTTGCGATTTGCACATCGCGAGTCACACGCCGCACTCTACACTTCGCACATGACGATCCCCGAAGTTCGCCAAGCGACGGTCACTCGTGCCTCACGTAGGCTCTCCAATGGCCTCTTTGGCCGGGAATATCAGTTGGAGGTCGCGGCGACTGCCGCGAGCCTTGATCCTGGTTTCCTTGTCGAAGACCTGTCCGAGGAAGTCACGCGCAGAGCGCGGGAGGCTGATGTGGAGGTACCAAAGCTGAGCGCCGTTCGAAAGAACTTGGCAAAGCTTGTCGAGGCTGGCGTAGTCGACATGTTGCCCGCCTCGCGGCCTGGGAGCCCAGCGCACTACACCGCTGTAGTGGAAAGCGGATTCTGGACTTTCGCGGCGCAACTGTACGCACGGGCATAGGATAGGAACCGCGCTGACCATGGCCAAAGAGAAGCCACCAACCCAACGCACACCTAAAGGGCTACGAGATCCCCGTCCGGAGCCGCGCGGCCGTCCTATCGGATTTTCGGAAGGTCGTCGCCCCGCCGAAGGCCCCGCGCGACCGGAAGAAGCCGAAGCCGACGTGAAGCCCGGTGGCCGGCGTTCCGGCCCGCCCATTATCTATCTCGATTCGGCGGACTATGCCGCGAGCGGAATGGCCCGTGCCTTGGCGAGCGCGCACGCGAGCTTGGCGAGGATCGTCAGGTCCGCATGCAGCCGCACTCGGCCAAGCCCTCGAACGCGGAGCGGCGCGAGCGCCCATTCGTGCTTCAACCGGCCGAACTCGCGCTCGACGGCGCCACGCGAGCGGTAGAGCTTCGCGGAGTAAGGGGGGGACGCCGCATCGTGGGGAAGCCGATTAGGATTTTCGACCTCATGGGCTGCGCACGGCTCTCTTGTTGGAGCGGGTTATTCTTCATCGCCATCGTCGGTTTGCTGGTACTTGCTTCTTCAGCTACGGCCGCGACTCAGAGAGAAACTCTGGAGGGGTCCTTTGCAGGGGACGGGTGCGGATCGGTGTCCCGGGCGGTCGCCACGTTTCCCGGCAAGGCTACGACCGCTAGTCCGATCTCCCCCGGTGTTGGTACGCGGCTCACGGACCGCGACGGCAATGTCCTCGCTCGCGTGTCGCGTGTCGAAGTCCAGAAAGGTGAGCGCGGAGTTGTATTCGAGGCGGTTGGCTTCGGTGCCGTCTGCGATGACCCCACCGCATACGCGAACGGCTGGAAGGTCTTTGTGACCTTCGTCATCGACTACACCGTCAAGTCGCCTCCGAAGCCCCTCGTGCGCCGCCGTTGTGGCAGCGCTTTCAGTGGTCCCGACGAGCCGGGTTTCGCGATTCTCACCAAAGGGGTCAGTTGCGGAACGGCGCGGGGTCTCGTGCGACGGCAGATACGCGGAGGCTGCCCCGGCGACTTCCGTGCATGCGACATCGACGGCTTCTCGTGCGGCAAGCGATCAACCGGCGATCTCTACCGCGTTCAGTGCAGGCGGGGTCGGCGCTCGTTCAGTTGGGGCGGTGGCAGCTAATACGGCGTGAGCCCAGGGTTGAAAACGACCGAGGAGAGTGGCGACGTGCGAAAGTCGGTCACGGCGGTTGCGCTTGTCGCGATGGCAGTGGGTGTGGCGGCGTGTGGAGGCGACGACGAGAAGAGCGGGGACGACCACGTAGCCACTGATACCGGCGGGGCAACACAGGGATCGTTTGACCTCAAGACGTGCCTACGGAATGCGGGAGCAAAGATCGCCACGTCGCCTGCCGATTATCTCTTTCGCTGCGAACGGCGTGCCGGAAACCGATGCGGCGGGCGAGCTACCTGACGGGTCTCCGACCTTCTCATTCACGGCGGGCGAACGACGCCTTAGCGCGCGCCCCAGGGCTTCGCGTCTCAGGCAGTCCCTGTTGAGGGGACCGTGTAGCGGTAGGAGAGCGGGGTCAGGGCCTCAGCTTCTACTGCCCAAGGCTCGATGATCCTCAGCACTCCGCCCGTTGCCTCGGGCGCGTCTGCCGGACCTTCAAGCTTGATCCCCGAGACGATGGCAAGCGCGTTGTCTGGGTGGGCGGAGGCATGATGCTGAACCTCGCCCCGCGTGAGTAGAACTTCCGCGCCGTCGCCGGCAGTGCCCTTGACCTCGACCGAGAGTTGCCGTCCGTCCAGATCGACCTTCAGATCAAAGGGGTGGTTGGCGCTCACGTCCTTGACCGCCGCGTCCTTGCCGACGAAGTATTGGGTCGCCAGTGCCATGGCGCGAAGCTCGATGGCTTTCCGCTGCTTGCTGTTGGTTCGAAAACCCGTGCGCGGCGGGACCCGCCGGCCAGCAAGCTCCTGAGCAACCCGCTCGGCCTCCACGACCTCCGGTGCGGGGTCGCCTGGGACTGGCTGCAGAGCTTCAGCCCGGTAGATGAGTTGGAGAAGCTCGGCCGTGTCGATCAGGTCGTCGGCCAATGCTGCGTCGTCCGGAACCGTGTCGCGCGGATAGCGGTAAGCCACGACATTCCCGGCCTCATAGGCTCGGCTCTTGTCGCCGCTGCCGAGGGAAATCGTCTCCGCGAGGTTTGGTCTTGCCGCGCGCGCATCCGCCAGCGCCCGACGCGCCCATTCTGATCTGCGACGAATCTGCCCCTCGGGCTGAGATCGCATCCCGACGCCGTCCCAGACCTGCGTGCCTTGGTTGAGAGAGAGGCAGACCTCGCTGCCATCCTCGGCGAAGAGATACACGGCGTACCAGCCGGTCCTCGGGTTGGGAGATAGGTGGCGGTTCGCGAACCTCACCCAGGGGACTCGGGAGTAGGAACCTGTCGAATCCTTGCCCTCCACTTCGACATCTTCGGGGGCACACAGGAGCTGCGCGGCTATCTCGTCCACGTTCCCGCGTACGAAATCCGCGATGTCGTCGCGGATGAAAAGGCCGCGCAGCTGCATCTCGTCGCTCGGGGCCGCCGCCACCCACGCGGGCTGCAGGTCAAGCACCGTCTCTAGCTCTGTTCGCACTCCCTTGATGAGATCGCAGCGGCCGGACGTTGGGGCCGTGTCCCCGCGCTAACTGCGGATTCGCCCTATTCGCGGAGGGCCGTACTAGCTCCGCTCGCCTAGCTTTCTTCCCCCTATCTGGCAGACAGATAGATCGCCCCTAAGAACCTTGCAGTTCGCGGGCACGCCCCACAGGAGAGGTACGCTGTCTGCCGTGGGACTCGACCGCCGAAGGCTCCGCCTGGCGGACTACGACGAGCGCTTGACCGTGCGGATCGCGTACGAGGATCGCGTGCGCCTGCGCCGCATTGCCGACCAGCTCGACACAAGCGAAAGCGCCCTCGTGCGAGAGGCCATCTCCGTCACTATCGCCGCGCTCGCCGGCGACGCACCGAGCGCCAGTTCATGACTGCGCCAACCGTCCTCCCGCCTAGCTGACTTCCAAGCGCACCCGGTCCGGTAGTCGTCACGATGCCTCGGACCTCTGAGGGCCGGCCGTCGCCTATGTCTAACGTCGGCGTCTACATAGTCCTGCGCTTGCGCATCCTCTGAAGGGCGTTGTAGGGCGTCTTTTCGTGCACGCCGAACTTCCTCGCAATGTCCTTGACGCTCATGCCTTCGGACATCAGGCGATCGACTTCGTCTGGGTCAATGCGGCGCTTACGCCCCCGGCGGCTTCGTGAGTCGCGAAGTTGCCAGTCGAAGCAGATCACGTCCCACAGGCGGTCCCCCTCTGTGAACGCCTCATCGAGGGCGATCGCCTCATCAATCAGCGCCTCTACACGGTCGCGATGGCGGTCGAAGTTCGCACGCCGCTTGTCCCGCTCGGTGAGCGGCGGCGGGTTTCGCTCGGAGGACTGATAGACGACCTCGCCCGACGGCATCCAAGTTCCATGCTCGCGGACGAGTCTGTGGATCGCCGTCCAGCTCGGGTCGAAGTCGAGTTCAACTGTCACGTCCGGGGCGTGCCCCTTGTGGCCCTCTACGACGAGCCGGAGAGCCATCGCGTCGAGCGCGAGGGGGCGGCCCCACTGATGCCGCCAATACGCGCCCATCTTGTGCTGCTCGGTGACTACGTCCGGGTAAGGCACCGTGTCGTCCAGCGGGGGCTGGGCTGGGTCTTCAAAGACGTACCGAAGTCTTTGCGAGGTCACGCCGGAAGTGGTCCGCGTCGTGGCGTGCAGAATTTGATGACTACCACTTGCACGCCACCAGTCTTGCGTGCGTGCTGTCCCAGCTCTCGATCGACCTGACGACCGGGGACCTGCTCCCCGACGTGTGCGAACGGCGTGCGCTGCGCGAGCGGGCTGAACTCCGCCTCGTGGACCTCGCGGCGATCTTGCGCGCGGACATCTCAACGATCTCGCGATGGGAGCGCGGCTGCGTGGAGCCACGAGGCTCGGCGCGGGTCCTCTATGCGGCCGTGCTTGAGCAGCTTCAGAGATCGACCTACAACGACGACACGCCGCCCGGTGGCACGAGCGGCGCGTCATTCAAGACCGATCTCGGCGGTCTCGATGCTCCAGGTTACTAACGCCGACGCGCTGCCGCCCGGCTCCTGGGTTCCCTCTCCTATCAGGGAACCCGACGATGAATTTCTTCATGTTGCTGCGCATGGACTCCACACGGTGTCGCTGGCTCACCGGGAGGGCGATGTCGAAGAGTTTGAGGATGCGTTCGCCGGTCCGACGTGGGACATATCGACAGGGGAAAGCGTCACGTACGGCTGCGTCTACGAGCGCAGGTGGCTCTGTCACACGGGCACCGGGCTGCGCCTAGATCTAAAACGGCATCCGCGAGGGTTTCTCCTTGCTGCCAGCGGTAACGCATCGGCCCTACTCGCCCAGGACCACACGCACGACGGACTGGTTCCGGTGGCTCGCCTGGGCGATGTAGAGCGGGCGATCCGTCAGCAGGCGGGGCGGATGGGCGTCTGCTTGCCTCGTTCCTCCAGGCTCGCCGTGCATCGGGCAGATCTCGCGACTGATCTCGGCTTCGACCCCGCCTTCGGACTTGATGTCCTGCGCGCTTTCGCGGCCCTCCCCGTTTCCCGACACGAGGCAGAGACCCACGCCATCTCTGGATTCCCGGCTGTGAAGAAGGCGGTCAAGTGGCGGCGCGGGGAACGGATTCAGATGCAGGCATACGATCGGGGGCGCGCAAGGGGTACTGCTCCGCCGGGGACGCTTGTCCGGCTGGAGCGCCAGTACCGGCCTCGGCCTCGGGACCAGATGACGGTCGCGGAGTTCGGTGAGGCGGATCTCGCCACGATCTACGCAGCCCCACTTGGGTCCTACGCCAACGCCGATGTTGTTGTCGTCCCGTCGTGGGCGATGGCGGACGCCTTATTGCAAGCGCGCGCCGGAAGTGATGCGAAGGCGCTGAGTCACCTCGGAACGCTCGTGCGCGTCACGACACGCGGCGACGAGGCCTTCGCAGATCGAGCAACGGCCAGGCGACGTATTCGCGACCTGCGCCAGATTGGCGTGATCGTTGCCGATGGAGTGCAGGCCGAAGTCCCGCTCGGGGCAGTCATCGACGCCTATGTCAGACCGTGGGGCAGCTGGTGACCTGCTCGTGTGTTTCGCCAGAGTCCCTTAGGCAACTCGCGAAGGAGTTGGCACCCCTAGTTGCCGCTGAGCTTCAAGGAGATCTTGGTCACGTCACGGTCGATGACGGCTGGATGACGACCAAGCAGGCGGCCGAGTACCTCGGCACGACGGCGAACGCGCTCCACAAACTCACCGCCTCGCGGGCGATCCCCTTTGAGCAGGCCGGCCCTGGGTGCAAATGCCTCTACAAGCGGTCGGATCTCGACGCGTGGGTCAAGTCCGGGGCTGCTTCCAGTCTGTTTCCAGAGGGATGAAATTCTGCATGACAAGCGCGAATTGACAAGGATCGGTTGCTGATGAAGCAAGCGATCATTAATCTTCGGTGCGTCCATACAAAGCGCCCCCGCGACCGTTGGCGCGGTCCGGGGGCATGGCCCACGAGGAGTACAGCCTCATGAGCAACGCGAAGCCTAAGCGCCGCGAGCGCGTTCACGGCGACCTCAACCGCAACGTCTACGTCCGGTGGGACGGCCAGTACGAGGTCGGCTACCGCGACAGCACCGGGAAGCAGCGCTGGCCCGGGCCGTACCCGACGATCACATCGGCACGGGCGGCACGGGACGGCTTCCTTGGGGACAAGGCGCAGGGAAAGCGTGTCGTCCCGAATCCCCGGCTGCGGTTCGAGCAGGCCGCAGAGCGGTGGCTGGAGGAGCAGGTTGCCGACCTGAGGCCGACGACCCAGGCCAGCTACGCCAATGCCTTGAACACGCATCTTCTGCCGCGCTGGGGTCGCGCAAGCTCGACTCGATCAGCGTGGACGATGCGGCGCGGTTGCTTCGGGAGCTGCGTCTCGATGGCAAGGGCGAGTCCACTTTGCAGAACGTCTCAAAGGTCGCCAACCGGGTCTTCAAGTTCGCCAAGCGCCGGTTGCAGTGGCATGGCGAGAATCCCCTCGAAGGACTGGACTCCAGCGAGCGGCCCAAGGTCAGTGTGTCGAAGCGGCGCATCTTCCAGGGGAGCGAGCTGGCAGAGACTCTCGCCGCAGCGGAGGATGTCCCGCACGTCGTGGAACTTCGCGACGGCGGTCCCGGTGTGATGGTCAGGCGGTGACGAGCGTAGCGGTCTCCACTGCGGTCGTCGGTGATGATGTCTTCTTGGTGGCGAGTTCA
>JAABUR0100008135.1_pt1 | contig 12181 bp, 9 predicted proteins | sample 5560091 | NCBI WGS metagenome assembly JAABUR01 (sample SAMN10711879, study PRJNA513375) | rock metagenome | isolation source: Antarctica rocks | place: Antarctica: Victoria Land, University Valley sud
CGGAGTACTACGACGACTCCGCCCCACCCGCACCCTTCAGCCGGCAACGGACCTATCCCCGCACGAGGCGAGGAACGAACTGCGGATGGTTCCCACGTTCACTGCGCTTCGGTCAACGGGCGAGGCGCCCGGCTTTGCCCCTGCGGTCTCGTCGTGGCTACGCCGTAGACCTTCACCACGACCTGCCAGGCCCGACACATACAACCGTCCCGACAGTTCCCCACCCCCGCGGCCCCCGGACTGGCGACCCGACAGAGGGTGGGTACGCACCGCACACCAGCCCAGATCCACCGGGTTCGAGCTGGTCGACGATGAAGAGGCTTCACGACACCGGTTCCTTGCGTACACCTTCCCGTCTTGCTCACCAGGCACGGCCCGTCCGGTAGTGCCGAACCGCCCTGACTTTGTCGCGGCTGCTCCCACCCTCCCCGGCGTTCCCCGAGTCAGGCTGCCGCCAGCTTCACCCAGCCGCTACGACGACCAGGCGACGTAGGTCTCTCACCTCCATCCGAAACAACAGCGCCTCGTGGCGCGCCACGTGCTCGTCGACCCCGACCGCGCTGACACCCTCCAGCCGGGCGGGCGCCTCGACCATCGGGGCTCGGTACTCGCGCACCGGCCGGGTCCCGTCCGAAGTGGGCCCGGATCGTCGCGGAAGCTCCGGAGCAGACGTGAGCGCCGGCGCGGCCCGTTCGTGCGGCCGCTGCGGGCGGGTCCGGCCAATCTCCAAACGGGCCGGACCCGACGGGCCGGACATCTGCTCCGGCTGCTACCGGCCGCCGATCGCGCTCTGCACGGCCTGTGGCCAGCAGCGTCCCTGCACCGGGATCGCCGCCGGGCGGCCGGTCTGTTTGCGTTGTGCGCCAAGGAGAGCGAGCCTCTGCGCGCACTGCGGAAAGGGCCGCCCTGCGGTCACGCACTGGCCGGAGGGCCCGGTCTGCGACACCTGTTACACGGCGGCGCTGCGCCGCACCGGCATCTGCGTCTCCTGCCAGCAACTACGTCGCCTGCTCGCCCCGCCCGGCCCGGGCGCAACGACCAGCGCGGAGTGCGCCAGGATAGTGCTCACCGGCCACGTCTGCACCGGCTGCGGATGCGAGGACAAGCTCTACGAGCGTGGCTACTGCGACCGTTGCGCCCTGGCTCGGTGAACCGACGTCCTGCTCGGCGGAGCGCGCCAGCAGGTGCCCGCGGCCCTGGCCGGTGTCCGGGACGCCATCGTCTCAAGCCCCCACCCCCGCACTGCGTTGAACTGGCTCCGCCGCGGAGCAGGAGCGCCGCTGCTGGCGGCGCTGGCCGAGGCTCGAATCCCGCTCTCGCACGCCGGACTGGACGCCCAACCCGCCGGGCGCGCGGTTGACTACCTGCGGGCGTTGCTGGTCGCGCACGGGGCGTTGCCCGAACGGGACGAGGCGCTGGCCCGGCTCGAGCGGCGGGTCGCGCAGTTGCTGGGCGACGTCAGCGACGTCGACGACCGCCGCATCCTGACGGCGTACGCGACGTGGCGGGTGCTGCACCGGGTCCGCCGCCGTGCCGAGCACCGCCCCGCTGCTCACACCGCCACCCGGCACGCGAGCGTCTCCCTGCGGGCCGCGATCGCCGTACTGGACTGGCTGAGCGCCCGCGGGATCCGACTCGAGCAGATGCGTCAGGCTGACCTCGATCATTGGCTCCTGGACGGACCGTCGAACCTGGCCTACCAGGGCGAAGACTTCCTCGCCTGGGCGGCTGCCCGCCGGCTCGCCCCCCGACTGGTCCTGACCCGGCCGATCAGCCCCACCGGGGCAGCGACCGGCGAGGCCGAGCGGCAGGCGTTGATCCAAACGCTGCTGTACGACCCGAGAGTCCCCACCATCGACCGCGTCACGGGATGCCTCAATCTGCTTTACGCCCAACAGCTCTCGCGGATCGCGGCGATGACCCGCGGGCAGGTCCACGACCGAGGCGACGTGCTGTCGGTCCGGTTCGGTCGTCGCGACGTCAGCATCGACGAGCCCCTCGCCGGGTTCATCCGAGCCCAGCTCGAAGCGCCGCGCCGCCACGAAAGCCTCGGCGCCCCAACACAAACCGGATGGCTGTTCCCCGGCCACCTGCCCGGTCGCCCGATCACCGCCGCACGCCTGGGTGCCCGGCTCGGCGGCCTCGGAATCAACGCTCAGGCCGGCCGTCGAGCGGCAAAGCAGCAGCTGGCCGCCGAAGTACCCGCCGCCGTGCTCGCCGACCTTCTCGGGCTCGCGGTCACCACCGCGGTCGACTGGGCGCACGCAGCCGGCGGAGACTGGTCCCGCCACGCCGCCGACACAGCCCGAGACCACCGAGCCGAGCCCGTCGACGACGTCAAAGCCCGCCGATGACCACGACCACAGCCGAGCATTCGACACGTTCCAATAACGCCGTTCACCAGTTTCAACCGCGGCATGTCGATCGAGGCCATCGCCGCCCCACTCGGTCACAAAACGCTGGCCATGACCATGATCTACGCCCGGATCGCCAACCGCACCGTCGCCGAGGAGTACTTCACCGTCGCCGAGAAAGTCGAAGCCCTCTACGGTCAACTCCGCCAGCTGCCGCGAGACGACGAAGGCAGCGAGATGCGCAAACTCCGCGGCGGGATGCACCGCCGCATGCTCGGCAACGGGCACTGCGCCCGACCCATCCAAACCGACTGCCACTTCGAGTCCATCTGCGAGAGTTGCACCTTCTTCGTCACCACCATCGAGTTCCGACCCACCCTCCAAGCCCAACGCGACGACGCCCAAAAACAAGGGCCAAGTCGCCCGCCAGAAGATCTTCGACGGACTCCTCGAACGCCTCGACCACGAAGCCTCGGCATCAGCCTCTTGACAGGATCACCCGCATAAGTGCAACGAGCGAAGGCTCCACAGCTCGCTGGGCAACATCCCACCCGTCGAATACGAGCAAGCCCACTACGCTGCCCTCAACCCCGAGCCGCAGCCCGCATGACAACGGCAGGAAACCCGAGGCGCTTCAGTACTGAATACAGCGGGCTGGTGCCAATGTCGCCATACACCACACCTAACGCGCCCACCACAGACCGAACCCGGCACCGCCGTGCCGGACCCGCCGACCTCGGCGAGGCCGCCCGGACCGGTCCCCCAGCCGCTCAGTATCCGCCAACTCTGACACCCTCCAGACATACCACCCGCAACTCGGACTCGCATGTAAGCGGCGTTGTGATCGCGTCAAGAACGGCCGGTTAGCCGTCAAGGTTTCGTCAAGGCGGTGGCGGACGGTTCGCCGGGAGTGTTGGAGTGCATACGGCGGTCCACCACCGGCCAGCCGTGAACTTCTCGGGTCAAGGGAGTCTCTCGTGGACACACGCATAGTCGATGCACAAGTTCAGAAGGAGCGATTCGGTGCTTGATGTGATCTTCGTGGCGTTGACGTTGGCGCTGTTCGCCGTCCTGACGGTGATCGTTCGAGCGGCGGAACGCCTGTGAGCGTCGAAAACGTCGTGGGGCTGGTGCTGGCGCTCGCCCTCACCGTCTTTCTGGTGGTGGCTCTCCTGTTTCCTGAGCGGTTCTAGATGAGTACCACCACCGCTGGCGTCCTGTTCGTCGTGTCCTTGGTGGTCGCGCTGGTCCTGGTTCACCGCCCGATCGGTGACTACATGTACCGGGTGGTCACCCCGACGAAGCACTCGCGCTTCGAGCGGGGCCTCTACCGTTTGATCGGGGTTAACCCGGTCGCCGAGCAGTCATGGGCCGTGTATGCGCGTAGCGTGCTCGCATTCTCGGCCGTCAGCATTCTGTTCCTATACCTGTTTCAGCGGGTCCAACAGCATCTGCTGCTGTCCCTCGGCTTCGACAACGTGCCACCTGATCTGTCGTGGAACACGGCCGTCAGCTTCGTGACGAACACGAACTGGCAGGCATACTCGGGTGAGTCGACCATGGGCCACTTGGTGCAAATGGCGGGCCTGGCCGTCCAGAACTTCGCCTCCGCCGCCGTCGGTGTGGCCGTCGCGATCGCCCTGGTCCGCGGCTTCGCCCGCACCCGGACGGAGACCTTGGGCAACTTCTGGGTCGACCTGGTCCGCATCATCATTCGCATCCTGTTGCCCGTCGCCGTGGTCGGTGCGGTGGTCTTCGTCGCCGCGGGGATGGTGCAGAACTTCTCGGCCGGTTCCGACATCACGACGCTGGCCGGCGCCACGCAACACATCACCGGTGGCCCGGTGGCCAGCCAGGAGATCATCAAGGAGCTGGGCACGAACGGTGGTGGCTTCTACAACGTCAACAGCGCACACCCCTTCGAGAACCCCACCAGCTGGACCAACTGGCTCGAAATCTTTCTGTTGCTCGTGATCTCCTTCAGCCTGCCACGCACGTTCGGAAGGATGGTCGGCAGCACCCGGCAGGGTTACGCGATCGTCGCCGCGATGGCCATCATCGCGGTCAGCAGTATCGCCATCATCAACGTGCTACAGGGGCTGCACCCTGGTTCGGTGCCGCAGGCCGTCGGCGCAGCCACCGAAGGAACCGAGACCCGGTTTGGCGTCCTGCAGTCCGCGACGTTCGCCAGTGCGACGACGTTGACCTCGACCGGGGCGGTGGACTCGTTCCACGACTCGTACACCTCGTTGGGCGGCGGGGTGGCGATGTTCAACATGATGCTGGGCGAAGTGGCGCCGGGCGGCACCGGCTCCGGGTTGTACGGACTCCTCGTCCTGGCCGTGCTCACGGTGTTCATCGCCGGGCTGATGGTGGGCCGCACCCCGGAATACCTGGGCAAGAAGATCGGGGCCCGGGAGATCAAGTTCGCTTCGCTGTACTTCTTGACCACGCCCACCCTGGTTTTGGTGGGCACCGGGGTGGCGATGGCGATCCCCAGCGCCCGGGCCAGCATGCTCAACGTCGGCGCGCACGGTTTCTCCGAGGTCCTGTATGCGTTTACCAGCTCTGCAAACAACAACGGCTCGGCCTTCGCTGGAATCAGCGTGAACACCGGGTTCTACAACACAGCGCTCGGCTTGGCGATGTTGCTCGGCCGGTTTCTGCCCATCGTTTTCGTTCTCGGCCTGGCAGGGTCTTTGGCGCGACAGAAGGCCGTGCCGGAGTCGAGCGGGACCTTGCGGACATATCAGCCGCTGTTCGTGGGAATGCTCGTCGGCGTCACCGTGATTCTGGTGGCCCTGACCTATCTGCCGGCTCTCGCTCTCGGCCCACTGGCCGAGGGTGTGCACTGATCTGATCGCAGAAAAGGGAATGTCAATGTCTGTCAGCACCGTCCAAACACCGCCGGCGGCCCAGCCGCCGGCCGCACTGGGTGCACGCCGCGTCGGTGGCGGGCTGCTGGACCCTAAACAACTGTTGCGGTCGCTCCCGGGCGCGCTGCGCAAGCTCAACCCCGCCACGCTCTGGCGCAACCCGGTTATGTTGATCGTCGAGGCCGGTTCCGTGTGCACGACCCTGCTGGCCATCGCACATCCCTCGGTCTTCGCCTGGCTGATCACCGTATGGTTATGGCTGACCGTCGTGTTCGCCAACCTTGCGGAGGCGGTAGCCGAGGGGCGCGGCAAGGCGCAGGCGGAGTCTCTTCGCAAGGCGAAGACCGACACCCCTGCCCGCCGGCTGCTCAACTGGACCGCGGGAACGTCGCAGCCTCATGAGGAGCAGGTTCCCGCGCCCGCGCTGCAGCAGGGCGACATCGTGGTGGTCGAGGCCGGCCAGACGATCCCAGGAGACGGCGACGTGGTCGAGGGCATCGCCAGTGTCGACGAGTCGGCCATCACCGGTGAGTCCGCTCCCGTCATCCGCGAGTCAGGCGGCGACCGAAGCGCGGTTACCGGCGGCACCCGGGTGCTGTCGGACCGGATCGTCGTTCAGATCACCCAGAAGCCGGGAGAGAGCTTCATCGACCGGATGATTGCCCTCGTCGAGGGCGCGAACCGGCAGAAGACACCCAACGAGATCGCCTTGAACATCCTGCTTGCGGCGTTGACAATCATCTTCCTGTTGGCCGTGGCGACTTTGCAGCCGCTGGCCATCTTCGCCAAAGCGGTGCAGGGCTTCGCCCCCGACAGCCAGGCGCTCAACGCAGACGGGGTCAGCGGGATCGTGCTGGTGTCGTTGCTGGTCTGCCTCATCCCAACCACCATCGGTGCGCTGCTGTCCGCCATCGGTATCGCCGGGATGGACCGGCTCGTGCAACGCAATGTGCTGGCCATGTCCGGAAGAGCAGTAGAGGCAGCAGGCGACGTCAACACATTGCTGCTGGACAAGACCGGCACGATCACTCTTGGCAACCGACAGGCCAGTGAGTTCCTGCCGATCGGTGAGGTCCGCACCGATGACGTTGCCCAGGCGGCGCAGCTATCCAGTCTGGCCGACGAGACCCCCGAGGGGCGTTCCATCGTGACGTTCGCCGAGACGATGTTCGGGCTGCCCCCACGACGCACCGGGGAGCTAGCCCAGGCGGAGTGGGTGCCCTTCACCGCGCAGACTCGCATGTCCGGGGTCGACATCCCCGAAGACGGCTCCGTCCGACAGATCCGCAAGGGCGCGGCTGGGCAGGTGACCCAGTGGGTCGTGGAGCAAGGTGGGCGACTGCCGCAGCAGGCAGATTCGGTCGTCGAAAGCATCTCCGCGGCCGGTGGGACACCACTGATGGTGGCTGAGCACGTCGGCGGGCAACCGGCTCGTGCCCTGGGCGTCATCCACCTCAAGGACGTCGTCAAGCCCGGGATGCGGGAGCGGTTCGACGAGATGCGTCGGATGGGCATCCGGACCGTGATGATCACCGGCGACAACCCGCTGACCGCCAGTGCGATCGCGCAGGAGGCCGGCGTCGACGACTTCTTGGCCGAAGCCACTCCCGAGGACAAGATGGCACTGATCAAGCGCGAGCAGGAGGGCGGCAAGCTTGTCGCCATGACCGGGGACGGAACCAACGACGCCCCCGCGCTCGCCCAGGCAGACGTCGGAGTGGCGATGAACACCGGTACCTCAGCGGCCAAGGAAGCCGGCAACATGGTCGACCTCGACTCCGATCCCACCAAGCTCATCGAGATCGTCGAGATCGGCAAGCAGCTCCTCATCACCAGGGGCGCGCTGACCACCTTCTCGATCGCCAATGACATCGCCAAGTACTTCGCGATCATCCCGGCCATGTTTGCCGCCGTGTATCCCGGACTGGACGCGATGAACATCATGCGCCTGCACAGCCCAACCTCGGCGATCCTGTCCGCGGTCATCTTCAACGCCCTGGTCATTATCGCCCTGATTCCGCTCGCCTTGCGTGGAGTTCGATACGTGCCCTCGAGCGCATCGACGATGCTGCGGCGCAACATCCTGCTCTACGGAGTCGGCGGAATCATCGCGCCCTTCCTCGGGATAAAGCTCATCGACCTGCTCATCCAATTTCTGCCAGGGATCTCATAATGCGTCTACCCAGCTGGATCCGCCTGCACATGGCCGCGCTGCGGGCGTTGCTGGTGCTGACGGTGCTCGTCGGTGTGCTGTACCCCCTTGTCGTCGCTGCGGTCGCTCAGATACCCGGGTTGAAGGACCGCGCCGACGGGTCGCTGGTCGGTACGGGCGGCGTCACGGTAGGCAGCACACTGGTTGGGCAGTCGTTCACCGACAAGGACGGCAACGCCCTGACGCAGTACTTCCAGTCTCGGCCCTCCGCCGCGGGCGACGGATACGACCCGACGAAGACCAGTGCCAGCAACCTCGGCCCCGAAAGTGTCGTCGACGTCCTTCCCGACCCGGCCACCAAGGGCGACAAGGGCACGGCCAGCCTGCTAACCCAGGTCTGCGCCCGCAGCACCGCGGTCGGCAAGCTCGAGGGGGTTGACGGCGCGCGCCCATATTGCACCGCGGACGGTGTGGGAGCGGTGCTCGCCGTCTTCTACCGGGATGGAGCCACAGGTCCGATCACCAACGTGGTCAGTCTCAACCAAGCTTGCCCCGCCTCCCCCTTCCTGCCCGCCTACCAGGGTGTGCCGGTGAAGTGCGCCGAGTACGGGCAGGACTACTCCAAGGGCGTGGTAACCCCCGTCCGCGGGGATTCCCCTTCCGAACCCGCTGTGCCCGCCGATGCGGTGACTGCCAGCGCCAGCGGACTGGATCCGCAGATCAGCCCGGCGTATGCCCGGCTGCAGGCCAACCGCATTGCCAAGGCGCGCGGTGTCACCGTTGCCGTCGTCGACACCCTCATCGACCAACAGACCACCGGCAGGTTCCTCGGTTTCGTCGGTGAGCCGGCCGTCAATGTCCTGGGCCTCAACCTTGCCCTGGACACCCAGTACCCGTACCGCAGCTGACGACGCGTGCACGCCCAGAAAGGAGAAGGCAGGCTCATGCCTCCAGGACGGCTGCGGGTCTACCTCGGCGCCGCGCCCGGGGTGGGCAAGACCTACAAGATGCTCGAGGAAGGACAAAGACGCAAAGAGCGTGGCACCGACGTCGTGATCGGCTTCGTCGAGTGTCACGGCCGCAAGCACACCGAGGCCCTGGCCGAAGGCCTGGAGGTCGTGCCGCCCACAACCATCAACTACCGCGGCAGCACCTTCGCCGAGATGGATCTCGACGCCATCCTGGCCCGGGCACCGGAGGTGGTGCTGGTGGATGAGATGGCGCACACCAATATTCCCGGCTCCCGCAACGCGAAGAGATGGCAGGACATCCAGGCGCTGTTGCACGCTGGGTTGAACGTCATCTCGACGGTCAATATCCAGCACTTGGAGTCGGTGAACGACGTCGTCCGCGAGATCACCGGAGCGCCGCAGCGCGAGACGGTACCCGACGAGATCGTGCGCCGCGCCGAGCAGATCGAGCTGGTCGACATGACGCCGGAAGCGTTGCGGCGGCGAATGGCGCACGGCAACATCTACAAGGCAGAGGCCATCGACGCATCGCTCGGCAACTACTTCCGAGTCGGGAACCTGACCGCGTTACGTGAGCTGGCCCTCCTGTGGGTGGCCGACAAGGTCGACGACCAGCTCGACAGCTACCGAGCCGACCACCACATCTCCGCCACATGGGAGACCCGCGAAAGGGTGGTTGTCGCGCTCACCGGTGAACCGGAAGGGGAGACGCTGATCCGCCGAGCCGCCCGCATCGCCGCCCGCACAAAGGGCGCTGACCTGCTCGCACTCCACGTTGCGCGCAACGACGGCCTCGGCGGCGGCGACCCTTCCCATCTGGCGCGCCAACGCAAACTCGTCGAGGAGCTTGGGGGGTCCTATCACCAAGTGATCGGCAACGACATCCCGGCCGCACTCTTGGACTTTGCTCGGGGGGTGAACGCTACCCAGCTCGTCCTGGGTGCCAGCAGGCGCCGTCGCATCGCACACATCTTCTCGCCGGGGGTAGGCGTCAACACCACGGCTCTGTCCGGCACGATCGACGTGCACTTGGTCACCCATGAGCAGGTGCACCAGCGCCGCGGGCGTGGTAGCCAAGCGCGCGCCCTGAGCGGCCGCCGACGGGCCGTCGGTTTCGCGGTCGCCCTAGCAGGGCTACCCGCGTTGACGGCGCTGCTCGCGGTGCTGCGTGATGAGCTGTCGCTGCCCAGCGACATTCTCTTGTACCTGGCCGGGGTTGTAGTCGTCGCCCTGGTGGGCGGATTGTTTCCTGCGCTGTTCGCCGCCGTGGTGGGCTCTGCTTTGATCAACTACTACTTCACGCCACCGATCCACGAGTTCACCATCGCTCAGCGGGACAACGTCATCGCGTTGGTTGTGTTTCTCGCCGTCGCCGTCGCGGTCAGCGTCACCGTCGACTACGCCGCCCGGCGCACTCGCCAGGCCGCCCATGCCAGCGCCGAAGCTGCCACCCTGTCCACCCTCGCGGGAAGCGTGCTGCGCGGATCCCGGCCCCTGCCGGCCCTGCTCGACCAGCTTCGAGAGAGCTTTGGTTTCGTCGGTGTCAGCCTGCTCGAACGCCTCCCGGGCAGCACCGCGGGAACCGAGCAGCGAGGCGACCCCGCCATCTGGCGGCTCGTCACCGCCGTCGGAGACAGGCCGAGCATGACTCCCGCCGACGGTGATGTCGACATCCCTCTCGACGACGGTCTAACCCTCGTCGCCCGCGGTCATCCACTGGCAGCCGAGGATCGCCGCGTGGTTGAGGCTTTCGCTGCGCAGGCAGCCGTCGCACTTCGACAGGAACGGCTCACCGAGCAAGCCGCCGCCATCAAGCCGCTGACTGAGGTCGACAAACTGCGCACCGCGCTGCTTTCCGCGGTCAGTCATGACCTGCGCACCCCGTTGTCATCGGCCAAGGCCGCCGTCACCAGCCTGCGCAGCGACGACGTCGTCTTCGACGAACTGGACCAGAAGGAGCTGCTTGCCACGATCGACGAATCCCTCGACCGCCTCACCCGGCTGGTGGACAACCTGCTCGACATGAGCCGACTCCAGGCCGGGGCGCTCGGGATGACCTCCGAACTCGTCAGCGTCGCAGACGCAGTCGCCCAGGCGACCGACGAACTAGGACCGGCGGGCCGCCAGATCGGCATTCAAATCCCCGACGACCTTGCCGAGATCACCGTCGACCCCGCACTACTCGAACGCATCCTCACCAATGTGCTCTCGAACGCCCTGCGGTACAGCCCCCCGGACCAACCGCCGGTGATCACCGCCAGCGAGCATGGCGGGTCTGTGGAGATCCGAATCATCGACCACGGCCCTGGCATCGCGCCCGACGATCGGGAACGAGTATTCCTACCCTTCCAACGCCTTGGTGACCGCGACAACGCCACCGGCGTCGGCCTAGGTCTGGCACTGTCCCGAGGGCTGACCGAGGCGATGAGCGGAACCCTGACACCTGACAGCACCCCAGGTGGCGGCCTCACCATGACTCTGCGCCTGCCAGCCCGGGAAAGTGCGGCGCGCGAAAAGATCCGCCTCGGTGCCAATTCAGACGCGGTCCTCAATGACGACAGCGAGCCGTTCGGGATGCAGAACAGATCATGACCCGAATCCTGATCGTCGACGACGAGCCTCAGATCCTGCGCGCCTTGCGGATCAACCTGACCGCACGCCAGTACGACGTCGCCACCGCCTCAAACGGGACCGACGCCCTGGCAGCCGCAAGCGAGAGGCACCCTGACCTCATCGTTCTCGATCTCGGACTGCCCGACCTCGACGGCGTGGACGTCATCCGCAACCTACGCACCTGGAGCCCAGTCCCGATCATCGTGCTGTCGGGCCGCGCCGACAGCCGTGACAAAGTCAACGCGCTGGACGCCGGCGCCGACGACTACATCACCAAACCCTTCAGCGTCGACGAGCTCCTCGCTCGGGTTCGGGCCGTTACCCGCCGGCGGACCAGCCCCGATGCCGCAGTCACTGCGCGAATCGGCAGGTTCAATGTCGACCTCGCCAGCCGAACAGCCCAAACGGCCAACGATCCCTCCGACCAGACCCACCTGACCCGCACCGAGTGGTTGCTCCTCGACGTGCTGGTGCGAAACCCGGGAAAGCTCGTCGCCCAGCGCCAGCTCCTCCAGGAAGTATGGGGACCCACCTACCTCCAAGAAAGCCAATACCTACGCCAGTACATGGCCCAGCTTCGCCGAAAACTGGAGGACGAGCCGGCTCGGCCGCGGCATCTCATTACCGAGCCCGGGATGGGATACCGATTCCTTCCATGACCCGCGGCGAGCAAAAATCCGACATCCGCACCGCCTTCTCGTCCCTGAGACTTGTGGTGGAGGTGCGCGGAACCGACCAGCTGCACGTCCACAGTCTCGTTGATGATCAACAGAGACACGTGCTGCCACTCAGGCCCGAGCTGCTCTGCGGTGGCTTGGCGCTCTATACCAAGCTCGGGCGCCTGCACGCCATCTATTGGTCAATCGCGTACGGTGTTGGGCCCCTCTCAAGATCCGACGTCATCAGCTTTTCGACGGACCAACTCCGCTATCGAGAAACGACGAACATAGCGCCGACTCCGATGGGAGATCGCTGCTGGGTAGCCGCGGTGCACGGTTCCTACACCTCGGCGGGATTCCATCGGGGCGGTGTGGAGCTGGCCAGCGTAGGCCTTGCCGGTTGGTCGTAGACCGCTTAGGGCTTGCCGCTAAATAAACACTTCGTTTTGGTATTCGTCCGCGATGATGTGGTAATGGCGGTGGACCGGGACGTGGTGGCGTTGTTGCGGGCGAAGTTCGAGGCGGTGCTGCCGCATCTGGACGAGCGTCAGCAGCG
>JAABUR0100008140.1_pt1 | contig 12178 bp, 11 predicted proteins | sample 5560091 | NCBI WGS metagenome assembly JAABUR01 (sample SAMN10711879, study PRJNA513375) | rock metagenome | isolation source: Antarctica rocks | place: Antarctica: Victoria Land, University Valley sud
TCGCCGCCACCTGGGCACCGACCCCGAATGGACGCGCCTCCCTGACCGGGGCATCGAGCATCCCCGAGGCTCAGCTGGTCTCACTTCAGGTCGTGCAGGGTCAGACCGCCCTGCTCACGCTCGCCCGACCCCGGTAGCGGGACGCCCGTGCCGTCGGCGCGCTGGGGCGGCAGCGGCAGCGGCTGAGCGGACAGCTCAGTTCAGCTTGCGCGCACCTTCGGGCAGCCGGCCACCGCGGTGGACTTCCTCGGCGAAAGTCGCCAACGCGGTGAGCGCCACGTTCTGGCTCCATGGTCCGTAGGACACCCGGGCCACGCCGAGGCGGTGCAGGGTCTCCAGGCTCAGCGAGCCCGGCACCCCGATGACGTTGACGGTGCGTTCACCGAGTGCCTCGACGAGGCGGGTCACGGTCGGCTCGTCGAGCCTGCCGGGGACGAAGAAGGTGGAGGCACCGGCGTCCAGGTACGCGCGGCCGCGTTCGATCGCGTCCGCGAGAACCGCCTCGGGGTCCTTGTCCCCCGCCTTGAGGAAGGCGTCGGTGCGCGCGTTGAGGACGAACGGCATACCCGCCCTGGCGCCGGCCGCGACCGCAGCCTCCACTGCGGCAACCGCGTCGGGCAGCGGCATGAGCTTGTCCTCGAGGTTGGCACCGACGATGCCCACGTCGATGGCCCGGCTCACCGTGGTGCCCGGGTCGCCGTACCCTGCCTCGAGATCCGCGGTCACCGGGAGGTCCACCGCTGCGGCGATCCGCCCGACCGCGGTGATCATCAGGTCCAGCGGTATCTGCTCCCCGTCGGGGTAGCCGTGCGCCGCCGCGATCGAGTGGCTGGCGGTGGCCAGCGCCCGGGTGCCCGGGACGTCGGCCACCACCGTGGCGGTGATGACGTCCCAGACGTTGACGAGGAGCAGCAGCTCCGGATCACGGTGCAGACGCAGCAGCTCGCGGGCCTTTTCGGCAGTCGTCGTCACGGGGGAACTATCGCACGGCCGGCGGGGGCGCCGCCGCCGGTGGGCGCCGCTGGGGCGCGTCTGGTGCGCCGCCGCCGCCGCTGCGTCGGAGGCGGGATGGGGGGTCAGCTGTGGTCGCCATGGAGCCTTCGTTCCAGCCACAGCTGACCCCTCGGCCCCAGCGGGGACCGGCCAGGGGACTTCGGCACGAAGTTCTGCCAGTCTGGTGGGCGTGGGCAACGAGGGGCGTGCGGGCTGGATGCTCGACGAGCGGGCCAGCGCGGGCAGGGAGAACCTCGATGCCACCCACGTCTCGCGCTACGACGCCAAGGAGGACGGCGACGCCGTGGGCGAGGTACGTCTTCTCGAGCGGCTCGGCCTGGATGCCGGCTCGACGGTGCTGGACCTCGGCGCCGGCACCGGTCAGTTCACGCTGGCAGTCGCCCCGCGGTGCCTCCGCGTGGTCGCAGTGGACGTCTCGCCGGTCATGCAGGATGCCCTGCACAGGAAGGTCGCCGTGTCGGGTCAGGGCAACATCGAGTGCGTCTCTGCCGGCTTTCTCAGCTACGAGCACTTCGGGGAGCCGGTGGACTTCGCGTACTCCCGGTACGCCCTGCACCACCTCCCGGATTTCTGGAAGGCGCTTGCGCTGGCGAGGCTCGCCCGCTTCATGAGACCCGGCGCCGTGCTGCGTCTCTGGGACGTCGTCTACAGCTTCTCGCCCGAGGAGGCCGCCGAGCGGATCGAGAGCTGGTGTGCCACCGCCGGGCCTGACGGGGAGACCGACATGGAAACCGAGTGGAGCCGTAGCGAGCTCGAGGAGCACGTCCGCGACGAGCACTCGACGTTCACGTGGCTCCTCGAGCCGATGCTCGAGCGCTCGGGGTTCCGCGTCGACGAGGCCGACTACTCACCCGACGGGATCTTTGCGAGGTACGTCGTCCGCAGGCGGTAGCCGGGTCTGGCCAAGCCGCGATCACCACAAGAATCCGGCGGATCGGCAGAACGGATGGAGCGCAGCAAGGCCGTCTACTGCAGCCCGGCCAGCGGCGCGATGTCGGTCGTGGGGCCATCCTCGGGAGGTGGCAAGACGTCGGTGGCGAGACCGGTGCTCTCGGCTACCTGGGTGACGAACGAGTATGCCGTCGCGGGCGGCCGGCGCAGGGACTTCCAGTCCGGCGTCATCACCTGGGACGCCACCAGCGGCGCCACCACGGTGACCACGCCCGCCGGGCAGCTCCAACCCGGTCCCGGGGACCTCATCGTCTTGGGCTACCCGCGGCGGCGCTCGCGCAGGCCCGTAGCAGGTCTTGCGCGTGCCTCACGCGGGTCGCTGCGGCCCCAGCAGCGGTGACCGCTCGTGTCCTTCCTGCTGCTGACGCTTCGCTGCCTCGCAGCCGTCGTCGTGGAAGCGGCGGATGGCAGCCCCCCGGTCGTCGGCGGCGACGACGTGCGCCCACCCGTCACCCCGGGCCACGTAGACGGGACCGACCTGGATCAGCTCGGCGGACCCGGACCCGGACCCGGACTCGGAGGTGACCACAGTGCCCGAGCCCTCATCCAGCTCCCACGACATGCTCGTCACCCGGCAGGACGCGGGGGTGTCCAGAAGTGCGGGAAGGCGCACCACCCGCCCGGGGGTGCCGGACCAGGCCTCGTCGTGCCACTCCACCCCGTCGATGGACAGGTGGCCGAACGCGGGACCGAGGACGTAGGCGATGTCGCCGGGACCCCATTGCCCGAACGGAACTCGCCATCCCCCTCCGGCATCAGGGCGAGGACGACCGGCCCGAGGTCGTCGGCGATGTTCGCGACCCGCTGGATGGGCCAGTCGCCCTCGAAGACCTCAGCCCCCCGTCCCGCTCCGGAGACCACGATCTCGGTGCCATCGGCCTCGTCCCGCTCGACAGTGAAAAGTATGCCGGTGCGGCTCGCCAGCCCGGCGAAGTACTCCTCGTCCGCAAGCAGGCGGGCGAACTCAGCCTCGAGGGCTTCACCGGACACGGGCGCAGCCCAGGCTCGTGCTGTCATGGGGGCCGGCGCCGCCGGGGACGCCTCGGGCGGTGCCGACGCGGGCGAGACTGCCCAGCCGGTGTAGTGGAACCGGTCCTCGGTGCAGGACACCACTGTCAACAGCGTGGCCGACCATTCGACGATCGCCTCCTGGCCGAGCTCCCGGCCGAGCGCGCGAGCCTGCTCACGGTCCATCCCGAGCACCGCCACCGCCTGTTGACCGTAAGACCCCCCGGGCTCGATGGTCCGCGCGAGGTGGTGCGTCAGCCCGCTGGCTGCGACCCGGTCCAGCAGCCGTGACAGCGTGTCAGCGCCGCCGTCCGCTGCGGGCCGGGACAGCCCGGCATACCGCGCGGTGATGATGTGCCACGGGCGCCCGTCGCCCGGGAATGTGCCGTCCGTCCGGAAGAACGCGACCGGTGTGACCTCGAGGCCGCCGTCCGGGAGGTCGAGGTGCAGGCCCGCGGCGCCGTACAGGTCCCAAGTCATCGCCGCCCCCCATTCCAATGGATTCTCAGGCAGCGGCCGTGGCCGCGGCCCCCGGGCCAGCCCCAGCAGGTCAGCGCCGCCGGTCGGGTCGGCGCGAGACGACAGCCGGCCGCCCGGTGGATCGGGTGGGCCACCCCGCGGGCCAGCCCGTGGCCACGGCATACCCGGATGAACATCACGTGGCAGCCCCGTCCGGGCCGGTCGCCCACGGTTCGCCGTCGCCCTCGGCGTCCTCGTCGTCGAGGAGGTCGGACAGCGGCAGGGGCGGCCCCGACTGCCAGCCGCCGTGCCGGGACGGGGTGAAGCTGCTGGTGAGGGCGATCGCCCGGCCGCTGCTGACGGGGCGCCCCGCGCAGACGGAGCAGCCGAGCGCTTCGACCAGAAGCCGGCGGTGCTGCTGCCAGTAGCAGAAGGCCGCGATGGCGCGGCTGCCGTACGGGCCCCCGTCCGGGCGGCACACAGCGGACTCGTCGCCGAAGCGCATCGGGCAGCCGAGTCCGGCAGGTCGGACCTGGACCGGCACCGGCGCCGGGTCGAGGCGCAGGCTCGGGTCGATGCGGGTGGCCGTCGCCCTCAGCCCGTCGGTGTCCCAGGTCAGCACGGCTGGCTGCCCGTGGTAGCGCGCGTAGTGGATGAGGTCCTCCAACGGCATGCCGCGGACGGCGACGCCGGTCTCGAGCCACTCCCGCCCGGGTGGGAACAGCGCCGTCCGATACCAGACCCACTGCCGGTTCTGGGCCGAGTCCTGCAGCGCGTGCTGGGTCAGCGCGTTGTCGGTGGGGGTGACCAAACGGCCGTAGGAGTTGCAGCCGCTGAGCACGTGAACGGGGCCGCCGTCCGCGAACACCGCTGCGGGCGAGACTGACACGGCACCGTCGTCGGCGGCGGGGAGCACGTCATGGAACTGGTCCCCGACCTGCAGGCGGATGATGTTGTGCCGGTAGCTGTCCCCGGCCGGCTCCCTCGGCCCGAGCCGCAGCAGGGGGCTGTCATCCGCGCCGTGCGGTGGGTAGGGCACCTCGACCTGGGGCGCGGTGGGACGGCTGTGCTCATGGGAGGTGGACATCAACGAACTCCTCGACTCCAAGGGCCTCGGAACCGAGGTCCGCGTGACCACGTCGGCGGGCGCCTCATGGCCAGGTCTTCCCTGGATGGCACCGGAGCGGCTCCGGTTGCCGAGCGGCCACTCCAAGGGGTGACGGCCGCTGCTCTTGACCTGCCCACACCATCCCACGAACCACTGACAACCCACGACGCTTCGCGCGGAAGCGACCCGGTTTCAGGCGTCAGAACACTCGAGGCCGCGTTCCCGGGCGGCCGCGACGGCCCGGGGTAGCATCGGGCACGGTCACGAGCCGGCTTCGCAGACGGAGCCGCGGCAACCCGGACGCGCCGGGTGCCCATCCCTCGGGGAGACCAGCCGCCCACCACCCCGGTGGCCCGGAACCAGCGACACAGGAGTGCCAGCCGTGGACCAGTCCCCCGTGACCCCTCCCCCGGTGACCCCTCCCTCAGTGACCCCTCCCCCGGTGACCCCTCCCCCCGTGACCATCTCCCCGGTACTGACCGTCCTGATCGACGACGTCCGCTCCTTCCGCGACGGCCGACCCGCTCTGGTCGCACGCACCTCCGCCGACGGGGTCGACCTGCTCACCTCCCTGGCGCAGACCCGGATCGAGGACCTGTGGCTCGACCATGACCTGACCGGGCAGGACAGCATCGCGCCGGTAATCGCCTACCTCGTGGACCGGGCCAGCGCCGGCAGACCCCTCGACGTCGGCACCATCCACATCCACGCCTCGCGCGCCGGCCCGGCCCACGAGATGGGCGTCACCCTGCGCGCAGCCGGCTACCACGCGCGCCACTCCTACCACGCATACATGTGGCGGCACCGCCCGTGACGACGGGTTGACCGCCCGCCTCGTGCTCGGGTTCCTTGTCCGTTCGCGTCGCGTCAGTCGGTCAGCTCGCCGAGTACACCGACGAGCAAGAGGTACTTGCGCGCGGGGGCCATCCTCATATAGAGCCGCAGCCCGTCGCTGCGAGTGGGCTGGAAACCATGACGGGTGTACCACGCGACCAACAGCCAACCCTGGGGCGGCGCGGAGCAGGCCACCGGGCAAGGGCTTGGGGATCGTGTCTGGCACCACCAGGGTCGGGCAGATCGCGAAATAGACGTCTCGGCGCCGCTCACGCTCCCAAGAGGTGAGACGGGCCAAGACTGCCCCAACCGGCCAACGACACTAGACCGGCCACCAGACCCCGTCCGCGCGAGCCTGGACCAGAGGACCGATGGCGGCGGCGTACTCGTCGGGGGCGTCGGTGTGGATCGGGACGACGACCCTCGGGTGCAGCGCGGCGACCAACTGGGCGAGGTCCTGCGTTGATGCGTGTCCGGAGGTGTGGTGGTGGACCAGCGGGACGTCCGCGCCCCTCAGTGCCGCCTGAAGTCGCAGCCCGCTGGCTTCGTGCAGGTAGCCGTCCCACATGGACCACACGACCGCGCCGCCCTCGAGCAGTCCTTCTCGCAGCAACCGGGGTATCTCGCTCTGGTACGCGCCGAAGAGCACCAGTCCGCTTCTCCTGGAACGCAGCTGCTCGGCATACAGGCGGTGTTCGCGAACCCGGGCAACGCGCCCGAACTCGCCGCTGTCCTTGACGCGCACCCGCTGCCGCAGGGGAACGTGGACGTGCACGCGGGGCCAGTCGGGTCCCGGCCGCGGGATGCTCGCCCGGCCGGTGGCGGCGGCGACGTCGGCGGTGTAGAGGTCCACGACGAGGTCACGCTCCGCCCGCAGGGCGCTGCGGTAGACGGTGACGAGGCGGTCGATGTTCTGCGCGGACGCGAGGACGACGACCAGCCCGTCGGTGCCGCGCATGGTCTCGGCGATGCTGTTCTCGAGGTCTGCCTCGGTGGGCACAGGAGTCGGCGTCTTCTGCGCGCTGGGACCGGCCCCGGGGAGCTGTGCGGCACGGAAGCTCGTGCCCTCCATGAGCAGCGCGTGGACCGGTGCCGGGGGTCCGGCGAGGAGCCGGTCGAACATGGCAGCCTTGCGGCCGTGTCCGCGCAGGTCGCCGGTGTAGAACAGGCGCCGGCCGCCGGCCTCGACCAGGAGGGAGTAGGCGTCGTAGCCAGAGTGGTCGGGCAAGTAGGGGGTGACCGTGAACGGGCCGAGCCGGACCGGCCCCAGGTGGGTCAGGTGCCCGGTCTCTCCGAGGTCGACCCCGGTCCCCCAGAACTGTGCGGCCCGAAGCACGTTCGCGGCCCCCTGGCCGACGAACAGGGGTATGCCGGGTGGCAGCTGCGGGACCAGGCCCCAGTGGTCCTGGTGGCCGTGGGTGATGAAGACTCCCAGCGGTGCGGTTCCTCCCGCTCCCAGGCCGATCGCCTGGGGCAACGGCGTGAGCTGGCCGGGGCGGCTGGTGAGGGGGGTGCCGAGGTCGAGGATGATCGTCGCGTCCCCGGAACGCAGCTCGACGCAGCTGCCGCCGATCTCGCGGGCGCCCCGGTGGATCCGCGCCGTGAGCTCGGGGCTGGTCAGGTCAGCCACCGCAGGGCGGCGCGCATGCCGTGGTTGGGTCGGCGTGGGGCAGGACGGCGAGGACCTCGTCGAGACACTCCAGGGGCGGCCGGCCGGTGAGCCGGGCGCCGTAGACGGCGGCGACGGTGCCGGCCCCGTCCGGGTGGCCGCCGCGGGCGGTCAGCAGCCCCAGCGCCACCAGGTCGCGGCCCCGCAGCCCGGGCCAGCCGTGCAGGATCCGCCGCCATTCGGCAGGCACCGCGGACGCCCCGTAGGTGGCGCCGAGCAGCGCGCCGGCGATCGCGGCGACAGTGTCGGTGTCCCGGCCACCGCGCACCGCGGCCTCGATCCCGGCGCGGAAGTGCCCGGCCCCGGCATACCGGCGCGCACCCCCCTGTGCCGCTTCGGCGGGGACTGCCGCGCCGCGGTATGCCGTTTCGGCGGCGGGGACCGCCGCGGCGCGGTATGCCGTTGCGCGGGCGGGTCGGGTGGTGCTGATCGCGGACCAGGCGCCCTGCAGGGCCTGCACGACCCAACCGTTATGTGCGAAGTCGGCCGGCCGGCTGGCCTCGGCGTCGTCGAGACGCTGTGACCAGACCGCGGCCCGGTCGGCGGGGAGGTGGTCCAGGCCGGCCCGGAGCCCGTCGACGTCGCCGTGCAGGACGGCGTGGCGGATCGCCAGGCACCACAGGGCGCACGCCTCGCCCGCTTCCGGGTCGGGGTGGGTCAGGGCGCTGAGCCGGCCGGCGGCGCGGAACAGGCCGTCGGGGTCCTCGAGGAAGGCCAGTGCGACCGGCGCCGTGCGCATGAGGGAACCGTTGCCGCCCGAGCGACCCGTCCGCGCATCGTGCGCCCGTGCAACCTCGGCCAGGTCGGCCGCTGACGGCGCGTCCGCTCCCCGGCCGTCGGCGCGCGCCCGGGCCCCGGACAGGACTAGACCCGTCTGGATGCCGACGTTCTTCGCGTCGCGAACCCATTCGCTCCAGCGGGCCGCGACCTGGTCCTGGGCCGGGAGGCGGAGCAGGTCGGCGCCGCAGGCGGTGACCTCGGCGATGGCGATGGCCATCGACGTGTCGTCGGTCCACTCCCCCGGCTCCCAGCCGAAGGTCCCGCCGCCGCACATGCTGACCGCGACGTCGCCGGCCAGTGGCGGCCCGAACTCGTAGCCCGCGCCGAGGGCGTCGCCGCAGGCCATCCCGAGCAGGACCCCGGCGGCCCGGTCGAGCTGCGCCGTCGTCAGGGCCGTGCTCACGCGACCTGCATCAACCGGTGCCTGCGGTTGAACACGCTGGCGTGCAGCAGGTGCGCATCCCAGCCCAGGGCACGGATCTCGTGGTTGCGGGACCGGGCCGCCAGCGCGTGCCCGGCCCCGGCATCGGCGCCACCGTCGGCTGCCAGCGGCACACCGGTCAGCGACCCGACGAACCGCCGCGCCCGCCGCCCCGGCGTCGGCTCGTCCGGCAGCAGCTCGGCGTCGAGGGCAGCCGCCTCGAGCAGCCCGACAAGGTTGCGCCGGAGACCCGCGGGCGTGGCGAACAGCTCGAGGAACGCCGGCTGTCCACCGAGGCCGATGAGGACCCCTCGCTGCCCGGCCAGCGCCCGGACCGCCCGCAGCCCTTCGCGCAGCGCGCCACCCTGGTCGCCAGCCTCCGGCTGCAGCGGCCGGCTGGCACTGCGGTCGAGGTGCTCCACGTAGGACGAGGTGGCCGACGCCCCCAGCATCCGGTCGTAGTGCGAGACCCGCTCCCACACCAGCCCCTGCCGGTCGGCTGCGGACGCGCTCGTCTGGGCGGAGCGGACCAGCATCGACGCCCGCCGACCCCGACGGACCTGCGCACCGACTCCGTGCCAGCGGCCGCTCTCCACGCAGGAGACGCTGGCGACCATCTGCTGCCCGGCCAGCAGCAGGACGTCGTGGTTGAGCGCCCGGTGCTGCCAGCCGCCCTCGAACAGCTCTCCCGCCAGCAGCAGGGCCGGCCTGGCGCCGACGTTCTTCAGCACCAGCTCACCCACCACCGGGCTGCCCTCCCGTTCAGCCGCCAGCACATTCGCGGCCCGGCCGCTGTCCATACCCGGCACCACCGGGCTCTCAGCCCAGACCGGGAACACGCTCAACGCGCCCAAGTGGGTCCCCTGTCCTACGTGCATCGTCGGCATCGTCATGGCGTCCATTCGAGCACTCTCCCTCGCTAGTTAGATCAGTTATGCGCTAACCAGTACTGTAGTGCTACCCTCTGACAGTGGCCCTCGAACCCAGCCGGCCACGGCATACCAGCCACTACCGGGACTCCACCGGACGCTCCCTTGCCGACTACCCGCGACCGTCCGTGGCGGTCGACACCGCCGTCCTGACCCTCGCTCCCCGGACCGCCCCGCGACCGGGCGAGCCGCCAGTCCGGCTCTGCGTCCTGCTCGTGCGCCGTTCGGAGCCCCACACCCGTGTGTCGTGGGCCCTTCCGGGCACCTTCCTGCACCCGGGCGAGCGCCTGGCGGATGCCGTGGCCCGCGCCCTGGCCGACAAGGCCGGGGTGCGCGCCGCCCGCCCCACCCAGCTCGCCGTCTTCGACGCCCCCGACCGTGACGACCGCGGTTGGGTCCTGTCCGTGGCCCACCTCGCCTCGGTCAGGTATGCCGCCCTGGCCGGCACGCTCGACGCGCACCCCGAGGCGGTGCGCCTGGCCCCTGTGTCCCGCCCCGGCCCGCTGCCCTACGACCACGCCGCGATCGTCACCGCCGCAGCGCTGCGGCTGCGTGCGGGCTACGCCGAACGTCCCGACCCCGCGAGGTTCCTCGGTGCCAGCTTCACGATCCGGTCCCTGCGCCACGTCCACGAGGCCGTCGCCGGCACGACCCTGCAGAAGGACACCTTCCGGCGGACCATGCAAGCGTCGTTGACCCCCACCGGGACCCTCAGCGAAGGCTCCGTCGGGCGCCCCCCAGAGCTGTTCCGACGCCGCCGGTGACATCGGCTCCGGCGACTCCTTGCCCCTGTGCCCGGGCGCCGCTCAACGGCCCGGTCCGCCAGTCTCGGCGACGGTCCCGGCACGTCTGACCCACCGCGTTGTCGGCGCCGGCGGATAGCCTCGGGGACGAGGCTTGGGACAACGAGGCTTGAGGAGGCTGGTGCATTGGCGTCACGGGTGGTCACCACGGCCTACGGCAGGCCCGCCCTCGAGGCGCTGCTCGAGGTCGTGGCGGGCATCAAGGCCGACGACCCGATGGCGCCGGTGACGGTCCTGGTCCCCAACAACGTCGCCGGCATCGTGGCCCGGCGCTTCCTCGCCCACGGCACCGGTCCCGCACGCCACGGCGTCGCCGGCATCCACTTCTCCACCCTGTCCCGCCTCGCCGAGCAGCTCGCCTCGCCCACCCTGACCGCCCAGGGGCGCCGCCCCGCCACGCGCCCGGTCTCGGCGGCGGTGATCCGCCGGCGGCTCGACGACGACGGCGGTGTCTTCACACCGGTCGCCGCCCACCCGTCGACCTCCCGGGCCATCGCTGCGGCGAGCACCGCCCTGCGTGACGTGGACGACGCCACCCTGACCGCCCTCACGACGACCTCGACCCTGGTGGCCGACCTGGTCCGCGTCCACCGCGAGGTGGTCGCCGACCTCGCGCCCCGCCGGTACGACGGCACCGACCTGCTCACCACCGCCACCGACCGGGTCCGCCACGACGACGCCGCGACCGCCGGGCTCGGCCCGGTGGTGCTCTACCTCCCGCAGGACCTCACCCGCGCGGAGACCGCCTTCGCGAAGGCGCTCGCCGACCGGACCGAGCTGTGCATCGTGGCGGGGCTGACCGGCGACACTGCCGCCGACCGGTGCGTCCTCTCCGCTACTGCCGCGCTGGCCCCCGGGTTCCAGCCAAGCGAAGCGCTCCCCGCGCCGCTCGCCGCCCAGGTGCTGCACGCCTCGGACTCCGACGACGAGGTGCGCTGTGTGGTGCGCGAGGTCGTCACGACCCTCCAGTCCATGCCCGCTCACAGGGTCGCCGTCCTGTATGCCGCCGCGTCGCCCTACGCGCGGCTGCTCCACGAGCACCTCGGCGCCGCAGGCATCGCGACGAACGGTCCGGGCACCCGACCGGTCAGCGAGCGGGCGGTGTCCCGGTTCCTGCTCGGCCTGTTCGAGGCGAGACAGGGCGGCCTGCGCCGCGCGGACGTCTTCCGGACGCTCGGCGAGGTCAGCCCGCGTGAATTCCGGGGCGAGCGGATCAGCGTCTCCGGATGGGAACGGGTCTCGCGCGAGGCGGGTGTCGTGGACGGGACGCACTGGGACACCCGGCTGGCTGCCTACGCCGACGCGCAGGACGCGGCCATCGAGAGTGAGCGCGCGGAGGCCGACCCCATCGAGTCGAGGGTCGCCAGGGCCGAGCGGTGCCGCGACACCGCCACCGCGTTGCGCGACTTCATGCTCGAGCTCGGGACCCGGTTCGACACCGGCGCCGGCATGCCGACCTGGGCCCGGCTAGGCGACTGGGCCCTCGACCTCTTCCGGGCGCTGCTGCCACCGGCGCACCTTGGCCGGATGCCGCTGGACGAGCAGTACGCCGCCAGGGTCATCGAGAGCACGTTGACGGGTCTCGCCGCGCTGGACGAGACCGACGCCGCACCAAGCCTGGACGGACTGGTCGAGGTGCTCGGCCTGGAGTTGGAGTCGGCTCTGCCCCGGGTCGGCCGGTTCGGCGAGGGTGTCCTGGTGGCGCCGGTGACCCACGCGATCGGTCTCGACCTCGAGGTCGTCTTCCTCGTCGGGCTGTCCGAGGACCTGTTCCCGGGGCGGCTGCGCGACGACTCGCTGCTGCCCGAACGGGTCCGCAAGGAGTCGGGCGGCCAGCTGCCATCGACGAAGGCCCGGGTGGACGCAAAGCACCGCGCCCTGCTGGCCGCGTTCGCCTCCGCCGGGCGGGTGGTGGCGAGCTTCCCGCGAGGTGACCTGAGACGGCATACCCAACGCCTGCCGAGCCGGTGGCTGCTGCCCACGCTCCGGCACCAGTCGGGCATCCCCGCGCTGGCGGCCACCGAGTGGGAGCGGGCGCGCGGGGACTGGCTGCTGGGGTCCACCTCGTTCGCCGGCTCGCTGCTGTCGACGACCGCCCTGGGCACCGAGCAGGAGTGGCGGGCCCGGGCCGCCAAGGCGAGGGTCGAGCTGGGCGACGCGGCGGTGGACGCGGCGCGGGAGATGCACCGTGGCCGGGGCTCG
>JAABUR0100008141.1_pt1 | contig 12177 bp, 20 predicted proteins | sample 5560091 | NCBI WGS metagenome assembly JAABUR01 (sample SAMN10711879, study PRJNA513375) | rock metagenome | isolation source: Antarctica rocks | place: Antarctica: Victoria Land, University Valley sud
GTGACTGAGATGCACTGCGGCGCGGCAGGCGGCGGCGGCACTGGTGTCGATAATCATGCGCATGACATCCCAGGAAAACCTGCACATGTTTGACTTCCTGGCGCGGAGCAACGCCGTTCTGTCCTGAGTTGTTCTGTCAAGTTGAGCATCGCCAGGAGGGCTGTGAGCTGCCCTCAACGCCACCTGGCAGCGGCTGGTATAGTTGATGATTAGGACCCAGCATCAAGACAGCGTGTCTCCGCATGTTATGTTCGCATTGAGCTGAGCATGCTTGTACAGGTCACAATTTCTCCCCACTGCAGAGGTTCTGCACCTTGTTCAGCCTGTCTGCTGTGACCCGCCTGGTTGTGCAAGAGTTGTGTCATCAGCTCTGTTGTGTACTTTGCACGTTGCGTGCTCAGCGTATGTTGGGAATGGCAGGTGTTAGAGGGGGTCCCTTGCAGTGCATGCGTTGTGGGAGCTTTGTATCTTAATGCACACCACTTGTTGCTGATGAGCTGCATCCCCGTGCAGTTAAGTTGCCCCTTTCATGCTTGAAAGACTGTCATTGCCTCACGTTTTTGCAGCAGCAGTGTACAACGCACAGATCTCTATCAGCCTGCTTTGCCTTCACAGACCTGCATTGTACCGGATAACATATAAAAAATCATTATTTGAACGGACATCTCAGCTCGCAGCAAGAGGCGGTGACATAGTGCCATGATGAGCAAAGACCAAGGCTGAGCTAACTTCCAAAACAAGCATACCGGAGACTGATCAGCATGAGCGCGTTCATATGCAACCAGACTACAGCCACCTGTCACAAACACAGCCCAGCACGGTCCCGCCATAGGCTGGTCTTTGTTGACCGCACTCTGTAAACCACATGCCGCCAGGGACGGCGCCACAGTCATTCCCCTTCCCAGCATTCAAGCCCTCTTCGTCCCTCCCAAGCAGCCACGCTTCAAGCTCACGCCAAAAACAATATCGCAGAGCTAGAGCGTGGTGGCCAGGAGTTCCTCTATCTCAGGCATGCTTTTGCCCTCCACCTCCTGCAGGTACCCCACAATGCGCCGCAGGCTCGCGTCAGCCTCAAGCCCCAGCAGCGAGGGCCGCCGCACGATGGTGGCCGAGGCGGACATGCCGAGCTCCTTCAGGTAGTCGAAGATGGGCCGCAGCCTGGCCTGCGGGTCGTACACGAGCGTCGGCGGATGCTCCGACACCACCTGAGCGCGCACAACCGCCTGTGAGACTGCTGCATGACTTCCTGTCACAGACGGACGCACGCGTGGAATGCTTTACAAGCAGTGGCCAGGTGCTGCGTGGTCTGCGGTGTGCAGAGAGCGAGTGCGCTGGCCTGTCAGGTGAGTGCGCAACAACACGGCACAGCAGGTGCAGCAGGCAGGGTGTGCCAAGCAAGCTGTGCGCGTACCTTCTGCACCTCCTCCACCGTCAGCCCCTGGCCCTGCATGTACTCGCACACCGCGCGCATCTCCTCGGGGGTCACCTTCCTGGCCTGCGAGGGCAGGCTCATGCGGTTGGGACCAGCAGCGCGCCTGAGCACCAAGGAGATAGCGCTGGAAGCGCAGCCTGCAAGAGCTGCGCGGTGCAAGAGCCAGTTGTGCGCAGCTCTCCCGCCCCGCGACGCCCTCAGAGAGCCGCACCGAGGCGTTGGCGGCGCCCTTGCGGTCTGGCCGCAGCGCGTAGAGGCTGTTGGGATTCATCGCATGGTCCAGGATGCGCGAGCGCTCCCCGACGCTCTGGATGCCCAGGTGCTCTTTCAAGAACGCAGAGCCCGCCATGTACACGCCCTCGAGCTCGCTCTGCCCGCCAGCGAGGGCTGCGAGGTACCCCAGGCGTCAGCACCGCTTCAGAAAGCTGACTCTGGAGTAACCACGGCTCGTTCCGCGGTGCCACAACTAGCTGGGAGGCACGACATGGCTTCAGTGTGCAACAGAACAAGGGAGGTAGCCACACTGGCACGCAGCTGAGCGGGAGCGAACCTTCCCGGAGCAGCGTGGCTGTGCTCTCATCCTTGGCTGCGGCCCGCAGCACCTGGGCGCAGGCGCGCCGGCAACGCCTGCCACGGCACAGCTGTGGTGCCAGGCGCGCAGGCGGCAGGCACTGCCAAGCAGTTGCTGGGCACTGCAGCGCACACGGGCAGAGCCTCCTGCTGGGAGCGCTCGCTTGCTTTGCTGCCCGCATTTGCTTAAAGCAACTGTTGGACAGGAAGTGGACGATATGAAGGTAGCACCGTGTGCCAGCCAGGACAGTTCAGCAGATAGAGGATAGAGCGTTATAGAGACAGAGCGTTCAGCTCTGGGGCTTTACAGGCCGCAGCCAGCACAGCCACAGGTAAAAGGGAAGAAGACTGCTGTGCTCGGTCCTCTTTGCTATTTACTCATGGCCGCATTTGTCCGTCTGTGAAAGTGTCACTGGTGCTCACTCGACTCCCCTCTGTACTTGTTGCGGCCGTGCCTGTAAAGTGACAGTGATTTACTGCCAGCATTGGTACATGCAAAACATGATTGCGCAGGGGCAGCCGTGAGGCGGCGCTGCAAGTATGTTTGGGCGGCGTTCCGTAGACGAGGCCGCGGGCAGTGTGCCCCGCGCATCCGCCCTGACACGGGGCCTGCAGTCGTCGAGCCCGCCTGTCCATGCTGACGCTCTCGTTGAGGCGCCTGCCGCTGCAAGCGATGGAGGAGCCGCGCCGCCGCCTGCAGCGCCCGCCCCGCGCAATGCTGGGGCCCACGCGCGCAGCGGCGCGGTGGCCATCAGCCGGCTGGAGCCCGGCCAGCAGGCAGCCTCGTTGCAGCTGGGGGCCAACTCTCTGCACCTGGGCTCCAACTCGCTGCACCTGGGTGCGCCCCGGCAGCGCCTTGCCCCTACTGAGCAGACAAGGGCGACCAGGCTGCAAGCGCGCGCCTGACCGAGCCACAGCCGTGCACGCCCCGACGTTGCTGTGGGGCGGCAGGCACGTCCCCACTCATCGGCTCCTTCTTCAACAGGGACCGGGACAAGGGCGGGTCGGCGACGGCGCCCTGCACCACGCCGCACTCGCCGACGCGCCACGACCTGGAAACGGTGGGCGCCGAGGGCTGCTCACGTTGGCTTGCGCTCCGTGCTGCAGGATGCTGCGTCTCGAGGGGGCTGCGGGCATGCAGGGGCCGCACAGCCTGACTGCGCTGTTGCCCACGCCGCCCCCTGCCTACCCCTCTGCTGTCACCGCCGCTGTTGAACAAGGACGCGCGCAGGGGCAGGGCGGCACGCATGCGCACCGGCCCACGCCGCCGGGCACGCCGCCGTCGGAGCGCGCGTTGCTCGACCCGTCGGGCAGCGGCAACCTGGGCCTGCGCATGAGCGGGCCGCGGCTGCACATGGCGCTGCCCGCGCGTGGCGGCGCGGGCGGGCCGCCGGCGTCGGGCGCCAACACGCCCGTCGCCGTGCCGGAGGAGCGCGGGGACGGCGCGGAGGGGTACCCGCCCGGTGCGCGCCTGGGTAGGCCTCGCCTGAGGCCCTGCGCGCAGACTCGACGAGGACGTATGCGGTGTGGCTGCTGCGCCGCTGGGCAGGCATGCCCGCATTCAGGCCCATGCCGATGCTTGCTCACACAGGTCACCGCGCACCTGGGCTTCTGTTCTGCACTGTCGCGGTGGTGGCCCCGTCCAACGGTGCACAGCCTGACAGATGGCGCACTTGAAAGGCGCACAATCTGACAGAGGGCGCAACTGAAAGAAAAAATAAAGTTAAATCACATTTAACGCAGCCGACGGCGGGGTGGCGGACGGCGTGGCGGAGCCGCTTCTGGCCAAGGGCGGCGCGCAGAGCCGAGCCGGCAAGGCGGCTGGCCGCGGAATTGGCAACAACGTCGTGTACGGCATAATAAACGCTGTGGTGACGACCTCTCATGTGGCGCTTGCTAACGCCGCATGGCGCCTGCGTCCACGTGTGTTTGCACGGTCTGGCACGGTTGCATGGACCGTGCTGTGAGAAGTCTTGCTATGAGACCAAGTGCAGCTATTGAGGAGCGCAGAGGCGGACGTGCGCTGGTCTAACGCAGCCGCCCGGGCGCGCCAGGTGGGCATCCCGACGATGATCAGCTTCGCGGCGATCATCTTCAAGGACGAGGCATACACACCGTGGCTGGGCCAGCTGGCCAAGCTGGCCTTCCTGGGCTCGGCGGTGCACCAGGCGGTCTTTACGCTGGCGTCCACGCTGCCGTTCGCAGTCGGCCAGGCACGCCGCGACCCTGCCCTAAGCCTGGCCTTGCACTGACGGGCTGCCGCGTGCAGGCGGCGCTGCGCGCTCTTGAGGCCGCTCGCCCGGCGCGGCGGCCGCCATGCTGGCCTGCTCTATGCATGGGCGCCCGCGCGTCTTGCGTGTTAGGGTGAGGGTTCCCTTGCCGCGCCCTCCTGGGCCGCTCAGCCCGGTGTCCGGGTGATTCTGCGCAGGTGCAGGACGTTGGCCTGATCTTCCTGAGCGCCATGGCGACCTCCATCGCTGGCATGAGCGCCGCGGCGGGCAGGTCTGCGGAAGAGGCGCTCGGCACGACGCTGGTCACGCTGGTCATCGCCACGTTCCTGGTCGGCTCGCTCATCGTGCTCGTGGGCGCGCCGGCGCCGCCCCCTCTCTCGCCTGCTTCCGCAGTAGTAATGTCATGCTGAGCATGCTGAGCATGCTATACAACATAGTGCTGCTGGTTTCTGTCGGGTGTGGCTGACTGGCTGCTGAGTGTCTCTGTCCTGGCCTGCGCAGGTTACTTCAAGCTGGCATCGCTGGTGCAGTATGTGCCGCTGCCGGTGCGGCCCCGCACAGGCCCTGTGTTTTCTATCTTCCTGCCAACCTGTCCTCGCATGAAGGCCCCTGCACGCGCTGGCCAGCACTGCTATAGTGCACTCTGCTTTTCTGGTGCAGGAGGTGGGCCAAGGCCGCTGGCCCCAGCGCAGGCAACAGGGTGATGCTGGCAGGATGCGGAACCCTAGCCTCCCTAGCCACCCCAAAGCAACAGGCTGTGAGGGCGGCAGGTGGTGGGCGGGTACCTGGGCTACGTGGGCTACTTCTGTCTGGCGGCGGGCATCTCGCTCGCCTGCGGCGTCGATGTGCGGCCCCAGCGCCCGTGCCCAGACGCGCCCTAGCTTGCCGCCGCTTCCTTGTGGCTGCATGCTCTAATGTCTCCCATTGGATGTCTTTCCGGCGTTCTGGCTCCAACACGCCGGGCCGCGGTCAGTTTCCCTGTCGGTTGTTGTAGCGAGTGGCAGCCTCCCAAGCATGCGCGTCTTCACGGACCTGGCATGCGTCTGCTGATGCGCAGCTGCAGCGCACTCCACGCACGCTGCAGCGCCGCCCCCCCACCGGCCCCCAAGGCCCGGCTCAGCGCGCGCGCGCGCGGGCCGCCAGATCGGCAGCTTTGCCAGCTGGGCCAACCTGGCGAGCGCCGACGCGCTGGTCAAGCTGGCGCCCACGCTGGCCGCGACCGCGCTGCTGTGGGGCATCATGAAGTTCGCGCCGCTGTGCGGCGGCACGCGGCTCGCGCCGCTCGCGCCGCTGCTGCTGCCGGCCGCGCTGGTCGCCATCCCGGTCGTCTTCCAGGTCGTGCTGGTCGCCACCGGCACGAGCCGGCAGCAGGCTGCCGACGCGGGCTGGGTGCTGCAGCCCAAGGTGCGGCGCCCGCGAGCGGCTTTCAAACGTGGCCTGAAAGCGCGCTCTGTGCCACGTGGCGCACGCTTTGCGCTGCCGCCTGCAGCTTTTACAGCGACCCACAGGGAAGTCAGCAACGTGCGTCACCTCGGGCGCGTGATGTCTGTATGGACGCAGGACCGCGGTAAACATTTAGTGTATACATTCGGCAGGACATCATGCGCACGAGGTGACGCATGTCGCAGACTTCCCTGTTGGGGCGCTGATGGCTGTGCTGACTGCTGCCGTCCTGCCGCCGCGGGCGCTGTTGGGGTCCCGCTGACAACCCCGTGCTCCTGCAGCCGGGGACGCCGTTCTGGGACGTCTACCGGCTGTTCAACATTACCGACTGGCGGCTCAGCGGCGTGTACTGGAGGGCGGTCCTGACGCAGGCGCCAAAGGCGCAGCCCTCCCAGCCTCCATCCTCCGCGCCATGATGCGCTGCATCTGTGGCCGGGGGCACATTAAGTGCAAGCGCCTGGCTGGTGAGCGCTGATGATGGGAAACAGAGTCGCTGACGGAGAAGGTACATTCAGCTGTTTTGCTCCAACATTACTTTATATATGTAAAGTGATGCCGACAGCGCGTGCTTGTGGAGGGACTGGCCGCGCGGATGTGAGCGGGCGTGCGGCGCGCAGATGGTTGCCCTGTTCTTCGTGGCCGCCTTCGGGTCGAGCCTGGACGTGGCGGCCATACAGGCTGAGTCGCCCGAGCCGCTCGACTTCAACCACGAGCTGCAGACGGTTGGTGAGCGCACTGTCCTGTATGACAGCAAGACGTGGCTCTGTGCTTCCATGCGCATCTTCATCGCGATGAGCGTGGTGGCAGGTCACATCTTTCAAAGCTGATGCTCTGTTTGCAGCCGCTGTCAAGCTCACCTAGCCACCAGCACTGGTTGCTGCTACTGCGTCCGGTCTCCCGTACATAGCCCTCTGCTTCACCTTATAGCATGCCATCACTGCACCGCCTGGCAAGCCTGACACGGGTGCCCCTGTGTGCGCGCCAGGGCTGTCCAACATCGTCACGGCGCTGAGCGGCGCGGGCCTGACCGGCTCCTACATCTTCTCGCAGACCATCTTCAGCATGCGCGCCGGCGTGCACATGCGCCTGCATGGCTGGATCATCTCATGTGTGCTCCCATGCCCGCTCATCATCTGCGTATGCAGGCTCTGTGCGCCATGTGCTCACAGTGCAGATTGCAGGTAATCATCATTCCGCTAGATGCCATGCTATGTGATGCCGAAGTATCTCATTACCTTGTTGTAAAGCAGCCACTGCTCAGCCACTGCTGGCATGAGAGCCGGGCTACGTGAAGCAGTGTCGTCATGACTATCTTGTTACCAAGCAGCTGCTAGCATGCGAGCTGGGTTGCGCGGCGGGCAGTCGTGGAGCTGGCGGTGTTCCTGGCGCCGTTCGGCATCGTGCAGTACATGCCCAACCTGTTCTACGGCGCGCTGCTGGCGCTGTTCGGCATCGAGATCACGCTGGACTGGCTGTTCCACAGCTACCGCAAGGCGCGCGCGCCCCGGGGGCGCGACGTCTGCCGCTGCGCAGGCCCTGCAGTCATGCACAAAATAGAGACCGCGCACGCCAGCGCTGACACCTGGGCTATAGGAAGTGCCAGGCCGCGAGCGGCGCGACGCGCATCTTCTCCGCCTCCATCTCTGTGTGTCTCTAGGGTCAGATCCAAGGTTGTCTGACGCTGTGACAGTGCGCGCGTAGGTGGCGCGCGCGGAGTTCGTGCTGCTGTGGATGACATTTCTGGCGATCATCTATACCGACCTGGAGCGCGGCATCGCAGCCGGCGTCATCTTCTCCGTCTTTTACTTTGCGTTTTCGTATGCCAAGGTGCGCGGCGGCGATGCGTGCAAGTCGGGGGGCGCTACACACCCTAGCCGTGACCAGGTGTCGTCCTGTTGTCATTCTGTTATCCTGTTTTGTTCCGCGGTCTGTTGCATTCATTCTCCAGCGCCGAGTGCGCTGCCATGATGCGTGCCACAAGAAGCCCTCTGTGACACTTGACCGCACACGCATCCAAGCCCCACATTACTTCATCTGCTCATGGCCCAGGCCGCAATCCGTTTGCCATGAGATACAGGTTGCAAGTACTTAGTCACTTTCAAGCGCTGTGTTCGAGAGGCGTCTGTGCTTTGTTACCCACATATTCACAACCTTCACCGTATGCCTGTCACCTGTGTGGTTGGAACGAGTCAGCACGACAGTGTGCATGCAGCGGGCAGTGAGTATCTATCGGCAAAGCTTTGCGTGACGCGGCCCGGCCCGCGCGCAGGTCACGGTGCGCGCCTCGGCGGTCATCCCGGCGCGTTCGGCGGTGCTGCGCGGGCCGACCGAGCGCGCGGTGCTGGACCTGCTCACCGCGCGCCTGGCCGCCGTGTCGCTGTCCGGCTACATCTTCTTCGGCTCCTCCGTCAAGATCAGCGACCAGGCGCCGCCCGCGCGCTCCCCCACAACATGGGAGAGCATTCAGCTGCCCATGCAGCTCAGTGCATGGGACGGGTATGCGTTGACGTGACTCAAGTGCACAGGTTTTAAACAGATACGGCAATTCTTTTGCACCGGAAAGCATGTGACATGCCTTGCATGGCCCTCCCCGCCTCTCCGAGTCGCTTGCCTGGTTGTGATGAAGGTGGTGGTGCGAGGAGCGGCGCGGGCGCCGGCTGCGGGCGGGCGCGCAGGGCTCGGCGTGTTGGCGCTCCCGCGACACATCTGGGCTTGGTTACCGGCGAGGGGTTCCGCTAGCCGGTGCCATGGGCTCTGACAAGCCGCGGCGCGGCCGCAGGTGATGGCGGTCGCGCGCGCGCTGCTGGCGGCCGACGACGACGTGCTCGAGGCCAGCGCGCAGCACCCCGCGCTGGCCGGAGCGCGCCACCCCCGGCCGCCCAGCGGCCCGTCCAGCGACGGCGGCCGCGGCGGCGCGGACGGCGGCGCGAGCAGGGGCGCCGGTGCGGGCGCCGGGGGCGGCCGCGGCCGCGGCCGCAGGCCGAAGGGCGGCGCGGAGAGCGATGCGCTGTGGGCGCCGGGCGCGCGCGAGCGCACGCGCGCGGCGTTCGCCGCCGCGCCGCAGTTCATCATGCTGGACTTCAGGCGCGGCGCGCGGTCTCTGCCCTGCCTGTGGACAGCAAGCAGCGCGTGCCTACGGCGGGATGCAAGCCACCGCAACATGACAAAGGCTGTTGTTGGTTTCCTGGACCGTGTATCTGAGCAAAATTCATCCATGCTGTGCTAGCAAGGCGCGCGTGCACATATGTCGTAGGCACCGGCTTGAACTCAGGCGGAGGCGGTCTGCATGCGGTGTTGCGTGTCCGGACACCAGGCCGCCGGCCAATGTGACGTGGCCATGGCGTCGAGCGCAGCCACAAGCGATCCTCCTGATCTGATTTAGCATCAGCGTAGAGGTTACAGGTTGCTGCTGCATCCAGTAATGGGTGACACAGAGGCAGGACTGCGCCGCGGCATGCCTGTTGCCAGCCTACAGCCGGCGACAGGGGAGCGGGCGCGCGCGCAGGATAGTGCGCGGGCTGGACGCAACGGCGGCACAGACGTTTGGCACGCTGCGCAGCCTGCTGCAGCGCCAGGGCATCGAGCTGCTCATCTGCGAGCTGCGCTGCGCGAGCGCTCAGGCGCTGCTCGCCGCGCACGGCGTGATCGGCCCCGACGCGTGCAGGCGCGCAGCGCGCGCCCGCCCTCCAGCGCCCAGGCCTCTCTGTGCGACGCGTGCCAGTAGCATCGCACAGAGTATGTGACAATTAGGTTAAGAGTTATCACTCGTGCGCAGAGCTCAGCGCGCGTCGCCTCTGCCTGCTGGTGGCATGCGGCCGTGCCGTTTTGATGCTGGGACCTCGCGCCATACCACCAAGTCCGCCGGGGGGAGAGCCGCGGCGGCGGGCCCAAGGTCGGCGCGCGCGCAGGGCGTTTGATAAGGCCGAGGACGGCGTGCACTTCTGCGAAGAGCGCTTCCTGGAGGTCGCGCGGCGCTGCGGCGTGCTGGGGCTGCCGCAGCAGCGCGTCACGCTCGAAGAGGCGCTGGCTACGCATGCGTCACATGTGCGCTGGCCCAGGCCGCGGCGCTGTGCTCGTGGAGGACACAACCCTGCGTGAACCCTGCATGTGTCCTGGCCGCGCCTGCCTGGCCGACAGCCCTGGCGCTGCCTCGCAATGCAGGTGGTCTCGCAAGGCACGGACTTTGCCGCGCTGGCGGCCGATGTGCGGCCCTACTTCACGGAGGCTGTATACGAGGACGGCGCCGTCATCATCGAGGCGCGCAGCTGATTCGCATGGCGCTGAGCGCAGCTGCACAACACGCCGGCATGGAGCGCTGTGTATTTATTAGAACAGTGGCGTATTTGCACTGCACTAGACTCGCTGTTTGGGAGCTCTGAATGCGCCGGCGCATGCACTTGGTCTGCATGCAGTGTCTAGCAGCTACCTCCTACGGTCCGCATGTGGGTGACGATGCGGGGTGCGCAACGAGCGCAGCCTCTGAACACGAACATAGTGCACATGACATCAGTGGTGCAACCTGGCCCGCAGGCGGGCGAGCCGGCGACGACGGTGCACTTTGTGGAGGAGGGCCGGGTGCTGGTGGCGGCCAACTTCCTGAACCTGCCCGAGGCGCAGCGCGCCGTGGACTTCCCCGAGACGCTGCTCACCGACAGCCTGGAGTGGTGCGCGCGCACCCGCTCGACCGCCCCCGGCAGGCGAGGCTGCGCCTGCTGGGGAACATGGGCTGGCCATTACAGCGCACGCTGGGCATGCAGCGCACGCTGCGCTGCCCGAGCCGCCGGACCCCGCAGGGCTGCGCCCGCTGAGGCCGGTCCCCCGCGGTGCGGCAGGACGTTCCAGTTCGGGCCGGGCGCGGTGCTGGGCTCGGCCGACATGTTCCTGGACGGCCCGGCGCGCTTCCGCGCGGTCGCCGCCGCGCGCTGCCGCGTGCTGCGCCTGTCGGAGTCCGGCCTGCACCGCCTGGCTGCCGAGCGGCCGCGGGTGCGCGCCGCCCCCGCCCGGCGCCGAGCCACTGCCGGCTGCGCGGTGCACTTGCTCGGGCGTGAGCGCCGCCAGCGTAGGGCCTCCTCGCGCTCCATCGGCTCTCCTGGCCTGCCGTGCAGTGCCTGCCTGCTTGAGCAGGCGCGCCGTGTGCAGAAGCGCCGCGCGCGCCAGAATAGGAAGCGCGGGCGCGCACCAGGCAGCCGCCGCGAGCCGCGCTGACAGCGCAGAGGCCGCGCGCACGGGCGCGGGCGCTGCCGTGCCGCCCGCGCAGGCTGACGGCAGCGCGCGACTCATGACAGGGTTAGGGGTGAGGTCGGGACGCGGCGGCGCGCGCAGGCGGCGGTCGCGCTCATGGCGACGCTGGTGCGCGCGCTCGCGCTCGACGACCAGCACCTGGTCGACTTCCTGGCGCGCAGCAACGCCGGCGTGTCCTGACCCTAACCCTACACCTATCCATCCCCCTAACCCTATCCTGAGCCTAGCCCGGCCCGCATCGGCGCTCCGCACGTCCAGGGCGCAGGCTCCGAGGCGCCTGGCAGCCTGCGGTCACGCCTGTCTGCCGCAAGGCGCAGGCCGGCTGGCAGCGGAGCCTGCGGCGACCATGGATACAGTCCTGCGCGCATGGCGTATCCATGCGGGCGCCTGACTGACCTGTCTGCTCTTAGACGTTGGAAGCTTACACACTAGCGTGTTTGATTCTGGTTGTGCAGTTATTTCCTGCGGCCACTCATGCGTGGCCCGCAAGACAGCCTGACACCAGGCACCCGGTTGTCTTACACAGTGCCCGGTTGTCTTGTACAGTCTTACACAGTGCTCTGCATGTCAGCCATAGCTCGCCGGCGTTCTGGGTGTTACATTTGAGCCGAACCCTGCACTAATGTTACAAACGGCCGGCCGCAAGCAGCACACAGCATTCCTTTGCTGGCCAGGCAGGCCGCAGCCCCATGTCCGTGGCCAAGGTAGCGCATGCGGCGCGCCTCACTGGCTAGCGTAACAAGCCTAGGGCGCATAGCTCTCCAAGCAGCGGTGTGCGCCTGCATCAGTTCCAAGGCCGAGTTCTGCAAGTAATCAACAGCACTCACTGCAGCACGGGGAGGCTCCACGCTCGAGGGCGTGCTGTCTATAGGTCCCTCCGGGCTCACTCTCGACACACAGACGGAGGCGCTCAACGGCAGCCTGGGGCCAACACCATGCCGCAGCGACAACAGCTGCCGGCCGCTACCCCGGCACTGCGCAGCCCACTGAACCAGATGGGCAGGGGACCAAGCAGACCCAACACCCAAAACCTAATGGGCACATACCCTCCCAGGCCCTGCGCTGCCCGAGGCCCCAAGGTGCAGTCGCACTCGTGAAATGGCAGCGCCCGGGCAGTCAGGCTCCCAAAGCCCCGCTGAGGTTGGCCCCAGCCCAGCAGGGGGCGGGCGCGCAGCGGCGCGCTCCGCTGAGTCGGGTCAAGGGTAGGGTCAGCGGTCACGGGGCAGCACGCGGTAGCGGTACTCCTTCGGCAGCACCTTG
>JAABUR0100008143.1_pt1 | contig 12176 bp, 11 predicted proteins | sample 5560091 | NCBI WGS metagenome assembly JAABUR01 (sample SAMN10711879, study PRJNA513375) | rock metagenome | isolation source: Antarctica rocks | place: Antarctica: Victoria Land, University Valley sud
TGTTTGACCTCTAATTTAACTTTGGCCTGCTTCATAGTTGACTTTTTTTGTCAACCTATTTCAGGCACGCACAGCTACTAATTACAAGATATCAGTTGCAAGATACCAAGTTACAAGATACAAGTTGCAAAGCTCGTAGCTCAAAGCTTGTAGCTCGCAGCTCAAAGCTCTTGCCTCACAGCTTCAGAAATGAATAAAGTGAAAGACAAATTGTCCTTTTGAATTATATTCTAAAGAGGGTGCGGGAAACTTAAAAGAATTTAAGGCAACTAATGCCAGCCTTACTAAAGTTCGTTTGGTTTTTATCTTTGTAAGATCAATATCAGGTGATATATACAACTGCCTGTATCTTGTAACGTCTGCGCGGTCAAAAGTATTGCCATGATCATCTATTCCCAGATTCCCTCTGGCGCCAAACATACCATCAGCTCCATATCCTAATGCTACATTTAGCCATGAGGGCAGGTTGCTCGCCGGCATAAAAGACTTAAGGTTTGCACTTAGCCAATAGGTCTGAGCGTTATAGTCTTTTATCATGCGCTCACTAAAGGTTTTTCCAAATAACTGATCGGCCCGCCTGGTTAAGTCCGGAGAACCATAACTTTGTTTGTGAGAAGAAAATTTCATGTGAATTCGTTGTTCATCCCATGCGAGTTCCTGGCTGATTAGCAAACCGCTGCCAAATACATTTGCTCCAAAGTCTCCCCAACTCCAGCCCCATTGTGAACTAAATCCATCAAGTGTCTCGATCATAGTCTGGTAGGCTATGCCACTTAATCCTCCAATCCAGATTCGCTGTTTACGTTTCATTCCTGTCCAGCGCCATAGTTCCATACTGCCGCTGCTTTCTACATATGCGCTGTAGGCATGTCCTGCTTTATCTACCTGTTTCCATTCACGGTTATCATTAAAAAAATGAAATTTCGTTTGCGGGTATTTGCTGTACCAATCTGAATACAAACCTGCCATTGCACCACCGTAGCCGATAATATTAGTTGCAGCAATTAACCTGATTCTATTTTTTGTTTTACCGGTATTTAAGTAGTGATTACCGGTGGTTATTGGTCCAAGGGATGTATATGCAGATGAATCGCCTGGTATAGAAGGAGTAAAGACATGTGCTTTCACAGTATCCTGTGCAGTTATATAAAACGGGAAAAATGAAATAATAAAAATATATATTGCTAACAAATATTTGCTTGTCAGGCTGGTCTTCATTTATCAAACGTACGGTTTAAAATATATAAGAGTTTATTTTTGAAGGCTTTAATCGTTAAAAATTCTTAAACTTGCCTTTTTAAAAAAACAGTGGAGGTTATTATATCCGGTAAAAGAAGCCGATGTATTTGTTGCCGTTCAACGGAGCGTCGCAACAGATGATTAACCGGAGATTCAAAAGCTGGTATCATAATTATGTATTTTCAATAAAAGCTAAAACTATGGATGCTGCTATCTTAGAAAAAGTAAATGTATGGTTAAATGGTAATTATGATCAGGCGACCAAAGAGGAAATAAGACGCCTGCAAACCTCTTCACCAGATGAACTTACAGAATCGTTTTACCGTAATCTTGAGTTTGGTACCGGCGGTCTTCGCGGAATAATGGGTGTTGGCACCAACAGGATGAATAAATATACAGTGGGTATGGCTACCCAAGGTTTTGCCAACTACCTGAAAAAAGTGTATGGAAATGCCGAAATAAAAGTGGCAATTGCACATGATTGCCGAAATAATAGCCGTGTTTTTGCTGAAACCGCTGCAAATATTTTTGCTGCAAGTGGCATAAAAGTTTACCTGTTTGAAGCCCTCAGGCCTACACCTGAATTATCTTTTACCATAAGGCATTTAGGTTGCCAGGGCGGCCTGGTGGTTACGGCTTCACACAATCCAAAGGAATACAACGGGTACAAAGCGTACTGGAATGATGGCGGGCAACTGGTACCGCCGCACGATAAAAATGTAATTGAAGAAGTGGATGCCATCGGCAGTGCAGATGAAGTGCAATGGAGCGGGGGAGAAGCTAATATTTCAATGCTTGGAAAGGGTATGGACGAAGCTTTTATTGACATGGTAAAAAGTTTAAGCATTTACCCCGAAGTGATAGAAAAGCAAAAAGATCTTAAGATTGTTTTCACGCCTATTCATGGTACCGGCATTACTTTGGTGCCTCAGGTATTAGAGCGCTTTGGCTTTACTAATGTAACTATAGTGGAAGAACAGGCAACACCTGACGGAAATTTTCCTACCGTTGTTTATCCTAACCCGGAAGAAAGTGAGGCGATGAGCATTGGTCTGAAAAAGGCTAAAGAGATGGATGCCGATATTTTGCTGGGAACTGACCCTGATGCCGACAGGGTAGGTATTGCAATAAAAAATCCGAAAGGTGAGTGGGTTTTAATGAACGGAAATCAAACCGCTGTTCTTGCTTTTAATTATATGATTGAAGCGAGAAGAGCGAAAGGAATTGCAAAACCCACTGATATGGTAGTTAAAACGATAGTTACCACAAATTTGATAGATGATATTGCAGCGACAAATGATGTAACATGTTACAATGTGCTTACCGGATTTAAATGGATCGCTGAACTGATAACCGAAAAGCTAGGTAAAGAAGATTATATAATCGGAGGTGAAGAAAGTTATGGCCTCAGTATAGGCGATAAACTTCGTGATAAAGATGCAGTGTCGGCGGTTGCATTGCTTAGCGAGATGGCTGCATACGAAAAGAACCAGGGTCGCAGCTTATTTGAAAAATTGTTAGACCTGTACGTGCAATACGGCTATTATAAAGAGTCGCTGATTTCAATTACAAAGAAAGGAATGCGCGGCGCTGAAGAGATCTCTGAAATGATGCAGGGTTACCGTGAAAATCCTCCGTCAGCCATTGCCGGGACGCCTGTTGTCCAGTTGCTTGACTATGAGACACAGGTGGGCAAAAATCTGCAATCAGGGAACGTATGGGATATAGAGTTACCAAAAAGCAACGTACTGCAATTTATACTGGAAGATGGTTCAAAAATATCTGCAAGACCAAGCGGAACAGAACCAAAGATCAAATTTTATTTCAGCGTGAAAACACGGCTTGAAAGTGTTGATAAATTTGAAGAAACACAGAAAAAGATGGATGATAAGATACAGGCAATTATTAGTGATTTGAATTTGAAATAAATAAATTTTTTTGAGTTCACTGCGAGGCTGTCTTAATAGGCAGCCTTTCTGTTTATCTTTAAATACAGGAAGTCTGCTGAACGAATTTGTAATACAATAGGAAAGTAATTTTTCAATTTTTTGTTTTATTATGGTTGTATTTTTCTAAAAGCAGTTGGCAAAATATTATATCGTTGAATAAGTGAAGATAATTTAATATCTGTTTACCATCAATTTTTCTGTATGAGAAAACTTGTTACAATACTGCTCTTTCTCCTTTGCTTTGTTCATCAGATTTTTCCCCAAAGAAATTCCAATACTCCAATTCATCTATCTCAACTTCCTCCCGAAGGAATTTTGTTAGATAAAGGTTGGAAGTTTCAAGTAGGCGATAATTATGAATGGCAAAGCCTGAGTTTGATGATAGTAAGTGGAAATCTATTAATCCAACTTTAGATATTCATGATTCGTTACCTCAAATTCCGAGATCAGGCATTGTTTGGTTTCGCCTGCATCTCCTGGTGGATAGTGCAGTTAACAACCAGATGGTTTTGATGATTCAGCAATCAGGAGCTTCTGAGATATATTTAAATGGAAAATTGACTCACTCCTTTGGGCTGTTAAGCACTAATCCCCATGAAGTAAAAGCTTATAACCCTTTTGACAAACCTGTTTCATTTCCTGTTACTAATGCACCTGTGCAAATACTGGGCAATACGATATGCTTTACAGCCAAATATCTCTTATAGTACTCATTGGGGCTTCGAAAACCCAGGCTTACATGTATTAGTGAATACCGTAGAAAATGGTAATATCTATTACGAACAATATACCACTGATATTGAAAATCATTTTTTTAAAGTGGGCGTATTTGCCATTTTAGGTATTCTCTACATAGCCTTCTATGTATTTTATCCCGTTCAAAAAGTTAACCTGTATTTTTCTTTATATGCCTTTATACAGGCAACATGGTGGTCTATCTTAATATATCTCCGCGGCCAACATCTAATCGAACAATTCTTTCTGATTAATAATTTGTCATTAGTCCTATTTGTAGCAGGAAATTATTTTATGCTCACTGCAATCTATAATTTATCAGAGCAAAAAAGGAGATGGATCTATTATTCCCTATTTGCTTTAGGGGTTGTTTGTATTCCTTTGGGGGCTTTTATTTATGGTTGGGGCTGGATGATTTCTGGTTATCTCTTTACAAATTTAATCAATTTTGATATTACGCGAGTTGCTTTCAAGGCTATCAGGAAGAATAAGAAAGGAGCGTGGATTATTGCTACCGGTGCAATTAGTTTTCTTGTTTTCTGGCTTTTATTCTCCTTTCGATTTTTCAATTATTCATTAATATCTATACACTTTTTTACTTTAGCTCAATTTTGTATTCCAGTCGCTGTCTCTATTTATTTGGGTTATGATTTTGCTTTGACAAACCGTTCTTTACAACAAAAATTAGCAGAAGTAGAGAAACTTTCAATGGAAAAGCAACAAATATTAACCTCGCAAAATGAAACGTTAGAAAGACAAGTAGCACAACGCACTGGTGAACTTCAAAACTCGCTTAAAGAACTAAAAGAAACACAAAGTCAATTAGTGCAACGTGAAAAAATGGCTTCACTTGGAGAACTGACTGCAGGCATTGCCCATGAAATTCAAAATCCCTTAAACTTCGTCAATAATTTCTCCGAAGTGAATACAGAATTAATTGATGAACTTCAGGAAGAAGCTAATAAAGGAAATATTGAAGAAGTAAAAGCTATTGCAAGTGACCTCAAAGAAAACGAACAAAAAATAAACCATCATGGCAAACGTGCTGATGCTATTGTAAAAGGCATGCTTCAACATTCGAGAGCCAGTACCGGCAAAAAAGAACTGACAGACATTAATGCGTTGGCAGATGAATATCTACGGTTAAGTTATCATGGTTTAAGAGCTAAAGACAAATTATTCAATGCAGATTTTAAAACAGATTTTGATGAGAGCATAGGTAAGATAGAAGTTACTCCACAGGATATAGGAAGAGTTTTGTTGAACTTATACAATAATGCATTCTATTCTATAAATGAAAAGAAGAAACAACTGAATGGAACTTTTGAACCATTAGTGCAGGTAACTACAAAGAAATTGAATGGAAAAGTTGAACTGTCGGTTAAAGACAATGGTACTGGTATTCCTCAAAAAGTATTGGATAAAATATATCAGCCATTTTTTACAACCAAACCCGCAGGGCAGGGAACAGGATTAGGGTTGTCGTTAAGCTATGATATTATTAAAGCTCATGGCGGAGAATTGAAAGTTGAATCTAAGGAAGGCGAAGGAGCAGAGTTTATTATTCAATTGCATGCAAAGTAAAAGTTTTGATAACAATGAATGGTTGTACACAAGGAAAAGGTTGAGGTAAATCTTAGAAAAATTAGAACATTTCTTCAAACTTTCGTTATTCCATAGGTTTCTCCTGCTTAATAGAAACGAAACTTTCAATTGACAAATTATTATTACCTCTATAAGTTCAGAAACTACTTTAACAACTTCTGATAGATGTTTGATATAATATACCTTCTTTTGGCAGCAGTTTTGTAAACTGTTGGTATAATTAAATTACAAAATGAATTTTACTGCTTTTGGTCTTTTGATAGGAATGTTTTCTTCTGCTGCATTTACCTCCTGCCAAAAAGGAGAGAAGGGAGAGGAAATATTGACACAAATGGATATGAAGAATATAGCGTATGGAAGTGATACTGCCCAAAATATGGATGTTTATTTACCATCTGCAAGAGATACAGTTAATACTAAAATAATTCTGTTTATACATGGGGGCTCATGGAGCAGCGGCGACAAAAATGAATTTAATGATGCTATTGCTGCTATAAGAACAAAACTTCCTAACTTCGCCATTTTCAATATGAATTATCGTCTTGCATATCATGGTGCAAACAGGTTTCCCGCTCAAATAGAAGATATACAATCTGCAATCAATTTTATTGGAACCAAAGCTAATGAATACAAGGTAAACACAAATAAATTTGGTTTGGTTGGAGCAAGTGCAGGAGCTAACCTTGCATTGCTTTATGCGTATAAAAACAATAAGTCTGGAAAGATAAAAGCAGTAGTTGATTTGTTTGGTCCTGCTGACCTTACAGATTTTTACATCAATCATCCTATACCAGATCAGGCGCGGCCGGTGCTGGTCAATTTTTTAGGAGCAACACCTGCTGTTAACCCTCAAATATATATGCAGGCAAGTCCAATTAATTTTGTAAACGCAAATACAGTTCCTACCTTGATATTTCATGGAAGTGATGATCTTGCTGTTCCATTAGCACAATCAAATGCTCTCAAAGCAAAATTGCAGGCAAACAATGTAAAGGTTGAAATGACTGTTTATTCTGGCGAAGGTCACGGATGGTATGGCAATAATCTTTTGGATACTTATCAAAAAACTTTTGAATTTATTAAAGAAAACGTTCATTAATGCAGCAAGTTAGCTGGAAGTGTAAATTTTTTGATGACTTAACTCCGCACGAATTATATGCTATTATAAAGCTCCGAAACGAAGTATTTGTAGTAGAGCAAAATTGTGTTTTCCAGGATGCTGACGACAAAGACAAAAAGTGCTACCATTTAATGGGAATGGCAGGAGATGAGCTTGCTGCATATGCACGATTAGTACCTACTGCTGTCTCTTATAAAAATATGTCAATCGGGCGCATAGTTACCTCATCAAAATTCAGAAGTATAGGTGCAGGAAAAGCTTTAATGCATGAGGCAATCAGCCGATGCACATTATTATTTGGGGAGCAAACCATAGAAATAGGCGCCCAACTCTATTTGAAGAACTTCTATGAAAGCTTTGGATTTAAACAGACAAGCGATGTTTATGATGAAGATGGGATTCCTCATATAGAAATGGTTAGAATGTAGAACCACGGTTTCCCGGATTTGATGGATTATGAGGAAATGGATTTGAAGCGAGCAATTGAAAGATGGTTGTACGTTATTCCAGGTTACTAAAATTCCCTTTCGCTCTTCCCCTAAAAGGAATACTCAAAAGCAACATCAATTATTTCATTTTCCAAACCTTCGTTATAGGTTCAGTTGCATTAAAAAGCGACAGAATATGCCGCTCTTCTTTCTCTTCCTGCTTTGGATATTTTTAGATTTATTTTATTGTCCATTTATATTGGTTCCTTTATTCATTCTTGCTAACATGTCGCTGTGCCTTCTGATTTTTAGCAGAGCTTTAATAACTGCTGATTTCAGTATAGGGTCAGTTATCCGGGGTAAAGCAGTTTGAAGTTCTGCAAGTTTTGCTTCATGCATTGTAAGCATTTGAGATAAGAACAAAGTATTAAGTTCGTTTCCTGCAGCGTTTTGTAAAGCTTGTATCGCTGTCATATTTTGCATGCCACTCACGCCTTTTACATCATTATTCATACCTTGCACACATCAGGGTTTAACCTGTCTTGTAAGTTCGGTCTCCTGCAGCAGAATTTATCCCTGTGCGTGACGTACCACTGTCACTTCCTGCTGAGTTTATACCTGTAAAAGAATTAAATTATCTGGAGTTATAAGCATCCATTTTTGAATTTTAGATTTTTTGTGTTTTTCTGCCGCAATTATTAAACTGTCTGTTAGACTTCTTCTATGAGCATCGCTTAAGGAAGAAGGATAAAACTTATACTGGAAACCAATAGTCCCTTCTTTTCTATAAGCATCGCCTTCAAGCTATTTAGTCCGTTGTAGTCTCCAGCAACATCACTAAAAATTACAACCTTTTCCCATTTTTTCTACCATCGTAAAATAGAAGCAAATCTATAATTCGCGCAAATTCTTTCCCTCCTTCAGCCCTTTCGGCAGTATTGATGATAAAGAGGGTACTTCAGGTAAACGTTTAGTAAGTGACGTGGCGGTTAAGTTATATTTTAGAAATATAGTAACAAAAGCTTTAACAGTATTAAAGAAATTTTTTTCAAAAAAAACTAGAGGAAAAGATGGTGTGTCTGACCTTGTTTTCGTCCCGATTTTTTCTTAGGAAGAACTTACAATGGCACTTTCTTTGCCGCTGCAAGTCTTCATAGCGTTGCCATTAGATGCTACTAACACCTGTCATTGAAGTATAGTTTAAGCGATAAATACCTCCTCCCATTTGTTGGTCAAAAGACACCACAAGGGCTTTACTGCCTGACTTGTCCCGGCAACTACAAGTACAAGGGGTTGAAAACTTTTGAGGTTCTTTAATACCTGCAGCATCTTAAAAAGATGAGACAAAAACATTTCAAATTGCACAGTCAAATAGTTTGCAAAAGAATAAACAACCATTCTGCGTTAGCAGTAATCTTTAGTGAAACTACTTAATTCATACAGAAACTTATCTTCGAGATAAATTATCTATCATAATGACAACTAAAAAGAATATAATAGCGACTTTAAAATCTCATAAGCGTCAGTTATCAAAATTCGGAGTTCAAAATATTGGATTGTTTGGCTCTTATTTAAGAAACGAATAGTCGGACAAAAGTGACATTGATTTATTAATAGATTTTGAACCGGAAAAAGAAAATTTTGATAACTATATGGCGGTGTATGATCTGTTTAAAAACATTTTTAAAAACGAAAAAGTGGAGGTTGTTACCAAAAATGGTTTAAGTAAGTACATTGGTCCGAAAATTCTAAAAGACGTGATGAATGTCTAAGGAGCCAATTGAATATGTAAAACCTATTTGCGGCAACAAAAACTTAATTTAGCATTATACAACTTTGTTACTATAAACAATATTGAGGAAATCAGAAAGCAGGTAAAAAAGTATATTGATGAGGCAGATAATACAACGGTGAAGATGATACATGCTATGTTAGAAACACAGCAGCAGTCGGACTGGTGGGATGACCTGCCGGAAAATGTGCAGGAGGAAATTGATAGTGCTATCGAAGATTTAGACCAGGGAAAAGGTGTCCCTCACAAGAAAATGAAAGAAATGTACCCGCAATGGTTCAAAAAGTAATCTGGTCGCCTCTTGCTGTACAAACTTCTGTAAGTAATATAGATTACTTACAGAAAGAGTGGACAAAAGGAGATAAACAAATTTATTGCTGCAACTGAAAGAAAATTAAATTTGCTGAAACTCCAACCGGACATAGGAGTCATAACACATAAAAGAAATTATGTTCGAAAAACTCTTATAGTAAAACGGATATTACTTATTTATCGCTACAAAAAAAGACATTTGCTGCAGTAAACCCGATAGATGTTTAAGCAGGCCTTTGTATAAAGATATTCTTATAGATAGTTTGAAGCATTGCCAACGGGTGCAGAAATGAACTGTTTAAGGGCAAAAATATTAAGCATCGCAATGCTTTGAAAGCAGGTATATTAAAAGTATATTACATCACGCTTTGCGCAACGGCTATTTAAAAAGTGAAAAGAAACACACTTTTGAGGATGAAACGCAGTTGAACAACAGTTTTTCAAATAAGCTTTATATCTTTAACCAGGGTGACGGTAATTCTTGCCTGCATAGCAAACACTTTAACGTTACCGGTAATTCCGGAGAATAAAGTAAATAGACTAATAAAGAAAATATGACGACTGTTTGCAAAAACTGCAACCACCATTTTGAGGGCAACTTTTGCAGCCATTGCGGACAAGCTGCTGATACCCACCAATTGAACATGCATTTTATCTGGCATGATCTGCAACACGGGTTTTTTCATTTTGACAACGGAATCTTTTACAGCATCAGGCAGCTTCTGACAAGACCCGGACATGCCATCCGGGAATTTATAGAGGGAAAAAGGGTTAAGCATTTTAAACCCTTATCACTGGTGATTGTTTTGGCAACACTTTATGGCTTGCTTTATCACTACTTTAATCTCAATGTCTCTGGCATCAAGCCGATAGATGCCTCAGAAAATATAATTAATGCTTATAAAAATACAAGCAGTTGGATTCTTGACCATTTTGCTGTGTTCACTTTGTTTTTAATTCCAAATATTACAATTCCTTCCTACCTGGTGTTTAAAAAACAGGGATACAATTTTGCTGAGCATTTAGTCTTAAATACATTCTATATAGGGTTACTGCTGCTGATTAATCTTATATTGTTTCCGGTTCTTTATATATACATTGGTATTGGGCTCTTAAAATGGTCAATAGTTACTCAGATCATAGACTTTGTTTTAATGTATGGTGCTATTCTCAGTTCTTCAACAATGTATCAAAGATTAAATGCTTAGGTTTCACATTACTCACCTATTTAATTATGACCCTTATGAATGTTGTCACCGCTTATGCGATCAGTTGGATAATTCGTTCTGCTCACTAAGATTAAACCTTATTAATATTAAAACCGCCTGCTGGTTTCAGTCTTCCCCAGGACGACTGAAATTAAGTATGGTATCAGACTGCGTCCTGTAGAAATTAAGGTTCAATACAAATTTGTTAGCTATACATTGACATCAAAAATTACATAGCCGTTATCGCTTTGGCGACAATCAATATCCTCATTTTATAACATTTGCTGCAGTAAAGCGGATAGATGCTTAAGCAGGCCTTTGTGAAAAGATATTCTTATAAATAATTTAAAACATTATCAACGGGTGCAGAAATGAAATATCTAATGGCAAAAATATTAAGCATCGCAATGCTTTGAAAGCAGATATATTAAAAGTATATTACATCACGCTTTGCGCAACGGCTATTTAAAAAAGCCAAAAGAATATATTTGATTATCAGGTAGTTTTTTAATAGGAATAGCGACAATAAGAGCGTAAGCAGCTAACGCCGGTTCTTATTCAACAGATAATACTGACAGAAAATGAATTTATTTAACCCACAAGTAAAAAAACTGATCGAGAAAAAAGACTATAATGGTTTAAACCAATTGCTTGCCGAGAATCCAAATCTTGCAAACGAAGGCATTACCATTCCGTACGACTTCATTTGCAGAACAAAGGCACAACCATTACATCGGATATGTGACGGTGTTTTTGCAGGTAAAATTACAGACAATGAAGCCGTTAATCTTGCAAAAATATTTTTAGACAACGGTGCTGACATTGATGGCGACAAAATTAAAGATGACGGAACGCCACTTTTAGCAGCAGCTAGTCTTCACGCAGAACAAGTAGGAATTTTCTATATTGAAAATGGTGCTGATGTTCATTACACCCCTAAAAATGATGGTGCTTCAGCGTTGCATTGGGCAGCTTTTTGTGGAAGGGACAAATTAGTGGACAAACTAATTAAAGCAAATGCAGCAATAGACGAGTCAGACGTAGAACATAAAAGTACACCAATTGGTTGGGCACTGCACGCGTTGATGATAAATGATAGACTAAATGCACATAACCAAGTGTCTTGCATCAAATTACTTTTAGATGCCGGGGCAGACACAGAAAAATTGAATAAAGACGCAAACGACTATTTGCATACATTAGCTAAAGATGATTTAGAGTTACAAAATTTGTTAAAATGACAAATCGCAACCTGACAGAAAAGAGTATGCTGCTAACATTCGGTTTGGCAATATGGCGGGGCGACGAATATATGCTCAACTTTTTGTTCGCTATTCGGCTTCAGTTCCAGCCGACGAATAAGGCCGAGCATTAGAATAAACAATGAACTTTTATTTATAAATTTAGCTTCGGTTACGGGCTGACGATTTTCAAATACCGCCACATCGCCAAGCCGTAGCCGTTGGTGGCAATGCGGTCACGGCACTTTAAGGGTGACTAATAAAATTTTCAAAACGCTATCTTTGGCGACATGAAAATTGACAAGTATCCGGTTATCATTGGTGAGACCTCAATGGTTTTTGAGTTTACAAGTGAGGGCATTCGTGGCAACATCCCTAAACTTGTTATTTACAGCAAAACTCATCTTCATAATTTTTATAACTTAGGCTTCGGTGACAAAGACGAAACAACGGGACAAATAGATGATGAAGTGGTTACCAACAATGGTGACAGTGAAAAAGTATTAGCAACTGTTGCTTCAACACTTTACATTTTCATGGACAAATT
>JAABUR0100008146.1_pt1 | contig 12172 bp, 6 predicted proteins | sample 5560091 | NCBI WGS metagenome assembly JAABUR01 (sample SAMN10711879, study PRJNA513375) | rock metagenome | isolation source: Antarctica rocks | place: Antarctica: Victoria Land, University Valley sud
GCAGCCGGGCCGCATTCTCGGCGAATCGCCGCGCGAAAGGTCGTTCTCGCCAGCCGATCGGATCCATCGGCGTGGACCGCTCGATATACGATTGCTGGAGCGCCCGCAGCGAGGCCGTGAACGCCCGGTCGTAGACCGACAGCGTGATCTCGAAGTTCAGGACCAGGCTCCTCGGATCGAGGTTCAGCGAGCCGAAGAGGCTCAGCTCGCCGTCGACCGTCACCGACTTGGTGTGCACCAGCCCCCCCTGGAACTCGGCGATGCGCACCCCCGCCTCCAGGAGCTCGCCCTTGTGCGGCTGGCTGGCCAGGCGGGCCAGCCTGGAATCGACCCGGGCGGGGAGGACGAGCGTGACCTCGACACCTCGGAGCGCCGCCGTGATCAAGGCCATGACCAGCGACTCGTCCGGGACGAAGTAGGGTGTCGTCATCACCAGCTCGCGCCTGGCCGCGTAGATGACACCCAGCAGCACGGCCTGGATCGACTCCTCGCGGACGACGGGCCCGGAAGGGACGACCTGGACGACGGCCTCGCCGCAGGTGGCCGGCGGGTGGACGTCTCCGGTCTCCCGGAGCCGATCGACCCCCTCGCCGGTCTCCAGCTCCCAATCCTCGAGGAAGGTGATCGCCAGCGCCTCGACGGCCGGGCCGCGGAGCCGGACCATCGCGTCGACCCACTGCCCGACGTGCGCACCCTGCTTGAAGAATCTCGGGTCGACGAGGTTGAGGCTGCCGGTGTAGGCGACCTCGCCGTCGATCACGACGATCTTGCGGTGCAGCCGCAGGTCGAACCGGACGAAGAGCATGCGGAGCGGGCCCACCGGCAACGCGGCCCGGACCGCGACCCCGGCCTTTCCGAGCCGCATGGCCAGGCCGCTGCGGAGGAACTCATGGCTCCCGACCGCGTCGACCAGTACCCGGCACGTCACGCCCCGCGCCCTGGCCCGCACGAGTGCCTCTGCCACCTCGTCGGCCCTGCCGCCGACGTACCAGATATAGAACTCCATGTGGCAGGTTCGACGCGCGGCGGCGATGTCGGCGAGCAACGCAGCGAAGACGGCCTCGGCGTCGTCGAGCAAGTGCAGCTCGTTCCCCGGGAGGGCCGGGATGCCCCCGGCCACCTCGGAGAGGCGCGCCTGCGGCTCGCACCCAGTCCCCAAGGTCGACCAGTCCACGTGAGATCGGTCGCGAAGGTCGCCGAGCCACCGTTGATACGAGTCGTGGATCCGCGCGGCGTAGCCGGCCCGGCGCCTGCCGAGCCTCAGCTCGCCGAAGAGCAGGTAGATCGCCGCGCCCGCGAAGGGGAAGATCAGGATGATCATCAGCCACGCCAGCGAGGCGCCGACGGGACGTCGCCGCATGATCACGCGGACCGAGAGGCCCACCCGGATCAAGAGGTCCGCGACCAGGACTGCGAGCGCGGTCAGGCTTGCTGGTAGCATCATCCCGGGAGCGGACCTCCATGCGACGGTCGCCGGCAGGTGGCGGGGTCGAGGGAGCGGATGATTCTCCCTCCTCGCGATCTCGGGGTCCAGTCAGGCGCCCCCTTCCATCCGCTGGAGCTCGACCATGTCGCGGTAGAGGCCGCTGCGGGCCATCAGCTCTTCGTGCGGGCCATCCTCGACGATGGCGCCGTCGTCGAGGACGAGGATGCGGTCGGCGTGGCGGATCGTGCTGAGGCGGTGGGCGATCACGAACGACGTCCGCCCGCGCATGAGGGCGGCAAGCCCGCGCTGGATCAGGCGCTCGCTCTCGCTGTCGAGGTTGCTGGTCGCCTCGTCGAGGATGAAGATCACCGGGTCGGCCAGCGTGGCGCGGGCGATGGCCAGGCGCTGGCGCTGGCCGCCGCTGAGCTTGACCCCGCGCTCGCCGATGACGGTCTCGTAGCGGTCGGGCAGGGCCTCGATGAACCCGGCGGCGTGGGCGACCTCCGCGGCGCGCTCGACCTCCGCGGCGGTCGCCTCGCGGGAGGAGTAGGCGATGTTCTCGGCGATCGTCCCGTCGAAGAGGAAGACGTCCTGCTCGACGATCCCCAGCAGGCGCCGGTAGCTCTCGACCTGGATGTCGCGGAGGTCGACGCCGTCGAGTCGGATCGTCCCCTGGGTCGGGTCGTGGAACCGCGCCACGAGGTTGCAGAGCGTCGTCTTGCCCGCCCCGCTGCGCCCGACCAGGGCGACCACCTCTCCCGGCTCGACGGCGAGGTCGACCTCGCGGAGGACCTTCCTCGACGTGTGGGGATAGGCGAAGCTCACGCCCTCGAACGTGACGCGGCCGGCCACCGCCCCGTCGCGGAGGGCGACCGTGCCGGGGCGGTCGGCCATCTCGATCGGCTCGGCCAGGAGGTCGAGGACGCGGTCGAACCCGGAGAGGTTGTTCTGCCATTGGGTGACGCTCGTCGCCAGCACGGCCAGGGGTTCCAGGAGCATGGCCAGGTAGACGAGGAACATCATCAGGTCGCCCAGCGTGAGCCGGCCGTCGAGCACCTGCAGGCCGCCGTAGAAGAGGAGCGCCGCCGATGCCATCGGTAGCAGGAGCTCCCAGAGGACCTCGACGAATCGCGACCACCACCAGGCGTACAGCTCCTGACGGGCCATCAGGTCGCTCTCGCCCACGAACCGGGACGACTCGCGGCGCTGTCGGCCGAAGGCGCGGACGACCCGCATGCCGCCGAAGACCTCGGCCGCCCTGGCGTCGATCTCCTGCCGACGCTTGCGGATGTCGCGGAAGAGCGGCCGGAGCCGCCCGTTCCAGAGCCGATCCGAGAAGATGACCCCAGGCGCGAGGCAGAGCCCCCCCAGGAGCAGCCTCCAGTCGAGCCACGCCAGCGCGACGACCCCGCCGGCGAGTTGAACGACCGCCCGCCAGGGGTTGTACAGCATGCTGAAGATCAGCTCGCCGACCCCGCCGGCGTCCTCGCGGATGAGGCTCGAGGCGCCCCCCGACTTGAGCTGGTAGACCCGGTGCAGCGGGAGCCGGACCGCGTGCTCGAAGACCCGCCTCCGGACGGCGACCTGCACGCGCTTGCTCGCCAGGGTCGCCCGCCAACGCCCCCAGAGCCCGATGACCAACCCGACCGTCGAGACGGCCAGCACCGACGCCACTAGCAGCATCAGCCGCGCCTGGGGCGCGTCGGGGATCGGCACCCGGCGCGTCACCGCCTCGGGCAACGGGCGGCGGAGCAATACGTAGTCGATCACCAGCTTCGTCGCCGCCGGGGGCAAGAGCCGCAGCAAGGTCGAGACCGACAGCGTCGCCATCGCCAGCGCGATCGACCCGCGTTGGCCTTCCAGGATCGCATACAGCTCTTGGTAGAGCCGCCAGAGCGAACGTTGGCGTACCGGGCCTTCGCCCGGTGGGGGCGTCAAGTCCCCCCCCGCACGGCGTCTACTGCGGTATTGCTCGAACCGAAGACGACTCGAAATTCGATGGCGAAGCGACAATGCCTTTGGCCCTCCGGGTCCTCCTCATCTTAGGGACCCCGACAAGGAGGGGGACTCGGTGACGGAGAATTGGGTCGGTCGCACTGCACCCGGAGCGGGCGTGGGGCGATGCGGCGGCCATTCACTTCGGACGGGACTCCTCCCGCATCGTTGGCATCCGCGATGCGGCGACGCCTCGCTTGCGATTCGAAGGGCTGGCCACCTCGGTGGACCTCGCCAACATCCTCCGATCGATTTTCAAGAGCTGTAGGTAGATTCTCGGGACCGTTGGCGACCACGAAAACCATGCGGCGGAGGCAGGACAGATGTCCCCAATGGAACGAGTCGTGCCTTGCGAAAGTCGAAATTTAGCCACGCATGCATCGAGGTGCAAGAATGCACTCGGTATAGTCGGGTGTCGAGCAAGAGACAAGCAGCTCTAACGGCCGATCGCCCGGACATGCCGGGCCACCCGGACTTCCGCCTAACCCGAAGCCGACGTGACCATCGAGTAGAGCCGGCTCGTCGCGGCATTCAAGTGAACGAAGAGCACGAGGCTCCACGGCCGCACGAGCGGTCCCATCATGCAGGAAGAGGCGGGTCGGATCGCTCGAGGCCGGTCGGTGAACCCTGGGTGAGGTCCGTATTCGATCGGGAGGCCGGGGAGCACGAGATCGACAGCAGGGGAGCTAAATAGAACGGCCGCCCTGTCTCGTGATTAGTTGAATGCTCTCGGCCAGTCATGTATGCTATGAAGTCAGGCGGTCTAGTGCGGACGACGCGAGGGCAGAGGCCGATAAGGCCGTCGGACACACGACAAAGCCGGCTATGGCATGGCGTTTGGGGTGGCGGCGGTCGTGCTGGGACTGGCCTGGTGGCGTATCCGGAACGGGCCCGAGCGACGTTCCTCGCGGCTTACGTATTGATGTGTTTCGCAATGCCACTGACTCCCGACATAAATGCGAACACGGTGGACGGTCGATCAACGGGGGTCTTCGAAGGACTCCAGGCCTTGGGTCACAACCACATGCCATTCTTCGTTTTGTCCGACGCGACAACCTCCGAACTCGCTTCAGGGCGTGACGCGTCCTCGCGGAGGCTCCCGTGGCCCATACTCGCTTCGGTGAGTCTCCTCGCCCTCGCGGTCCTGCCCTTACTCGTGATCCATGCCAGAAATCTCTGGCATCGCTCCCACTACCAATTCTTCCCCATCGTGCCGCTCGGAGCCGCGGTACTCGCCCTCGCGGCCTGTCGCCGGCTCGGGCCAATCGTCCCCGGCTCTCGACGCCGGGTCGCCCTCCTGATCGTCGTCTCCTGGACCCTGCTGGCCATCGCCATCCTCTTTTTCTCCCCATCGCTAGGAGGCGTGGCCACCTTGGCGATGCTGGGAGCCGGCGCGTACGGGATCGGGGGCGGCCGGCTGTTACGTCCGCTGATCCCGGCGTGGACCTTCCTCGGGTTGATCATCCCGCCGCCGTTCGGGCTGGATTGGAAGTTAGTCACCCTGCTCCAGTCCATAACCGCCCACGCCGGCAGCCTCGTCCTCGATACGCTGGGGGTGCTCCACGTCATGGAAGGCCACGTCGTCCGTGTCCCGGGCCGGGAGTTCATGGTCGAAGAAGCCTGTAGCGGCATCCATTCGCTGTACGTCGTCCTCGCGAGTACGCTCTTCTTCGTCCTCTGGGCCCGGCGCCCCTTGGCGCGTGCCGTGCTCCTGATCCTAAGCGGTTTCGCGTGGGTGATGCTCGGGAACATCGCCCGCGTCGTGACCGTGACCTATGTCGGGACGCGCTGGGGGATCGACGTGGGCGAGGGCTGGCGTCATGAAGCGCTCAGTCTGCTCTTCTTCATCTCGTCCCTGGGTCTCCTCGTCAGCACCGACTGCCTGCTCAGCTTCCTCTCGTCGTCGGTTCGCTCCTGGCGGACACGCGCGACCCAACGGAGGTTAATGAAGCTGACGAATGAGCCCGCGAGAAACGTCGCCCCCGCAGCCCGACCGGCTCCCGAGGACGCGGGCCCCACCCGGCTCCCGGACTGGGGAGTGACCTGGCTGGCGTCGTGGCCCGTCGTGGCGGCTTTCGCGTTCCTGGGGCTCGTCCAGGTGGCCCTGCTGTGGCCGACGATCTCCGGCGTCAAGTTGTTCGAAGTCCTCGCGACTTCTCCGATCGTGGCCCGCTTCCATGTGGCGAAGGCCGACGACCTGCCGGCCCAGCGGGGGCCCTTCCGGCTTGAGGCGTTCGAGCCGACGAGTCGCGGAGTCGCGAGCTCCTTGGGCGAATTCTCCCGCACGTGGCGCTATCGGTTCGGGGGATACTCGGCCCTCCTGTCGGTGGACTACCCCTTCGGCGAGTGGCACGAATTACCGGAATGCTATACCAGTCGCGGCTCGAAGATGCTCGGTCGGCGGGTCCTCGTCATCCAGGATCGGGCGGCCGGCGAAGCCGGAGGGCTACCCGTCGTGGAGGCGAGCCTCGCGAATCCGCCCGGCCGAAATGGCTACCTACTCTTCGGCAACTTCGACCAGCGGAACACCCCCCTGGAGCCTCCCGGTAACACGATCGCCCACATTGCCCGCAGGCGCATGGTCCCCGGGCTCGCACCCTGGAACCTGACGGGCAGGATCGGCGGGTCGATCTTGCCGAGTTATCAGGTCCAGCTTTACGTCGAGAGCGAATATCCATTGACCCGCGCCGAGCAGGAGCAGGCCCTCGACTTCTTCCGATACGCCTGTCCCATCATTCGACGCCTCGGCAATGGCGCCGAGAGGGGGAAGTCATGAACGTGGAGCGGGAAAATGGGACGTGCGAGACGAAGTCTCGCGGGTCGATGTTCCGGAACTACTGGGTCAAGATCGCGGCCTGTCTGCCGGCCCTCGTGACCGCCACCGGCGCCCTCACATTCGCGATCGCGACCTCGAGCAAATCCGATCAGGAAATCACCGAGCGATACCTCCAGGAGGCCAACCTCCGGCGCGACGCGAAGGACGACGCGGCGGCCAGTGTCTACTTCGAACGCCTGGTGCAACTGAGCCCGGCAACGCCCGAGTTCCGGTATGGCCTGGCCTTATCCCTGGCGGCTGTGGGCCAGTCGGGGCGGGCCGGGGCGATCTTGAGCTCCCTGATGCCCCCCGAGGGTCCCGGTTATGCCCCGGCACATCTCTGGCAGGCGCGACGCTTGTTGCAGGGCAAAGACCGCTCCCCACAAGACCTCAAGGCGGCCGAGCGACATCTCCTCAGGGCCCTGGAGTCTCGGCCCGATCATAGCGAGACCAATGACCTTATGGGGCGGCTTTACTTCGCGACGGGACGACCGGAGAAAGCCGAGCCCTATCTCTCTAAGGCGGCGAAGGATCAGCCAGAACTGCTGTTCTTGTTGAGCAAGGTCGGTTCCGCGCTCGGCCGGCGCGACGAGGCCCGTCGTCGGGCGGAATCGGCCCTGAAGATTTTCCGCACGCGGACGGAGTCCACTCCGGACGATCCCACCCCGCGCATCTACTGGGCGGGCGCAGCGATACTGCTGGAAGATTTCCAGGGCGCCGAGAAAATCCTCCAGCAGGGCCTGACCCGGGCCGATGACCCTCGCTACCATCAAGCCCTGGCGGGGGTCTATGCGGCACGAGCGGACGCCCTGGCGAAGGACCCCAACGCCAGCCTCGCCGATCGGCTGGCATTGCTGGACCTGGGCCTCAGACATGAACCCAACAACTCGGGATTGATCACTCGCCTGATGACGATCATCCAGACGGATGGCGAAGCGGCCGAACGGGGCCGATCCTCGTTACGCTCCCTCTTGTCTGCCGGCAAAGGGACCGAGATCGTCCACTTCGCACTGGGGATCGACGCGTGGAAGCAGGGCAAGACCGACAAGGCCAGGCTCCACTGGGAGCAGGCCATCCAGCTCGCCCCTCACATGGCGGTGTCGGCCAATAATCTGTCCTGGCTCCTGGCCAATGCCCAACCGCCCGACCTTCCCCGCGCGCTGAACCTGATTGACCAGGTCCTTCAGAAGCATCCGGATCAGCCGAACTTCCGGAGTACCCGAGGTCACATCCTGGTCAAGTTGCAAAGGTGGAAGGAAGCACTCCCCGACCTGGAGGCGGCCCTCAAGGGAAATCCAGACGAAGTGGATTTGCACCGTGCTCTGGCCGAGACGTACGACCATCTGGGTGACAAGGAAATGGCCGCCGAACATCGGCGCAAGGACGAGACAAAGACGGACGTCAAGCCCTAGGCGATGCCCCTGAGGCCTGCAGTATCCCCCCGGACGGTTCGCGGCAGGACCCGCCTCGGAATTTGAGCGATCACCTCGGAGTGCAAGTGGACGCACGACCGGTCGACTCGGGCTCGAGATGGACAACCGCACCGAGGCGAGGTCGGCGGGGACTTTCGTGTACGGGCCCGACAACCCTGTTGACGGCACGACCGCAGACGACTCACAGAGCACGTCGGCTGAGTCCCTCTGAGAGGCTCTCCGGGCTGCCCATTTTGAGCAGCCCGGAGAGCCTCTCAGAGGCGGCGGGAGAAGCAGTCGTGGGGCGTTCCTGTCAGGGACTCTGCCGGCGCGACGTCCGGCGGAGAGCGGCTCGCCTCGTCTCTTAGGCTGAACCTGGCGCAAATAAGACGATGAATTGGCCACGCGGAACTCCCTGCAAGCCATGCATTTGGGCTTACAATAACCTGAACTCCCACATGATCAGATTGAAGATTTGAAAATCGAAGCATGGAAAAAAAACGTGCTTGCATGTCAGGGTTGGTTTGTGCATCCTGTATCACAACGCGACAACGTTAGTCGCGTAGGAGCAACCACAACGGAACTGTTCGGGAGAAATCGTATGCAGAGTCTCTTACGTCGTCTGGTCGTCCCCGCTCTGGCCCTGGCCGCGATGGCCTTTGTCCCGGCCACTGGTCGTGCCGACCTCGTGTTCTCCACCAGCCCCGGGACTCTCCAGCCGGGTGAGAACGTCTTGTTCGACGCTTTCCCGGATCAGTCGGGCACCTCAGTACTGGGCACCACCAACCAGACCAACACGACGGTCCTCTTTACCCAGCCGTTCGAGCAAGTGACGCTGGTCACTCCGTCGAGGGGCCAGGCTCGGGTCGCGGCTTCCTCCGGGAACTTCACGTCGTTGCAAACCCAGCTGCAGAACACGTCCCTCGGCTTCACCCGATTTGAGGCCAACCCGAACTTGGCCACGGGGGGCGAGAGGGTTACGGTGCGGGTCATCGAGACCAACAACCAGCAAACTGACTTCTTCTTCGATGCCAAAGCGAGCGGGCAAAACTTCTTCAGCGTTGAAGCGATCCTGGGCCAGCAGATTCGCTCCGTGGCGATTTTCACTCCGTCGGGCGGGTTGATGACGGTCCAGGACGTCGCCCAGATTCGAATCAGCGGGATAGGCGTCACCGCCGTGCCCGAGGCGTCGTCGCTGGCCCTGATGGGCATCGTCGTGGGCGCCGGGGCTGCTGGTGGGTACTTCCGCAAGGGCCGTAAGGGCGTTGCATGAGGACTCGCGGCTCAAGACTTGTATTGGACAGGAAATCTCCTGTCCCGGAATGGCCAGCGACCCGACGTCGCTGGCCATTTCCCATGGTGAATAAGCCGGGGTCATCCGAAAGCAGACCGTCGACACCGTGCTGAGCGAATCAGGCCGTGAAGTCGTCGGCGCGGAGACGTGTCTCCGCGGGGAATAGGAAGAGAACAAGGCAAAGGCTTGGACACGCCCGGAACCCGCCTGATGGGCGTCGTCGTGAGCGCCGCAACGGCCGGAGGGCTCGTCCGCAGGGCCCCCAAGGGCGTGCATGAAGTTTCACGGCGCAGGTCGTAATCTCGGCCACCCGTCCGAGTAAGAGCCGGTGACCCTGTGTCCGCTGGCTCTTTTCATTCAGGAGACGGCGGAAAGGCCTCACGAACCGACCATTCGTGTCGTGATGGGCGGCTTACGCCGCGACAGGAGCTGTATCAGGCGATGGGCGGCCTGCTCGCCGTGCCGCCGAACCTGATTCTCACTTTGTCCTGCCTGCTGCCGTGAAAGCGACCTTGCGGACAACCCGCGAGTCGTCGGCGGACGGAGGACGAGTCCCTTGCCGGGGGCGCGCCGATGGTCCACGATGAAGCCATTCAGGCGGAGCCGACGTGTCGGGAGGATGGGGGGATCGTCCATGATCGAGTACGATGCGCACGACTGGCGGACCCATCTTTTCGACATCAAGGGCTCAATGGTCCGCGAGATCATGGGCCGGGTCCTCACCTGCGTGATCTGGGCGACCGGCGTGGTGGCGTTCCACCACTTCGTCTACCCGGTGTCCGTCCCCTCGACCGTGCACAGCCTGGTGGGCGTGGCCCTGGGACTGCTCCTGGTCTTCCGCACCAATGCTTCCTACGACCGCTTCTGGGAAGGCCGAAGGCTCTGGGGCGGGATCGTCAACGAGACGCGCAACCTCGCCCGAGCCTCGCGCGCCCTGCTGAAGGAGGACCCGGAGCTGTACAGGTCCCTCGTGCGCTGGACCGTGGCGTTCGCCTACGCGACGATGCACCAACTTCGCGGGACGTCGGGGCTCGGCACGATGACCGACCTGCCGCCGCGCGAGGTGGAGGCCGTGCGAAATGCCCAGCACGTCCCGCTGGCCATCGCCGTCCGCATCAGCTCGCTCCTGACCGAGGCGCGCGACCAGGGTCGAATCTCCGACTATCTCCTGGCCATGCTCGATCAGAACGTCCAGCTCCTGGTCGACTATCTCGGCGCCTGCGAGCGCATCCACAGCACGCCGCTACCGTTCGTCTACGTCGTCCACCTCCGCCGCGCCCTGATCCTCTACTGCTTCACGCTACCGTTGGCCCTCGTCGACGAGTACGGCTGGGCGGCGATCATCGACACCCTCCTGGTGACCTACGTCTTCTTCGGCATTGAGGAGATCGGCGTGGAGATCGAGGATCCGTTCGGCCTCGATGCCAACGACCTGCCGCTCGAGGTCATCTGCGCCAAGATCGAGTCGAACCTCGTCGCGCTCCTGCCCGCCTCCTTCGCAACGACCTCAGGCGTCGACGACCGGGCCGACGCGGCCGCCCCCTCCTCGGTTCCGGCCTGACGCGGTCTGTGTCGCCCCTCGCATAAGGACAACGAGGTGTGAGGGGCGTGTGAGAGGCGCAAGGTGGCAGGGGCTCCACCCTGCGCGATCGTCGCCGCGATCTGGCCTATCGCGCCTTCTTCACCTTCGGGTCGAGGTTCCTCTTGAGGTCCTCGTCGCTCACGGAGCACCGGACACCGTCGGAGGGGACCTCGAGCTTGGCCGACCAGAGGATGGCGTTGAGGACGAGGGTCCGGAACTCGGGGATGCCCCAGTTCGTGTGGTTGTGAGCGCCGGTGAAGCCGAAGCCGCGTCCGCCGTCCTTCCGCTCGGTCGCCCAGGCCAGCGTCTGCCGTTCCGTGTATTTCTTGCCGTCCCTGCCGACGAAGTTCTCGCCGGTCAAGATCGGCGTCACGCGCGAATCGTCGGGCCGGAAGCGGATCCGAAAATACCACTCGTCATTGGCCCGGAACGGCTGCCCGACCCCGCGGGTCGTCGGGTGGTCCGGCTTGGGCGTCACGACGATGTCGTTGTGCGGGTTGAGGGAGTAGCCGGTCTCGTAGTAGCCGCCGAGCCAGTCGAGGAGCCTGTCGCCCGCCTCCGGCCCCTTGGGGAACTCGACGGCGTAGTGGAGGCAGACCAGGCCGACGCCGCGATCCATGAGCCCGCGCATCGTCTCCATGCGCCCCTTGCCCTGAATCATCGGGTGCCCCGAGCCGCCGTCCATGAAGAAGACGACCGACTTGGCCCCCTCGAAGACGCCCTCATCCTCGGGCCAGCCCCCTGCGACGAAGACGGGTTCGATCCCCTCGACCTGCTTCAGGCACTCGACCAGGAGCTTCGTGCCCGCGTTGAACTCGTGCTCGCCCGGCCCGTGGCTCGGCTTGCCCGCGATCAGGACGATTTTAGTGGCCGCCTCCGCCGAATTGCCCGTACCCGCCCAGGCCGCCGCGGCGAGCAGGTACACACCGATGGCTCTCTTCATGGGTCATGTCTCCCTTGGGAAAAAGAAAGGGAGAGTGGACCTGATCCACTCTCCCCGCGAATGGAGGACCGCGTCGGATCGGGTCAGATCAATTCGGTCTGGCCGGGGACGGGGACCGGGGCAACCTTCAGATCGCCGAGCAAGAGCTTCTCGGGCATCAGGTTCAGCTTGGACTGGAGCGCCTCGTCCCAGGTCACGGCCTTGCCGGTGTAGGCCGACATGCGCCCCATGATCGCCGTCAAGGTGCTCTCGGCGACGGTCCGCAGCTCGTTGAGCGGCTTGCCTTCGCGGATGCTCGCGATCAGGTCGATATGCTCCTGGGAATAGGGGTCGACCTCCCTACCTCTCTCATTCATCGAGCGGTACCGCCACTTGGTCTCGCCCTCGATGCGATGGCCCTGGCTCTGCCAGCGCCCCTTGGTGCCGACGACGGCCTCCGAGACGTTGTTCTCGCACCCCGCGATCTGCCGGCACATGCTCAGGGAGTGGACCCCGTTGGGATATTCGTAGTCGACCGCGAAGTGGTCGAAGATCTGCCCGTACTCGGGCCCGGTGCGGACCTGGCGTCCCCCCATGCCGACGGCGCGGACCGGGTGAGCACCCACCGCCCAGTTGACCACGTCGAGGTTATGGACGTGCTGCTCGCAGATGTGGTCGCCCGAGAGCCAGCTGAAGTAGAGCCAGTTGCGGAGCTGCCACTCCATG
>JAABUR0100008147.1_pt1 | contig 12171 bp, 11 predicted proteins | sample 5560091 | NCBI WGS metagenome assembly JAABUR01 (sample SAMN10711879, study PRJNA513375) | rock metagenome | isolation source: Antarctica rocks | place: Antarctica: Victoria Land, University Valley sud
GGCTCGCGTCGGCCAGCTCGAAGGGCAGCGGCTCGGCGCGGCTGATGCACCGGATGCCCGTGACCTTTATCTCCACCTGGCGCCGCCCAGCCACCAGCCCGTGAATGTTCACAGTGTGTCCTCAGCCTCAGGGCGTGCGTTTGCTCGGCGCCGCGCTACCAGGCTCAACAACACCTGCCCTTCCAGTCTGTCAGAGGTCGCCCCAGACACCTTGCTTCGCCAGCGGCGGGGCTTCCAGCAGCTGCCGCGCTTGCATGAAGCTGCTCATCAATCCGCATGGCAGCGATTGCTGGTGCGCTCCATGCACTTGCTGGTGACACTACATGCAGGAAGGAACTGGCCACCATTCTTCGTTCAATTCTTTGAGAGCGGCCTTCTCCCCATCTTAGAAGGCAACTTTATAAGAAGGCTTGATGGACCTTGCTGTAACTCAGCATGCAACACAACAAGCACCTCATACTGCGCTTCGCCGGCCGCACCTCCTTCTGCGTGCACTTTTCTACCGGCTTCTCCGGGATGCTGACGGGGCCGCTGATGTCCAGCACGGACTCGCGCGACAGCTGCTGCGCATACTTCACCATGCCCTTGCTCACCGTCGTGTCATTGACAAACATGGCGGCCTGCACCGTGCGCGTGCGCGTATCAGCGTCTGTGCATGCGGCGCACCAGCCCGGTCGGCCGGTCCACGGCGACCCGCGCCAGCGCAAGGAGCGCGCCGAGCGCGCTCCGCATGAACACGCTTGCAGGCGAGCGGCTCTTAATGGCTTTCTCACACCGCCAGGCAACAGGGTGCAGGCACGCGGGCATGCCTGGATGGTGTGCGTGCGCTGCCTGATCTTCAGGAAGCAGGCCTTGCCCTTGCCGCTCACGAGCTCCAGGCGGCCGCGGATGTGCACCTGAGCGGACAAACCCTGCTCTGCAGGGTGGCACAGGGCTTGGGTGCATGCCTAATATGCGAGAGGACAATGAGCCCGACATGTGCCCTTATAAAGCAGGCCTGTGAGCTCTGGCGTGCTCTGCCACATGGTTCCAGTTGCCAGGCAGTCGAAAGGCCGGGCGGCCAGAGGCTGCGAAGCTGGTGTGCTGTTGTCGGCCGCACCAGCTGGCCGTCCAGGGCGGTGGAGATGTCCTGTATCCGCGTGCGCTGCAGGCCGCTCGGCGCGCGGCTCTGCACGAGCGGCGCGTCGCCGTAGCAGTCCCGCAGCGGGTCGGCGGGGTCGGGCTGCGTCATCACCGACGCCTTGGCGCGCTGGAAGCCTTCCTGCAGGCAGAAGGCACAGGGCGTCAGAAGCACGTTGAGAGCGCGGCCTGCTGGACGACATGCTGCAGGACATCAGCCTGGACATGACACACCGCCTAACATGCAATGACGGAGTGGAACCTGAAACACCAAAAGGAGCTCCACAAGCAACACGCCGTAGTAAGCAATACAACAGCATGAGCTTGAGTGCTCACCCTCTCCTTCTTGCCGGATTTGCCATCTGACTTTCCAGCAGCCTGCACGCCACACATTGACTATAAAGTATACGTATGACATATTATGCGGTCGTTAGAAGTTTGCACAGTTAGGAGTGGTCCAGGCTGTAAACACTCACTTGGTGCAATGCATACAGGAGCACAGCCGGCGTATATTGCCAGCCGGCATAAGAAGGGGTGAGCTCCACTACACAGTGCTTGCAACTACTTTGGAGCTTAGCAATACATAAGTAGCACGCTGCTACCGAGCAGGCACTGGGACTCCCGCACCGCCGGTGTGGGCGCTCCAAGGATACATCGTTCATCCCACCACGACATCCTGATTATGACTTGGACAAGTAACTGCTCGCTATGTGCGTTGCTCACTACAAGCACCTATATGAGCTGTTGCAACTGGAATTGCTGGGAGTCGGGGTGCAGCCTTGGGGGTACAGCCTTGAGCCAGCCATGCATGCTAGAGCTAGCATGCATGCTAGTCCACTATGTGCTAAATTGCACTTGCATCTGTGCTTGCCGGACCCACAGAAGTCCTGTAAATGAGCAGATGGAGTGCCAAGGTGTTTGATAGATAGCAGAGTGTGCATGCTGGTCAGCCTTCGGTGGCACACGAGTTGTGTCTGCATGCACAACGTCCATAGCAGGGCGTGTGTAAAAGTAGTAGCTGCAGGCTTGGTCATGCCTCTACTGACATATCAACCCTGCGACATCCTCTATCAGACTTCAAGCCGTGCAGCCCTACACAAACAAGCTAGGGGAGGCATGCGCTCACTACTTGCATGCGATGCAATTAAGGGCTGCCATATGCTTCTGCCTCCCTCCTGGCGACAGCCTCGTCTGCATCCGGCTGCCTAATGCAGAGCGCTTCAGCAGGTGCCCACGCCCGCCAAGCACGCAGACGGCATGCGAGCCATCATGCAGCCTCCCAAACTAGGGCGAGTGCAACGCTACCTGCAGGCTGCTCACTGCCAGCGGCCGAGCGGCCTTCCCAGCGCTCTGCCGCGCGGTGCACGCGCCCCGGCATCCGCTGCTCTGCCGACCGCGGCGGGCTCGCTCCGCCCGCGCCTGCGGCAGGCTGGCCGGGTGGCACGGGGCCCGCGCCAGCAGGGTCTGCAGAGGTGGCCCAGCGGGTGGACGGACTGCCCCCGCACGCCGCGGCAGGCGCCAGCACCGGCTTGGCATGCGCCTTGGCTGGAGGCGGGGGCGCGCAGCTGCCACCCAGCAGCTCGGCGCCGCCCTCGCTTGCCGACAGCTTGTGCGGGGCGGGCAGCGCGCTGATCGGAGGCAGGCGGTGGGGCGCGCTGGCGCCGCCGCCTGGCGCGTCGATCGAAGGATCTCCCTCGCGGGGGGTGTCCGGCCGTGCGCCAGGCTGCGCCGCCGGGCTGCTCGCCAGAGGCACGGCCGCACGCGGCTCCGCGCGCGTCCCTGCTGCCGCGCTGGGCACGGCTGCGCAGCAGAGGTCGTCAGGCTGCGCGCTTGCTGCATGGTGCGCGTGCACCGGCGCCCGGCATGCCGGGCCCCTGAGCGCCCCTGCTGCTGTGGCGCCGCTGGCGGAGCCCGCCTCGCAGAGTGCGCCGGCCTGCACGCCGGCAGGGCTGACCGGCAGGGACGCAGCCACATGCACGGCGGCGCCGCTCTCCGTGCACGCTGCGCCGGGCGCGCCGACCCGCGCCACGGCGGGGCTGCTCGGCAGGGGCACTGTGGCCGCGCGCATGACCACGGCATCAGCGGCGAGGCCGGCCGCGCTTGCGCCGCGCGGGGCAACGGCGGCCGCCGCGGGCGCTGCCGCATGCTCGAGCGGGCCGCCCCTGCGGCCCACGCAGCCGCGGGCCTCCGGGGTGCACCGGTACAGCTGCGCCGCCCCAGGACCATGAGTGCATTTGCCGCCAAACGGCAACGCCCTGTGAAGGAGCCGCTCTCCCACCTGTATAGGCTGAGCGGAAGGCACGCATACTGCGCAATGCATGCTATCCACTCCGTGAGCAAGACATCCATTGCATTTCCGGAGAGTAGCGCCTGCCAGCAGGTGACAACACTTGATGCAGTGGACCCTCAGGGCGCGCCAGGCGGCCCGGGGCTCGGGCCGCGCCTGGTTGTCCTGCCACCAGCAGGCATCGTCCGCAGCTTCCAGCACCGGCGCCGCGGGCGACGCAGGCGCGGAGTCGTCGGTGTAGCAGGTGCGCAGCGAGGAGCCCGGCGACAGCGGGTGGCCCTCTGCAGCGCCCCAGGTCCGCATGACATGTGGGCCCATCTTGGGTGCCAGCCTTGCGTTGGTATCACCCGGCCGCTTTGGTCCTTGGCCGGCCGCAAGCGCTTCAGGTGTCGGCAGACAAACACGCGTCCGCGGGCACCAAACAGAACGCGTGAGAGGGCCATGGAAAGCATGCGTACCCAACGAGGGTGTGCAGAACCGCGCCGCGGGCAGTGCATGCAGGGTTGCGCCGCCCGCCGACGCCTCCGCCTCCGCATCCGCCCGCGCGGCAGCCGCGTCCGCAGCCTGCGAGGCCTGCCGCCCGCGCCGCGCGCCACGCTCAGGGCGGCCGCCCCCGTGGTGGGCGCCGTGTGCTTTGACCCATAAGAAAGCCTGTGGAGCGCGCATGTGCATGGTGGGCCTCCTTGCATGCCTGCCATGACTTTGAGTGGCCCGTTTCATGGCTCTGCATGAGCAAACGGCCGACTGTGTCGCCCACGGCACCACTGTTGGCCGCAAGACACGCATAAGCTGGGTCGCAGGGCGCTTTAGCCTGCGCGGCCTCAAACTCCTCACAGTGTCCACTGCTTTGACTCTGACGCCATGTCCCCTGAGCAGGCTATGCACCGGTCGTCTGTACCCCGCGCCATAAACACGCGCTGTATGTCCCATGGCCTGGGGTGAGCCTGTAACGGCCACTCTGTTCGATACGTTGAGGAAACACTCCGTATTACGCTGGCTTCAATGTGTGCCTCCCCCCCAGCACGCTGAGGAACAGTAATATCAACACAGACAACCCACACTGCAAAGACATGCCTGAGCGGCGCACGCTACTGCCTGCGCTGCACAAAGCGGCCCTCCGCTGCGCACACTGCGGCCCACACCCCAGCGTGCAGCAGTGGTCCCCAGACGGGCCAGGCCGCGTGCTCAGAGCCAGGCGCCAGGGTCTCGCATGCGTCCCAGCCCCACCGCCATGCAGCCTGACCAAACTCTGGCCCGGCTGCCACGCCCCGAGCCAGGCCGCGCTGCAGGCGGGCCAGCACCGGCTGCCAGACGCTGGCCAGGGCCTGGCTGGGGCTCCCGCAGGCGCCCGCGCCCGCTTCCCGCGGACCGCCCGTGCCCGCCTGCGCATCCTGTGCCGCCTGCGCACGCGGCAGCCAGTGATCTTGAGGGAGGTCCTCGGGAACGAGGTGCACCTGTGGTCGAACACAGTCATGGACCCCTCTGTTCTTTGCGGTATGCTACATACCTGCGCATTCGAGCGGCGCATGGCCGTGCACAGAGATCGTGCAGACGCGCGTGACCATGCCCGCGCGCAGTGCATCCCGGGTTCGCGCCTTTCCCTCGGGACCAGCACGTGCAGCCCAGGCAGACGCTCCCTGGAATGGCATGTAAGGCACAGGCGAGGCGCTCGGGGGCGCCGCGCCTGCAGCGCGGCCAGCCGCGCTGTGATCGCATGCATCGCGCCGCTGACGTGGCCGTGCGCGGCCGCCTGCGCAGCGCCTAGGCTGCCGAGCGCATCTTCCAGCACCGCCAGCCGCGCCGCCAGCGCGGCCGCCCCGCCCGCCTCGCGGCCCTCCTCGCCTTGCGCGCTTATGCGCTGCGCGGCGGCCGCCGGCGCGCCCACCGCCGCGCTCGGGCGCGCGGCCTGCGGCGCCGGGCTGCCCGGCCCGCCGAGCGCGCTGTCCTGGTCATCAGGCGCCGCGCCGGCCGGTGTGTCGCTTTGTCCGCCATCGCGGCGCGGCTCTGGTGCGGCCTGGGGCGCGGCGGGCGGCGCTGGCGCGCGCAGCGCGTCCACGTCGGCCGCGAGGCGCTGCAGGTCGCGCCTGCGCGCAAGGCGCCAGCCAATGTGTTCCTTGACCCGCTCTCGTCTGCAGGTCTTCAGGCAAGCGCACCGTCTGTGCTCAACCAACCCATGCATGATTGCACATGGCGCTCAAGGGCACACATTCTACTACTGTGTGCTCACCGCTTACGACCTGTGTCCAAGCTCAGGACGACACGTTTACACATAACCACATGGCCACCGTGCCCGTTCGCTCGCGGGGTGGCAGGCAGGGTTGCCGGCGCGTGCGGGCAGCTGGGGCGCAGGAGCATAAACTTGAGACGGGACCTGAATGCGCCGGTGTCGCCCTCAACCAGGTCCAGCACGGTCGCCACCTGCGTGAATGCGCGTCCCTTCCGGCCGTGACTACTACATATGCACGATCCCATGTGTGTCGGCTCGTGATTGACCAGGACAATAAATTAAATTGTGTCGTCACGAGCAGGCAGCCTACATGCAAGGCTGAGCGGCGAGCGCGCAACGGCCCTGATCCGCCAAGCGCGGCCCGGGCGGCGGGCGCGCCTGCGCGCTGGCCACATCCATCTGCTGCTTCCAGGCCTCCATGCGCGCGCCCAGCCCGCGCAGCTCGGCCAGCTCGCCCTCCACCGCGCCCAGCGCGCCCTCCACCGCGCCCAGCCTGCCCGCGCTCCCACGTTTGACGCCGGGGCGCACTCGGCGTACCGAGCTTCCTGTTATCATTAAGGAGCAGGCAAAGAGCGCACGCATGCTTGATGCAGCTGTACCAACGTCCAGTAGTGCTCGAGCATGCCAGAGCCTGCTTGAACGGGAGCATGTGCAGGCGGCAGCGGTGTGCGCTGCGCGACCTGTAGTGCACGTCGACGACGTCCAGCGCCGCCGACGCCGGCGGCGCGTTCTCCTTGTTTTCCGGTGCGGCGCTGCCTGGCGTGCGGCCGCCGCCCCATGCGGCCTGGCCGTTGGCCCACAGGCCGCAGCGCAGGGCGGCGTCGTCGGGCGTGAGCGCCGCCGCAGCCCGGTACGAGCCGCTCGGCGTCTCAGCCGACACCTGACGCATGCGGGCACTGGGCCAAAGGTCGGTTTGCAAGAAATTGCTCATCACCAGCTCAGTGGTGCCAGGCCACGCACAGACGAGCACTTAAGCAATGGCGCAAGGGGTGCCAGACCAGACAAGGCGCTCGTGCGAGGCAGCGCGCCTCGCGTATGTGTACGCTGCGGCGCGAGGCGGCCAGACCGGTTGTGCGGCGCTTGGGGCTCGTCGCAAGCGGCCGCAACGGCGGCGTCGCGAGGAGTGCCCCAGGCGTGCGCGCATCACTGGCCTGCAGCACATTGCGACGCACAGCGTGCGCGATGAAGGCAAGTGCCTCGCCGCTCCCATCTTCGCACGGGTTGCCTGTGCGTCAGGCAGACATCTTACTCTATTCTTTCCAGATGTGAGCATCCACATGACACGCGCTGAGAGGCGACGCGCGGCGTACCGCTCAGGTCCAAGGAGGTCAGCGACGCGTTGGACGCCATCAGCGCAGCCAGGGCGCGGACACCGTTGGCGCTGATCGCGTTGTCTGCAGGTTTGCACGTCGCGCAGTGAGCAATGCTTTCTTTTAAAAGTACACAGCGGGTAGGCAGCCTCAAGTTGCGGCGCACTCGGCAGCTCCAGCGAGGTGAGGCTTGACGTGGGGGCGCAAAGCGCATCCGCAATTGCCGCGGCGCCGGCATCTCCCAGCTGACAAGCCTTCAGCCGCAGGCCTACCGCCGCGTGGCTGCCTGCCAGAGCGTCCACCAGCTCGGCCAGCTCCCCGGGGGTGATGAATCCTGCGTGCGACAGAAAGGAGGACGCCGGCGGGCTCTGCTCGCCCCGCAGCACCGCACAGATGGCCTGCAGGCCGGCCATGCTGCAGGAAATGCGGAAGCCGGAAGTCCAGGCGATGTTGGCTGGTGCAGCAACGGCAGTGAAAACGGGGGTTTGCTGCACAGATCCAGAAGTAATTCAAAAGGCCTGATGCGATCAGCCTGATTTCGACAGAGGCAGCCTGAGGCGGGACAATTGGGACACGGCCTGAAGGCACGCCTCGCAGCCCATCAAAACGAACCGTGCAGCACATGTGTGCTTGGCAGCCTCGTTCCCATGCAAAAAGCAGCCAGAAATGCATGCACCCAGGTGATATGCCGCATCACACTCTCTCCTCACAAGTGTACATGTGGTCTCCACCCAGCACGCTGCCCTCACGACACCATTGCACAACCGCCACAAACAGCGCCGCCACGCTGGAACCTGGCTCTGCCTGACCGCGATCTCTAAACAGCAGCCCCAAGCTCAAGGCGGCCACCTTACAACCACAGCATGTGTCTGCCCCAGAAAGCGTCGCCAGCGTCGCCACGACAAAGCGCTGCCTAGCCACGAGCCACGAACGCCAGCGGCAGCACCATGCTTGTCTTTACATGCGCCTCATGATACCATGGCGACCACGGCGACAAACAGCGCGGCCACGCTGAACCCGATCCCAAGCCCGACAACAGTCAGCGGCAGCGCCACCTCGCCGAGGAACTCCAAGCACCGCGCGGCTCGGCCGCGCCCCGCGCCCGGCTCCCTGGCCGCCGCCGCCGCGCCTGCGCCCTCTTCCAAGGCCGGGGGGCAGTCCCGGTCCGGCCCCGCCCCGTCCTTCCTCGCGGGGGCTGGCGGAGCCGTGAGCGGCGCGGACGGGGAGGCCTGGCTGGACAGCAGCGGCTGCGCAAGAGCGCTCGGCGTGCGGCCAGCGTCGGCCAGGGTCTTGTAGCCAGGGTCGCGCGCGTACAGCAGCAGGTGCATGGCCACCGGGATGACGTAGCACACGATGCACACCGCGCTCGCGCCTGCGCCCACCCACCGCACGCCGTCACTGCCTCTGCTGAGGCGTGGCGCGGGGATCCAGACTCATTTGTATCCCTTGAACCCTCGTTCACCACCTCCCCTCTCTGAACACCACCTCCCCTCTCTGATGCCCTTGCAGCATTGCCAAGGCCTGCCATTTGCAATAACCTTGGGGATGTGACACTGGCCTGTTACTTAGAAGCGGAGACACAGCTCAGACACACAACCGGCAGACCTGCAAGGCAGGGCCCCACCAGTGATGGCGAATATCTTTTCAGCACTGGACGGGAAGAGCAGCGCGACGCCCAGCGTGGGCACCACTATTGCGGCGGTCTCCAGCGTGTGGCGCGGCCGCGAAAACGGCGCGCCCTCGCCCGACACCAGCACGTCCAGCGTGTAGCGCGCCGCCAGCTGCGGGCGCGGGTCCCCGCGTCAGCCCGACCGGGCGTCAAGAGCGGTCCTCCAGGCACGATCGGCCTTGCAGGCAGGGCAATTGAGGTACAGAGCCCATGAACGCTGTGAGCGCCTTCCTATGGTATGCTAGGAGACAGAGCACCCCTGGCCTGGCCGGCACTCCCATCAGCAGGCGACGCACACGCCAGGCGTACGCTGCGCCCTGGCAGGGGAGCCAGCGGCCTGCACGACTCCCCGCGCGCCAGACATGCCGGGCAGGGCAAGCGGCCGGGGCAGGGCTCGGCGCGCGCGCGTCAAGGCGCAGGGCGCGCCAGGATGGGCGGGGTGGAGATGCTCAGGTAGGCGCCCACTGCCAGGTCCAGCACCCCCTCAGGGCGAGGGTAGGGCCCGGCGCGCGCTGCAGGGCCCGGGACGCGCCAGGATGGGCGGGATGGAGATGCTCAGGTAGGCGCCCACGGCCAGGTCCAGCGCGCCCTCGGCGACCGGGCTGAAGCCCAACCAGGTGTTGACCAGGATGTTGCCGGCCGTCGCCAGCCCGTACCGCGCCGCCCCGAATATGCCGATGATGCCATACACCTGCACGGGCATATGAGTCGCTTGGGAGATGATTAGGTTCTGCTGAGCAGCGTGATTGGCTTGCAACCCAAGGCCTCGGTCACAGCACAGCAACGCCCCAACTCTGTTGACAGTCCAGGGCTTGGGCGTGGCTAGCAGCACCCAGGAGGCGCATGCGAGCCTTAATCCTTGACACATACATGCCTCGCGGCTGTCTGTGCATATCTGCTCCCTCTGACGCACACACAGCCGTTGGAAGATGCTGCGCAAGCGGGAGAATTGCGGGCGAGCTTGGTACCCCGAAGCGCGCGGGTCGGGCACGGAGCTGCGCTCGGGCCCCCACCAGCGTGGCCACGCCGAGCACGACGGTGCGCGTCGCGGAGGTCATGAGCCGCACGCCGGCCGCGCCGGGCGGCATCTCGGCCATCAGCGGCAGCAGGCAGGGCTGCAGGTAGAATGCAAAGCCCAGCACGGCGAACGACTCGGGCAGTTCGCTGCCGCCGCCCTGCGCTGCATCACGCGTGTCTGCAGGCCCTGGCACGATTGACAGGCATGCGTTCCATCCATGTATGTGTGTTATGTCTCACAAGGTCACACATGCAGACGCAAAAGTACGAGTCCGAAACACCAAAGTAACCTTGAGGAAGGAGGATATCAAAGTGCTTATCGCCTCTTTCTCGGAAACTCCTACATTTACTAAATTAATCTGGAGATCACAGGTCAGGCTCCTAAGTTTCTAAAGCAGTCATAACACTGATGGACATGCGGGCGCGCCTGCAGCTCCCACAACGGCAGCTCCCCCGAGGCGATGGCGGGCAGGCCTGCGCGCAGCGCTTCCACCGCGATGATGCCCGCCAGCGTCAGCACGATGAACACGCCGGCGGTCGCAGCTGTCTCCAGGCTGCGCATCCTGCGGCACACAAAGACGCGCAGGTGGGCACGCACTGCGCCAAGGCGTCTGCTCAGCATTTACCAGAGAGCATGGCAGCGCTGAGCGCCATCCTCTCAGCGCGCGCCAGAGCAAGCCGAGCGGGGGGCCGGGCGCCCACCTGCGCAGCAGGCAGAGCGGCAGCACGGGGCAGAGCGCCAGCAGCACCATGATGCCGCGCCCGCCGTGGCCCACCAGCGCGGCCGGCGGCGTGGGCGTCAGCTTGCCGAGCGCGCGCGCGCCCACATCCGCCAGCAGCGCAAAGTCGCCGATGATTGTGCCGTACAGCAGCAGCAGCAGGCTGACCTGCGACACGACCTGCGCCGCGCTACCCCGCACTTAGCGAGCTACGTGGATGCGCAGAGCCAATCTTGCAGAGGCTGACCTGCAACACGACCTGCGCCGCGCTGCTCCCCGCTCAGCGAACCACCCTGCACGCCCACTTCTTCAAATGGCCAAGCCACCCTTGCTCAAGCGTGGGCTCGTGGGCCCGTATGAGGCAGGCTGGCCTGTGCCGCATAAACCGAGCACCGAGCATGTCTTTATTGGAAAGTCAACCAGGCGCGCCCAATAGAAGACCCGCAGCGCGGGCCGCTGTGCGCCAGTGGGGAACCCCAGCCCGCCACACAGTGCCACACACCCCACAAGGCCACGAGCGGCGTCGGCCTGGTAGGCAGCTCACGGCGCGCACAGCGCTGCCAGGGCCTGCCAGGGAGCGGCAGAGCCGAGTGGCCGCCGCACCTTCCAGACGCGGCCGCCGACAGCCTCGGCGACGCCCTCGTAGGAGAAGCACCCCGTGTGCGCGGCCGCCCGCAGCAGGAGCGAGCTGGTCAGCGTGTTGGAGTAGGCGACCACCAGCGCCGTGACCACGCCCGGCACCAACCCCATCCGCGCAAACGCGAAGGGCACCGGCAGCACGGAGCTGCGCGGGACACAGGGGGGTCAGGGGCGCGTCGTGTGCGCCCCCACTCAGCGGCCCCGCCCCACCTGCACACGTAAAGGACAGCAGGAGGCAGCGTCGGGCTCAGTGCGCATACAGAAGGGGGCAGCGAAGGGGGTGCGGGCTCAGACTGCCTGCCGGCCTGCGACCTAGCACGCGCTGGACAGCCACGGCGCGGTCTTGCTCCCTGTCAGCCTGCAGCACGGTGTGCGGCGCCGCACCTGCCCAGGATGGTCAACGTGAGGGTGAAGCACGCGGACACGTACGCACGCCAGTTCGACTCATACTTCGCCGGCCTTGTTCGCAACACAGGCAGCTCGCTGGCGCGGTCCATTGCGGGCTGCGTTATCTCCGCCGCGCGCGCACGCCGAACGGCATAGTGGGCTGCCAATCGCAGCTACAGTGGTGCCCCAGTGCTGGCACGCGCATGCAAGGCTGTGTCAAGCACTGCAGCCCACAACGACTACCTGTACTAGTGCGCGCAATCAGCTGGTGCGCTGCAGCATCGGGCACCTGATCAGCCTCGCTCCAGGCAAGTGTTGCTTGTCCAGGTCAGTGCAACCCTGTTTCGAGCTAGCCTGAGCGCCTATGAGCAGCCTGCTCATAGCTTCCTGGCCGATGACCTGCACACCTTGATCCACTCACAAGGCGAGGAGCTGCCGACGCGCTTGCGCAGGCTGTGACGAGGCAGGGCGGGGCGGGCCTCGGGCAGGATGCGGTGCTCCGCCAGCCTCCAGCGGCTGGTGCGGTGGGCAGTCAGCGGCCCGCAGGTGCACAGCTGGACATCTGTAGCAGACGCGGCCAGCGGGGCGGGCCTCCACGGCCACGCGGCGGTCGCGCGGTCCGCGTGCGCGGGCGCCAGCAGGCGCCACTTGTGGCAGGACGGCCGGCTCTCCAACGGTGCGCCAGCACAGCAGGCACCCTGCTGGGCCTGCGCTGGGGTTGCTGCCGCTTGGATATGTACTAGGTAGTGCTGTCAGCTTGCTGTGTGCGCGGGCCTCTGTCAGTGCGGCTGAAGCGC
>JAABUR0100008154.1_pt1 | contig 12164 bp, 12 predicted proteins | sample 5560091 | NCBI WGS metagenome assembly JAABUR01 (sample SAMN10711879, study PRJNA513375) | rock metagenome | isolation source: Antarctica rocks | place: Antarctica: Victoria Land, University Valley sud
CGACCAGGAGGCCAAGTCGGCCTAGCCGCCGGCCGGGCCGGACGCCCCGCCTAGGAGAAGCGGGGCAGGATCTCGCGGCCCAGCACGTCGAAGAACTCCTGCTGGCGCGGCCCGATCTGCTGGACGTAGAGCTCGTCGAAGCCCGCGTCGGCGAACTCCTGGAAGACGGCGACGATCCGGTCCACGTCGGGGCCGCAGGGCACCGACTCGGCGATCATCTCCTCGGTCACCAGGCCGCTCGCCTGCTCGAAGTGCGACGGCGTCGGCAGCACCTGGGCCAGCTCGCCGGGCAGCCCCTCGTTGGGCCACAGCCGGTGCACCGTGGAGACGCACGCGTCGGCGTCCGGCCCCCAGCAGACCTTCGTCCCGCCCTGCACGAGCCTGTCGCCTCCGCCCGCGGAGCGGAACCGCTGCACGAGCTCGGCCTCCGGCATGACCGCGCAATAGCCGTCGCCGATCCGGCCCGCCAGCTCGACCGCCTTGGGGCCGAATCCGGACACGAGGATGTCCGGCAGGCGCTCGGGCAGCGTGTAGATGCGGGCGTTCTCGACCGTGTAGTGCGTGCCGCGGTGGCTGTACTGGCCGCCCTCCCACAGGCCGCGGATGACCGCGATCGCCTCCTCGAGCATCTCCAGGCGCACCTCGGCCTCCGGCCACGCGTCGCCGAGGATGTGCTCGTTGAGCGCCTCGCCGCTCCCGACGCCGAGCGAGAAGCGCCCCTCCAGCAGCACCGCCGACGTGGCGGCCGCCTGGGCGATCACGGCCGGGTGGATGCGCACGGTCGGACAGGTCACGGCGGTCGTCACGTGCATGCCGGAGGTCGCGCCGGCCAGCGCGCCGATCATCGACCAGACGAACGGGCTCTGGCCCTGCTCGTCGTTCCACGGGTGGTAGTGGTCGGAGATCCACAGGCGGTCGAGGCCGGCGCGCTGGGCCATCTGCGCCTGGTCGACGAGCTCGCGAGGGGTGAACTCCTCGCAGGACAGGAAATAGCCGATCTGCATGCGTCGCGCCTACCCCGGGCACGCCGCCGCGACCCGCGCTCGGCTACTGTCGGCGCGCATGGACGCGACCATCCGCGTGACGCTGGCCCAGACCGATGTCGCGCTGGGCGACACCGCAGACAACCTGCGGAGCGCCGGGGCGGTCCTCGAGCAGGCGCGCGCCGAGCGCTCCGACCTCGTGGTGTTCCCCGAGCTCAGCCTCAGCGGCTACTCGCTCGGGGGCGTCGATGCCGACGTCTCGATGCCCGCGGCGGGGGCCGAGCTGGCGCCGTACCTGCGGCCCGAGGATCAGATGGGCGTCGTCGTCGGCTTCCCGGAGGCCGGGCCGGTGCACACCTACAACAGCGCCGCCTACGTCGAGTACGGCACGCAGCGCCACGTGCATCGCAAGCTCTACCTGCCGACCTACGGCGGGTTCGAGGAGCGCAAGCACTTCAGCCCGGGTCAGTCGCTGCGCGCGTTCGACACGCGCGTGGGGAGGATCGCGATGCTGATCTGCAATGACATGTGGCAGCCGATGCTGCCGTTCCTGGCGGTGCAGGACGGCGCCCGCATGCTCGTGGTGCCGGCCAACAGCTCGTGCCACCAGTTCTCCGGCATCACCGACATCCGGGCGGAGTGGCGCATGATCAACCGCTTCCACGCGCGCATGCTCGCGTGCTGGGTGGTGTTCGTGAACCGCGTCGGCCGCGAGGGCCACCTCGAGTTCTGGGGCGGCTCGCACGTCGTCGACCCGTGGGGCGAGATCGTCTACGAGGCGTCCGGCGACGTGGCGGAGACCGTCACGCTGGACCTCGACGTGAACGCGGTGCGCCGCCGCCGGCGCGAGATCCCGCTCGTCAAAGAGGCGCGGCTGGGACTGCTGATGCGCGAGATCGAGCGGCTCGCCGCCGAGGGCGGCGACCTCTAGCGCAGGCGCCGGGCCAGCGCGGCGCCGGCCGCGAGCGCGCCGGCGGCGCCCAGCGCGCGGCGACGGCGGTTGAGCCAGTGCTGCGCGCTGCGCGGGTGCGCCTCGTCGTCGAAGATGCCGTGCGCGCCGGGATCGCCGGGCGGCGGCGAGAACAGGTTGTCCTCCCGCCTCTCGGGGTCGATCGGCTTGCCGGGGACCTGCTGAGCCTTGATGTTCGTACGGGCCAGGTAGCGGTCCGCGAGCGCCGGGGCCAGGCGGTTGCCGAGGATCGTGTAGGCCGTCGGGAAGCCGACCCAGATCTCGCGCCGCGGCCGCTCCGCCGCGTCGGCGATCGCCCGCGCGGCGACCTCCGGCTGGAAGATCGGGGGGACCGGCTGGGGGTGGTGGCGGACCCGCGTGCGGACCCAGCCGAACTGCGGCGTGTTGAGCCCGGGGAGCTGCACGATCGCCACCTGGACGTGCTTGCCGTCGTGCAGCAGCTCGGCCCGCAGCGCGTCGTAGAACCCCATCAGCGCGTGCTTGGCGCCGCAGTAGGTGGCCTGCAGCGGGATGCCGCGGCGGGCGAGCGCCGAGCCGACCTGCACGATCGTGCCGCGGTCGCGCGGGAGCATCCGGCGCAGCGCCGCCTGGGTGCCGTGGACGCTGCCGAGGTAGGTGACCTCGGTCACGCGCCGGAACTCCTCCGGCTCGGTCTCGGTGACCTGGGCGAGGACCGCGGTCATCGCGCAGTTGATCCACACGTCGATCGGTCCGAGCTCGCGCTCGATCCGGTCGGCCGCCGCCTCGACGGCGCCGGCGTCCGCGACGTCGGCGGACACCGCCACGGCCCGCCGGCCGGCCGCCTCCACCTCCCGCCGCGCGTTCTCGAGCCGCTCCTCGCCGCGCGCGATCAGCCCGACGTGGGCGCCGCGGGCCGCGAGCTCGCGGACGGTGGCGCGGCCGATGCCGGCCGAGGCGCCGGCGACCACCACCACCTTGTCGCGCAGGTCCATGGCCTGCCGGGTGCCCGGAGCGGCGCCTGCGCAATCTAGACTCAGCGCCCGATGAGCGACCTGCTCGAACGCACCCGCTGGGAGCCGGCCGAGGCCGAGGCGCGGATCTTCGCGCGCTGGCTGGAGTCCGGGCTCTTCCACCCGGAGCCCGGCGGCACGGCGGACGAGAACTTCTCGATCGCGGTCCCGCCGCCCAACGTGACCGGCGCGCTGCACATGGGACACGCGCTCAACGGGTCCGTGCAGGACACGCTGGTCCGCTACCACCGGATGCTCGGAAAGCGGACGAAGTGGACGCTCGGCACCGACCACGCAGGGATCGCCACCCAGACGCAGGTGGAGAAGCTGCTCAAGCGCGAGGGCACGAGCCGGGAGGCGATCGGCCGCGCGGCGTTCATCGAGCGCGTGTGGCGCTGGCGCGAGGAGTACGGCGGGATCATCTTCGCGCAGTTCCAGCGGCTCGGCGCGTCGATGGATTACGAGGAGGAGCGCTTCACGCTGGACCCGCGCTACGCGCGCGCCGTGCAGAAGGTGTTCGTCGACCTCTACGCCAAGGGGCTGATCTACCGCGACAACCGGATGGTCAACTGGGACCCCGGCTCGCGCTCGGCGATCTCCGACCTCGAGGTCGAGGAGCGCGAGGTCACCGACACGCTCTACTACATCGACTACCCGCTCGCGTCCGGCGGCGGCTCGGTCACGGTCGCCACCGTGCGCCCCGAGACGATGCTGGCCGACACGGCGATCGCGGTGCACCCCGACGACGAGCGCTACACGCGCCTAGTGGGGGAGTCCGCGATCCTGCCGCTCGTCGGGCGCCGGCTGCGGATCGTCGCCGATCCCTACGTCAAGCCGGAGTTCGGCACCGGCGCCCTGAAGATCACGCCGGGCCACGACCCGAACGACTTCGAGATCGGCAGGGCGCACGGCCTCGACGAGATCGTGGTGATCGGCGAGGACGGGCGCATGACCGACGCCGCCGGCGAGCGCTTCGCGGGGCTGACCGCGCTGGAGGCGCGCGCGGCGGTGGTCGACGCCCTGCGCGAGCAGCGCGCGATCGCCCGCACGGAGCCCCACGTGCACGCCGTGCCGTTCTCGCATCGCTCGGGCGAGCGGATCGAGCCGCTGATCTCGCTGCAGTGGTTCATGGCGATGGAGGAGCTCGCCCGTCCGGCGATCGACGCCGTGCTCGACGGGCGGCTGCGCGTGCACCCCGAGAGCCAGCGCAAGCGCTACCTCGACTGGCTCGAGCACATCCGCCCGTGGTGCATCTCGCGCCAGCTGTGGTGGGGTCACCAGATCCCCGTGTGGTACCGCGGCGGGGAGACCTACGTCGGCATGGAGCCGCCCGCGGGCGACGGCTGGGAGCGCGATCCCGACGTGCTCGACACGTGGTTCTCGTCCGGGCTGTGGCCGTTCGCCACGCTCGGCTGGCCGGAGGACACGCCGGAGCTGCGCGCGTTCTACCCGACGGACGTGCTGTCCACGGGCCGCGACATCCTCTTCCTGTGGGTCGCCCGCATGGTCATGCTCGGGCTCGAGCTCACCGGTGACGTGCCGTTCACCGACGTCTACAACCACTCGACGATCCTCGCCCCGGACGGCCGCCGGATGTCGAAGTCGCTCGGCACCGGGATCGACCCGCTCGACGTGATCGACGCGCACGGGGCCGACGGCACGCGCTTCGGCCTGCTCGCGATGTCCTCGACGCAGGACGTGCGCTTCTCCGAGGAGAAGGTGGCCCAGGGGCGCCAGCTCGCCAACAAGCTGTTCAACGCGTCCCGGCTGGTGCTGCTGCGGGCGTCCTGCGAGGCCGCCGAAGGCGATGCCGGTGACGAGGCCGCGAAGCGCCGAGGCAGGGTTGCGCTGGACGACGCGCCGCCGCGCCCGGAGGCGGTCGAGGACGCCTGGATCCTGTCGCGGCTGCAGCGCGCCAAGGCCGACACGGCGCGGGCGATCGAGGGGTTCGAGTTCCACCGCGCGGTGCTGGGCCTCTACGACTTCGTCTACGGCGAGCTGTGCGACTGGTACCTGGAGATCGTCAAGCCGCGGCTCTACGCGGACGACAACGAGGCGGTCAGCCGCTTCGCGCTGGGCGTGCTGGCCGAGACGCTGGCGCTCGCGCATCCGGTGATCCCGTTCGTGACCGAGGAGATCTGGTCGCACGTGCCCGGCGCGGACGGCCTGCTGATGGGCCATCGGTGGCCGGCGGCCGACGAGGCGTTGATCGATCCGGAGGCCGAGGCCGAGGTCGCCCGGGCGATCGCGGCCGTGCAGGAGCTGCGCGGCTGGCGCGACCGGATCGGCGCCGCGCCCGCGGCCGTCCTGCCCGCGCGCCTGGACGCCGAGGGCTACGCGCGCACCGCCGAGTACGTCGCGCGGCTGGCGCGCTGCGCGTGGTCGCCGGACGGCGGCGAGCCGGCCGCGACCGTGGCGGTGCCGGGCGGCTCGGTCGCCGTGCTGCCGTCCGACGCCGTCGACCTCGGCGCCGCGGCGCGCCGCATCGACGAGCGGCGCGCGTGGCTGGACGACGAGATCGCGCGCGCGGGGTCCAAGCTCGCCAACCAGGGCTTCGTGGCCAAGGCGCCCCCGGCGGTGGTCTCCGCCGAGCGTGACAAGCTCGCACGGCTGAGCGAGGAGCGCGACGGGCTATGAGCGCCAAACCGGCGAGACCGGGCACCAAATCGGCTTCGCCGGCGGGCACAGGCTGGAGCGTCGAGCGCGCCGAGGAGTACCTGCTCGGGCTCGAGCTGTTCGGCATGCGCTTCGGCCTGGAGCGCATGCGCCGCCTGCTCACGGCGCTCGGCTCGCCGCAGGAGCGCTTCGGCGCGATTCACGTGGTCGGCACCAACGGCAAGAGCTCGACCGTGCGCATGACCGCCGCGCTGCTGGAGGCCCACGGCGTGCGCGCGGGCGCGTTCCTCTCGCCCCACCTGACGAGCTTCGCGGAGCGCATCCGCATCGGCAACGAGGATCTGGCGCCCGACGCGTTCGGCGCGGCCGTGCAGCGCGCCGCGGCCGCGGCGGCGAAGGTCGACCGGGGGCTGGAGGACGGCGACCGCGTGACCCAGTTCGAGGTGCTGACGGCGGCGGCGTTCGACGAATTGGCGCGGAGCGGCGTGGAGGTCGCCGTCGTGGAGGCCGGCCTCGGCGGCCGGCACGACGCCACCGGCGTGCTGCGCGCCCCGATCGTCGTCCTCACCAACGTCGGGCTGGAGCACACGCGCTGGCTCGGCCCGACGGTCGCCCACATCGCGCGCGAGAAGCTGGCGGTGGTGAGCCCCGAGGCCGTGCTGGTGCTGGGCGACGCCACGCCGGAGGTCGATGCGCTGGCCCGCGCGACCGGCGCGCGGATCGTCAGGCCGGAGCCGGAGCTCGCCGCGCTGCCGGGCTACCAGCGGACGAACTTCGCCGTGGCCGGCGCCGCCGCGCGGGAGCACCTCGGCGCGCTCGACGCCGCGCTGGTCGAGCAGGTGGCGGCCGGCATCAGCGTGCCCGGCCGCCTGCAGGTCGTGGCCGAGCGCCCGCTCACGATCCTCGACGGCGCCCACAACCCCAGCGGGGTGGAGGCGCTGGCCGCCGCGCTTCCCGAGCGGCCGTTCGTCGGCGTCGTGTCGATCCTGGACGACAAGGACGCCGCGGCGATGCTGCGCGCGCTGCTGGCGCGTTGCACGACGTTCGTGTGCACGGCGGCGCCCAGCCCGCGGGCGCTCTCGCCGGCCACGCTCGCGTCGCTCGTCGAGCAGCTCGAGGCGACCGCGGAGATCGTCCCGGAGCCCCGCGCGGCGGTCGCGCGCGCGCAGGCGCTGGCGGGCCCGGACGGAGCCGTCGTCGCGACCGGCTCGATCTACCTGATCGCGGAGCTGGTCTCGGCTCCGGGACACCGGAGGGCGTCGGCGCTGTGAACGACCGCGGCCCCAGCGTGCTCGGGATGATCGCGCTCGTTGCGGTCGTCGTGGCGCTCACCATCCTCGTCTTCTTCGCGCTCGGCTACGCTTTCGGCCGGATGTTCCTCTAAGCGGCCGGCGTCGCGGGTACGGTTGGACCCTTCACACATGCTCCTCTTCGGCGTCTTCGGCATAGACAACGACGCGCTCAACACGGCCGTCAACGTCCTCCTCCTCGTGCTCATCGTGGTGTGGGCGGCGCTCGTCTTCTGGACGTTCGCCGACGCGCGGCGGCGGATCGACGATCCGATGCTGGTCGGCTGCGCCACGCTCGCGTCGCTGTTCCCGTTCGTCGGGACGATCATCTACACGATCGTCCGCCCGCCGGAGTACCTCGACGACGTGCGCCTGCGCGAGCTCGAGATGCAGGCCGCCGAGGCCCGGCTCGTGCAGCTCGACTACGAGCTGTGCCCGCACTGCGAGTACGAGGTCAAGGGCGACTACCTGCGCTGCCCGAGCTGCATGCGCAAGCTCAAGGACCGCTGCCACTCGTGTGGCAAGGCGGTCGATCCCGCCTGGCGGCTGTGCCCCTACTGCGAGGCCGAGACGGGCGCGACGCCGCCCTCCTCCGGCAGTCGCCGGCGCCGTCGCGGCAGCACGACCTCCGAGGAGCCGGTGGCCGACGCGCCGCCGCGCTCCTCACGCTGATCCCACGACCCACGGAGACCCAATGGACCGGACCCTGATCCTGGTGAAGCCGGACGCGTTCGCGCGCAACCTCACCGGCGAGATCATCGCGCGCTTCGAGCGCAAGGGCCTGCGCATCGCCGCGCTGCGCCACATGACGCTCGACCGCCAGACGGCCGAGCAGCACTACGCCGAGCACCAGGGCAAGCCGTTCTTCGAGGAGCTCGTCTCGTTCATCACCTCCGGCCCGCTGGTGGCGCTGGTGCTCGAGGGCGAGCAGGCCGTGAAGGCCGCGCGCCAGGTGATCGGCGCGACCAACCCGCTGGAGGCGACCACCGGCTCCATCCGGGGCGACTTCGCCGTCGCGGTCGGGCAGAACATGGTCCACGGCTCCGACTCCGACGAGTCGGCCGAGCGCGAGGCCAAGCTGTTCTTCCCCTGATCCTCGCCTCCGCGTCGCCGCAGCGGCGGGCGCTGCTCGCGCAGGTCGGCCTGCCGTTCACGGTCGCCCCCACCGGGGTGGAGGAGGAGACCGCGGGCGACCCCCGCGCCGTGGCGGCCGAGAACGCCCGGCGCAAGGCGCTGGCCGTCGCCGGCGAGCTGGTGCTGGGCGCCGACACGCTGGTCGCCGCCGACGGCGCGATCCTCGGCAAGCCGCGCGACGCCGCGCAGGCCGTGGAGTACGTCGGCCGCCTGGCGGGCCGGACCCACCAGGTCGTCGGCGGCATCGCGCTCGCCCGCGACGGCGCGATCGTCGCGGAGGCGGTCGAGGTCACGGACGTGCTCTTCCGCGCGCTCACCGCGGAGGAGGTCGAGGCCTACGTGGGGCTGGGCGAATGGGACGGCCGCGCGGGCGGCTACGCCATCCAGGGCGCCGGCGCCGCGCTCGTCCGGCGCCTCTCCGGCGACTACTCCAACGTCGTCGGGCTGCCGCTCGCGCGGCTGCTCGACCTCTTGCCGCATGCCGGTTTGCAGGAGCTCTTCGGACCGTGAGCGAAGCTCTCGGTTAGACTCCCCCCGCGCGCCGGACGCGGTCAGGGCGCTCCTCCTCTCCCATGGGCTTCTTCTCCTACCTCACCGGTTTCGGCGGTCGTGACATGGCCGTCGACCTCGGGACCGCCAACACGCTGGTGTACGTCCGGGGGCGCGGCATCGTGCTGTCGGAGCCGTCGGTGGTGGCGATCGACTCGCGCACCGGCGAGGTGCACGCCGTCGGGATCGAGGCCAAGCGCATGCTCGGCCGCACTCCGGGGACGATCTCGGCGATCCGGCCGCTCAAGGACGGCGTGATCGCCGACTTCGACGTGACCGAGGAGATGCTGCGCCACTTCATCCAGAAGGTGCACCAGAACCGCTGGGCGCACCCGCGCGTCGTGGTCTGCGTCCCCTCGGGCGTGACCGGGGTGGAGAAGCGCGCGGTGGAGGAGGCCTGCCTCTCGGCCGGCGCGCGCCAGGCCTACCTGATCGAGGAGCCGATGGCCGCCGCGATCGGCGCCGGGCTGCCGGTCGGCGAGCCGACCGGCAACATGGTCGTCGACATCGGCGGCGGCACCTCCGAGGTGGCGGTGATCTCGCTCGGCGGCATCGTCGTCTCGCAGTCGATCCGCGTCGGGGGCGACGAGCTCGACGAGGCGATCATCAACTACGTCAAGAAGGAGTACAAGCTCCTGATCGGCCAGCAGACGGCCGAGGAGGTCAAGCTGGAGATCGGCTCCGCGTACCCGCTCGAGGAGGAGGTCCAGGCCGAGATCCGCGGGCGCGACCTCGTGTCCGGGCTGCCCAAGACGGTCGTGCTCACGTCCGAGGAGGTGCGCGCGGCGCTCGAGGAGCCGCTCGTGCAGATCATCGACGCGATCAAGGAGACGCTCGATCGCACGCCGCCCGAGCTGGCCTCGGACATCATGGACCGCGGGATCATGCTCGCGGGCGGGGGCTCGCTGCTGCAGGGCCTCGACGAGCGCCTGCGCGACGAGACCCAGATGCCCGCGCACCGGGCGGAGTCGCCGCTGACCTGCGTCGCCGTCGGGTCCGGGCGCTCGCTCGAGGAGTTCGAGGCGATCCACCGCTCCAACCGCAACTCCCGCAACCACCGGCGTCAGCGCCGCTAAGGTAACGTCCCCGGTCGGCGAAACCCCGGCTTCGCGCGCCGCCGCCGGCGCTAGCCTCCATCTCGGTCCCCGAGGAGTTTCCCGGAATGTATGACAGACAGGTGCGACGTCGCCGCGCGGTCTTGTTCGCGCTCGTCGCGTGCTGTCTCGTCCTGCTCACCGCCTACTTCGGGGAGTCGTCGGGGGGGCCGCTGAAGTCGGTCCAGACCGGTGCGATGGAGGTCGTCGCGCCGGTGCAGGAGGGCGCCAACCGGGCGCTCAAGCCGTTCCGCGACCTGTTCGGCTGGTTCGGCGACACGCTCGACGCCAAGGACGAGCGCGACCAGCTCGAGGCCGAGCGCGACAAGCTGCGCCAGGACGTCGCCCGCATGCAGATGTACAAGAACGAGAACGACGAGCTGCGCGACCTCGTCGAGTACGGCCGCGGCAGCGGCGTCGACGCCTACCAGCCGGTGACCGCGCGCGTCTACAGCCGCTCGAACTCCTCCTGGTACTCGACGATGGAGATCAACAAGGGCTCCAGCGACGGCGTCGTCGTCAACCAGCCGGTCATCAACGGCAAGGGGCTCGTCGGCAAGGTCAAGACCGTCTCGGACGGCAACGCCGTGGTGATGCTGCTCTCCGACTCGGAGTTCGGCGTCTCCGCGATCGCCGCCGAGGCCAACCAGCCCGGCTCGATCCTGCCCGTGGCCGGGTCGCCCGGCGACCTGCTGCTCGACCTCGTGCCCGACGCCAAGGCGGTGCGCACCGGCGATCGCGTGGTGACCGCCGGCACGGTCTCCGAGCGGCTGCCGTCCCCGTTCCCGCAGGGCATCCTGATCGGCACCGTGAAGCGGGTCGAGGGCGAGGGCGAGCTGGACCGGACGATCCACGTCGCCCCGGCGGCCGACATGCGCAAGCTCGACTTCGTGCAGGTGCTGACCAAGCCGGCGGCGGACCTGCGCGCCTCCACGGGGTCGCCGTGAGCATGCCGAAGGCGCGAACCAAGCGCAGCGGTCTCTGTAACCAGGCGTGCGAGCGGAGCGAGCAGTGAACTGGAGCGCCGCCACCGTCGCCCGCCTGCTCGCGATCGGCGTCGCCGGCGGGATCCTCCAGTTGACGACGGTCTCCCAGGTCGCGATCTTCGGCGTCCCCGCCGACCTCTCGCCGCTGCTGGTCGGCGCGGTCGGGCTGCTGTGCGGCTCGATCGCCGGCGCCGGCTTCGGCTTCGGCATGGGGCTGTTCATGGACACGCTGCTGACGCAGACGCTCGGCCTGACCTCGCTCGTCATGCTCGCCGTCGGCTACGGCGCCGGCCGGCTGCGCGAGTTGCGCGACCCTGCGCACGGGCTCGTGCCGGTGGCGGTCGGCGCCGCCGCGACGGCCATCGCGGCGATCGGGTTCTCGGTGCTGCAGTTCCTGCTCGGCGTCGACGCGCCGGTCTCGCTCCTGCTCGTGCGGCAGATCCTGATGACGATCGTGCTCAACACGCTGCTCGCGCTCCCGATCTACCTCGCCTGCCGCCGCGTGCTCGCCCCGTTCCTCCCCGACGACCCGCGCCGCCGCCGCCGCCGGGCCTACACCACGGGTGGCCTGAGCCCGCTCAGCCGGACGTAGTGGACCGCTGATGCCGACGCCGATCGAGGACCGTCGCCCGCCGATCACGCCGCAGCTCGCGGTGCGCGTCGCCGTGCTCGGCGGGGGCGCGTTCGTGCTGTTCGCCGTCATCTTCTTCCGCCTCTGGTTCCTGCAGGTGCTGACCGGCGACGACTACGTCAGCCAGGCCCGCGACAACAAGATCCGCAGGGTCAAGATCGAGGCCCCGCGCGGCAACATCGTCGACCGCGACGGCCAGACGCTGGTCAAGACGCGCGCCGCGCCGGTCGTCCAGATCCTGCCCACCGAGGTGCCCGACGCCGAGCTGAAGGCGGCCGAGGCCTACCGCAAGCTGCTGTCGGAGTCCGAGCGCCGGCGCCTCGCCGCGGCCGGCGGGCTGCGCGCGCTGGAGCGCCGGCTGCGCGCCGACGGGCGCCGGTCGACGAAGGGCGAGCAGCGCCAGAAGCGCGACCTCACCGGGCGGGCTCGCCGCGCCGAGCGGGTGCCGATCGTCCCGATCCCGGCCGGCGAGCCGGAGCTGCGCTCCCTCTTCCACCGGCTCGGCAAGGTGATCGGCGTCGACGCCCAGACGATCCACCGGCGCGTGATCCAGGGGATCGCCGACCAGCCGTCGGCCAACATCACGATCAAGACCGACGTGCCCCCCGCGGCCTTCAACTACCTGCTCGAGCACCGCGAGCAGTTCCCGGGCGTCGTCGTGGAGAAGCAGTACCTGCGGTTCTACCCGTACAAGACGCTCGGCGCCCAGCTGTTCGGGACGCTGCGCGAGATCTCGCCCGACGAGCTCGAGCGCAAGCAGTACCGCGGCGTCAGCCCGGGCACCCGCATCGGCAAGGACGGGATCGAGGAGACCTACGACGACTACCTGCGCGGGACCGACGGCTTCACCCGCGTGATCGTCAACTCGCTCGGCAACCGCGACGACACCCGGCGTGCGACGCGCACGGAGCCGATCCAGGGCCGCCAGCTGCGCCTCACGC
>JAABUR0100008157.1_pt1 | contig 12158 bp, 12 predicted proteins | sample 5560091 | NCBI WGS metagenome assembly JAABUR01 (sample SAMN10711879, study PRJNA513375) | rock metagenome | isolation source: Antarctica rocks | place: Antarctica: Victoria Land, University Valley sud
CGGGGTATCGGGGTCGAATCGGTGGCTGTAGAAGATGTCGACGTGGTCGAGCCGCATCCGCCGCAACGAGTCGTCGAGACTGGACAGTAGGTACTTGCGTGAGCCGAGGTCGCCGTACGGCCCGGGCCACATGTCCCAGCCGGCCTTGGTGGAGATGACCAGCTCGTTGCGGTAGGGCTGGAGGTCCTCGGCGAAGATCCCGCCGAAGTTTGTCTCGGCGGCACCGTACGGCGGCCCGTAGTTGTTGGCGAGGTCGAAATGTGTGATGCCGAGGTCGAAGGCGCGCTGGATGACGGCACGCTGCGTCTCGAGCGCTTTGTCGTCACCGAAGTTCTGCCACAGACCCAGCGACAGCGCGGGCAGCTTCAGGCCGCTGCTTCCGGTGCGGCGGTAGGGCATCGACTCATACCGATCGTCGGCAGCTAGATACGTCACGCCGCCAGTCTGCCCGACAGGGCCGATGCCATCGTTGCGCGGCCCACACCTCGGACCACGGCCGAAGGGCCGCCCCCTCGATGGTATCTGTCTGGATACCATGCGGTGATGGCGATGACCCTGCGGTTGACAGACGATGAAGCCGAGGCGTTGCGACTCCGGGCCGACCTCGAGGGTCGGTCGATGCAGGAGGTGGCGCGCGAGGCGGTGCGGACCTATGTCGAGCAGACGAGTCGCGCCGACCTCCTCGCCAGGGTCCTTGATGACGAGGTCCCCCGGTACGCCGAGGCCCTTCGCCGCCTCGGCCAATGATCTTCCTGACGCTTGAAGAGCTGTTACGGGTCGCCGAGCGAGTCGTGTCGCCCGGCTTCGAGGTGAGGGATATCGGCCTGCTCGAGTCTGCGGCCGTGCGCCCACAAGCCTCGGCGTTCGGCACCGACGCTTATCCCACGATTCACGACAAGGCGGCCGCGCTCGTGCACTCGCTGGCACGGAACCACCCGCTCATGGACGGCAACAAGCGGCTGTCGCTAGGCGGCTTGATCGCCTTCTACGGTTTCAACGGACAACGACTCACTTTGACGAACGACGAGGCCTATCACTTCATCATCGCGGTCGCGTCGGGCGACCTGGACGAGGTGGCGGCCCTCTCAGCTGTCCTCAGCCGCTCGACTCGCGCCTGGTAACTGCGCGCGCTCCCCTCGTGGCCATTGCGTCGTCGGTGTACACCTTGAACAGCCAGTCTTCCGGCGGATGTTGCACGCGCAGCCCGGCCTTCGAAAGAACCTTGTCGGCCTGTAAGTCGCTGGGTTCACATGTCTGTGGAGGTCGTCGGTCACGGCAGACTGTGCGGGTGCGTGTTGCCACCTTCAACATCCTGCACGGGCGTTCGCCCTCCGACGACCGCGTCAACGTCGAGCGGTTCGCCGCCGCGATCCAGACGCTGAACGCCGACGTGCTGGCGCTGCAGGAGGTCGACCGCGACCAGCCCCGGTCACTCGGCGCCGACCTGACCAACATCGCGGCCGAGGCAATGCGTGCGACCGAGCATCGCTTCGTCGCGGCCCTTTCCGGTACGCCGGAGGCGACCTGGGCAGCCGCCACCGGCGATGAGCAGCCCGGCACAGCGGCGTACGGTATCGCGCTGTTGTCGCGCTTTCCCGTGCGTGGCTGGCAGGTGCTGCGGCTGCCACCGCTACGCATGCCGGTGCCGTTGTGGCACGGCCGCCTGCGGCCCGACGTGGTGCGCGACGAGGCCCGGGTCGCGGTCATGGCAACGGTTTCGACGCCCCGTGGTGACGTGCTGGTCGCGACGACGCACCTGTCGTTCCTGCGCGGCTGGAACGTCGTCCAGCTGCGGCGGGTGGTGCGCGCCGTCTCGGGGTACGCCGGGCCGACAATCGTGTTGGGCGACCTCAACATGCAGCCTGCGCTGGCACACCGGGTGACCGGGATGGACGCAGTCGCCACGGCACTCACGTTCCCGGAGGATCAGCCGCGACGGCAGATCGACCACATTTTCGTGCGCGGGCTCTCCAGTAGCGGCTCCGGCGAGGCGGTCGAGCTCCCGCTCTCGGACCATCTGGCGCTCGTGGTCGACCTGCTCGACTGACGTGGCTCGAGCTGTGCTTCTCACGTGTCCCCGTCAGGAGGTGCGCGCACGCCGCATGGTGATTGGTCGAGCAGGTTGTAGCCGCCGACGTTATGTTGAGGGCGATTCGCCCGGTCCGGGCGATGTGGCCATGGCCGGAAGAAGGGTTTACCCGATGTCGGAGCGCTGGTACAAGGAAGCGGTCATCTACTGCCTCGAGGTTGAGTCCTTCCAAGACTCCGACGGCGACGGGTACGGGGACCTGCGCGGTTTGATCAGCCGGCTGGACTACCTGTCACGCCTGGGCGTCACCTGCCTGTGGCTCAACCCGGTTCATCCCACTCCTCATCGCGACGACGGGTACGACGTCTCCGACTACTACGGCGTCGACCCGCGGCTCGGCACCCTTGGCGACTTCGCCGAGCTGGCACAGCAGGCCCGGCAGCGAGGCATCCGGTTGCTGCTCGACCTCGTCGTCAACCACACCTCGGATCAACACCCCTGGTTCCGGTCCGCGCGACGTGACAAGGAGTCGCCGTACCGCGACTGGTACATCTGGAGCGACTCCGAGCCCCTCGATCGTCAGCAGGGCATCGTGTTTCCCGGCGAGCAGACGGAGACGTGGTCCTTCGACGACGAGTCCAAGGCGTGGTACTTCCACCGCTTCTACGACTTCCAACCGGACCTGAACTGGTCAAACCCAGCGGTGCGCGCGGAGATCAAGAAGGTGATGGGCTTCTGGCTGCAGCTGGGCGCGTCCGGGTTCCGGATCGATGCCGCCCCCTTCGTGCTGGAGCACGTCGAGGCCGGCATCGACCCAGGCCCCCTGGACTTCTCGATCCTCGACGACTGGCGCCAAGACGTGCAGTGGCAAAGCGGAGACGCGGTCCTGTTGTGCGAGGCAAACGTGGGGCCCGAAGACCTGCCGACATATTGTGCTGGACGGACCGACGGTCCGAACGACCGTGCCCACATGCTGTTCGCGTTTCTGCTGAACACCAAGCTCTGGCTCGCGTTGGCTCGCCGCGACAGCGAACCGCTTGTGGAGGCGCTCCAGGCGTTGCCTCGACTGCCGGCCATGGCCCAGTGGGCCAGCTTCCTGCGCAACCATGACGAGCTCGACCTGAGCAAGCTCACCGACGAGCAACGCAACGACGTGTTCCGTGCGTTCGCACCCAAGCAGGACATGCGCATCTACGGACGCGGCATCCGCCGTCGGCTGACGCCGATGTTCGGTGGTGACCGCCGGCACATCGAGCTGGCGTACTCGTTGCAGTTCAGCATGCCTGGCACGCCGGTTGTCAGGTACGGCGAGGAGATCGGGATGGCTGAGAACCTGGCGCTGTCCGGGCGCAACGCGATCCGCACGCCTATGCAGTGGGACGACGGCCCGGCCGGAGGGTTCTCCACATCCACCGACGAGGGTCTGGGGCTGCTGGCCAACACCCGAGGCAGCTATGGCTCGCGGCGGGTCAACGTGCGGGCGCAGCAGCGCGACCCCGACTCGCTGCTGCGGTGGTTCGAGCAGCTCATCTCAACGCTGCGGGAGTGCCCCGAGATCGGTGTCGGCGACTGCACGGTTCTCGACGTGCCGTTGCCGCGATCCGTGCTGGCCCACCGCCTCGATGCACCCGAGGGCGCCATCTTGCTCCTGCACAACCTCGCCGACGCTGCAGTCACCGTCGACATCGGCAAGCTCGACGGCATGGCGGGTCGACCGTTCGAGATCATCTCGGACGAGCCGTACGAGCGTCCGACCACACGACTCACCGGTCTGCAGCTTCGCGGCTGGGGCTATCGCTGGATAAGGCTCCGCCGCAGCAACTCGACGTAGCCGGCGACACCACGTCGAACCGTTGTCAGGCAATGCTGCCCCAGCCTGCTTGGCCGTCCGTGCAAGGTCGACGTCGGCTGAGACCCGACGGCTGGGTCGACGAGGTCAGCCCAAGCCCAGATAGCTCTCCTGGACGCGTTGGTCGGTGAGCAGGTCCTGAGCCTTCCCGGACAGCGCGATGCGGCCGGTCTCGAGCACGTACGCGCGTGCCGCCACCCGCAGCGCCGCGTCCACGTCCTGCTCCACCAGCAGCACCGACGTGCCGGACGCCGCGATGTCGGGCAACCGCTCGATGATCTCGTCGACGACAACCGGCGCCAGGCCCAGTGACAGCTCGTCGATCATCATCAGCTCCGGCCGACTCATCAGTCCGCGAGCGATGGCACACATCTGCTGCTCACCGCCGGACATGCTGCCGGCGACCTGGTCCAGCCGGGTGGTCAGCCCTGGGAACAGCTCGAGCACCGGCTCGAGGTCCGTGCGCTTGCCGCGCCAGCCACCGAGTCGTAGGTTGTCGCGGACGCTGAGGCCCGGGAAGAGCCGTCGACCTTCTGGCACGTGCGAGATGCCGAGCTCGACGACCTGCTCGACCGACCGACCGTTGACCAGATCGCCGCGGAACGTCACCGTTCCCGACGACACCGGCACCATTCCGGAGAGCACCCGCAACAGAGTCGTCTTGCCTGCCCCGTTCGGTCCGACCAGGGACACGATCTCGCGTTCGTCGACGCGGAGCTCGATGTCCCAGAGCACCTGGACCCGTCCGTACCCGGCGGACGCTCCCGACACCTCAAGCACCTGATTCTCCTTCGTGGCGCTCGGCATACCTCTTGCCAAGGTAGGCCTCGATCACCCGCGGGTCCGACAACACCTCGTCGGGCTCGCCGGACGTGAGCACACGTCCCTGGTGGATGACGAGGACCCGGTCGCTGACCTCCCGGATCGCCTTCATCACGTGCTCGACGACGAGGATGGTCAGGCCCCGGTCTCGCAGTCGTCGGATCAGGTCCAGGCCCGGCTGGATCTCATTGTCGCGCAACCCAGCCATCACCTCATCGAGGAGCAGCAGCTCCGGATCGAGCGCCAGCGCCTTGGCCAGCTCGAGCCGCCGGGCGTCCGCGGTGGACAGCTCCGCCGGCCCCCGGTCGCGGGCACCTTCCAGACCGACGTCGTCGAGCACCTCGTCGGCTCGCACCAGCGCTCGCGCCATCGTGACCGCGTGATTCGGGCCGTACAGGACTCCGACAGCGACGTTCTCCCGCACCGTCATCCCGCGGAAGGGTTTGACGATCTGGAACGTGCGAGCCACCCGGGCCTGCGCAAGGGTCCAGGGCTTGGCGCCGGTCATGTCCTTGCCGTGCACGAGCACGGTCCCGGACGAGGGCTTGACGTGTCCGGTGACGAGGTTGATGAACGTGCTCTTGCCGGCACCGTTCGGGCCGATCACGCCGAGGATCTCCCCTTGCGGAACGCTGAACGACACGTCGGCGACTGCCTCGAGGCCGCCGAACCGTCGGGTCAGCCCCCGGGTCTCGAGCACTGGTGGCGTACTCACAGCCGATACCTCCGGACGTTCGCGAGCAGGGAGTAGTCGCCGCTGCGCCGGGCTTCGCGCACGTAGTTGACAAACCCTTGGGGCAGGAAGACCACCGCGACGATGATGATCGCACCGAGGATGAACGTGTGCGCCTCGGTGTAGCTGTGCCGCAGGTACTCCGACAGGTACTGCAGTCCCACCGCACCGAGCAGCGGTCCCAGCACGGTGCCGCTGCCGCCGATCACGACCATCACCACCATCAGCACGGTGAGCTCGACGTCGAACAGCCGGTCAGGGAAGATCACCACCTGCTGGAACGCGTAGCAGGCTCCGACCAGACCGGTCAACATGCCCGAGATCGAGAAGGCGAGCACCTTCGCCCGGGTGGTGTTGATGCCCATCGCCCCGGCGGCGTCCTCGTCTTGGTGGATGGCGCGCAGCGCGAACCCGAACCGGTTGCGCGAGATCGCCAACGCGACCACCAGGGACAAGGCGGCGATGCCCAGGAACAGCAGGTAGAAGCCGTCGTTGCCGAGGTACGCCGTCGTCGCGTCCTCACCCACCGTTGGGACCGTGATGCCGGCGCCTCCGCCGGTGAGCGCCGGGACGTTCGTAACGACCTCACGCATGCCCTCGGCGACACCCAGTGTGGCGATCGCGAAGTAGTGGCCCTTGAGCCGCAGCAGCGGCAGCCCGATGGCCGCACCGAACAGTGCCGCGCCGACACCGCTGAGCGGGAGCGCCAGCCAGAAGCTGAGATGCCAGTGGACCATGGTGACGGCGGTGGCATACCCGCCGATGCCGAAGAAGACGACCTGGCCGAAGCAGGCGTACCCGGTGAAGCCGCCGATCACGTTCCAGGCCTGAGCCAGCGCCACGAACATGAAAATCGCCGTGACCGTGCGCTCCTGGCCGATGTACAGCTGGCTCTGCAGGCCCAGCATCGCCGCCATCAGCAGCGCCAGCAGCCCCCACGGCAGCATCCTCTGCCAGTCGAGCCGAGACCCGGTGGCCTGCCGGTCGACCGACGGTTCGGCCTCCGTGACGGTGCTCATCAGACCTCCACCCGTGCTGCGTAGTAGGCCCGCCCGACGAGACCTGAGGGTCGTACGACAAGAACCACCACGAGGACCAGGAACGCCATCGCGTTGACCCAGGTCCCGGACAGGTAGAGGCCGGCCCAGGACTCGACGAGCCCGATCAGCAGGCCACCGAGCAGGGCGCCGTACATGTTCCCGAGACCGCCCAGGACGGCGATCACGAAGGACAGCAGCGTGAAGCTGCCGGCGGCGGCCGGGCTGAACGTGTCAACCGTGCCGACCATCGTGCCCGCGATCGCGGCGAGTGCGGCGGAGAGCCCGAACGTCAACGAGTACACGTGCCTGGCCGGGATCCCCATCAGCCGCGCAGCGCCGCGGTCCATCCCGGTCGCGAGGATCGCCAGGCCTATGCGGGTTCGGTTGACCAGGGCGACTAGCGCCACCGTGACGAGGACCGCGATGCCGAACGCAATCAGGCGTCCGAGCGGCACCCTCACACTGCCCATGCTGAGGCTTGTGCTGGCGTAGCCCGTCGAGATGCTGCGGTAGTTCGCCGAGAAGATGATGTTCATTCCTTGGACGGTGAGCAGCGACAAGCCGAACGTCAGCAGCAGCGTGATGAAAATCGGGGCGTTCACGACCAGGTTGATCAGCCATCGCTGGATGGCGTAGCCGAGGACGAACATCACCGCTGCGGCGGCGAACATGCCCAGCAGCGGGTCGATTCCGGCATGGACTTGCAGCTCCCAGCCGAGGTAGGCGCCCATGATCACGAACGAGCCGTGTGCGAGGTTGACGACGTTCATCACCCCCCAGACCAGGGAGAAACCGACGGCGACGAGTGCCAGCAGCCCACCCTGGAGAAGCCCGTAGACCGTGGCCTGCAGAAACGCGCTCATCAGGCTCGGGCGGCTAGCTCGTGCCCGGCCACACCAAGGACGCCTCCGCGGACTCCTTCGGCCAGACCGTGACGACCTTGCCGTGCTGGACCTGGATCACCGACATCGGCTTGTAGATGTTCTGCCCGGTCTCGTCGAACTTGATGGTCCCGAAGAACGACTCCGTATCCAGCGCGGCAAGAGAGTCACGGACGTCGTCCGCGTCAGTCGAGCCGGCATCCTCGACCGCCAGCACCATGGCCAGGCAGGCTGCGCTCGCCTCCGCGTCGTGGTAGTCGGCGGGATGCCCGTACTCCTTCTCGATGTCGGCTGCGTAGTCCTTCGCGGTCCCGAAGTACTTGTCCTCACCTTTGGTCGTCTCCGTCCACTGGCTGGAGCCCAGCACGCCCTCGGCCAGCGACCCGAGCGTCTTCGCGAAGTCGGGGGTCGGAGGTGCGACGGTCTCGCCGAACGCCTGAGGATTGAGACCAAGCTCGTGGGACTGCTTGACGATCGCCACCCCCTCCTCGAGGTGGACCGTGCCGATCACCACGTCCGGGTGGTCGGACGTGACGTGGGTGATGGCCGAGCTGACGTCGGTGCTGCCTTCGGGGAAGTACTCCACCGGAATCACCTCGTAGCCGAGCTTCTCCGCCTCGTCCATGCCGCCTTTCGCGCCGGTCTTGGAGAAGCCATCGTCAGCGGAGAGGAACGCGATGGACTCCGGCTTGGGGCTCGCCAGCTCGTCGATCGCCTTGATCATGGAGGCGGCGTACTCGGTCGCGGGTGAGAGGACCGCGAACGTACGTTCGTAGCCCTGGGCGAAGATCTCGTTGTCGGCACCGGCGGAGTCCGCCATCACCTGGCCGTTGCGCTCGATGACCGCTGCCTGGGACTGGGTGTTGGCCGACCCGTAGGAGCTGAGAATCAGTTTGACGCCGTCGTCGTTGAACTGGTCGACGAGCTGGGCGGCGACGTCGGGCTCGGACGTGTCGTCTTGGAACTTGATATCGAGCGTGAGCTTGTCACCACCGACGTCCACACCACCGGTGGCGTTCACCTTCTTCTCGCAGAGCTGATAGCCCTCCTTGGTGAGCGCGCCCTCCCGAGCCAGCGCACCGGTAAGGGACATTGCGGCCCCCAGCGTGAGGGTGCCGGACTCGGTGGAGTCACCCGACGAACCCTTGGAGCCACATGCCGCCAGGAGCAGGGCTGCTGTCGTCGCGGCGGCGAGCGTTGCCGTTGCCTTGGACCTCATCGGGTCACCTCTCAGGTGCGATCGATCCCCCGGGTGTGGGTAGGTGTCTTCGCACCATAACGTCATAGCCGGGCCGGTGCATCGGCGAGTCCGTACCGACGGCGCCGCTCGGAGCTCAGCGACGGTTGGTTGCGGTCGGCAGGCTCAGTGCGACGACACCGCCCACGACCACCAGGACGAGGACCGTGGCGACCTCGCCCGACCATCCGAACCGGGTGAAGAAGAGGCCGCTCACGTACCCGACGACGCCGGAGCCCAGGTGGTAGCCGAACAGGTACAGTGCCGAGGCCTGGGCGCGCTGCTCCGCCGCCCACGTCCCGACGAAGCCACTGGCGACGGCGTGGGTGCCGAAGAAGCCGAAGACCAGCAGGGCTGTGGCCGCGAGCACGACGGGGAGCACGTCGACGAGTGATCCGGCGGCACCCACGGCCATGATCGCGAAGCCCAGCAGCATCACGCCGCGCCGGCTCCGCACGTCGGCCAGCCGGCCCATCCAGTTCGCGCTGACGGTCCCGAACAGGTAGAACGCGAAGATCAGCGAGATCACCACGGCGCCGAGCCCGAACGGCGGCGCGGCGAGTCGGTACTGGAGGTAGTTGTAGTACGACACCAGGCTGCCCATGATGACGAAGCCGCACAGCGCGAGCTTGAGGACCACCGGGTCCCGCAGCGGATGCCGGATCAGTGCGATCCGGGTGCCGAGTCCCCCCGGCGAGGCCACGAAGTTGCGCGAGGACGGCAGCCGCGCCGCCACCCAAATCGCCGCAACCAGGCACACGACCGCCACCGTGGCCATGGCCAGCCGCCAGGAGCCGAGGCCGGCCAGCAGACCACCGGTCAACCGACCGGTCATCCCGCCGAGACCGGTCCCGCTCACGTACATGCCCATCGCGGTGCCGAGGCCGGACGGGTGAAACTCTTCGGCCACGTAGGCCATCGCGACCGCCGGGAAGCCGGCCAGCGTGATGCCCGTCAGCACCCGCAGGGTGAGCAGCACGGGGAAGCTCGGGCTCGCCGCCGCCGCGAGGGTCAACGCCGCAGCGCCGATCAGCGAGCCGACCAGGAGCCGCCGTCGGCCGTGTCCCTCCGACCACGACGCCATCACGACCAGCATCACCGCGAGCGGCAACGTTGTCAGGGAGAGGGTCAGGCTGGCGACGGCGGGCGAGACCCCGAAGTCCTCACTGACGGCAGGCATGGTGCCCTGGGCGACGTACAGGATCGCGAACGTCATGAACCCGGCGACGAAGAGCACCGCGCTCGTCCGGCGGTATTCCGGGCTGCCCTTGCGGAGCAGTGTGTCCGACGCGGTCACTGGCGCAGACGCAGGTCTCGCTCGACGAGCTGCCGCGCGATCAGGTTGCGCTGGATCTCGTTGGTGCCTTCGCCCACGATCATCAGTGGCGCGTCACGGAAGTAGCGTTCGACGTCGTACTCGGTGGAGTACCCGTAGCCGCCGTGGACCCGTATCGCGTCCAGCGTCACCTGCATGGCGGTTTCGGACGCAAAAAGCTTGGCCATCCCCGCCTCCAGGTCCGCCCGCTCGCCTGCGTCGACCCGCTCGGCGGCCGCACGCGTCAGCAGCCGGGCCGCCTGCAGCGTGGTGGCCATGTCGGCGAGGTAGTTGCCGATCGACTGGTGCTGCCAGATGGGCTTGCCGAAGGCCTCTCGCTGCTCGGCGTACCGCAAGGCGTCCTCGTACGCCGCTCGACCGACCCCCACCGCGCGCGCGGCGACGTTGATCCGTCCCACCTCGAGGCCCCGCATCATCTGGGCGAAGCCGTGCCCTTCCTCGCCGCCGAGAAGGGCGCCGGTCGGGACCCGGACGTCGTCGAAGACGACCTCACAGCTCTCCACACCCCGGTAGCCGAGCTTGCCGAGGTCGCGCGACACGGTGTACCCGTGACCCGGTTCCACGAGCAGGATGCTGATGCCGCGATGACGTGGCTCAGCCTCGGGGTCGGTCTTGCATAGCAGGGCGATCAGGCCCGACCTGCGAGCGTTGGTGATCCACATCTTGGCGCCGGACACGACGTAGGCGTCCCCGTCGCGCCGCGCCGTCGTACGCATCGCCTGGAGATCGGATCCGCCACCGGCCTCGGTGAGTGCCATCGTGGCGCGGACCGAGCCGTCGGCCATGGCCGGCAGGTAGCGCTGTCGCTGGTCGTCGGTGCCGAAGGCGGTCAGCAGGTGCGCCACCACGGTGTGACCGCCGACCGCGCCGGCCAGGCTCATCCAGCCGCGGGCGAGCTCCTCGGTGACCAGGGCGTAGCAGACGGTCGACACCGACCCTTCACCGTACGGCGGCGGGACCGCCAGACCGAAGCAACCCAGCTCCTTCATCTGGTCGATCAGTTTCTCTGGGTAGCTGCCCGCCTGTTCGAGCTCGCGAACGACCGGTCGGACGTCACGGTCGACGTACTCAGCGACGACCTCCACGACCGCCTGCTCCTCGGCGGTGAGTCGTCCGGGCACGGCGCGACACCTCCTGGTTCGAAGTGTAGGCAGCGGACCATCCATCGGCATCTGGGCAGGGGGCTCACTCTCGCGTGGGGCTGTCTAGAACGGGACAGACGTCGTCAGCAACCCATCGGCGGTGCCTCGACCAGACACCACCCGGCAGAACTGCAGGGCGTCCATCGTCAGGTGCGGCGCAGCCGCGGTGTCACCGTGCTGCCAGTGACCGCCGGCAGGTCCGGTGAGGTCGAGGACGTAAGGGCTCGCGTGCCGGTCAGCCCATTCGCGCACGACGTCGTCCACCAAGACACCTTCGTGGTCGGCGGTGGGGGCCATCGAGACGCCGGTGGCCTCGGCGATGTCGATACGGTGCATGAACGGGTCGCGGGTCAAGATGACGTCGAACAGGAAGCCGAACGTCCAGGCTTCCTGGTGACCGCCGACGTCTTGCAGCCCCGGCATCGTGCGGTTGCGGACCAATGCCGGCGTACGACGTCGGGCGGTGGCCGCCTTGGGTCCGACCCTTCGCATTGCCTCGACGACCTCGGCTTCGGTCAGCGCGGCGTTCTTCTCCACCTGGACGGCTGTGAGCGCATCGATCAACAGGCCGCCCTCGGCCTTGGCGCGCCTGCTGGACGCCACCTGCTGGCGCACGGTCTCACCGATGCTGGCCGCCATCTGGGCCATACCCACGACATGCCCGGCGAGGCTGCGCACGTCCCATCCAGGGCAGTCGGTCGGGAGCCGCCACTGCTCGTCGGTGAGCTGGGTCAGGACAGCTGCCACCTTGTCGTACTCGGTGGCGGCGAGCCGCATGGCAATGCCGCGCCCTAACGCGGGGCGGCGTGGCGCTTGTTTCGTAGAGGAGTGCAGCTCAGTGACCATGACGGTTTCCTTTGTGTGTAGTGGTGATTCAGTGGTTCAGGCTGTCGACGTACATGTCGATGGCGTGGTCGAGGAGCCGGCGCCAGCGGTCGCCTCCGGGGTCGTTGGCGAGTTGCGCGTCGATGAGGCCGCCGACGATCGCTGTGTAGAGGTCGATGTCCTCCAAGCGCGTGACCCCAAATGTCGCAAGCCGGTCACGGAGCTCGTCGAGCACGGCAACGGCGGGGGCATAGGACTCGGGGG
>JAABUR0100008160.1_pt1 | contig 12156 bp, 10 predicted proteins | sample 5560091 | NCBI WGS metagenome assembly JAABUR01 (sample SAMN10711879, study PRJNA513375) | rock metagenome | isolation source: Antarctica rocks | place: Antarctica: Victoria Land, University Valley sud
CATCGCGATCGGGGGGGCCGGCATGTCGGGCGTGGCGCGGGTCCTGCTGGGCCAGGGGCTGGTCGTCAGCGGCTCGGACGCCAAAGGGTCGCCCGTGCTGCGCGCGCTGGAGTCGGAGGGGGCGCGGGTGCACGTCGGTCACGACCCCGCCCATGTCAGCGGGGCCGACACGGTCGTCATCTCCTCGGCGATCCGCGACGACAACCCGGAGCTGGTGGCGGCCAGGGCGGCCGGGCTGCCCGTCCTGCACCGGGCGCAGGCTTTGGCGGCCGCCATGGCGGACCAGCAGCGGGTGGCTGTGGCGGGGGCGAACGGGAAGACGACGACGACCTCGATGCTCACGGTCGCCCTGCAGCGGTGCGGCCTCGACCCCTCCTTCGCCCTCGGCGGCGAGCTGGCCAAGCGCGCCACCAACGCCCATGTCGGCTGCGACGACGTCTTCGTCGTCGAGGCGGACGAGAGCGACTGCTCGTTCCTCGTGTACCGGCCGCACGTCGCCGTCGTCACGAGCATCCAGCCGGACCACCTCGACTTCTACGGCTCGTTCGCGACCGTGGAGGAGGCCTACCGCGCCTTCGTGCGGACCATGCCGGACGACGGCCTGCTCATCGTGTGCGTCGACGACCCCGGTGCCCGGAGGCTGGCCGACTGGGCCCGCTCCGAGCCGGTCCGGGTGCTCACCTACGGCACCTCGGCGGACGCGGACCTCGTGGTGGGCGCGGTGGAGCAGTCCGGCATGGGCGCGGCGGCCGCGCTGACCGCCGGGCAGGCGCGGCACCGTCTCACCCTGGAGGTCCCCGGGGTCTACAACCTGCTCAACGCGAGCGCCGCCTTCGCCGCGGCGGTGTACGGGCTCGGTCAGCTCGCCGAGGACGTGCTGGCCGGGCTCGCCTCCTACTCCGGGACGAGGCGCCGCTTCGAGGTCAAGGGAGCGGCCCGCGGCGTCCGGGTGGTCGACGACTACGCTCACAACCCCGGAAAGGTGAGCGCGGTCGTCGGCACCGGGACCGCGCTGGTCGCGGGGACAGGACGCCTGGTCGTCGTGTTCCAGCCACACCTCTACTCACGGACCCGAGACTTCGCTGCGGAGCTCGGCTCGGGGCTCGCCCCTGCCGACGTCGTCGTCGTCATGGACGTGTATGCCGCGCGCGAGGACCCGTTGCCCGGCGTGTCCGGAAGGCTGGTGGCGGACGCCGTCCGGACGGCCCGACCGGCCTGCGATGTCGTCTTCGTCCCCTCCTGGACGGCCGTCGCACCGCTGGTGGCGGGGCTCGTGCGGGCCGGTGACCTCGTTCTCACGGTCGGCGCTGGGGACGTGACCATGGTCGGCCCCGAGGTGCTGCGGTTGGTCGGTGCCGAGGATCCGGCCGCGTCGGGCGCGTCCCCGGGGAGCTCCCACCCAGCGGAGCCCGGCGAGCCAGCGGAGCCCGGCGAACCAGCGGAGCCCGGCGAACCAGAGGAGGGCTCGTCATGAGCTCGCTGACCCGACGACGGTGCACCAGTGGCTAGCCGCCCGCGCTGGCTCGCGCGGTCGACGCACCCGCAGCCGGGACCTGCGGGAGGAAAGCCGGGGCACCGACGCGGCGTGACCTCCGCGCGGGGCCGCTTCGCCATGAGGGCGGCAGCGGTGCGTCGGGAACCGCGCCGCTTGGGCGCACTGCTGGTCGCGGTCCTGGCCCTCGCGGCGGTTGCTGCATGGACGATCGGGTTCAGCCCACTGCTGGCGGTTCGCTCGGTGCGGGTGGACGGGCTTACGGACGCCGAGCGGGCGGCGGTCGTCAGCGCTGCCGCTGTGCCGGTGGGGACCCCGCTGGCGCGGATCGACACGGTCGCGATCGAGCAGCGGGTCCGCCGGGTTCCGACGGTGAGCACGGCCAGCGTGACCCGGTCCTGGCCGGCGACGGTCGTCATCACCGTGGGCGGCAGGACGCCGGTCCTGGCTGTCCGTACCTCTCAAGGTCAACTTGAGGTTGTGGACGCTGAGGGGGTCGCCTACCAATCGGTACCGCAGGTCCCGGCCGGGGTCGTCCTCGTCAACGCGGGGGCGAGCCCGCCGGCGCCGGAGGGCCTACGGACCGCCGTGGCCGTGCTTGCCCTGCTGCCGCCGGAGCAGCGGGCCACGGTGCGGGACGTCAGCGTGTCCGGCGCCAACCTGGTCAGCTTCACCATGCGGGGGAAGACCCAGGTGGTCTGGGGCGGAGCGGGCGACGCGCCGAGGAAGCTCGCGCTGCTCACCATCCTGCTGGCGACCAACCCGGCGGTCATCGATGTGAGCGCCCCGGACACGCCGGTCACCCGCTGACCTTGGCCGGCGGCTGGGCCCAGCTGGCTCCCGGGGCCCGGCGCAACGCACCATCTGTCCCACCCGTCACGCGACGGCACGAATCTCGGCACCGGCTCGGTGACACGCCGAGGATTTGGTTGCCCGCGCGTCCTCTTGGCAATACCGTCGGACCGATGCAGTCGCAACCCTTACCTTCAAGTTGACGTTCAGAGATACGGATGCGAAGGCATTGACCGGCGCTGCTCGTCCCGGGGGCCCGGCTGGCGACGACGCCGGGCGAGCCCGTCATCACCCAACCACCACCGCACGTACGAGAGAGGCCACCGACGTGGTTGCTAGCCCCCAGAACTACCTGGCCATCATCAAGGTCGTCGGCATCGGCGGCGGCGGGGTCAACGCCATCAACCGGATGATCGACGTCGGCCTCAAGGGCGTGGAGTTCATCGCCATCAACACCGACGCCCAGGCCCTGCTGATGAGCGACGCGGACGTCAAGCTCGACGTCGGGCGCGAGCTCACCCGCGGGCTCGGCGCGGGCGCCGACCCCGAGGTGGGCAAGAAGGCGGCGGAGGACCACGCCGAGGAGATCGAGGAGGTGCTCAAGGGCGCCGACATGGTCTTCGTCACCGCGGGGGAGGGCGGCGGGACGGGGACCGGGGGGGCTCCCGTGGTCGCGCGCGTCGCCCGGGGTCTCGGCGCCCTGACCATCGGTGTGGTCACCCGGCCGTTCACGTTCGAGGGACGCCGCCGCGCGAACCAGGCGGAGACGGGTATCGCGAGCCTCCGTGAGGAGGTCGACACCCTCATCGTCATCCCCAACGACCGGCTGCTGTCGATCAGCGACCGCACCGTGTCGATGATGGACGCGTTCCGCAGCGCCGACCAGGTGCTGCTCTCGGGCGTCCAGGGCATCACCGACCTCATCACCACCCCCGGCCTGATCAACCTCGACTTCGCCGACGTCAAGTCGGTGATGCAGGGGGCCGGCTCGGCCCTGATGGGCATCGGCTCGGCGCGCGGCGAGGACCGCGCGGTGCAGGCCGCCGAGCTGGCGATCTCGTCCCCCCTCCTCGAGGCGAGCATCGATGGCGCGCACGGTGTCCTGCTCTCCATCTCGGGGGGGTCCGACCTCGGCCTCTTCGAGATCAACGAGGCGGCCCGCCTGGTCCAGGAGGCGGCCCACCCCGAGGCCAACATCATCTTCGGCGCGGTGATCGACGACGCCCTCGGGGACGAGGTCCGGGTGACCGTCATCGCGGCCGGCTTCGACGGCGGCGGTCCGACGAAGCGCAACGACGACCGGGCGCTCGGCACCATCCAGAGCGGTGGCCGGCCCCAGCCGGCCGGGTCCCAGGTCGCAGGCGGTCCCGGTCCAGGGCAGCCACCCGGTCAGCCGCCGCAGGGCGCCCCGGGGGACCGCGGCGAACAGGCCGGACCGACCCAGCAGCACCCGGGATCCGGGCCTGCAGGACCGGGCCAGCAGGGCGGTCCGGAGCGCCAGCAGGAGCGGGCCGACGGACCGGTCCAGGCGCCGCCGCGAGCGGTGACCTTCGACGACGGCGAGGACCTCGACGTGCCGGACTTCCTCAAGTAGCGCCGCCAGCCGGTGCCGCGGGGTCCAGGCACCCGGACCATGCGAACCGGGGTCCGCCCCGCGCCGCGCGCACCGGGGACCAGGAGCAGCCGAGCCTGCCCAGCCGGGCGCGGGCAGCGCTGGCGTACCGTGCTAGCCGTGTTCTTCTGGCGCCACGACGTCGCACCGGACCGCAGCTCCGGTGCCGGCCTGGTCTGCGGCTTCACCTCCCGCGCCGGGGGTGTCAGCCTCCCGCCGTACGAGAGCCTCAACCTCGGCGGCCACGTCGGCGACAGCGCCCGGTCCGTGGAGCACAACCGCGCAGCCCTCGCGGGCGCCGTGGGACTGGAGCGGGACCGGCTCATCTTCCTCAACCAGGCCCACGGTGACCGGGTGGTCAGTGTCGACGGCCCGTGGCCCGGCCCGGCCCCGGAGGCCGACGCCGTCGTCACGAGCAACCACCGGCTCGGCCTCGCCGTGCTGGTGGCCGACTGCGTCCCCGTCCTCCTTGCCGACACCCGTTCCGGGGTCATCGGCGCCGTCCACGCAGGCCGGGCGGGTCTGGTTCTGGGGGTCGTCGGCCGGGCCGTGGAGCGGATGCGGGAGATCGGGGCGAGCTCGATCAGCGCCGTCGTCGGACCCTCGGTCTGCGGACGCTGCTACGAGGTACCGGAACGCATGCGCGACGAGGCCGCGGTCGTCAGCCCGGTCTCGCGGACCGTCTCGTGGTCCGGCACCCCCGCCATCGACATCGCCGCCGGTGTCGTGGACCAGCTGCACGCGAACCATGTTCCCGTGCAGTGGGTTCCCGGGTGCACGAGGGAGAGCCCGGAGCTGTTCTCCCACCGTGAGAGCCCCGGCACCGGCCGGTTCGCCGGTGTCGTCCGTCTGACCGGGCCGTGCGGGTGAGTGCCATCGGCGCCCCGTCGTCGCCGTCGCGCCGCGCCGAGCTGGTGGCCAACCTCGCCGCCGTCCGGCAGCGGATCGAGCGGGCCTGCGCCGCGAGCGGCCGCAGCCCTGACGAGCTCACGGTGGTCGTCGTCAGCAAGAAGTTCCCGGTCTCGGACCTCCGGTTGCTCGCGGACCTCGGTGTGACGGACATCGGCGAGAACCGGGACCAGGAGGCCGGTCCCAAGGTGAGGGAGCTGCGTGACCCCGGTCCCGGGACCGGGTCAGGTCCCGGCGAAGGGCGCGGGACCGGGACCGACCTCACGCCCCCGCCACTCACGGTCCACTTCGTCGGCCAGCTGCAGACCAACAAGGCCGGGTCGGTGGTCGGCTACGCCGACGTCATCCATGCCGTCGACCGGCCACGGCTCGTCACTGCGCTCGAGACGGCAGCAGCCCGCGCCCGCCGGCGACCCAAGGTCCTCGTCCAGGTGAGCCTGGACGGGCCCGGCCGCGGGGGCGTCCGGCCCGCCGAGGCGCCAGCCCTCGCCTCCCAGATCGCCACCAGCGCACACCTCGAGCTGAGCGGGGTGATGGGGGTCGCCCCGCTGGGCGGCGACCCGGACGCGGCGTTCGCGAGACTGCGGACGGTGGCACACGGCATACAGGAGCAGTTCGAGGGGGCGACGTGGATCTCGGCCGGCATGAGCGGGGACCTCGAGGCAGCCATCAGCAATGCGGCGACCCACCTGCGTGTCGGCACGGCAATCCTCGGTTCCCGGCCCTCGCTTCGCTAACGTCGACGCCAAGCACCGATCGACAATCGCCGCACACACAACACAGATCACGAGGGAGTTCCAGATGGCTGGGGCGCTGCGCAAGACGATGGAGTACCTCGGCCTGGCCGAACCCGACGAGCGGTACGACGGCTACGACGAGGACGAGGCCTACGACGACGACAAGCGCCACGCCGGCAGCCCGGACCGCGGTGCCGCCGTCACGCACCTGCCGCAGCGCAACACCCCCGTCGCCCGGGTCGTGCGGCCCACCGAGGTCGGCACCCTCAGTCGGATCACGACGATCCACCCCCGGACCTACAACGAGGCGAAGAACATCGGCGAGGCGTTCCGCGACGGCACCCCCGTGATCATGAACCTCACCGACATGGACGACGCCGACGCCAAGCGTCTGGTGGACTTCGCCGCTGGGCTGATCTTCGGCCTGCACGGCTCGATCGAGCGGGTCACCGCGAAGGTGTTCCTGCTCTCGCCCGTGCACGTCGAGGTCACGGCCGAGGAGAGCGAGGCGCCCCCCGCGGCGCGCGGTTTCTTCAACCAGAGCTGAGCCAGGTGCCCCACGCCGAGCCCCCGGTTTCCCGTTTCGGCGGCCATCAGCGAGACTGATGCGTATGGGTGTGGTGGGTTCGCTCTTCTCGCTGGTGGTGCTGCTGTTCTTCCTCGCGCTCATCGGTCGGCTGGTCATCGACTGGGTCCAGGTGCTGGCGCGCGACTGGCGCCCCCATGGCGCGGTCCTGGTCGTGGCCGAGGGTGTCTACACCGTCACCGATCCGCCGCTGAAGGCGCTCCGCAAGATCCTGCCGTCGATCAACCTCGGGGGGCTGCGCATCGACCTCGCGTTCCTCGTGCTGATGCTCGTGACGTCCCTGCTCATGAACGTCCAGATCGGCTGACGTCCGGGACGCCGGACGTGCGTGCAGCCCGGCTGGTTCTTGGTGCGCCGGACTCGCTTCGCTAGCCTTGCCCCCGAACCGTCCAGACCTACCGAGGTGACCCCATGGCGCTGACGCCCGAACACATCCTCAACAAGCACTTCCAGACGACCCAGTTCCGCAAGGGTTACGACGAGCGTGACGTAGACGACTTCCTCGACGAGGTCGTTGCCGAGGTGCGTTCGCTCATCGCCCAGCGCGACGACCTCACCCAGCAGCTCAACGAGTGCCGCGCCGCCCGCGGGCTCCCTGCGGTCCCTGCAGCCGGCACCAGGACGGACGCGAGAGCGGACACCACGACCGATGCCGCGGCGGGCAGAGCGGGGACCGACGCCGAGACCAAGCTGGCCGCCCTGCGCCAGCGGATCGCCGACGCGGAGGAGCAGGAGAGGCAGCTGCAGGACCGGATCGCCCACGCCCGGGCTGAGGCCGACGCGGCCGAGAAGGACGCGGCCGAGACGGATGCGGCAGAGAAGGATGCGGCCGAGACGGAGGCGGCCGGGACGGTAGCCCCGGAACCGCCCGGGGCGTCGGCCGGGGCGGACCGCGACCCCGCCCTCGAGGACGACGGGCAGGGCGGCGCGGATCCCGGCCCGGAAGGGACCGGTGGCGCTGGAGCGGCCGGGTTGATGCAGCTCGCGCAGCGCGTGCACGACGAGCATGTCGCAGAGGGCGCAACGCGCCGCGACGAGCTCATCGGGGAGGGCCAGAGCCGTCATGACGAGCTGGTGACGACCGCCCAGAGTCGTCATGACGAGCTGGTCACAACCGCCCAGAGCCGTCATGACGAGCTGGTCACGACCGCCCAGAGCCGTCATGACGCGCTGCTTGCCGAGGCGACGGCGCTGCACGAGCAGATGATCGCCGAGGCACGCGAGCGCTCGACCGGGATGGTCGCCGATGCGCAACTGAAGAAGGCGAAGGTGCTCGAGGAGCTCGCCCACGAGAAGGGGCGGTTGGAACGCACCATCGAGGAGCTTCGCACCTTCGAGCGCAACTACCGAACCCAGCTGAAGTCCTACCTGCAGGAGCAGCTCTCCCAGCTCGACCACACGGGGGCGGAGGTACCAGACGGCACACAGTCCGGGGACGGCCCCCAGTCCGGGGACGGCCCCCAGTCCGGGGACGGCGCCCAGGGCGAGGCCGTGGCCGAGACCACCGGCCAGGACGAGTACCAGGACGCGCGACAGGGCCACGAGCAGCCGCGCTGATCCGGCCTGTCATCGGCGGGCGACCCGCGGGCCGGCACCCACCGCGGCAGGCACGAGGGTCGCCGACGGCAGGGGACGACGCGCCGTCCCTGCGTTTGGCGCACGCGGGCTGGTGGCTTATCCTCGCCCCACTTGTCAACGACGACCCACCACCGCAGAAGGGCTTCCAATGGCCGCGATGAGGACGACCGCCACGGGCACGGCGGCGAACGCGTCGCCCACGAGGAGCACGACGCCGGTCGCCGCGGCCTCCGCCGCGAAGGCCACTCCTGTCAAGAAGACCGGTGCCGTCAAGAAGACTGGTGCCCCCGGCAAGACCGCTCCCGCCAGGAAGGCCGCCGCTGCCACGAAGACGGCTGCTCAGGCCAAGAAGGCCGCCGCTGTCAAGAAGACCGGTGCTGTCAAGAAGACCGGTGCTGTCAAGAAGACCGGTGCCCCTAGCAAGACTGCTCCGGCCAAGAAGGCTGCCGCTGCCACGAAGACGGCTGCTCCGGCCAAGAAGGCTGCCGCTGCCACGAAGACGGCTGCTCCGGCCAAGAAGGCCGTCGCCGCGACGAAGACGGCTGCTCCGGCCACGACGAAGCGGACACCGGCCCGCGGGACCGGCGCCGCCGGGCAGAGCGCGTCCGTCGGCGGGGGGACGGCGCCGTCGGGGGCCGCCGGCACCGGGGCGACCCGCCGGCCGTCCAGCTCCGGGCTCCGGGTGGGCCAGCACGAGTCGCCGTGGACCGCCAAGGAGCTGCGGGAGGTCCGCGCCGAGCTGGAGGCGGAGATCGAGCGGGCGAGGACCGACCTGAGGACAGCGGAGGCCGAGCTGCAGGGCCTCCTGCGCGACGCGGGTGACGGGGCGGGGGACGACCAGGCGGACGCCGGCGCAAACATTTTCGACCGGGAGCACGAGATGTCGATGGCGAACAACTCCCGGGAGAAGATCGAGCAGCTGACCCACGCCCTCGAGCGGCTGGACGACGGGACGTACGGAATCTGCGAGGCCTGCGGCAACGCCATCGGCAAGTTTCGCCTTCAGGCCGCTCCTCGTGCGACCCTGTGTGTGACATGCAAGCAGAAGCAGGAGCGCCGCTGACCGCCCAACCGGACCCCCCACTGGCCCGGTTCCCGAACGCCCCACCACGCCGCAGACGGCTCTTTGTGCTGCTCACCGGGGTCGCCGTCCTGTCCTACGTCGTGGACCAGGCGAGCAAGGCCTGGGCCGTGGCGCAGCTCAGCGGTGAGGCGCCGAGGGACCTGCTCGGCACGTTCCTGCGGCTCGACCTCATCCGCAACGCCGGTGCCGCCTTCTCGCTGGGCAACGGCAACACCTGGGTGCTCACCCTCATCGCGGTCGTCGTGCTCGGCGTCGTCATCCTGACCAGCAGGAGGCTCGGCAGCGTGGGCTGGGCATGGGCCTTCGGGCTGCTCCTCGGTGGTGCGCTCGGCAACCTCACGGACCGCATCGTGCGGGCCCCCGGCCCGGGGCGGGGCCACGTCGTCGACTTCCTCGACTACAACGGGTGGTTCATCGGCAACGCCGCCGACATCGCCATCGTCAGCGCGGCGCTGCTCATCGCGGTGCTCGCCGCGCGCGGCATCGGTGTGGACGGCACCAGGGAGCGCCACCAGCCGGAGGGCAAGCACGCGGCCCGTGCGGACTCGGCCGACACCGGGCCCACCAAGGCCCCCGATGCCTGAGGCTCGCACCCTGTTCATCCCCGACGGGCTGGAGGGCGAGCGGATCGACGCGGCCATCGCCCGCCTCTTCGGGCTGTCGCGCACGAAGGCGGCGGACCTCGCGACGGCCGGCGACGTCAGCCTCAACCACCGGGTGGTACCCAAGTCGGAGCGGGTGAGCGCGGGCGACCTGCTGGAGGTCGCGATCCCGGAGGCCGGTGGGAGCCCGGCCGTCCGGGTCGCCGCCGAGCCGGTACCCGGGATGGGGGTCATCCACGACGACGACGACCTCGTCGTCGTCGACAAGCCGGTCGGGGTGGCCGCGCACCCCAGCGTCGGATGGTCGGGTCCCGACGTCGTCACCGGGCTCGCCGCGGCGGGCTACCGGATCTCGACCTCGGGAGCCAGCGAACGCCAGGGCGTCGTCAGCCGGCTCGATGTCGGGACCTCGGGACTCATGGTCGTCGCCAAGAGCGAGCAGGCCTACAGCCGGCTCAAGCAGGCGTTCCGCTCGCGGACGGTCGACAAGACCTACCACGCCCTCGTCCAGGGTCTGCCGGACCCGGTCGTGGGCACGATCGACGCACCGATCGGCCGTCATCCCGGACACGACTACAAGTTCGCGGTCATGGACAGCGGCAAGCGCGCCGTCACCCACTACGAGGTGCTCGAGGCGTTCCGGTCCGCCTCGCTGCTCGAGATCGTGCTGGAGACAGGTCGTACCCACCAGATCCGGGTGCACCTGTCCGCGCTGCGCCACCCGTGCTGCGGCGACCTCACGTACGGCGCCGACACCCGCCTCGCCAGCCGCCTGCGGCTCACCCGACAGTGGCTGCATGCCGTCGGGCTCGGCTTCGAGCACCCCGGGACGGGAGAGTGGGTCACCTTCACCAGCCCGTACCCGGCGGACCTGCAGGAGGCGCTCGAGCGCGTCGCCGCCTGAGTCCGAGGGACCGCCAGGCGTGTCGTCAGGCGTGTCGGCAGGCGTGTCGCGACACCATCGCTGACCCGCCGGGAAGCGTCGGCGCCGGGGCTTAGACTCGTCGCGATGCCCCCCCAGCCCGCCCCTTCCGCACCTGCTGCCGGTGAGAGCTTCGTCCACCTCCACGTGCACACCGAGTACTCCATGCTCGACGGGGCCGCGCGGGTCGACGAGCTGCTGGGCAGCGCTGCTGCGATGGGTATGCCGGCCATCGCGACGACCGACCACGGCTACATCTTCGGGGCCTACGAGTTCTGGTCCAAGGCGAAGCAGCACGGGATCAAGCCGATCATCGGGGTCGAGGCCTACCTCACGCCGGGCACGCACCGCAGCGACCGGAGCAGGGTGCGCTGGGGAGAGGGGGACACGCCCTCGAGGAACGACATCGGCGGTTCGGGCGCCTACACCCACATGACCCTGCTGGCGAAGACCACCGGCGGCATGCACAACCTGTTCCGGATGAGCTCGCTCGCATCCCTCGAGGGCCACTACTTCAAGCCCCGGATCGACCGCGAGCTGCTGGCCGAGCACGGCGCCGGCCTCATCGGTACCACCGGGTGCGTCGGCGGAGAGGTCCAGACGCGGCTGCGCCTCGGCCAGTACCGTCTGGCGCTCGAGGCCGCGGCGGAGTTCCGGGACATCCTCGGGCCCGGCAACTTCTATGCCGAGGTGATGGACCACGGCATACCCATCGAGCGCCAGACCCAGCGTGACCTGCTGCGTCTCGCCCGGGAGCTCGACCTCCCGCTCGTCGCCACCAACGACCTGCACTACACGAGGGCCGAGGACGCCAAGGCCCACGCAGCGCTGCTGTGCGTCCAGTCCGGCTCCACCTTGATGGACCCGACCCGGCTGAAGTTCGACGCCGACGAGTTCTACCTCAAGACCCCGCAGCAGATGCGCGAGCTCTGGCGCGAGCTGCCCGAGGCCTGCGACAACACCCTGCGCATCGCCGAGCAGTGCGAGGTCGGGTTCGTCGAGGAGGAGGGGCGCTACATGCCCCGCTTCCCCTGCCCGCCGGGGGAGTCCGAGACCTCCTGGTTCATCAGGGAGGTCCAGCGCGGCCTGGAGCGGCGCTACCCGCAGGGCATCACGGCCGAGGTCCAGGACCGGGCGAGCTTCGAGGCCGACGTCATCATCGGCAAGGGCTACCCGGGCTACTTCCTCGTCGTCGCCGACTTCATCACGTGGGCCAAGGATCACGGCATCCGGGTGGGCCCGGGGCGCGGGTCCGGCGCCGGCTCGATGTGCGCCTACGCGCTCGGCATCACCGACCTCGACCCGATCCCGCACGGCCTGCTCTTCGAGCGGTTCCTCAACCCCGAGCGCCCCTCGATGCCCGACTTCGACGTCGACTTCGACGAGCGCCGCCGCGGCGAGGTCATCCGCTACGTCACCGACAAGTACGGCGAGGGGCGGGTGGCCCAGATCGTCACCTACGGCACGATCAAGGCCAAGCAGGCCGTCAAGGACGCGGCGCGGGTCATGGGCCACCCGTTCGTCATGGGCGAGCGGCTCACCAAGGCGATGCCCCCCGCCATCATGGGCAAGGACATCCCGCTGTCGGGCATCTTCGACCCCGGCCACCCCCGCTACGGCGAGGCCGCCGAGTTCCGGCGGGTCCACGACGAGGACCCGCAGGCCCAGGAGGTCGTCGCCACCGCACTGGGTCTCGAGGGCCTCAAGCGGCAGTGGGGGGTGCACGCGGCGGGCGTCATCATGTCCAGCGAGCCGCTGCTCGACCTCATCCCCATCATGCGCCGTGAGCAGGACGGGCAGATCATCACCCAGTTCGACTACCCGAGCTGCGAGCGGCTCGGG
>JAABUR0100008163.1_pt1 | contig 12154 bp, 10 predicted proteins | sample 5560091 | NCBI WGS metagenome assembly JAABUR01 (sample SAMN10711879, study PRJNA513375) | rock metagenome | isolation source: Antarctica rocks | place: Antarctica: Victoria Land, University Valley sud
CGCATAGCTCTCGCCGTAGAGGGCCTGTTCGCGATAGCCGGACAGATACACGACGGCCTCACGGAACGACTTGCTCGGAATGGTGCCGGTGTTGATGCAGACGCCGCCGACGACGGCGCGCTTCTCAATCATCAGCGTGCGGCGACCCGACTTCACCGAGGCGATCGCGGCCCGCTGGCCCGCGGGGCCGCTTCCCAGAACAACGACACCGTACTGCGCGTGGTCAGACGACGCGCGAGACCTGGTCATGACGCCCGCCTTTCATTAGACGCGGAAGAGGAGGAGCCGCACGCGGCACCCGTTACCGTGTCCTCATCATACCGGAATCTCCCCTGACCAACCATCGTCGGACTGTCCTCTACTCCCACAGCGGGCTGTGGTCCCCACCAACGCCGTGTCGCTCCGCTCCGCCGCCGCCGTTCCCGCTCCCCTGATCCTGGTCACCACACGCACGTCATCCAGCGCGGCGGAGGGCCGGTTGAGCCAAGCGGCCAGCACAGAGCGGCCACGGGCCAGCGTAGCGCCGGTCTCCGGCTGTGTATGAGTAGTCACTCTGCTGGATGCGTATGCGGCCTGAGGAGCCAGCCCACTGCCGTTGTGCCACGGAGCCTTGGGCACGCGGGGCGCTGATCGCCATCCCAGACCCCACCTCGTCTGTGCCTGGCAACCTCCTGAGATCTGCTATCACTGGACGCGTACAAAACCGCACGTGATTGACATCGGCATTTTCTCACACTCTTGACATGCGTGTGGCGGTCTCAGACCCGCAGAGCCGTGCGAATCACCGCGGGATCGACTTTGGGGCGGCGGTCATAGGTGAGCAGCCCATTGATCTCCTGCTCCACATCGGTCAGTTGGGTATAGCAGAGCCCCCGGATGTCCGGCTCGTCGAACAAGACCGAGGTCACGTCCTCGAAGCGCCGCCGCAGCCCGTCCTCCGTGGTCTCGATGCCGGCATAGCCCCAGGCCTCACCCTCCTGGGCGGTGCTGGCGGCGGGGCGCAGGTCCTCACCCGGCGGCTGGAAGGCGATGCCGCCGTACTCGGTGTAGAGGATCGGTGCGCCGTTGTAGCGCTGGCCCTCGGCGTAAGCCGCGCGGGGGAAGCCGGGGGTGTTGTTGCCCGCGCGGAATCCCTGGTGGTGGTCGCGCAGCGCGGCGCCGTCCTTGGCGTAGTCATGGATGGTGCAGAGGTCGGTGACCTCCAGGTGCTCCCAGCCATCATTATCGACGACGAGGCGCGTGGGATCGAGCCGGCGCGTCAGGGCGACGGCGCGCCGCACGTAGTCTTGCTGGGCCGCGTCGGTGGCGATGCTCGCGATGCCCCAGCTCTCGTTGAAGGGGACCCAGGCCACGATGCAGGGATGGTTGATGTCGCGGCGCAGCACGGCGGGCCACTCGTGCAGGAACATCTCTTCGGCCGCGGCGGTATACTCCATCGCATTGGCCATTTCACCCCAGACGAGGAGGCCCAGGCGATCACACCAATACAGCCAGCGCGGGTCCTCCACCTTCTGGTGCTTGCGGGCGCCATTGAAGCCGAAGCGCTTCGTCCACTCCACATCAGCGCGCAAGTCGTCGTCGGAGGGCGCGGTATACTGGCCGGCGGGGAAAAAGCCCTGATCCAGCACCAACTTCTGATAGTAGGGCGCTCCGTTAAGCAGCACCTGGTTGCCTTGCACGGCAATAGAGCGCAGCCCACAATAGCTCCGCACCGTGTCCTGGCGCCGGTCTGACGTGGCGCCCGCGGCGCTCAGGGCGCACTCCAGGTCATACAGGTAGGGGTCTTCGGGTGACCAGGGGCGTGCGCCGGGGATGGTGAGCTGGAGGGGCGCCGTTGCCGGGCCGCTGTCGCGGGCCACGGCGGCGCCGCCGTGGTCGCGCACGACGACGGCGAGGTGGCCAGCAAAGGGAGCCGAGAGAGCAGCGGCAATCGACACCCCGCCGCTGGCCGGGTCGGTTGTGATGCGCAGGCCGGTGATATGGGTTGCGGGCACCGGTTCCAGCCAGACCGATTGCCAGATGCCTGTGGTGCGTGTGTAGAAGATACGCTCCGACTGGGGCTTCCAATACTGTTTACCGCGTGGCTGAGCCTTGTCTACGCTATCCTCCACCCACACGACCACGGTGTGCTCGGCCGTGGGGCCAGCGGCCAGTGTCTCGGTAATGTCCAGGCTGAAAGGTGTGAAGCCGCCCTGGTGGTCTCCGGCCCGCCGCCCATTGATCCACACGGTGCAGCGATAGTCCACCGCTCCAAAGTGGAGCAGGACGCGGCGCCCGTCCGTGCGCCAGTCCGCGGGGACGCTAAAGCGGCGACGATACCACACGCGGGGATGGATCGCGGCGTCGCCGATGCCGGAGAGGCGCGCCTCGAAGGGGTAGGGCACGACGATCTGGCGGTCGAAGGGAGGGGGCGCGGGAGCATCGTCGTCGCCGGCGCCGGGCGCTCCCGCGTCGTCAAAGGCGAAGTCCCACGGGCCATTCAAGCACAGCCAGTCGGGACGCACGAGGTCGGGACGTGGATAGTCGGGACGCGGGACCGTGGGTGTGGTGACCTGGACAGGGTCAGAGGGCATGGATCGGCGCCTTTCACTACTCTGCTCGTTGGACTCACTCGTGACTGTGGCCGTCGGGGGGACCTTACCCAGTGAGCACCACAATTTTTGCGCGTGTTCCCCGCCCGGCGTTTTGTAGGATGAAGGTGAACTGCACGCGGCCGTCCCACCCGATCGGGCCCAGAGCGGTAACGTCGATTGTGAACCGCGCCAGGTTGGCGACGCTGACGATATGGTCGGGCTGGCGACCCGTGCCCCACGGCATCGGCGATGACCGCGTGGGGGTGTAGAGCGACGTGCCCCCATCATAGGGACCGTGCAGGAGCAGGCTGCTCGTGTAGGTGCCGTCCACGCGGTAGTCCAGGCGCAGGCCCAGAAGGCTCTCGGCGTCGGAGTGTCGCAACTCGCCGTCGACAGAGACGGCAATGGCAAGCACGGGAGGAAGATTGTCGGCCGTGACGCCAACCATGCAGGTGGCCTGGTCCTGCTGAGCCATACCCAGCCGCGCCGTCCAGGAGGTGCGGTCGAAGTCGGCGTAGGCTGTCGTCGTGCGATCGGGATAATAGTGGTGGGTGCGCACCACGGTGGGGGTGCGGGTGGGCTCTCTCCGTGGGGCACGCTGGACATCAACCACTTCTAGGTAGACGACGCCGTCGTGGGGTAAGGGGCCGGACCAGGACACCTCCGGCCCCTGGGCCGGAGCGCTCTCACAGACAGCCAACTCTTCGGTTGACGGGTCATCACCCCAACTGGCATGGTTGGCGTCGATGCGGTAGACCTGGAGGGTCGCCTGCTCGAACGGCAGGCCGTGCAGCTGAACATGCGCCTCCTGATCCACGCCGGAGCGGTTCCACAGGAGCGCGCAGGCACGGTGAGCATCAGCGGACGCTAGGCCGGCAATGCCGGGTGCGCCGTTGACGCTGAGGGGGCAGCGGTCCACCGGCAGGCGCGCATAGAGGGCCACGGCGTTGTAGATGGCCTTGCGGTGGCCCTCTATGGTCACCATGCCCGAATAGTTGCCCTGGCCGCTGTCCAGAAACTGCGCCCAACTGACCTTTGTGATCCATGGCTGGGCTAGCAGATCATGGTAGTCCTGCAGGAGTGCCGCAGCTAATCCATGGCGATCCTGCGTCCCGCCTTGCGGGTAGTCGATGGGGTACGCGTTGTACTCATTGAGGTGTAGCTCCGTGGTGGCGTAGTCAGTTCGCGCGGCAAAGCTGGCCCGCACCGCCGCCAGCCGCTGGGGGAGCGAGTGCGTATCGTAGTGGTGGAATGAGAAGAAGTCCAGCGGCAGATCGTGCGCGCGCACGTAGTCCAGAAACGGCTCGACCCAGGAGTGGTCGGGGATCAAGGAGAGAGCAGGGCCGCCTACCACCGCGTCGGGGTCGCCCGCCCGAAGACCCCGCACGCCCACACGGTACATAGCCAGGTAGTCGGCGAGCGTCCCGGTGAAGAACACACGGGTGCGCGTCGCCGCATCGTAGAGGTCCGGCTCGTTATAGACTTCATGGTAGCCGATGCGTATGCCCTGCGTGCGATAATGGCGCGCGAACTCAGCCAGCGCCGCGCCCCACGCGTCGAGGTCCGTCGGCGCGCTGCGCCAGTCGCCGTCGCGTTGCAGTGGCGCGGGCATGTAGCAGTAGGACCAGTACGGCCACACGTCGTGCGCCGTGAGCAAGCGGGCGATGGCGTCCATCTCCTCGTGATCGTAGTGGAGTTGGGTGGCCGTGCCCCCGATGGGTTGGCGTGCCCATCCCGCCCAGGGGGCGCCCCAGGCCAGGTCGATGCGCAGCGACTCAGCGCGCACGGCTGGCCAGGTATGGTCGTCGCGCTGGTAGTGAGCCAGGGGCACGATACCGGAGTTGAACATGCCGAACTTGCCCTTGGAGAGCGGATAATCCGCGCTGGCGGCAACGTCCACGTCGACGGTGACGGTGGCAGGGGCGGTCTGGTCGGTTGGCTCCACGCGTTCCCTCTGCTTTCTCTCTTAGCCTTTTATGCCGACGAAGGTGATCCCCTGCACGAAAGCGCGCTGCACCAGGATATACAGCACGGCCATGGGTAGCGACATCAGCACCACGCCGGCCATGATCTCGCCCCACTGGCTATTGTACAGGCCGATCAAGCTCTGCAGGCCCTGCGTCAGAACCCACTGGTTCTCGGTCTGCAGGTAGACCGAGGCGTCGAAGAAACCGTTCCATTGGCCGACGAACGTGAGCAGGCCCAGCGCCAGAAATGCCGGTTTGGAGACAGGTATAATGATGCTGAAGAAGATGCGCAAGCGCCCAGCGCCGTCGATCAGTGCGGCGTCCTCCAGTTCGCGGGGGATGCCCATGAAGAACTGACGGAAGAAAAACGTGGCGAAGGCGTCGCCGAAGAACGACGGAACAATCAGAGGCCACGGCGTGTTGACCCATCCAATCTGGCTGAAGAGCACATAGCGGGGGATCAATGTGGCCTGGCCGGGGATCATCAGGGTGAACAGCAAGACGATGAAGAGAAACGAGCGGCCGGGGAAGCGCAGGCGGGCAAAGGCATAGCCTGCCAGCGAGCAGGACACCAGGCGGCCCACGGTGGAAAGCCCGGCCACCCGCAGTGTGTTCACCAGATAGACGCCGGCATTGGGCAGCGAACTGAACAGGCCAGTGTAATGCTGCAGGGTGAACGGATCAGGGATCCACTGGTGCGGGTCAAACAGGTTCTTGTCGATGCGAAACGAGGTAGAGAGCACCCAGGCAATGGGAATCATGTCCATGGCGGCCAGCGCGATCAGCAGCGTGTAATATAAAGCGGTGGGGAGCTGTCCCCGTGTGCGCACGGACCGGGCGGAGCGCAGGGCCAGCGGGTCATGCGTGGGGACGGCTGGGGTGGTCGGCGGCACGCTCATGACCGACTGCTCTTGTTACTCGCCATAAAACACAAACCAGCGCGCCACGACGAGCTGTACGGCGGTCACGGCGAAGATGACCAACGCCAGCATCCATGCGATCACCGCGCCATAGCCCACGCCCGAGATTTTCTCGGTGTAGGTGAACAACTGGTTATACAGGTAGAGGACGATGGTGCGCGTCGAATTGTCCGGTCCGCCGGCGGCGCTGATCGTCGCTGCTGAACTGGTCATCGCCACCACGGGATCAAAGAGCTGGAAGGCCCCGATGAGTGAGGTGACGGTCAGAAAAAGGATCGTGGGTGAAAGCAGCGGCAGTGTAATGTAGCGGAAGCGCTTCCAACCGTTAGCGCCGTCCATCTGCGCCGCCTCGTGGAGATGATGGGGCACGCCTTGCAAGCCGGCCAGGAAGACAGTCAGGCCATAGCCGAGGCCTTGCCACGTGGTCATGATCGCGATGGCCATCATGGCGAAATTCGCGTCGAGCAGCCAATCAGGGCTTTGGCCGCCGAAGAGTCCAAACACCTGGGCGAAAGGGCCGGACTGGGTGTTGAACATCCACCGCCACGCTGTGCCCACCGCCAGCGCGGAGAGGACCCAGGGCATGAAGTAGAGCGCGCGGAACAGGCCGATGCCCCTGCGCGGCTTGTTCACCAGCAGAGCCAACCCCAACGAGAGTACCAGGAAGCTGGTTGTGCCCATCAGGATGAACTTGAGCGTGTTCAACACGACGGCCCCCACGCGGGGATCGCCAAAGAAATAGCGCCAGTTCTCCAGGCCGACCCAGCGGGCGGGCGCGACTAAATCCCAGTGGATGAAAGAATAATACACCGTCACAGCGAGCGGGCCGAGGGTAAAAACAAGCAGCCCAATGAGCTGGGGCGTGAGGAAGCCATAGGCAGTTAACCACTCGCGCACCACCAGCGGACTTGGCCCGCGTCGTCGCCCAGGAGACGACGCCACCGACGACCCGGCCGCACCAGAACGCACTGCAACAAACCTCCCATCACACCTACAGCGGGGGCGGTAGGGACGGGATGGCAGGCCCACTGCGCCTGCCATCCCTCGCGTCTTATTGCTGCATCAGGGCATTGATCTTGGCCGAGAGTCCCTTGAGAGCGTCAGCCGCCGACTTCTTGTTGGTCAGGATATCCTGGATAGCCGGGCCGTAGCCATCCTGGCCGCTGATCTGCGCCTGATTCTGATTGTCATAGGTCGGGATCTGGGTGAGCTTCCAGGTGGACGGCAGGATCTGCGCCTGATACAGGTGTTGCGGCTCACCGGATGCTTTCAGGAAATCACCTTCCAGTTTGGGCGTGTAGGCGGGGATCAGGCCCATGAACTTGCCCGACGCCGTCGTGGACAGGTACTGCACCAGGTGCCAGGCCAAATCCTTGTTCTTGCTCTTGTTGTAAATACTCCAGATATGGATTTGCAAGCAGCTGGCGTTGCCGGCCGGCCCCTTGGGCAACGCCACATAGTCGTAGCGCATCTTGGGATTCTGCGCCTGCACGTTGCCCACCTGCTCATGGGATCCCACCTGCATGGCCACGTGGCCGCTCGACCAGCGCAGGAAGCCCGCCTGCTCCTGGTCCAGGGCCGGCGTGATAGTGGTCTTATCCCTATACATCATGTCCTGCAGGAATTGCCACGCCTTGATCGTATTGGGATTCTCCAGGTTTGACTTCTGGTAGGCGGGCGGTACCATCGTGCTTCCGCCGAACGAGAGCAGTAACGCCTCGGTCTGCGCCGAGTTGGGGATGATTGTGAAGCCCCACTGCTTGACCCCTCGGGGGTTGAACTTCGGTGAGGAGGCATTGTTGCCGTTGGCGTCCAGGGTCAGCTTTTTGGCCCAGGAGCGCACATCGTCCCACGTGTAGTTCCCCGCGGGATTGGGATAGGCCAGACCAGCCTTATCAAACATATCCTTGTTATAAAAGAACCCTTGCATGTTGTAGCCCATGGGGAGACCGTAGAGCCGGCCGTCGCGGAGCGCCCTGAGCTGATTGATCACGCGCGGGTTGAAGTTGCCCAGGGCAAACTTGCTCTGCTGGATCAAGGGGGTGAGGTCGGTCAGGATACCCTGATTGACCATTGAGTTGTAGTCCCAGATACCTGGCACAAAGACGTCGGGCATTGTCCCCGCCGCGATCAGCGGCTTGCATGCCGCCTGATCCACGCCGCAGGCGCCGCCGAGGCGCAGATCAATGGTGACCTGCGGATTCTCTTTGAGGTATTTCTTTATGCCCGCCTGCTGACTCTTCAAGTCATTCTGGTTGCCCCAGACGATGACCGACAGCTTGCCTGCCGGCGCGGGTCCAGGGCTCGACGCAGCCTGGACCGAACTGAGGCCGTAGTACGTGGCGAGGGTTCCAGCGGCGGCAGCGGCGCCGATGCGCAAAAAGTCGCGTCGGTCGTGGGTCACGCGGTTCATGATTTGCCCATCTCCTTTGATAAGATACGGGCAGGGTGCCCGTATCGGCGGACCATCAGGACGCTGCGCGGTCGTTGAGACTGGCCGTAGCGCTGACTGACCTGGCATGACCTGTGACAGCGGCAGTGGGTGACCATCATCTCCTCTCACCCAGCAGAGTTCAGCGCGCGACGCGGACGCGTCGCAACGTCCTCGGGATGTCTACACGGACGGGGCCGGCTCAGGCTATCTACCTTCAACGTTGCAGCGAGTATAGCACCATCCGGAGAAGGCTGTCAATCCCCGGCGGCTACGCGTCTGCGTCGGTGGCGCACGGCGGGTGTGTTCCTCCCGGCGGGGTCGTGCCGCCGTGCCATACTCTTTCCACTCACCGTTCGGGCAGTATGGTTGCTTGACAGGCGTTGCTCCCTGATGCTATTGTGTCTACAACGTTGAAGCACAGGATGACACAGAGTGGACGGGTCGCGGCACAAGGAATGACGAAGGCGTGAAGAGGAAGGATGGCACAGAAGCCAGCGCGACGCTGAAAGATGTCGCGGCCCATGCCGGCGTGTCCTTCAAGACCGTGTCCAACGTCGTCAACAACCACGACGCCGAGGTGAGTGAGCAGACGCGTGCGCGGGTGCGCGCCTCTATTGTCGCGCTGAACTACCGTCCCAACGTCGCGGCGCGCCACCTGCGCACGACGCGCACGGGCGTGTTGGCGCTGGTGATTCCTGATCTCTTCAATCCCTACTTCGCCGAGCTAAGTGCAGCGGTCATCACTGCTGCAACCGCACGGTCGTACACCGCGCTGATCGACTACACCCGTGGTCGGCGCGCTGAGGAACTGCTGGTGGTCGGCGGCCTGCGGCCCCATATGATCGATGGGATCATTCTTAATGCCCTCGAGTTGGATGCGGATGACGTGAAACCGGAGCGCGTGGCTGTGCCGATCGTTCTCGTCGGTGAGCGTCTGAGTGAGGCCCCTTTCGACCACGTGATGATGGACAATGTGGCGGCAGCTCGGCTCGCTACAGAGCATCTGCTACGTCTGGGGAGGCGGCGCATAGCCATGATCGGGGCCTCCGACGATCCGCGCGATGAGATGCCCCGTCTGCGCCTGCAAGGCGTGCGGCAGGCATTGGACGCCGCGGGGATGGGTGTCGATCCACAGCTTATCATGACCAGCCCACCCGCCTCGTTTGGTCGGCTTGACGGCATCGAAGGGATGCGGCGACTGCTTGCGCGCGGCGCCGTGCCCGACGCGGTGGTCGGCTTTAATGATCTCGTCGCTCTGGGGGCGATGAAGGTGCTGCGCGATACCGGGTTTCGCGTCCCCGATGACATCGCCGTGGTCGGCTTCGACGACATCGAAGAGGGACGTTATGCGACCCCGGCGCTCACGACCATCTCTCCGGATAAAGCGCATATTGCCCACTTGGCCGTCGCCCTCCTGCTGGCGCGCATCGACGGTTCGCGCACCGTCCCGCCCGAGCAGATTGATCCTGGCTTCCAGTTGTTAGTACGGCAGAGCACCACGGCCTAACGCGCCCGGTCGCCGTCACTGCTAAGCGCGCAGAAGGGCTGGGTTAAGAGAGCCAGAAGGTGGGTCAACGACGGAGCGCTGTCCCGGTGCCCAGAGAGGCGGCCGACGGAACCGGCCTCAGCCTGCACCCGGAACGGACGCAACCCAGCCCTTCTGCGCGCATAGGGCCACCAGCACTGCATCACTCTCCTCCCACTGCGCGCACAGCAGGCGCCGGAGAATGGTCGTGCCGATCTCCTGCGTCGTTGTCTCCAGCGTGTCCAACGCCGTCGCAGGCTGCAGGGCCGCCACATCAGGCGTCGCCAGCCGCAAGCTCGGGGCTCCCTTGTCGCTCTCCCAGGGAGAGAGCCACCGGGGCTGCTCTGTGCAGGAGGCCTTCTCCCGGTCCACGTTTTGATGGACCGACCTTCCATGCCGCCGGCCGCGGATCACCGCGCCGCCCTGCGGGGCGGGGAAAAGGGCCGCGCGCGCGGACGCCACCTCTTGCCCCAGGGTGCCCACTAATCATAAATTTCTGTGGATAAATGCCCCTGTGCTGGCTGGTTAGGTCATCCGCTCGCTCAGAGACGCCACGACCACTCTGAAGAGGCCGCCTGATCATAGCGTGCAGAGGGCCTGTGTCCAGGGGCAGTGTCCACGGCTCTGTCCATAGGTTTTAACCACGGATGAGCTAACCAGCCAGCACAGGGAGGCGTGCGCATCGTGGCGCGACCCGCCGCCTCGGGGCACGGGCAGCACGCGCCTGATGGCCCGCAGCGCTGTCGTGTCGCTGACTCCAAAGAAATAGCCCAGCGCCTCCTGTGTGAAATAGTGCCGTAGCCAGATCACCGTCAGCACGAACTCGTCGCGCGCGCTCAGGCAGCAGGGATGCCCCGCCCCCACGGCCCGCGTGCGCCCTGGCCGCTCTCGCCGGGCCGCAGTCGCCTGTGCGTACGCAGGCTCTAGATCTCACACCAGTTCATCGAAGAGGGTCACCGTCAGCCCTGTCATCGTCTTGAAGATGCCCGCCTTGTGGCGCAACTGGCTCTACCGCAGGATCATCGTGCTCTCCTCACCTCACCCTTGCGTCCTCTCCTGCTAGGATACCCCATGCGCCCGTCATATTGTGAAGATGATCTGGTGGTTAAATCGCCCCTGAAATTTCTCCGTTATTACAATGATAGGCCCACTTTTACCTCACGGACGCGCTATTCGGGGCTTAGACACATTTTCTGTTCGACCACTACTCGACCCCCATCTCGGGGGGAAACTGATGCCGTAGGTAGGGGGATGGTGCTGTGGTCATAGATCAGCCCTCTCTTTCTGCTGTGCTGTCTCACCTCCTTATTTTAACGTGACAACGCCGTATCGACGCAGGAACGCCTCACCGAGGGGGCCGCGCGCGGGGCGCGCCTGGCGGCAGCTGGGGCTACGCCTGTGCACCATCACGCCCCGCGCTCTGGCCCGTGTGCTGATCGTGGTCGGTGTGCTGACCGCCATCGCCTGGCTGGTCTGGACCTCGCTCGGCCTGCTGACCCCCTTCATCCTCGCCTCCTCATTTTGACGTGACAACGCCCCGTCAGACCGGCAGCATCCTGATCGTCGAGCAGGTACTGATGATGGTCCTGGGCGCGGCGGGCACCCTGCTCACCGGCCTGCTGGCCAGCCGCATGTTCGTACCCTACTTGCCCCTCTCCAACTCGCCTATTCCACCTCTGCTACTAGATATCCCCTGGTCAGCTATACTCAAGTTGTTGGGTATCGTGGCCTTGGCGCTGATACCCACCCTGCTTGCCCTCACCTGGCTGATGGGCCATCTGCAGGTGTTGCGCGTACTGCGCATGGGTGAGGCGTAAAGGAGGACGAGTGTTGATTACAAGTCTGATCATGCGGCATCTTCCTCTGGTCGATCCCAGTCCTTTCGCAATGTGGATTCAGCAGCCAGCAGCGCATAATGGATATCGCGATGCTCCTGCTGGCTGAGATAGGAGACGAAATCAAGGACTATCGCCAGCTTGTCCGGCGGCAGTCGCCGGAGAAGCTCCTCAATCTGTTCCAGTGTTACCGTTTCCATGTCGTCCTCCGGTTCGCTCACTAATGGGATCGTTCCTGTATTATGGCCTACGCAACGGCGAGTGGAGAAACAGATTGCGGGGGCAAAGACCAGCGCCAACTGGGGCCTGATGTGGAGGGTGCTATGAGCAAGCAGCGTTATAAGGCGGTGATTATCGCGTGTGGGGGCATTGCCCGGGCGCACGCGGTGGCGTATGGGAGGGAGCCGCGAGTGCAGCTGGTCGGCTGCGCGGAGATCATGCCGGAACGGCTGGCCGCGTTTGCCGACGAGTTTGGTATCCCGGGCCTGTACACCGACTATCGCGCGATGATGGAGCGGGAGCGGCCAGACATCGTCAGCATCTGCTCGCATCACAACCTGCACGCGCCTATGATTCTGGAGGTGGCCAGGTATCGGCCAAAGGCCATCCTGTGCGAGAAGCCTATCGCGCTCAACCTGGCCGAGGCCGACGCCATGATGGCGGCCTGCCAGGCGGCGGGGACGCTGCTCGTGATCGGCCATCAGCGCCGCTTTGGGCCGCAGTACGTGGCCGCGCGGCAGGCAATCACCGAGGGCCGCATCGGCCAGCTGCTGTGGGTGGAGGCGTTTGGCCATCCACGCTCCAGCTTGCTGGTGGACTCCACGCACACGGTGGATCTGGCGCGCTTCTTCCTGGGCGACCCGCCAGCGGAGTGGGTGCTGGGCCAGATTGACGCGCGGG
>JAABUR0100008164.1_pt1 | contig 12153 bp, 7 predicted proteins | sample 5560091 | NCBI WGS metagenome assembly JAABUR01 (sample SAMN10711879, study PRJNA513375) | rock metagenome | isolation source: Antarctica rocks | place: Antarctica: Victoria Land, University Valley sud
TGCAGGCACGCTGCGAAGCAGTTATTCGAGCTAATGGTATGCATACGGAGTACTAGTAGTATTAAACATGTAATTTAACTAGCGTCTGCCAAGACGCTTACATTTAACTACCCTGCGACATAGTATGTACTTAGTATGTGGTAGCACTTGAGGTATAGCGCTAATCAGCCCTACGGTTAAGCGAGCGCACATAAATAGCCTGCACCTTCCATACCTTAGTAATTCGATTAAGTCGTTTACACTACTTCAATGGTGGCTAGCTACTGTGCTTCGGATGCAACAACTGCATGCCTTTCGGGTTTGTGGATGCAACAACTGATGCCGTTCGGTTTTGTGGATCCTTGAGCCCGTGGACCCTGGCTCGTTGATGGATCTCTATATATGCAGATGGCGCCAAGGGTAATAGGTCTAGCGTACCAAGCCATACATAGGCATAGCAAGCATGCATCACAACGTACAGTACGAGGCCGTGACTCGAATTTCCAGAAGCCCAGAGAAGCTTACCTGGCGAGAGGAGAGAGACTTGAAGTAACAAAATAAGCTCCAGCGAGTTGTGCACGTTTCGCGTTGACACGGACTGCCTCGATGGAGACAGTAGATACCCAAAGGTCTCGAAACATGGCAACCTTACCCTTGCCTGTAGCGCTGGTTGTACTCCGCACGTGGGACGGTACGTGGTGATTGATAAACCATCCGTGTAAGGCTAGATGAACTTTGAGCCCCTGGGAGTTAGTATAGTATGTTACAGATACGTCCCGCTCTTCAGGGACTCAACCCTGCTCAGTGGCTTGGTCTATCCTTCGGATGCACCTGTTAAACGTATTTGACTAGCTTACCCGCATGTAAGAATGACAGCTCCGTAGTTTATATAGCGGTGAGCGTCGACTTTTTGTTGCCTTAAGCCCTCGGTTTTTCAAAAGCAGACGAACTCCGGAATCCTGGAGCGTATGATTGGAACATCTTCTTCCTTATCGTTAGCTTGGGCCACTACTCCACGTCTCTCGTATATTCCGAGGGCCTCTAGACTATCACGAAATCAAGCTCAATGATAGTCGACCCTCCAACACGTCCTTCTCGCACTACCCCACGAACTAAGCGACTCCTGCAGAGCAACTCTTTAATGTCCGATTGGCCTGCCTCAAATGTCTGGCCAGGTGTATCACCTGGTCCACTGATTCCTTGGTTTCTCATTCCAGCACTCCGATTCCACGAATTGAAGCGGGGATGAGTACGGACGAATTCTTTCTTCTCAGGTCACTTTGTACTTTTCGTGGACGTGACTCTATGTTTGATTTGAGTCTCAGACTATCTGGCATAATAAACGTTAGCGCGACAGGAATTTAATTGGTCAGAAGAGAGATCTCACCACCAAAGTCTGCCAAGACGCTAACTTTTATCATCCCTGGGTAAGGTAGTAGTATACCGGCAAGTCCCTAGCGGGCTGCGCCTCGCCCGTCAACCTGGTCGGGACTTGCCGAGGGACGTCGGCTGTCTGAAATCCGATTGGCGGACTATAAGCCGCCTCCGGGCCCGAGATTGCCGATCATATTGCGGGGAGCACGTACCGCATCGACATCCTGATCAACAACACGCAATCTTCCCCACAAAAATATCGTAAGAGTATAGCTTCAAATACTTCAAACACACAATAATGATTGAAAAGCCATCTGTTTCCTATTACGGCTAGACTACTACCACTTCGTCGCAAGTCCTTTGCGCTGTTTGGCTGGCGCCATACGCACGGGCATGGTTTTAACGAGCTTCCAAAAATCTGCGTTCGTGATTTTACCCCATTCTTCAAGCACGACGTCGATTATTTGTTGTTTGTTTGTAATAGAGTGCTCTCTGACCTTGATCGTGACTTGATGAGCCTCCAGATATACTCAATGATGTTAATGTCCCTGTCCAGTTTGGCTTTTTTGGCTGGATTCAGGCCCTTCACAAACAGTCCATGGGCTGAGTTACCGTCCTTATAGTATATTAGACGAGTGCCACAACGCCGTTGTCATTGAAAGTATGAGCCTACTATACGATTGATAACCTGATCGGCGTAATCTTGCTGATTGAAGCCCCTTCTCTTGCCGTGACCTTCTAGAATGATCAAAGGACTGATTCAATAGGATCCAATCATGCCCCAAGCTGTGAACGAAGATCGACCACTTCTGAACTGATTTTGAGCGCAGTCTGGATTGTGACGGTCTTCAGAAGTGCGTATAACGTGATTCGTGCCCTGCATGCTTGTAGTAGACTACTCAGAAGATGGAGAAAGTCGTAAGACATAGATGTTCCGGATCTTCACGGGTCCCACTTTGCGAACTTTTTTGCCGACACCGAGTCACCTTCGCGTGTCAATAGTACAATCCTTCAATCCTTCACACTAGCTGGTCCTGAATGGCAAACCATCGGCCGAAGTCAAAGCTCACGATATCAGTGCCAGTTGCTCGCCAGTCGCAATTGAAACTTGAATCAGGTTTGATCTCAAATTGCTGGACAAACAACGATTTCATGATCGCATACTGTTTATATGGCAATATCGCCATATTTCCAAAATGTAATTGAATAGTGAATACCGTAGATTCAGCAATTAAAAAGCTCACCGCTTGCTGCTTCCTGCTAGGGGCGTGTCATGCCTGCCTAGTTGGCGTGCTACCCAGAGTAGGAAGTGACTACGAAGTGACAGCACCCTGGCCACGGACGCGCGCCTACTTATCTCCCCATACCCTGCTGATTTACGCCTACCACCTGTGAATTACAAATAAACGTTGTGTCGGGCAAGTGAGTACAATATGTCAGACCGCTTCCCGCTCAGAAATGTTCCTTGAAAGTCAATCGACCTTTGTTAAAGGAGTTTGACTCGAACATCTGAAACACGCTACCATGTTTGGCACTCTCAATCCCAAGCAGTATAAGGAGCCGTTGACCTTTATCGAGAATACGGACCGGGCGTCAGCCCTCAGTCGTACTCGCCGCGACAAGCCACATATTTCCTGCGAACTCTGCCGGGCGCGAAAGGTAAATTTCTCGCGTTTTTCTCTTGCGGCTGTATCTTTCTATTGTCACCTGCTGCCTTTCTCCGTTCTAGTATTGCTTTTGAACTAAATCCTGTTATATTATCATGTCCCAATCCACTCAACGCCGCTACCTAGGCCCAAAGAGGACACATACGTGCGGGCCGTTGCAAAGCAAAGAAGTCTAAGAGAAATTATGCGATATGCGGAGACGCCATTGGCTGATTTTTCACTTCTCTTTGTCTCTCCAGGTGCGATGTAGTGGCCAGCCCTCGGGCTGCGATAGATGCCTTGCCGTCTCCGCCGAGTGTAGGTACCCGGGCCGCGAAGCTCGCCGCAGGAAGGCCACCACTAGTCGCCACATGGAAACACTCAGGCCGGGTAGCAGCATGAGCGGTACCAATCTTGCAACGGGGACCAAAGAGCAGGGTCAGGGTCAGGGGCTGCAGCAGCCGTCTGTTGGCGTTGGCAGTGGTCAGGTAGGACGAATAGAGCCACACACGGCCGATCCGAGCGTCAAAATGTGTGATCCGGAGCCCAGAGCAGACAAGGAACAGCAGCAGATGGAGCACCAGCGCTCGTCATTCTCGGTCGGCGACCGCAGCTCGAGCGGAAACGTCTTGGACGGACTTGACGAGTGGCTGGACATGGACAGCTTTCTCAACTCAGGACTGACGGCGCCGCTAGAGAATCTTGACGGCAGCGTGGAGATGTTGGATAAGGTGATGGAGGATTCTTTGTCTGGGCACGCTGATAGTCCCACTGGTAAGTGAGTCCCCTTGATTCTTAAGCGTGTGCACATGCTCAACATGGGCAAGGCCTTGAATATTATGGAGCCTGATCTGGTCACTGATGTGAGTTACCAACTGACAACTTCATGTGCAGGTTTGGACGATATGGCCCCAGGCACCTCGCTTAGTAGCTTTCCTAACGCAGATAACCTGGCGCAGCCGTTGATACCCTCACACGACGTCGTCTCGCCGCTGGCTTCGACTATCCAATCCACACGCAGCCAGCCACCAGCATCTGCCAAAGATAGTGATTATATAGGACGAGAATCACTATCCCAGACGCCCAGTTTGGGTCGCTGGTCAGGCCAGCCCCCCGCCATCTTCAACAATATCCGGCCGTCATCAGGATCGCCGGACCGCCCAAAGCCAAGTCTAACGTCTGACCCACACACAAAGGGCCCAGTACCAGCAGCACCGGCGGCATTCTCACCAAGCTTAACCCGTCGATGGGATGCCAAAGACGGCTGCCCCTGTCTGCACCTTATGGCCTGCCTGCTCGAGGAGCTCGGTGCAGAGAGCGCGAGCAGTGACCAAGCTACAATGGACCTGCTGCTAGGTTACTTACGTTGTGCGTTGGTGCGCTGTAGTACTGTCTTGGATTGCGAGCGGTGCACGTCGCTGAGTGATAATAACATGCTGCTGGCTATGGTGGGGCAGTATATGAGCACCATCTGCGAGCGAATGGTCATGTGCTACATTGAGTTGCAGTGGGCACAGGAGCAGCGGCAGAGTAAGCAGCAACCGTCGATATCGTCATTGCTTGCTGGTGTTGGCGGCGTTGGTGGTGATCAGGAGGACGAGAATGGTAGCACAAGGTCAGGGTCTGGAGTACTTGACGCAGACGACATATGGTTCTCCACGTACCGCATCGATAACGGCTACGAGCGTATGCAGGTACTTCAATGCCTAGCTAGTGTTCAACTCATAGAATTTTCGCGAATGTTGGAAAAGCTCAAGGCGCGAGGGGGCAGTCACAGGGGACACCTGATGCTGCTGACCGAGGCTGAGAAGCGGATCAAGGCGGTGCAGTTGATGCTGAGAACCAAGTTGGATGGCCCATCAGCCGGAAGAATATAGTCTCTATAGAAGTATTCTTTGAATCGTCCTGAACACCCTAACCATGAGGGCATTTCCAAGTTCTTAAGATAGGCGGTGGTTTTCGCCAAGCCGGTTCGGAGAAATACATAAAGTAGAAGAGTTCACCTAGAAGAGGCGCGTATCTAGAAGGGGCGCAGCCCTGTAGGGCTACCACCTAAATAACTCCTTTTTTATCTATATATAATATAAACAGAGGTTTATATATATACTATATTCTAATTAATAATTAAAATTAATACTTTACTTATATATCTCTTACTTTAATTAGCTAATTCCTCTTATATCTATCTTACTTATAAGCTTTATTTTAACTCTATAAAACTAGCTTTTAGTACTTATATTACTAGTATAACTAGTAGTAGTACTTCTACTATTACTTTAAGAGAGAGGGGTATAAGTAGAGTTAATATAAGAGAATAAGATAGTCTAAGTATTAGTTTAGTATTTAATCTTAGTTATTCTTTTATTATTATTATTATTATTATTATTATAACTAGTACTAAGATCTACTTATATATAATACTAGTAATAAACCTATTACTTATTAATAGAGCTAAGAGGTCTCTAATCTAATAATATTAGAATAAAACTAGGATATTATATAATAATAGAGCTTATAATATAGAGTTTTTATATATATAGTAAGCGCGCTCTTAATATATATAATAATATCTACCTTAGTTCCTATTAGTAGTATTAGCTTAGTATATAAGAGACTCTAGGTTAAGAGATAGAAGTTATATTAAGTAAAATAAGATAAAAAAAATAAGCTAAGACTATCCCCTTAATTAAAAGAATATAATTATATATAAGAGTAGGAATAATAACCTTATAATTATAAAAGTATAATTAATAGAATTATATAATCTACTTTCTTTTATTAGTAAATTATTATATAGCTTAATACTAGGAAATAGTAATATAATAATAGTAATAAAGTATATTTATATCTCTTTAATAATTATAATAGCTCCCTCTTATATATTATAGAAAAGATATATAATAATTCTTAATAAAAGTATTAATAGCCTTTTATTAAGCTAGTAGTAGTAGTAACCTATCTTCTTACTATAATAGAAAATATAGAATTTTAAATCTTAAAGATCTCTTATACCTATTTAACTAATATATTTATAGAGAAGTCCTACTACCTTCCTTATTTAAGCTTAGCTTACCTTCTTAAAGAATACTAAAGTCCTAATATCTTTTATATTCTACTTAAGTATATACTAACGTATTATAATATTTTCTATATAAACTATATTATTTAATCTATTTTATACTATTTAACTATATTAAAATTAGGAAAATTAGTATAATAGTTTAGAAAAATATATTAGACTAAATAGATTTACCTATTAAATCTTATACACGGCTAGAATATAGATTATAAATAATAAAAACTCTATTTATTATAATTACTATATATATACTATTTATATTTTACTTATTCTACTATATTACCTACTAATATATTAGCTATTAGTTTAAATAGAGGGAAATATCTATCTTATTACTAGGTATAAAATATTATTAGAATAGTTATATATATATAATATAGCTAATACTATTATATATATAAGCTACCTACCTACCTACTAATATATCTAATATACTTCCTACTATTTACCTTATCTACTAATATATCTAATATTAGCTTAAATAGAGGGGAAATATCTATCTTATTATTAGGTATAGAATACTATTAGAATAATCGAAATTAGTATATTAGTATATATAATATAACTAATACTATTATATATATAAGCTAGCTACCTACCTACTAATCTATCTACTTCCTACTATTTACCTTACCTACTAATATATCTAATATTAGCTTAAATAAAGGGAAATATCTATCTTATTATTAGGTATAGAATATTATTAGAATAGGTATTTAATTAATTAATTTAATTGAATTATTACTCGTATCTACTAAACTATAGAGGTAATTACGGGCTTTTATAGACGACACTTTACGTAAGGGAAACCGTATATACCGGATAAAAACCCTTACGGTTTTTTAACTTAGTATCCTTCGTTTTTATTTACCTGCGTACTATATTTATAATAAGTATAAATAGAGTAACGTGTATATATAAAGCTGCGACGTACTGTAATACCTAGCCCGATAGCTAGGTAGTAAGGGAGGGAGGAAGAAGGAGGGGGGTAAGAGCGCTAAACATGCTCGATACGCGAGATATACTAGACCCGAGGGGTATATAGCTATACTACCGCTAGTGAGAACTAGGGTAGTAAGCCTATCTATATTAGCTATTATAATATAGCTTAAGGGCCCTTACTAACCGACGTTAATATAGCTTAGAGGTCGCTTATACCCGCCCTATTAATAAGGAGTTACCGTTAACTAGTATAGTCTAGGTAACTTATAATAATATATTTTATATCCTATCTCCTATACCCGTATCCGTAGCTAGGTGACGAGAAGCCTAGGACCCTAGCCTTATATAGGAAATCTGTAAGTCTAATTCTCGCTATACGGGCTTAGGTAAGTACCGAGCTCTCGGCTTTTAGGAGCTTGCTATAAAGGCTAAGGCGGTTATCCTATAGACCTCTAACCTAGGAGATACTAGGAGGGTTATATTTATTAAACCTCGCCTTATAATCGTCTTATATTCTAACCCGCCGCCCGGTTAACTAGCGGCGTATCTTATCCTTAATCTTCTCCTTATAACGGCTACTATCGCTTCGCTCGAGTTCCTTCCAGTTATTAAGGCCGAGGGACCGGAGTACCTACTCCCCTTTCTCCTTAGCGGCTATATTAGTAGCTACTAGCCTTCTACCTCTCTTTAGTCGTAGTTTCCTCTTAATACGGGCGTTCCTAATCCTTATTACTAGGTATATTCCTTATTAAGTATAGTGCCGGAGGACCGCGCTATTAAGGGTTATCTATATAGGCGTAATATATACTTCTACCTCGAGGACTCGTATTAGCGTGGCTTTATAGGCCCCTAGAATCCTCCGCAGGTAGTTATTCTAGATAACCTCAAGCTTTTATATATATATTTTCTTCGCGTCGCGAAGACCTCCTAGTATATACTACGTAGATACGGCGTATATTATTACCGGCCTAATAACCGTGTTATATACCTACCTAGCTTAGCTTAGTATAGTACCCTACGTTAAAGCCGCGGTTATTAATAGCGCTAACCCTTAGTTAGCTATCTTTACCTAGACTCTTTTAATATAAGGGCCCCAGCGGAGCTTCCTATTAATATAGAGGCCTAGGACCCGAATTTCCGCCTTAGGTCTAGTAACTACCGAGCCTAAGTTAACTACTACCTATATATTAAATCGGCGTGGTCGCCGCGAAAGATAGATTAGCTTATACTTCTACGGGGTAAAGTTAGCCCTATATATATTCGCCTATTCTAGGTATAGCTAGTAAGCGCGTTTTAAGGTCCTATAATTTAACTCTATAATATTACCGTATGCTAGGAGGTAGATATCATCGATAAACCTACCTACTTAGAGCTGAAGGTTAGTCCTAAAATAAGCCTCGATAAGGGGGGTATTAAAGAATAGAAATAGTATAAGCGAGATCGGTAATCCCTGCGGTATACCTATCTCTACCTACTCTACTACGCTCGTCCTAGTACTTAACGTTAAGGATATAAACCTATTTATAAAGAAGCTCCCCGTCTAGTTAATAATTCGCGCGGGTACTCCCTTCTTCCTAAGGTTATAAAGGAGCCTCTAATACGAGACGTTATTAAAGGCTCCTGCGATATCTAATAATAGTAGGCTAGCTATATTATTCTTCTTATAATCCTAGACTATATAGATAGTATTAATAATAGTCTCGAGCGCTATCTCGTAAGACCGTTTTCTTCTAGCCCCTATTTACTCTAGGGGTAAGAGGCTATAGTCTTTAGTATAGTCGCTTAGTCTCCCCGTAACTACTATCTTAAGGGCCTTTCCGAGCGTATTTAATAGCGCTATTAGTCGATACGACTTCGGTTCCGCGTAATTCTCCTTCTTCGGCTTCTAAAGGATTATTATATTAGCCCTTTTAAACTCTTTTAGGTAGTATCCTAACTAGAAATACGCATTAAACAGGTAGGTAATCTTACCTAGGAGTCCCCTGGAGATTATACGAATGAACCTATTTAGTATACTATCTAGGCCCGGCGCCTTATCCTAGGCCGGGTAATAGATAGCCTTACGTACCTTATACTCTATAATCTCGTCGTTATTATAGATTAGATCTAGGTAGACTACCTCTATAATATCTTCTAGATCCGCTTAAGGGGGTGGAGGGAAGAAGGTCTTACGGAGCGTGGATACCTTCTTATTAAACGTTCTAGCCTATCTACTATCCCTTATACTTAATAGGGGGAACCTAGGTAGCGGCCGTAGCCGTATACTATTATTTTATACCTACTTAGCTAGACTTTATATACCCTTTAGTAACTCCGCCGCCTTATATACTCCCTCTCGGAAGTATAGGGTCTTTACTCTAGTAATAGCCTTGTCCCTCTCCTTCCTTATTCGGCGCTAAGCCTCTTCTATTAGCGCGCTACGGTCCTTCTAAAAGCTTCTCATAGCGGCTAGTACCCGGCGGGTAGTCCGCGCGTATTCTAGGTTCTAGAATAATTTAGCCCGCCCGCCTAGTTTCGCTTATAAGATAGCCTGTTCGATAATCTCTTTAAACCCCTAGAGTATTTATTCTAGGTAGTTATTAACCTCCGCTACTATTCGTAGGGGTCTTATATAGAGAGCTACGTCTAGGGCTTAAGCACCCTTCTTTATTTCCTTAAGGTCAGCCGTCTTCTATAACCGCCGTTTTACTTCTAGCTAGTCTAGCGCCTATATATCTAATATTATAAGGATTAGTAGATAGTTAGACTTATATTATAATTCCAGGGCGACCTTATATTCTATAGTCGCGTTTAATAGGAGCGGTATCGCGAATATTAGGTTAATAGCGCTCTCCTAACCGCGCGCCCGCTATATAACCGATCCCTCCGGTAGGAGAAGCTCTATTCCCCGTCCTAATATAAGCTCGGCTAGTTTATCTACCTCTAAGTAGTATAAGAACCTCCTAGGGTTATTCTAACTTAGGTAGTAGAGGTTAAAATCCCTAAGGAGGATAAGCTCCCTAGTATTACTAAGCTCCTCTATATTAGGGATATATAAAGGATTATCGTTTATAACTAATAATAGGCTTAGGTTATAAGCGCTATAAACCCGAATAGCCCCTCTACCTATTTATAGAGTTAAGACCGTTATATCGCGTAATATATAGCTAACCTCCTATATTTCTATATCGAGTCTCTTATTAATATAGAAGTATATACGTATATCCCTCCCAGCCCTATACCCTAGGTGGAAGGTACTAGAGCTCGGGTTATAAGAGGACTCATTCCTATTATTATAGCACGGTTCCTAGATTACTAGGATATTAATATCCTATACCCGCTTATCTACTAATAGGGCGGTTATTATACTAAGTTTATTTCGGATATTATACTATAAGATCTTTAGGCTTAATATCTTAGACATCCGCTTGAAGTTATATATTTAAGTCTACTTCTATTTCTATTATACTACCGTTCTAGTATCTTAGCGCGTTCGATATACTAGATATATTCGGTACGTCTAGTAGGCTTAACGTGCCTAAGGATACGTTTAATATACTAGATATATTTAGTTTACTAGGTGTACTTAATATCCTAGATATACTCGATACGTTTAATATACTAGATATACTTAACTTACTAAGACTCCCGAGCGGGTTCTTATTACTTAAACTATCTATAAGTATATATATATCCCTTACTATAGTCAAGCGGGCTATAATCTCTAGAGTAGTCTACCCTAGCTTAGTCGCGGCGAACCTCAGCGAAGCGAATATTAGCGGCCTCCCTACCCTTAACCTAGGGGTAACCCTAGGTCCCTAACTTCCGCTTAGGGTCCTACTACTTAATAATAAGTCGGTTACCGCCTTCCTCTTCCTAGGCCCGATTATAGTAAAGCCTTCGGCGTCTACCGTCGTCTACTTTATTATTTCTCGTTATATACCGTATAATAGTACTTTTATAATAATCTTCTATAAAGCCCGATACTTCTCCTTTATCCGTATCTAATATCCCTTCTCTTAAGTAGAGTATCTAGGCTTCTTATACGTTATATAGTACCTCTACGTGCCGTATTCCTTATTATTATAGCTCCTTATATCGTACTCCTTTCTATAATCTATATAAGACGTCCTGTTAGAGTATCTACGCGCTATATACTTATACCCCTAGTAGTTAAAGTATTAGAGTATACGAGCCTTCGGCTCGTACCTCTTAACTATCTTCAGCTCCTTGGCTTCTACTAGCCCCTACCTTACTAAGGTATCTACCGACTTAGGTATAACTACGAAGACTATAAGAGACGAATATAGTTTTATTAGCTAATAAGACCTAATTAGCTAGCGGGTTAAAACTACCTTAAGGTTATTATATAGGACCTCGTTATCCCGCTTAATCCTCTCCTTTACGGCGCTCTAGTCCTTAGTATTAAAGACCGAGGCTTTTATGCCGTATACTATTACCCCGAATAACTTCCTTATTATTATAGCTAAGTACTACGTCTTTTTAACCTATCTTAGGTTCTTCTTAAAGCGTTCCCTATCCTTTATACGGGCTATCTCTAGCTATATATCCCCGCTTTTTAACCTCCTTAAAGTAATAATCTTCAAAGTAGCTAGGTATTTAAGCGATTAGAAAGCTATAATAATCCTCTCGCTCGTTATATCCTTCGTAGAGTCTCTCTCCGTACTATCTATTAGCGTAATAAGAAGCTGCGTCGTGCGGCATATATCTACCTAGCTCTATAAGTAGGAGTTCTAGCTACTTACGGTTCGCGTCGTTAGCATTAATACTACCTAGCTTTATAGCCTAGTATAGGAGGGGGATCCTAATCGTATATACGCGTTAGGCATATAAGATATACTTAATATATTCGATATACTAGAGAGGTTATATAAGCCTCGCGCGTTATATTTCTACTCTTCCTTAAAGTACTTATTATCCTACTAGATCCCTCTTAATATAGCCTTAATTTAATTAAGGCCGGCCTTTATTATCGCCTATTATAACGCGTTAATATCCTTATATAGTATATCTTATATCGCCGTAATTATTCTAAACGCGACTACTAACTATCCGCCCGCTACTATAAAAGGATAGGTATCCTTCTTCCTATCTCTTCCCCGCGTATTACCTCTATTATAGTATACCTAAAAT
>JAABUR0100008165.1_pt1 | contig 12153 bp, 8 predicted proteins | sample 5560091 | NCBI WGS metagenome assembly JAABUR01 (sample SAMN10711879, study PRJNA513375) | rock metagenome | isolation source: Antarctica rocks | place: Antarctica: Victoria Land, University Valley sud
CGCCGTGCAGGCAAGCCTGCCGGCTGCACCCGGCACACGAGGTGGTGCTGCAAGGCTGGGCGCGTGTCCGCCAGCCGCCTCACCCTCGTCGTCGGCGCTGCGCTCGTCGACGACCTCGCGCACCCGACCCGCCTGCTGAGCGCCCGCCGGACTGCTCCAGCGGCGTTGGCCGGCGGGTGGGAGCTGCCCGGCGGCAGGGTCGACCCCAGAGAGACGGCCCTGGAGGCGCTGCACCGCGAGACGGGCGAGGAGCTCGGCGTCCGGATCGAGGTCGGCGACCACGTTCGCGGGCCGGGACCGGACGGCACCTGGCCCCTCGGCCATGACTACCGGATGCACGTGTGGCTCGCCGTCACCACGGACGGGACGCCACAGCCCCTGGAGGACCACGACGAGCTGCGCTGGCTTGACAAGGACGAGCTGTATGCCGTGGCGTGGCTTCCCGGGGACCTGCCGGTCGTGGCAGCCCTGGCCTCCCGGCTCCGCCGCTGAGGGCCGGCCGCTGGACCATCCCCCACCTACGGCGGCGGGCGTCCGCCCGTGGTGCGCCGCAGGCCGTGCGCCTGGCCGGGGAAGGGCTCCCACGGCATACCGGCTCGACCTCGCGGTGGTCGGCGCGCTCGGAAAATCCTGAGAGAATCGTCCTCATGCCTGTCAAGACCCGCGGCGACATCCGGAACGTTGCCATCGTTGCCCACGTCGACCACGGAAAGACCACCCTCGTCGACAAGATGCTGTGGCAGACCGGTGCCTTCGGGGAGCACCAGCACGTCGACGAGCGGGCGATGGACACGGGCGACCTCGAGCGCGAGAAGGGCATCACCATCCTCGCGAAGAACACCGCGGTCCACTACACGGGCAAGGCGGCCACCGAAGCGGGCCTGCCCGACGGCGTGACGATCAACATTATCGACACACCGGGTCACGCCGACTTCGGTGGCGAGGTCGAGCGCGGGCTCTCGATGGTCGACGGGGTGGTGCTGCTCGTCGACGCGTCCGAGGGACCGCTGCCGCAGACCCGGTTCGTCCTGCGGAAGGCGCTTGCCGCAAGGATGCCCGTCATCCTCTGCATCAACAAGGTGGACCGACCCGACTCGCGCATCGCGGAGGTCGTCGACGAGGTCTACGAGCTGTTCCTCGACCTCATCGACAACGTCGCGGACCACGACAACGTCCTCGAGTTCCCGATCGTCTACGCCTCCGCGCGAGCCGGCCGGTCGGCGCTCGAACGTCCCGAGAACGGCAGCATGCCCGACGGCCAGGACCTCGAGGCGCTGTTCGCGACGATCCTGGAGACCATCCCGGCGCCGTCCTACGACGACGAGGCGCCGCTGCAGGCGCACGTGACCAACCTCGACTCCTCCAACTTCCTCGGCCGGCTGGCGCTGCTGCGGGTGCGCAACGGCAGGATCTTCAAGGGCCAGCAGGTCATGTGGTGCCGGCACGACGGCTCCCAGCAGAGGGTCAAGATCACCGAGCTGCTGATGACCGAGGCGCTCGAGCGCAAGCCGGCCGACAGCGCAGGCCCCGGCGACATCATCGCCGTGGCCGGCATCCCCGAGATCACCATCGGCGAGACCCTCGCCGACGCCGACAACCCGATCCCGTTGCCGCTCATCACCGTCGACGAGCCGGCGATCTCGATGACCATCGGCACGAACACCTCGCCCCTCGTCGGCCGCGGCAAGACCAAGCGCACCAAGGTCACTGCCCGCCTGGTCAAGGACCGCATCGACCGCGAGCTCGTCGGCAACGTCTCCCTGCGGGTCCTGCCCACCGAGCGCCCCGACTCGTGGGAGGTCCAGGGCCGCGGGGAGCTCGCCCTGGCGGTCCTCGTCGAGCAGATGCGCCGCGAGGGCTACGAGCTGACCGTCGGCAAGCCCCAGGTCGTGACCCGGGAGATCGACGGCAAGGTCCATGAGCCCTTCGAGCGGCTCACGATCGACGCGCCGGAGGACTACCTCGGGGTCATCACCCAGCTCCTCGCCGTGCGCAAGGGCCGGATGGAGCAGATGACGAACCATGGCACCGGCTGGGTCCGGATGGAGTTCGTCGTCCCGTCGCGCGGCCTCATCGGCTTCCGCACCGAGTTCCTCACCGACACGAGGGGGACCGGCATCGCCAACCACGTCTTCGAGGGCTACGAGCCCTGGGTCGGTGAGCTCAGGACCCGCCAGAACGGCTCGCTCGTCGCCGACCGCACCGGGGTGGCGACGTCCTACGCGATGTTCAACCTGCAGGAGCGCGGCACGATGTTCCTCGAGCCGACCACCGAGGTCTACGAGGGCATGGTCGTCGGCGAGAACGCGCGCGTCGAGGACATGGACGTCAACATCTGCAGGGAGAAGAAGCTGACCAACGTGCGCTCCGCGGGCGCCGAGGTCCTCGAGCGCCTCGTCCCCCCGCACCACATGAACCTCGAGCAGGCGCTGGAGTTCTGTCGCGAGGACGAGTGCGTCGAGGTCACGCCCGACGCCGTCCGGATCCGCAAGGTCGTCCTCGACGGCACGGAGCGCGCCCGCACCGCAGCCCGCGCCCGGTCGGCCGCGAAGGCCGAGGCCGCCGGCGCCTGAGGTGCCCCGGGGTGGGGAGGTGGGCTCCCGGCATACTGAGGGTCCGCCGCGGCGGAGACGATCGTAAGGAGCTCAGGTGTGGTGACGACGGGCCGCCCCGGGGGGCGGCGCCTGGCGCTCGTGGCCACGGTGGCCGCCGTTGTGCTGAGCGCCTGCACGTCGACGCCACCGGCGTCCCAGCCGACCGCCAAGGTGCTGCGGGGCGGGACGCTCAGCGTCCTTCTCGACACCCCGGTCCAGCACTGGGACCCGCAGCGGATGAATGCCGGCCCCGAGGGCGAGTTCGCCGTCCGGACCTTCCTGCGCACCCTGACCACGCAGGCGCCTGCCGGGGTGGGCTTCACGCCGGGCCTCGTCGGCGACCTCGCGACGGGCACCGGGGAGGAGGCCGACGGCGGCCGGACGTGGATCTTCACGCTCGTCAACGACGCCAAGTGGCAGGACGGACGGCTCGTCACCTGCGAGGACGTCAAGTACGGCGTCTCGCGCAACTTTGCCCGTGGCCAGATCGCGGGCGGCCCGCCGTATGCCGTGTCGCTGCTCGACATCCCCTTGGTCAAGGACGCCTCCGGCGCCGCCATCGCCGCCTATGCCGGTCCGTACACCGGCGTCGGCCAGGAGCTCTTCGACAAGGCGGTGACCTGCGCCGGGCAGCGGATCACCTTCCACCTCAAGGTGCCCGTCCACGACTTCGACGAGACGGTCTCGCTGCCCTCCTTCGGGCCGTTCCGCAAGGACCAGGACAAGGGGGAGGCGAGCAACTTCTCGGTCTTCTCGTGCGGCCCCTACATGCTCGAAGGGGTCTGGGAGCCGGGCAACGGCGGACGGTTCGTGCGCAACCGCAACTGGCTGCTGCTGGACGACCCCGTCCGGCTGGCCTTTCCCGAGGTGATCGACGTCCGGGAGGGGATCAAGACGACGACGGCGATCCAGCGCATCATCGACGACAAGGGGCAGGACCGGTATGCCGTGACGGACGCCGATGCACCTCCCGCCCTCCAGTCCCAGCTGCTGGCGAGCAAGGACCTCATGACCCGGGTCACCAACCCGGACGGCCCGGCGGTCGAGTACCTCGCGCCCAACCTCAGGAGTCCGGTGATGAGCAACCCGGCAGTGCGCCAGGCGTTCGCCATGTCGACCAACCGCGACGCCTTCTCCGCCGCCTACGGCGGTCCCACGGCGATGACGCCGACCTATTCCGTTCTGGCGCGAAACCTCCCGGGACACCAGGACGTCAACCCGTTCGGAGTCCCGACCTCGGGCGACGTCGCGGCCGCCAAGGACGTGCTGGCCAAGGCGGGTGTCGCGCTGCCGGTGCCGGTGCGACTGGCCTACCGCAGGTCCGACCCGGCCGACAAGGCCTTCGCCGCCCTGAAGGTGACCTGGGACCAGGCGGGTTTCTCCGTCGACCTTCGGCCCATCGGGGAGAACTACTACCAGGTGATCTCGGCGCCCGCGGCGGCCACCCAGTACGACGTCTTCCGGGCCAGCTGGAGCGCGGACTGGCCGTCGGGCTCGACCGTCCTGCCGAACAACTTCGACAGCCGCGTCAACCTCAGCGCCGCCGGCTCCGGTCAGGACTACGGATACTTCGACGACCCGGCCGTCAACAAGGCCATCGACGAGGCGTACGGCCTGGTGAACGACGCGACGCGGAACGCGCGCTGGGGAGCCATCGACGAGATGATCGCCAGGGCCGGAGGGCACATCGCCCTGGGCCAGGAGAAGCTCATGTTCATCCACGGCTCCGGCGTCCTCGGCTACCAGGACAACCTGCTGCTCGGGGGGCGCGTCGACCTGGCCGGCATCCAGGTGCCGAGATAGCCTCACCGGCAACGTTCAGGACCCACATGGTTCGGTCACGATCCGGCGTCGTATGAGGTGAGTCGGTTCAGCATGCGGGACGTGCTGGTCTAGTGTTTCGACGTTCGGGAAATGTGCGCGGGAGCACCTTCACTGCCGGGAAGGCGAGGTCGACAGACGCATGGCGATTGCCCCAGGTCAGGAGGACACCGACGCCCGGCTCGGGGCCGATACCGAGGCCGTCGACGGTGCCGTCGCGATCAAGGGGCGCTCGCCGTGGGAGATCGTCCGGGCCCGGGTCCGGCGGGACAAGGTGACCATGGTGGCCCTGGTCATCTCGATTCTTTTCCTCCTCGCCGGCATCGCCGCCCCCATCCTCGCGAAGCTGGAGATCATCAGGCCCGACGCCCAGCACCCCGACCTCGTGCAGGGCCTGGGGGCGATTCCGGAGACGTTCGGCGGCGGCATGTCCTGGAGCCACCCTCTCGGGGTCGAGCCCGGCACGGGCCGCGACATCCTCGCGCGCATCCTCACGGGGATGACGACCTCGCTGACCGTCGCCATCTCGGCGACCCTCTTCGCCGTCATCGTCGGCACCATCCTCGGCATCGTCGCCGGCTTCGCCGGTGGTTGGCTCGACTGGTCGATCAGCCGGTTCATCGACCTGGTGCTCAGCTTTCCGAGCACGCTGATGCTGCTGGCGCTCCAGGCGGTCCTGGTGGCCCGCATCGCCGCCGTGATGAACCAGTCGGACAGCGCCCCACCGCCGAAGATCGTCTTCATGATCATCGTGCTGGGCTTCTTCGGCTTTCCCTTCTTCGCCCGGGTCATCCGCGGCCAGGTTCTCTCCCTGCGCGAGCGCGAGTTCGTCGAGGCGGCCCGCTCGCTTGGGGCGAAGCGTGGCCGGATCTACTTCAAGGAGCTGCTGCCGCACCTCTGGGCGCCGATCCTCGTCTACACGACGCTCATCATGCCGGCGAACATCTCGGCCGAGGCGGCGCTGGGCTTCCTCGGCGTCGGGCTGAACCCCCCTGCCGCATCGCTGGGCGCGATCCTCAACAGCTCGGTCGTCTACGCCCTGCCGGACCCCGGCTACTTCCTCTTTCCCGGACTGACGGTCTCCATCCTCGTCCTGGCGTTCAACCTGCTCGGCGACGGACTGCGTGACGCGCTCGACCCGAAGGCGGGGCGTTCGTGACGACGCGCACGTCGGCCTGCGCGCCGACCCTCATCCGCATCGCGGCCACACCGAGCCGTGATGTCCAGCCCGCAACGAACGTTGTGGGAACGTCCACCGCACTGGTCGCGGTGGGAAGTGCACACAAGGAGAACAGATGATGCGCACCAAGAAGGGCGCTACAGGGGTGGCCCTGGCGGCGGTCGTGGCACTCGCCGCAGCGGCGTGCAGCAGCTCCGGCGGCGGGACAGGAACCGCGACGGGCTCTGCAGGAGGCGGTGGCGGAGGAGGGGGAACGGCCCAGAAGGGCGGCACCCTCTATGTGATTAACGCGGACGCCCACAACGGCCTCGACCCGCAGCAGAGCTACGTCGGCGCCGACCTCGAGTTCGCCTCCCGGGTGTACTCCCGGAGTCTGACGACCTACTCCACGGGCAAGGACGCCAAGCTCATCCCCGACCTCGCCACCGACACGGGCACGATGTCAGACGGCGGCAAGACGTGGAAGTTCACCCTCGTCGACACCGCGAAGTGGCAGGACGGCCAGCCGGTCAAGTGCGAGGACGTCAAGTACGGCATCTCGCGGACGTTCGCCACGGACGTCATCTCCAACGGGCCCACCTACATCCTGCAGTACCTCGACATCCCGCCGAAGAAGGATGACAAGGGCGGCGACGTGCCGGCCTACAACGGCCCCTACAAGAACGAGGGGGCGGACCTCTACGACAAGGCCGTCACCTGCGAGGGCCAGGTCCTGACCCTGCACCTCAAGACGCCGTGGGCCGACTTCAACATCGCCGCCGCGTCGCTGGCCGCGTTCTCACCCTTCCGCAAGGACCAGGACCACGGCGACAAGAGCCTCTTCGAGGCCTTCTCCAACGGCCCCTACATGCTGCAGGGGACGTTCGACAAGAATTCGGGTGGCACCTGGGTGCGCAACCCCAACTGGGACGAGAAGACCGACCCGGTGCGCAAGGCTTACCCCGACAAGATCGTCCAGGTCCAGGGCCCGACGACGGAGACGCTCTACCAGCGTCTGCTCGCCGACAGCGGTGAGGACAAGACGGCCATCACGTTCAACACGGCCCCGGCATCGCTGCTCCCGCAGATCGTGTCGAACCCGACAGCGCAGTCGCGGACCGCCAACCCGACTGCGCCCTACGTCGACTACGTGCAGCCGAACGTCACGAGCAAGGTCATGTCGAACCCCAAGATCCGTCAGGCGTTCGCCATGGCGACCAACCGTGACGCCTACGTCACCGCCAACGGCGGCAAGCAGGTCATGGAGCCCTCCTACGCCGTATGCAACAAGGTCCTCGCCTGCTACAAGGACTTCAACCCCTTCGGTGCACCGACCTCCGGTGACCCGGCCGGGGCCAAGAAGCTCCTCGCCGACAACGGCATCACCACGCCGGTCAATATCACGGTGGTCTACCGCAAGACGGCCACGCGGGACAACGCCTTCGCGGCCCTCAAGCAGACGTGGGACGCCGGCGGCTTCAACGTCACCCTCGAGGGTGTCGCCAACACCGGCTACTACCGGGCCATCTCCAACCCGTCGATGAAGGACAAGGACGCCTTCTATGCCAGCTGGGGTGCGGACTGGCCGTCCGGCTCGACGGACATCCCGCCGCTGCTGGACGGCCGGATCAACCTCTCGCCGGCCGGCACCAACCAGGACTACGGCTACTACAACAACCCCGAGGTCAACAAGGCGATCGACGCCGCGTACCTCATCCCCGACGCTGCCGCCCGCGAGAAGGCCTGGGGCGCCATCGACGAGACGATCAACAAGGACGGCGGGATCATCCCGCTGGTCAACCAGAAGTTCGTCTTCCTGCGGGGGTCGTCCGTCAAGAACTACGACATCAACCCGCAGTTCGGTGGTTACGCCGACCTGGCGACCATCGCGGTCAAGTAGCACCAGCGCAGCACGCCACTTCGCTGGTGAGCCGGCTGGCCCCGGGTGGGAGGCAGACCTCTCACCCGGCGCCGGCGTCCCACCCTCGACCGAGAGGTAGGTCGGGCGCCTCGCGGCGCCGATACCCATGTTCTTCTACATCATCCGGCGACTGATCTCGGTCTTCGTCATGCTGCTCATCATCAGCCTGACGACGTTCCTCGTCTTCTTCGCGGCGCCCATCGACCCGGCGTCGCTGACCTGCGCCAAGAACTGCACGCCCGCCGTCATCGAGGGCAACCGCAAGCTGCTCGGCTTCGACAAGCCGATTCCCGTGCAGTACGCCAACTGGATCAAGGGGTTCGTCGTCGCCCGGGACTTCCCCGACGACCCGGTGCAGAAGGCGAGGGCGCCGGACACGATCTTCACCTGCCCGGCTCCCTGTCTCGGCTACTCCCAGGTCCAGCAGAAGTCGGTCACCGAGGTCGTCAAGGCCGGACTGCCGATCACCGCCTCCATCGCGATCGGCGCGTTCATCCTCTGGATCGTCGTCGGCGTGCTCTTCGGCATCATCGCCGCCCTCAACCGGGGACGATGGCTCGACCGGATGCTCGTCGGCGCCTCCCTCATCGGCTTCTCGCTGCCGTCGTTCTTCATCGGCCAGCTGCTCCTGAGCTTCGTCGCCATCAAGTGGGGCTTGTGGCCGCTGCCGCAGTACGTGCCACTGACCGAGGACCCCGTGGCCTGGGCGCAGGGCATCTTCCTCCCGTCGCTGACGCTGGCTGCGGTCTTCGCGGCGTCATACGTCCGGCTCACCCGTGCCTACATGCTCGAGACCATGTCCGAGGACTACATCCGCACCGCCCGGGCCAAGGGGGTCAAGGAGACGACCGTCGTGCGCAGGCACGGACTGCGCGCCGCCCTGACCCCGATCGTCACGGCCGCCGGCCTCGACCTCGGCGGACTGCTCGGCGGAGCGATCATCAGCGAGCAGGTCTTCACCTTCAACGGACTCGGGCTGACCGCCATCCGGGGGATCCAGAACGTCGACCTGCCGGTGATCGTGGCGATCGTCGTCGTGGCGTCGTTCTTCGTCGTCATCGCCAACCTCATCGTCGACGTCCTCTACGGCGTCATCGACCCGCGCGTCCGGTTGAGCTGAGCGGCGAGGAGGATATGGCTCATGGCACGACTCAAGGACCGCACTAGGATCGCGAGATCGACGACGGCCACCACGGCCGGCACGGCGACCGCGAACGCCTACCTGCGGGTGGCGGACCTCAAGGTCCACTTCCCGACCGACGACGGACTGGTCAGGGCCGTCGACGGGCTGAGCTTCAACCTCGAGCAGGGCAAGACGATCGGCATCGTGGGCGAGTCGGGATCCGGCAAGTCGGTCACCAGCCAGGCCATCCTCGGCCTGCACCGTCGCACCCGAGCCAAGACCTCCGGCTCGATCGTCCTCGACGGCGAGGACCTCATGGCGGTGAGCAACGAGCGGCTGCGCACGCTGCGCGGCGACAAGATGGCGATGGTCTTCCAGGACCCGCTGTCGGCGCTGCATCCCTACTACACGGTCGGCTCGCAGATCGTAGAGGGAATCCGGGTACACAACTCCGACATGTCCAAGGGTCAGGCGCGCACCCGCACCATCGACCTCCTCGGCCGGGTGGGGATTCCCAACCCGCAGAGACGCGTTGACCAGTATCCCCACGAGTTCTCCGGTGGGATGCGCCAGCGCGCCATGATCGCCATGGCGCTGGCCAACAACCCGTCCCTGCTCATCGCCGACGAGCCCACGACGGCGCTCGACGTGACCGTGCAGGCCCAGATCCTCGACCTCATGCGCGATCTCCAGAGCGAGTTCGGCTCCGCGATCATCATGATCACCCACGACCTGGGCGTCGTCGCCGAGATGGCCGACGACATCCTCGTCATGTATGCCGGCAAGGCCGTCGAGCACGGGCCGGTCGACGAGGTGTTCTACCGCCCCGAGGACCCCTACACGTGGGGGCTGCTCACCTCGATGCCGCGACTGGACCGGCCGCGCAAGAACCGCCTCGACCCGGTGCCGGGCAACCCTCCCTCGTTGATCAACGTCCCGTCGGGCTGCGCCTTCAACCCACGCTGCGCCTTCCGCAGCGAGGTCCCGGACAACACCTGCAAGACCGTCGTCCCGGACCTCGACGAAGCCGGTCCGGGGCACCGCGCGCGCTGCCACATCCCGAGCGAGCGGCGGGCGGAGATCTTCCAGACCGTCGTCAAGCCGCGGCTCTGAGAGGAGAGGCCGACCGTGACCAGCTTCGCAGACGAGCATGGTGACCAGAGCGGCAGGACAACTATGAGCCACGCCGCACCCGACCAAGCCGGGCCCGACCACGCCGCGCCCGACCAGGTCGGGGCACAGGTCATCGACGCGCCGAGGGGCTCCACCCGGCAGGACGGTGCCGAAGAGAGCGCCCTGAAGGCGGCGCCGATCCGAGAGGGGACGCCGCTGCTGCGGCTGACCAGCCTGCAGAAGTACTTCCCACAGTTCCGCCAGACCCTGATCCGGCGCCCGGACGCACCCGTCAAGGCGGTCGACGGGATCTCGCTCGACCTCTACCCCGGGGAGACCATCGGGCTCGTCGGAGAGTCCGGCTGCGGCAAGTCCACCGCCGGCCGCACGATGCTGCGCCTTCTCGAGCCGACCGGTGGCAGCATCGAGTTCGAGGGCAAGGACATCACCAACGTCAGTGGGCCCGACCTGCGCCGGCTGCGCCGCGAGATGCAGATGGTCTTCCAGGACCCTTACGGCTCGCTCAACCCGCGCCAGACCATCGGCTCCATCATCGCGGCTCCCTTCGAGATCCAAGGCATCCAGCCGGACGGCGGGACCCGCTCGACGGTCCAGGGGCTGATGGAGCGGGTCGGTCTAAACCCGGAGCACTACAACCGCTACCCGCACGAGTTCTCGGGCGGGCAGCGTCAGCGCATCGGCGTTGCGCGGGCGATCGCGCTCAAGCCCCAGCTCGTCGTCTGCGACGAGCCGGTCTCCGCACTCGATGTGTCCATCCAGGCCCAGGTGATCAACCTCCTCGAGGACATCCAGGACGAGCAGGGCATGGCCTACGTCTTCATCGCGCACGACCTGTCCGTCGTGCGGCACATCTCCGACCGGGTCGTCGTCATGTACCTCGGCAAGCTCATGGAGGAGGCGCCCCGCGACACCCTCTACCAGCACCCCCTGCACCCCTACACGCACGCACTGCTGTCGGCCGTGCCGACGCCGGACCCCGACCGGGCCGCGAAGAAGGAGCGGATCCTGCTCAAGGGCGACCTGCCCAGCCCGCAGCACCCGCCGAGCGGCTGCGTCTTCCGCACCCGCTGCCCCAAGGCCCAGGACAAGTGCGCCCTAGAGGTGCCCCTGCCCGTGGAGGTCCAGCCCGGGCACCGCGTGGCCTGTCACTTCCCGGAGGAGCGTCAGGTCATCTGATGGCGCGGTTGCTCCTCGTCCACGCCCACCCGGACGACGAGACGTTGGCGTCCGGCATCACGATGGCCCACCACGTGGCGTCCGGTGACGAGGTCCACGTCCTGACCTGCACGCTGGGCGAGGAGGGCGAGGTCATCCCTGCCGACCTCGCCCACCTGGCGGGCGCCGAGGGCGACCCCCTCGGGCCCTGGCGGCGCGAGGAGCTGCGCGAGGCGATGCGCCGGCTCGGCGTGGCCCACGCAGTGCTGGGTGAGGACCCGGCGGGTGGGGTGCTGTCCAGGTACCGCGACAGCGGCATGGCCGGTATGCCGTCCGCCAGCCACCCGCGCGCCTTCGCCGGGGCCGACGTGGCCGAGGCCGCGGGCCTGGCCGCGGAGCACTTCCGGGCGGTGCGACCGGACGTCGTCCTCACCTACGACGAGCACGGGGGGTACGGACACCCGGACCACATCCAGGCCCGGCGCGTGACGCTGGCCGCGCTGGCCCGGCTGACCCGGGACGAACGGCCCGCTCGCGTGTTCGAGATCCTCACGCCCAGGTCGTGGGCCGAGGAGGACCGGGCCTGGCTGCGCGAGCACGTGCCTCCGGATTCCGGGCTGAGCGTCCCCGGGGACGACGAGCCGTACCCTCCGTCGGTCGTCGAGGACGCCCGGGTGACCCACGTCGTCGTCGACCCTTCGCAGGTGGGTGTCCAGGCCCGGGCCCTCGAGGCGCACGGGACCCAGCTCAGCGTCCACGACGGCTACTACCACCTCAGCAACCTCATCGCCGCCCGCCTGAGCGGTCGCGAGGCCTATGCCCGGATCAAACCGGCGACCGGAGCCGCGCTCCGGAAGCCGGCTCCCCGGCATACCGGCGCAGGAGCGGCAGCGGGACCCGGCGCGTGGACCAGCGGGCTCGTGCGGGAAACTGACGGGTGACCTTGCCGCAGCCGGAGCCCTCGTCGGACGCGTTCCGTCAGGCGATGGGCCGGTTCGCGACGGGGGTCAGCGTCGTGACCAGTGTCGCGGGCGGGATGGACCACGCAATGACCGCCAACGCGGTGACGTCGCTCTCCCTGGAACCCATGCTGCTCCTGCTCTGCGTCGAGCGTGAGGCCCGCTTCCACGACGCGGTGACCGAGTCCGGGAGGTGGGGGGTGAGCATCCTGCAGGCGTCGTCCCGAGGGCCGGCCGACTGGCTCGCCACGCGCGGCCGGCCGCTGCACGGACAGCTCGAGCGGATC
>JAABUR0100008166.1_pt1 | contig 12153 bp, 20 predicted proteins | sample 5560091 | NCBI WGS metagenome assembly JAABUR01 (sample SAMN10711879, study PRJNA513375) | rock metagenome | isolation source: Antarctica rocks | place: Antarctica: Victoria Land, University Valley sud
CGCATGTGCTGCTGAGTGCTCGCACTGAGCATGTACAGGCATTCCCAGGGCGAGCGAGTCGCCGCTGATGTGGGGTTGTGGGGGCAGGATCCTGGTCTTGCTCGCGCTCATGGGGCGCTACTCTCCACAACCTCGAACGTAATGTTCTAAACCTCTGCTGCACCTTACGTGCACACTAAACCCTCATGCGCCCACATTACTCTGCCGTCCTGGCAGAGTAATGTGAACTGCCTGCACGAGGGAACAGTACGATTTGGCTGTGTGGATGTCATGGTCGTCAGTATGAGTGTTCAGTGTCGACTGTGAGCATGCATGCCATGTTTTGCTCCTGTCGACATGGAGACGTGTGCAGGCTCGCTGCAGGCTCGCTGCGTAGCGACAATGGCAGGCATTGGCATGATGAGCTCGGGGCAGCCGCTGCTAGCCTTGCGCAGGCTGCAGCCTCTGCAGTAACGCATTTTACAGTGGCCACTGTGCCCCAGACGCAGGCCACCCAGAGGTGGCGGGGGTGCGCAGCCGCCCGCGCTGTGCGCATGGTCCATGTCCTGCGCGTAGCACAAGACCTGGGCGCGCCCATCACGTGGCCTGCGGCAGCTGCGGGGGCTGCCACGTACGCGGCGGCAGCGCCTCCCGCGGCTCGTACAGGTTGGTCTCCTTGTTCAGCTCCTGCGCCAGCAGGCCTTACAGTCAGCCTGCTGCTGCAGACTCAAGTGCTTATGGTTCAGCGTCGCGGGCATGCGTGCTCAGCTACACACTCAGGGAGTAGTCACATTGTTCCACCAGGCACACGCATGTTCATTTCCACACTCAACAGCCCACACTCGAGTCCTCCTCTCGTCACCAAAGGGTGCGTGTGCTGTGGGATGAGCTTGGGCATGTTTGTGGGGTAGTCAGAGAGCACGGCAATGGCATGCATACAATCTGCTCACACACGAGCAAGCAAAGGGTCGAGCTTCTCAGCATGGATTTGCGTCAAAACATAGGCACGGGGCGCACCCAAGGTATGGTGCTCAGGTTGGGCTGCTCTGCGCTGACCATAGTGAACTCGCCCATCTTGGTGAGGATGCCCTTCCTACCAGCGCGCAGCGTGCAGCCCTTGGGCTCCATGGCGAAGATGCCTACGTGGATGCTGGCTAACGTTACGCAACTGTCTCGACGGAAGAGCGCTTGCACTTCTGGCACTCTCAGACACGTCTGCATACTCAAAGACTTTGCATTGACGTCATTCTTTTGTCATGTGACAAACCAGATCTGGTGTGCAAGTGAACGTCTTTGCGTTGACGTCACGCTAGTGTCAGATAGTGTGGATGTGAGTGCGCCTAAGTCCCGCAAGCTCCCGTCGCAGCGTGCGGCCCTTCCCAGGCCAGGGCGGCGGCCGGCTCGGCGCACGCGCGCACCGCTAGTCAGCCGCAGGATGTCGGCGGGCTGCACGCGCTCCACCTCGTCATTGACGAGCTGCAGCACGACCGCAGCGGTGCTGTCGGCGACCAGCAGGTTGCAGGTGGTGACCTTCACCCCAGTCTTCTCAGCGACCTTGTGCTTCACCTCGCCTGCTTACGGGGAGCACGGCGTGTGTGAGCGCGACCAATGACAACATCGCTGTGCACGCAGCGTCTCGATGGAAGCCTGCAGAAAGCACAGCTGCAAGCAGGGCGAGCGCGTGCCTTTGTCCAGGACGATGAAGTTGACGTTCACGGGCAGCAGCGAGGGGCGCAGGTCGATAATGTGTGTGTAGGTGGGCTGTGCCATGCGCAGGCGCCCTGCCTGTGCTCATGGGCGTGCCTGTCCAGACGCTGACCCAGCGTGGCTGCACAGAGCGCCCACGGCAACAACTCGTGCCCGGTGTCAGCGCCTCAAGCACCAAGGAGCCCACCAAAACGAACCTGGTGGCGCACTCCTTGCCAGACACTCCCAGGACACCAGGTGCAGAACAGCAGGTGGACGGGTTAGTGCTTCGATGTGCCATCATGTGCGCAACAATGCAATGTGCCATTTAACCGTATACGGCTTATACGGTTAGCATGTAGTTACGGGGAGCTGAGACATGCTCATCAACTGTGCAGCAGGACCGTCCACACATGCCACCTCTGTAAATTGAAGCGATCAGCAGTGTACGGAAGCACATAAACTTTCATTGGTGTGTTCCCGTACACGGTCCTGAAGCGCAAGCGGATGGATGCATTGGCGAGTGCAAGCTGCCTGGTGAACAGGCCAAGCAGACGGGTGATGGCGCTGGGCCGTCTGAGTCAGAGAGCAAGCGTTCTCTGGCTGTGAGGGACTGGTGGCACTAACCATGGCAGCGGACACCAGCCGCGAGGCAGCCCTCGATCGCCTGGTGCTGCAGTACCTGAAGAAGCGCAAGTGAGTGCCCCGAGCTACCCCGACGCTTTGCAGACGCTTGACGGGCACTGGTCTGCGACAGCGGTGTGAAGCAAGTGTGCACCTTCGTTGGTGGGGCCGCAGCGGTGCCCTGTCGATCACTTTCTGTGGAAACAGGTGAGACTGCAACACAAGGACTGTTATGCCACCACGCAGGTACGACAACGCGCAGCGCATCCTCGTGGCCGAGGTGCCCGCGCTGCAGAGCGAGGCGGGCGCGATGGCGGCCTCGCTCGCGCCGCCGCGCGACCCCGAGCGCGGCCTGGTGGCCGACCTGCTGTTCTACCTGGTCGCGGACAACGACGCGGCGGCGGCCGCGCGCTCCTTCGACCGCCTGGCCGCCTGGGCGGACGCCTCGCTCGACATGTACCGGGCGCGCGCCGGCCCCGGGCCCGGCACGTGCTCGCCCGGCCGCCGGCCGCCGGTTGGCGCGTCCCAGGCGCAGACTGGTCCTCGGCTGCCAACTCTTCAGAATGATGTGGCCCTGTGCAGCGGTCAGAGAGCGCGTGCGTCCGAGGGTACCCTGCTGCTGCCCGCGAGCTGCGGAGCGCCCGATGTGCTCCTAGGGTTAGGGCTACCCCCATCCCTAACCCTATTTGGGGCGCCGCAGGCGGAGCTGGCGCGCGTGCTGTACCCGGTGTTCCTGCACACGTACCTGGACCTGGTGGGCCAGGGCGCGGCTGGCGAGGCCGCGGCGCTCATGGCCCGCCACCGTACCCGCTTCACGGAGCCTGGCGGCCGCGCGTCCAAGCTGCGCACGCAGGTGCCCCGGCCGCCGCGCGCAGCACGCACATCATGGCGGCGCGCTCGGTGGTCAGCAGCGTGCATGACCCTGTGCCATGCCGTGACTGCCACAGGCTCTTCCAGCGGCGTTAGAGGCGCGAGAGGCCCGCATGTGAGCTGCACATGCGTGTGCGCTCCGCATGCGATGCCGAGCTGTTACTGATGGGGTTAAGGTGCACAGGTCCACCGTGTCGTTGCCTGTGCCAGGTGGCCCTGTGACCTGTCAATGTCTGTACGGCGGCCGACCTCATGCTGCTGGACGCTGGGCCTGTGGCACTGTGCTGCCTCTCACCGCCGGACGACCCCAACGATCTCGGATGCAGCATTTGATAACTTGTGGATCTAATGATGAATGTATTTTCGCCATCTTGTCTCATTGGCGCCCGCAGGAGCTGGCGGACCTGGGCACGGCCGCGTCGGCGGAGCAGCTGCGCACCAACGCGACGGCGGCGGCCGCGCGCGGCATGCGCTACCCCGTGCGCCTGAGCGCGTTCGGCTTCGAGCTGCTCATGGGCTTCCTGAAGGGCGCGCGCCTGCTGCTGCCGCTCGGCACGATCAACGAGCATGTCGACCTGCAGGCGCGCGGGGCCCGGGCGGGTCGCTGCCCCAAGCTGCCGCCACCGTGCGCGCCGGCGCGCGCGCGCTTGCGCCGCCTTAGAAGGGTGGGCGAGCACACTGCTGACGCTGTGTCTGAGTCCCGTGGGAAAGAGTCTCAACTGCATGTGCGCTTGTAGCATCGATGCTGCTCGGTTTGACATGCCCGGGAGCGCCGCGGGCCACCGCGCTGTCAGCGCGGCATGCCAGAGGCCCGCCGGGCGTGCGAGCCGCTGTTGCAGCGAGGGACGCGTCGCTGCAGCGGCGCGCTCCCTGTGCGCGCGGCGCGGGGCTTGAGCGCGCGCAGCGCCTGCGCGGCGTGCCGGAGCGCATTCCATGACGCGCGCAACGCCCTGCGCGCGCAGGTGGCGGACGCGGCAGCGGGCGCGGGCGCGGACGCGGGCGGCGAGGAGGTGTCGCTGGTGGCCGGGCGCCTGCAGGTTGACGTGGCTGCGACCAACCTGCAGCCCGTGCCGCTCGCGCTGCTCAAGGTGCCGCCGCGCGCCGCCGGGCGCGGCCCGGGCCGGGCCTGCGGGCCTGCGAGTGCCACCGCCTCAGGCCGGGCATGGCCGCGGGGTGTGGTGCTGGATGCCCATGCTGCATGGCGCGAAGCGCGAGACTCTCAATTGTTTTGGTCGAAAGGGAGGAAGGGGATTGGAGCAGACCCATGCGGCGCAGGGCCAGCCGGAGGACGTGCACGCGGAGCGGCAGGCCGCGGGCGCGGGCGAGGAGCCGCCCGAGCGCGGCGCGGACGGCGCCAAGCTGTCCAAGAAGGCGCGCGCGGCGCTGGCGCGGGCGGCCGAGCGCGAGCGCGGCGCGCGGCGCGCGGGCGCCGCCGAGCGCATGGAGCCCGAGGTGCGGCCGGCCCGCGCCGGCCAGCCACATACCCAAAACAGCTTCAGGCCATCTGCACAGTGTGCCCAGAAGGTGAGACTGTGCAGTGGTGGCAAGCGCCGTGACTGTCGTGTGTGCGCCGGCGCCCGCTCATGCTGGAGGCCCTATTGCTTCCCCGCGCGCAGGTGCCGCTGCCGGGCCTGGCGGAGGAGGCGCTGGAGGCGCGCGTGGCGGACGTGGCCGCGCGCGCGCCGGCGTCGCCCGACGCGCTGCCGAGCGCGGCCTTCTTCACGTTCGTCAACACGCGGCAGGCGCTGACCGCGGTCGCCTTCTCGCCGGACGCGCGCCTGGTGGTCGGTGCGCGCGGCGCCTGCCGCCAGTGCGCCCGAGTGCCTGCATCGCTATGGCGCGACTCCGCACAGCTGCGCCGCAGGCCGCCTGTGCGCGCAGCTCACTACTCGCCGTCGGCAGCTGCAAGCCCTGGCGGTGGTGCTTCTGTTCAATCTAGCAGCTGCAAGTACCTGATATTGTGCAGTCAGATTGCTGAAGTGCTTCGTGCCGGCCTGTCAGGCTGCTTCGCGGACTCGTCTGTGCGCGTGTGCGATGTGCCAGCGACGGCCGCCGCCCGCGCCGCGCCCGGCCGCGACCCCGACGGCCAGGAGCCCGCGCCGGCCGCGCCGCCGCCGGCGGCCGCCGCGCTGTGGGGCCACGCGGGGCCGGTGTATGCGGCGGACCTGAGCGACGACGGGCAGGCGCTGTTCACGGCGTCCGGCGACGGCACCGTGCGCCTGTGGAGCACCGAGCTGTGGGCCAACCTGGTCGCGTACAGGCGCGCACCTGGCGTCTGGTTAGGGTGGGTCAGGGTTAGGGCCTATTCCCAACCCTATCCAACCTGGTCGTGTACAGGCGCGCGGCCCCAAGCCAGGGCGGCCGCCCGCGTTGCTGCTGCCGGCGCTGCGGTTCCTCAGGCGCTGCACGCCCTGCGTCTGGTTAGGATTGGGCAGGGTTGGGCCCTGACCCTAACCCTGTCTGAGTGCCAGACGCATGGCGCGCCGGCAGGGGCCACAACTTCCCGGTGTGGGACGTGGCGGCCGGGCCGGCGGGGCTGTACTTTGCGAGCGCGAGCGCCGACCGCACCGCGCGCTTGTGGGCCACCGAGCGCGCGCGGCCGCTGCGCATCCTCGCAGGCGCGCATGCATGCGCGCCTCGTGGCCGGCTCTGATGCGCCGGCAGGGATGCCATGTAAGAGCGGTGGGATGCTGCGGAGGGCCGGTCCTCACTTCCCCAGCGCCGTACACCCAGAGCGGCTTGTCCACCAAAGCTTGTATTTATCTGAGGCGTAGCGCATGCTCATGCTCCTTACATCTTCCCTATATTGTGCGTCGCTGGGGCGCTCCGGCTGTGGCCGTGCAGCACATCCCAGCAATGCTATGGCTGTGCGGTGGAGGTCCGGCGGCCGCTTGCAGACAGCTTGGTCGCACGCCTGCTACCCTACCCTAATCCTATGGCTGTGCAGGTGGAGGTTCGGCCCGCTTGCGGACAACTTGATTGCATGCCTAGCAATGCTCGTGCTGTGGCGTGACCACCCCGGGCTTGCGTGCGGCCGCGCAGGGCACCACAGCGACGCCACGGTCGTGCGGTGGCACCCCAACAGCCACCTGCTGGCCACCGGCTCCGACGACCGCACCGTGCGCCTGTGGGACGTGCGCGACGGCCGCGCCGCGCGCGTGCTCGTCGGCCACAGCGCCGCGGTGCGCCCCCTGTCTCGCACGCGACGCTCCCCTCCGCCCCTCCGCACGAGGAGCATTGGAGGCGCTGTGGAGGCAGCGACCGCGGGTCGCAGCAGGTCTGAAAAGTTACGTCACTACGCGTGGGGTTGTGAGAAACGCAGAGCTCAACATCAAGCCATCGCTGTATATCACTGCAGCGAAGCATGGAGGCCGCGCGCCCCAGATCACGGCGCTAGCGTTCTTGCCGGACGGGCGCGCGCTTGCGTCGGCGGACGCGGAGGGTGCGCTCGCGGTCTGGGACCTGGGCGAGGCGCGGCGGACAGGCGGCGCGCGCGACGCGCACCGCGGGCCCGCCTGGGCGCTCGCGTACAGCCAGGGCGCGGGCAGCCTGCTGGCCTCGGGTGCGCGCGGGGCGGCCCTGTCGGTGTCATGCGGGCGTGCCGGAAGAGGATGCGGCGCTGCCGGCCTTAGGTTTCGGCGTCTCTAGATTCGCATCAGGGCCATGTGCGTGCTCACACACGGACAAGCGTTGCATGTCGGGCTGGGCCTGCGCCAGTCGCTGCCAGGGCAAGAGCCGCGTCCCAGCTGATGCCGCATGCAGGCTGCTCACCCGGTCACGCGGGCAGGCGGCGCCGACCACACGGTCAAGCTGTGGAGCGCCGCGACGTGGGCCGCTGCCGGGCCGCCGCCGGCGGACGGCGCGCCCGCGCCGGCGGCGGCAGCCGGTGCAGGGGCGCGGCCGCTGCGCACGCTGACCACCAAGGCCACGCCTGTGTTTGCGCTGCGCTTCACGCGGCGCAACCTGCTGCTGGGCAGCGGCGCGCTTACGCTGGCCGCGCGGTGAGGCGGCTGGGGCGGGGGCGTGCGCTAGCGCCGCGCTGGCGCGGCGGGCGGGAGCTTGGCGGTGCGGCAGAGGGAGCCATGCGTCGTCATCCTGTGATTTGCTCAGTGTCACTGGCTGTTTTGGCCAGGCTGCGTTGTCTGTACATCTAGCGTTTGGTCCTCTGTGTGGCCTGTTTCCAGAGTGTGCTCCATGCACTAAGGCTGAGCAGCATGCGGTTGTGCGCCTCTTTGCATTTTGGTTTGGAGGGAGCTGTCAAATACGACTTGCCGAGTCTTCAACAAGCGAAGACAAACGCCAATTTGAACACAGGCAGGCAAGTTCCGACCAGCATACTGACAGTGCGGTGACAAGGTGCGGAGATCTTTGCGCCTCCAGCAGCAGGAATCCCGCAAGCTTCACGTGCCTGCTTGATCAGTTCTGGAGCTTGGGCCCCTCCAGCGCGCGCCCGGACTAGCGCTGGCTCCAGACTCACCCCCGTCCTCCATGTGCGCTTCAGGCCGCGCCCCAGACGCTGCTACCGGAACAGCGCCTCGAGTAGCTTGAAGTCCTCGGCGAGCTCCACCGCGTCCGCGCCCGGCGGCACAAACCACACCCGCCGCAGGCCGCGCGCCTCCAGCTGCACGAAGCAGCCGTCCTGGTCGCCCAGGGGCCAGCCGCGCCTCCTCCAGACCTGCGCACGGCGCCCGGCGCGCTCGTCAGAAGCGCCGCCAGCGCCAGCACATCACATATCAGACCTGTAATGCATGACCAGCTTCGCACCGGCAGTGCTGCTTGTCGCCCTTCCTGCTCAAGCACAGTGTGCAGGACAGGTGAGCGCTCAACTGAGCAGGCCGCGCGCAGTGAGGTGCCCAGCGGCTGCGCTCCTCGCCAACCTCGGCTCTACTCTGCAGCCGCAGGTCTGCACCAAGCAAGTGGAAAACCCTGCCCTGCGCGCCTGCGGGAACGCGATGTCCCCGCGCCGGACGACGGCGCACGCAGCGTGCGCGCCCGTGTCGGCCGCGTACTCGCGCAGGAACGCCAGCGCGCTCTGCAGCGTGTCCGGCGACTCGAACGCGGCCGCCACCCTGACCTGGCCCCACTGCTCCACCGCGCCCTCGGACGCGCGCCGGCCTGGCCCCGCAGAGCGCGCGCATCCCTCATGCATGCCTGCAGGCGGTGACTGCTCAACACGCATCGCTTTGGCCTGCAGCACGCGTCTCCCCGCGGATGCAACCGCAGCTGGCACCGCGCCCTGCCATTCACAGCGAATTGAGCCACAGCAGCTTGTTGCATGTGCAGCGCTGTTCTATCATGGCGGGGGCGCATAAGGGCTGGCAGCGCACCCGGCAAGAAGTAGACGCACGGCGGCGCCTCTTCGCCGGCCGCCGCCGCGCCGCCGGCCGCCTGCCGGGCCGGCGCCGCGCTGCCCCCGGCGCCGCCCGCCAGCTGCTCCGCAGCCGCCGCGCGCACCTCGGCCGCAAAGCGCAGCACACGCTCCTCGCTGTAGCCGACCTCTGCGCCCGCCACCTGCGACCGGGGCTGCAGGTTTGCAGCATGGACTGGCGCAGCAGGGGTAAGCCTCAACGACAGGCCTGCGGCGTATCATGCCTCACTGCCACTTCCATATCCGCTGGGCAGCTCATCGACTCCTAAATCCTCTGGCGCATACACGCAAACACGGCGGGCTGTAGCGCTTGTGCACACCTGCCTACTCTGATGTAACTGGTCGGTGCGAGTAGCTTATCAGGCACAGCACACCAAGGCTACATGCTCTTTGATGCTAGCAAATGTAGGTGCTAAACTGACTGCCGCCATGTCACTCCTGAGCCTCTTGAGCAGTTCCAAGCAGGCAGCGCTCGGTTTGAGTAACACTTGCCGGGGAGGCACCTATGCCAGGCTCTTGAGGCAGTATGAAAGGCGCACCATGGCATCCTTAGCCTCCGCATACTCCTCTGCAGTGGTCACCTTGTGGGTGACCCGTGCGTCCCGCAGCCGCGCCCCCTCTGCTGTACTCCCGCCAGCGCCCCCCCCAGAGCCATTTGTGGCCGCCCCTGGTACGCCAGCAGGAGTTTTACAAGCTGATGTCAACCAGCTCAGGGCTGAACCATCTAGCAAATGCTTCTTTCGCTACCGCTTGCAGAACGCCTTCAAACAGCCATCATTCTTGGTACGTCGTATTTGTCACAACTGCAAGTCATACAGTCTCATCGGGGATGGTATGCCTCTTCTCACCCCGACAGCGCACACCCAAGCATGGGTTGGCACGCTAAGGGCGCCATGTTACTGAGGTTCAGTGTACATGTATCAAGTCCTTGCGTACAGGCCCATGCAGCTTATCATGCACATGCCAGCACCTGCAGGCACACTGCCCTTCCTGTCGGTGGTCCTCGCTGCCGCATGTAGCTTGGCTGCAACCTCTGCGCTGCCAGGGTTGCACTCCCGGGCTTTGCTGAAGGCTGCCCGCGCCTGCCGGGAAGGCGCGCAGAGCAGTGAGAATCAGCCCTTAGCACGATCCAGCATTTGACTGTGGTATTCCCAAGCATCGAAGACGCATCTTCATGTAGGCACAAGTCCTTCACAATTCAAGACGGCCGCTTGCATGGAGAAGTGCACACAGCCATACTTGCCTACATCAAACCTCAGATATGTAGCTGGGTTTGTTGTCTCAGGCGCTGCGAGAGTGACAGCAAAGTAACAGCAGCAACAAGGATGAAGCCATCTGCTGCTGGTGCCTTGCCTGCTAAACGTAAGGCGGACAGCAGCAGCAGTGCAGGGCAGGAACTTCACTGATTCGTGCTCAGTTGTCGCAAGCAAGGGCACACGCCGTATACAGTGTGGGACCGGGCGACGCACTTCAGCATGTCGGCCCAGCGCCTCAAGGGCGCTACCCACGCGGTAATGCGCTTTGTCCCAGTCGCCGCGGAGGCTGACACACTGTTGCGCGTCTGCTAGCGCCTTGTCGAGCTTGTGCAGCTTCAGGAGGCAGGCGCAGCGGTTACTGCCAGCACCGCAGCCTATCAGCCATGTTGCAGCACTGCAACGCGTGCAGCCACCAAAGCAGCAGCTGCAGTGAGCATAACTGCACACGTTGTGCGAACAAGTTTGTCGTCATGGGACCTGGCTGTATACAGACTGGCCACACAGTGTGCAAACACACGGGAAGGCCAGCAGATCGGACCAAGGCGCGCACCTGAGCAGGACGGCTCGCCTTTCTGATGCGTCGGCCGGCAAAGCATTCAGTGCCTTGGTGTACAGTGCTGCAGCTTTCAAGAAAGCACCGGCCTTGAACTGTGCAGTGCCTTGCGTTGAAAAATCGTCAGACATGCCACTGGCTCAACACGTGCGCGGCGCGTCTCCCTAAGACAGGCCGTGGCACCAGGACTTACAGGCCCCACGCTGGTTCGTGCTAGTGCCGGCCTGATGTAAGAAGTCCAGAGGCACGTGCTGTGCTCAGCAGATTGAGGGTTGGTGAGGGTTAGCTGGGCCTCGGCAGTGCGTCATTCACTTCTGGACACTCAGAGCTTTCTCCCCTTTTCTGTCCTTGCCGGGCTTTCCCCCAGGAGGCTCTGAAGGGAACAGTGCCCTGCGGCTGTCCCGCGTGCTCAGCAATCAATCTTCTGCACTACAGTTGTCTTGCAGTTCGAGTCTGTACAATCAGCTCTGGCGACCTTTCCTTACGGCAGTGGCCTGTCCACTGCGGCTGCGGCAGCCACAGAGGACGTGAGCACTCGCTCACTCGGCGATGAGTAGGAAAGGGGCCTCCTATGCAGAGGACGATGACTACGACGATAGCTTTTATGATGATGGTGAGGACTACGCCGAGTACGATGAGCCTGTGGTCCAGCCAAAGAAGGTGCGCTTGAAGCCCATGCGGCACATCCGAGGAGGCTCCCAAGTGCTGCGCAGCTTGGCACACCTGCTGAGGCCCAACAGCGTACTCTGGTTTTACTGCGCTGTGGGTAGATGGTTGTTGCACTCACAAGATTGATGCTGTTGTGTGAGGTGACAGGCCGTGGCGGCCAAGGCAGCCGCTGGGAAGGCTGCTGCCAAGGCACCTGCAGCGGCAGCAGGTGCCTCCGCCTTGGCCCGCTGCCTCTGTGACCCGCCGCCTGGGCGCCCCTCGGGCCGCGCCCGGCTGGGCGGTGCGGCACCTGCCGCTGCTGGCCTATTGCAGTGTCCCTGGTCGCGCAGACGTGTAATACTTGCGCAGAAATGTATGCGTTCCTGCTGAGCCTGTCGCCGAATGGCGTGAAGCCTGTGAGCGAGCGCATTTTTTAATTATTGCAGGCTCATTTATCACCCCTCGTCATCATGAATGCGTCTGTGAGATAGATATGTGCATATGCATGCACACCACCCCTGCTCATGCTTGCCGCATGGGCGAGCAGGCAAGAAAGCGGCGTCGACGCTGAAGGCGTCCGCCCCAAGACCGCCGGCCCCAGCGACCTACCCGCTGGCGCCGCCTGCACCGCCGGCAGAGGGCGTGGCGCGCTTTGCATTCGACACGCCCTCGCCTGACGACCGCGTGCTGGCGGCGCGCGCGGGCGGCGAGCTATATAAGCCTGGGCTGCAGCCCCCGGGCGCGCCGGGGCCGTCCGGGCGCGACGACGGCGGGGGCAGCGCCCGGCGGGAAGCGGGGGCCGCCGGGGGCACGTCCAGCACGCTCGCAGGTGCGGCGCTGCTCACAATGCGGGGGTCGCTTGCTGTGGGCTCTCCCTTTGCCCTGCAAAGGAGTCCGGACGCTGCAGATGTCACCCATGCTCGGCAGGGGCGTACTTGCTCTGATGATGACGTGACATGCGCATTAGAGCGAGCCCCATGCCGTCTCCCACCCAGCCTCGAACAGGCCGCTGAGCAGCAGGCCCGGCAGGCATGCAGGTGCTGCGCGTCAGCGAGCGCCCGGCTGCGCCCGCGGCCGCCCGCGCCGCGCCCGCCGGCGCGGCGCCCACGCCGCCAGGCAGCGATGGCGGAGCCGCAGCAGCGTCGGCTCAGCCCCCAGGGCCAGGGCAG
>JAABUR0100008167.1_pt1 | contig 12152 bp, 19 predicted proteins | sample 5560091 | NCBI WGS metagenome assembly JAABUR01 (sample SAMN10711879, study PRJNA513375) | rock metagenome | isolation source: Antarctica rocks | place: Antarctica: Victoria Land, University Valley sud
GATAACCCAGACGGCGACGAGATCTTCGCCGTCTACGCCAGCCCGGCCGGTCACCCGCTCTGCTTCGGGTCACACTGACCGATTCCGACGACACCGACCCGGCTCAGCCCTTGGAGCCAACATTCGCCACGACAGGTGGGGCCAGACCACGGCACGTTCCAGTCGCCGTAGCCGGGATCGGTTGCAACGCGACGTCCGGCCCAGTCAGCTCGGCCGTTGGAAGCAGTCGTTCAGTCGGCGCGGGTGCGCGTCACTCCACCGGCCGCTGGGGCAGCAACAGCCGACACCCCAGCAATTCCAGGGCCAGCACCGGCGCCAGCGCCAGGCCGCGCCAGTCACTGTGCCCGGCCAGCATCGAACCCAGCCAACCGGCCAGCAAGAATTCGACCACCAGCACCACCGGCATCAGCAAGCCGTACCAGCGGATCCTGAGCAGTGCCAGCGCGATCGTGACCAGCACGACCGAGACCACCAGCATGCCCAGTAGCCAAAGCAACTCGGTGCCGAGGTTGACGCCAGCGCCGGCGCCGAAGCCCCTATCGATGTGATCCGGGCCCGAACCGGCCCGCCGGGAATGCAGGAAACCAGCCCAGTCGGCTGCCTGCACCAGACCGACCAGCACGCCGAGCAGTACCGCGGCAAGAGCTGCCGCGGTACTGCGCTGGACCGTGGTCGGCCCGGTCATGCCCAACCCACCACAGGCAGCGCCCGCATCAGGACACCTAGCTCGTCACGGCCGCCTGGAACCGCGAGGTGTAACCGAACGTCTGATCATCGGAGTTCGGATGGAAGGAGTAGGCCACACGTGAGCCCTGCTCCCTTCGGGTCATGCCCGGCATTATCTCACCACCAGCTACCCCATCCAACTCTCCAACTTTTGCTCCGCCACCAGAACAGCCTGCACCTCGGGGGCGGCAATTGAGGATCGCCAGCCCATCGACCATGCCGTAGGGGGAAGGGTCTCCGGACGGTGACCGCAACTGGCCCTCCGCCGTTGCTGACGTCCGTGGTGCGCCCTATCGTGCCGTGTCGTGAACTCCTATTTGCTGTGCGCGACGCCGCGTAGCGGCAGCACACTGCTGTGCGGGCTGCTCACCTCGACGGGCGTCGCCGGCCGGCCGGACTCCTACTTCCGCCGCGAGGACCTACAGGCCTACGCCGACCGGTGGGGCGTCTCCCGCTCCGCTCATGGGGCGGTCGATGCCGGCGCCTTCGTCCGGGCGGCCGTCGCGGCTGGCAGCACTTCGAATGGAGTCTTCGGCGCCCGGATCATGTGGGGCACAATGTCCGAGTTGACCAGCGCGTTGGCGTCCCTCGACCACGGCAGGGCGGTGTCCGCGCTGGAGCTGTTGACGGGGGCCTTCGGCCGGCCGCGCTTCCTGCACCTGCGCAGAACCGACACGGTCGCGCAGGCGGTGTCGTGGGCGCGAGCCGAGCAAACCCACTTCTGGCATCCCGGCGAGGAGATCGCATCGGGTGGCCACGAGCCGCTGTTCGACCGAAACCTCATCGCCAGGTTGGTCAACACGATCGACGCGCACGAGGCGGCGTGGCAGGCATGGTTCGCCGTCCAAGGCATCACCGCGCATGAGATCACCTACGAGGACCTGGCCCAGGACCCGGTCGGCGTCACCCGGGCCGTCCTGGACTTCCTCGGCCTGATTCTTCCCGCCGACCGAGTTATCACGGTGCGCGACCGGCGGCAGGGCGACGACCTCAACGCTGACTGGATCGCCAGGTTTCGCAACTGAGCCGATACGGCTCAGCGCGGCGGACGGACATGCCCGTTGCTGCCCAGCGAGTGTGCCAATGCACGCCAGGCATGCGGTCGCAAGCCGACCGTCTACGAAACGACTCGCGAGCACCTGGTCCTCTGTGATCTGCAGCGGTAAGTGGCGCGGATCCCGCAGCGTTGTGTGGCAAGGGTGGCAGCCGAACTCGTGTACCGATCTTGCCCGGTAGAGGATCCCCATCGAGATCAATAAACCGGCCCGACCGCACGGCTGATGTGGCAGAGTCATGGTCGACCGTTCGGGTTGGAAGGAGGTGCGACGTTCCGTGTCGATGACCGTTTCCGCGCCTCCTGGAGTTTGCTGACCTGAGGTCAGCTTGCCCGGTCGCGCCCCCTGTGAGAGGTGGCCTCGTGGCCGTAGACAACAAAATCCAACTCGACCGACTCGCCCGTTCGTTCGCCGCGGTCGGCGAGCTGATCGATGCGATCCAGCCCGACCAGTGGTCAGCGCCGACTCAGTGCATGGACTGGAGCGTGCACCGTCTCGTCGAGCATCTGGTCGGCAAAAATCTCGTGTTCGCCGCGGTGTTCGCTGAGCAACCGCTGCCGCAGCGGGGTGACGGGATGCCGAGCGACCAGCTCGCCCGCGCCTATCACGAATCGGCTGCCGTGTTGCTCGAAGCGTTTGGGCAGCCCGGCGTTCTCGATTGCTCCTACCAGGGCCCGCTCGGTGCCGCCACCGGCGTGGAGCGGCTGAAGATCCGCATGTACGACCTGCTGGCCCACGGCTGGGACCTCGCCCAGGCTCTCGGGCGACCGGCGGATCTGCCGGAGGATGCTGCTGAGGAGTCGCTAGCCTTCGCCCGCGCGGATGGGCGAGCAGTACGTCCCGGCGGCGGCTGTTTCGGCCCGGCCCGGCACGTCGCCGACGCCGCCCCGGCGATCGTCAGGCTGGTCGCGTTCCTCGGCCGCGACGTGCCGGCAGGCTGAGCGCTTCGGGTGGGGTGTTGGGAATCGAACGTTTCCCAACACCCTGGCTCGGCGACGGCCCACACCGGCCGGTGGCAGCGTAAGACGCTGGCCCGGTAGCCCAAGGAACCCTCATCGGGACACGCCTGGTGAGGGTTCGCACCTACCCGTCGATACGTGCGCCGGTGGAGCTACCCGAGGACCTTGAAGTACTGAGCGCTCGGGAAGAGCGTGTAGCCGAGATGCTCGTACAGGCGTCTCGCGGGAGCATGCCCGGGGTCGCCGCCGGTGCTGATGTAGGCCACTCTCATGCCCTGGTCCCGTAGCCAGGCTGTAGCCGCGTTCACGAGTCGGCCACCGATGCCGGTCTGCTGCAACTCCGGCTCCACCCCGACGATCTGTACCTCACCGATTGACCTCGCAGGATCTAGGACCGCAGCGGCACAAAACCCGACGACGTCGCCCTCGAGATCCGCCACCCAAGATCGCGATTCACTCGAGTCGGTCTCGATCAGGCGGCGCGTGTCCGCAGCTTGGTGCTGTCTCCAGTCATCCCCATGCAGCAGGACCGCGAGTTCAGGTCCAACGGTCGCATTCACCGACGCGAAGACCGGCTCCCAGATCTTGACCGCAAGAGCGACGACCTCCTCTCGATCATCCGGGCGCATCAGCCGAATCTTCGGTTCCACGACCCCATCCTTGCGTTCCAGAGGCACGTTGCGATCATTCGCAGAGGGCCGAGCATAAGCACGCGGCAAAATCTGGGTGGCGACTTGACCACTTGAATCCGCCGTCATGCCTGGCCCGTTAGCTGAGAGGGACCCGCCCCGGACTGACAGCCTCAGGCTCAGCTCAGTGGGGGGTTGGTGTTTTCCTGGATGGGGGTTCCGGCCGATGAGGCTTTGGCCTTCACACCTTGCACGACACCTTCCAGCGCGGTGATTGCGGAGGTGCTGCCGTTCTTGAGGCCGCTGACCGCCGCGTCGATCTGGTTGCCGAGGGCCTGCAGCGGCTGCCCGATGGCCTTGCACAGGCTCGGGTTGGCCTGCACGTCCTCATACGCCAGGCGCACCTCCCGCTTGATGAACAGCGCGGCGGCGCCGGCCTTCCCGATCGCGGTGATCCGTCCGGAGGCCCCGGACTTGAAGGCGCCTGCCCGTACCGGCGTGTAGAGGTAGCGGTGAAACGCACCGAAGGCCAGCCCGGAGTGGGTGAGGAACTTCGTCTTGGCGAAGCTTGTGGTGTTAGAAGACGGGCAGGAGGCAGCGCCCGAGGCGGCAGCAGAGGCCGAAGTGTCACCCGTTGCCGACACCGCCGAGCTGGCCGCTCCACCGGCGATGCTGCTCGCGGTCGCCGCTGCACCACCGGTCGAGGTTTTAGTTGAGCCCCCACAGCCAGCGGCGAGCAAGGCCACCACGAACACCGACAGCACGCTACCGAGCAGCCTGGCGATCGCTGGGCGGTCAGAGATGGTTGATCGCTTCATGTGGTCCTTGTCCTCGACTCAACACCGAGGAGCCCGGGCTGTGTGACCCGGGCCGCTCGAGCGTGCAGAGTCACTCCAAGCGTGGCTGGATCTTCAACCCGCCAGCCCAGCCAGCCACGCCAGGAGCCTCACCTCCACCGCGAAGCCGTCCTCGCCTTCATCGTTATCCCGGCGTGACGATGGACGCCAGGACATCGCTCGGATCGAGGCGTGCAACTCCTGCGCCTAGTGCGGGCTTCGGTGAATCCCGGGCGGGCAAGGGCAGGACTTCAACGAAAGTCACCGACAGCCGAATTCCGGTCGCAAGCTCAGAACTGGGGCCTCGTCGCGATGTACTTCAACTTCTCGACCGTTTGATGGACGACGCCGGGCTCCTCTGGCCCGGTCTCCTGCTCCACACCTTCTTCGGGCGAGCCGACTCCGGCCGACTCCGGCAGGGCACCCTCGACCCGTGGGGCACCGCCGGTGCCGCCGTGCTGCCCATCACCGCCGGTGCGGTCGGCGTCCTCAGGTCTTGTGTGCCGCGATTCTTCCGGCGGCTGCCGCGGGCTCATGCCCTTGAGCGTAGGAGGGCTGATGGCGACCCGCCAGAGCAAGGCTTGCCCCGACGGAGGAACCGTTCCCGGTTCGCCAAGCGCCGCACGGCTACCGCTCCGGCGTCCTCGCCGACGTGGCCGGAAAGCGATCTGGCCCTGTGTTGCCCAGGCCGGCGTCAGGGCCACACCCAGGAAGCGGGGTGGTCGTTGCTCTGGATGCCCCCGAGGGGTCGGTGGCTGATCTGCCACGTCCGGACGTCTTTCCCGTCGTGCTCGACGTCAGGTCCGGGGGCCCCGGGGCAGTAGGTGCCGGCGGTCTCAGCGATCACGGCCGCGGACAGCCTTCGGTCAGCATCACCCAAACCACGGCCAGCTCATCCGCTGCCATCATCGACCCCCCGCCGAGCTCGCACCTCTACCCCTGGCGGCGCCAGCCCCCGCCGGCTACCGGGTGTTATAGGGCCCTGCTCGGGCACCTGCAAGAGCGAGTCAGCGGTCCGTGCGGCGGCTTCGCGAGGTGTTGGTGACCAGTACCGAACCGTCGTCGAGGATGGTGAGGCGTCCGGCGTCGCCGTCGGCAGCTTTCAGTGCTTGCCGCCATGCCCCCGGCGCTGCTCGTCGCACCGTCACGTCAGCTGGCGGCCGCTGGGTCATGCCCGTCACTGTCTCACCACCAGCCACCGGCCACCGGCCACCGCGCGGACCGCCACGGCGCCCCGCAGATGCGGATGCGCAACGTCATTGACGCCGCCCCAACGGCCGCCACATCCAAGGAAGTGGAATACGTCGGCAGCATGGACGGACCGATCCGGCGGCGGTGCACCGCGGCCAAGGGCCAGCCAACGCTCGATGCCTGGTCGACAGCGGGCGGTGCCATACTCCATGGGCGAGACGCCAACGATGGTGGACTCACCAGTGTGATCGAGCGTGGAAGGGGATGGGTGTCGTGGCGGTTACCGCGGATTTGGCGCAGTTGCTGGACAAGGAGTGGGAGGACAGATCTCTTGCAGAGATCCTGAAGGCGCCGGTCAGCGCGTTGCAGGGTGTCAGCGAGGGTGACGCGGACCTACTGCGGCAGGCGTTCAACATCAAGACCGTCGACGATCTCGGGAAGAACAAGTACTTCCAAGCCGCTCAAGCACTGACTGTGCTCGGCGAGGCCGGCGCCAAGTAGGACAGCTTTGCTGTCGGCGGCTGCAGCACTGAACCAGCTGCAGCACTGAACCAGCAGTGAAACGAGAAGGAAGGTTGTGCCGTGAACTTCGATCCGTCTTCAATCATGAACCTGGTTGGCCAGCTCGGCGGTGACCACGAGCAGGCTGCCCAGCAGTTGCAGGGCGTGGACCAGGTGGACCCCCAGCAGCACGCCGGCATGCTGCAACAATTCGGTGTAGATCCTCAGCAGCTGCAGAACGGCGGCTACCAGCAGCACTTCGACGCCCAGCAGCAGCCAGGTTTCCAGGGCTACCAGCCGGGCGGAAACTACACCGACCAAAACCCTAGTTTCGACACTGCCAGTCACCAGGGCTACGGCCAGCAACAGGGTGGTCAGGACCAGGGCTACGGCCAGCAGCAGGGCGGTCAGGACCAGGGCTACGGCCAGCAGCAGGGTGGTCAGGACCCGGGCTACGGCCAGCAGCAGGGTGGTCAGGACCAGGGCTACTGATCGACGGCCCCGCGCGGCGGCGCGGGCTCGCGGGAACGTCGTGCGCGGCGGCGCGGGCTCGCGGGAACTTCGCCGGGTGCCATCGAGGATGGCAACCGGACAAGCTGGTCGTAGCCCGGGCGATGCTGACCGAAGGCAGTCCGAGGCCGTGGTCGCTAAGACCGCGGTTCTGTGTGCCCCAGGGGCAGCCGCCGGCGGCCGCCCCTGCCCCGGGTGACGTCCGCGGGAGTGGTGTATGAGGCGGTCTCCGCGTGATCTTGGTTTGGGCTCCATACAGTGATGGCGGGGACGTCACCTCCTGCTCGGTGTCGGCCAGTGTGGTGATGAGCGTGAGCCGGCTTTTGGGTCGGATGTCCTAGAGCGGCGCATTTCGGTCCGTTCGCCGTGTTATCGGCGCACAGCGCCACTGACACTGAACCGTGACGACGGACCTGAGGAGGCCTACTACTGGCCGGGCCATGGTCGAGTGTGTAGGAAAGGAACTCGCTGATTTATCGGCTGGTACGGCCGGGGCGTTAGGGTACGCCGTCGTCGCTCTGGTGCAGAACAGCGTGTGCTCGCCGACACCGCGGCCTGATACGCCCTTTATCCCAGGATCGGCTTCCAGCCGACGGCGCGCGGCACTAAGAATTCTGACCTCGAACACATCTGTGGACATGGTGCCGTGAGCATCCCAAGAGTGCCGCAGGCCGCCGATAGCATCTGCTGCATGTCCGTGGAGACGGCCAAACAACGACCGCGCTCTATGACCGGCGCCCCCCGGGTGTCATATCCACTTTCCGTGGGCGACCCGGATGGGTACGGCAGCTTTGCCGAACTGGACGATGACGGGCACACCGTCGGTTGCCACGAGTGCGGGCGGCGGTCCCGGAACCTGGGTCTGCACGTCCGGGTGCACGCCATGACCGCGGCCGAGTACCGGCAGGCGCACGGCCTGTCGACCGGGCAGGCCCTCATCCCGGCCGATCTGGCCCGTGAGCTGGCAGAGCACAGCCGCAACAGCTCGACCAGCTTGGCCGCGCGCGGCGAACCGTGATCCGGACCGGGCCCGGGCGGCGAACACCACCGAGGACCGGTCCCGGCCGCAGCGCCGGGCGGTTCGGCGGCGCACCGCCGCGACGGCGCGGCTGGGTCGGCAGCTCACCGTTGCCGAAACCACTCAGCTGACCAGGGCCAGCTGGCACCGCGCGATCATCGCCCGCGTGGCCCAAGAAGTACCCGGACTACCCATCCGGTACGCCGGCGGCTTAGTCACACCCGCCTACCAACGCCGGGTTCTTGATTGCCCAGGACAGCAACGACCCCATATCGTCCGCCACCCCACCCGGCATGGATGATGCGCGAGGGGCGCCGACTGCATCAACGGCCAAGCCGGCACTAATTCCCGACGCTGCAGCTGATGCCCGCGTGGGCAGCATCAGACACCCTCAGCGCGGTGGCGGCCGGTTGGAAAGGTGACGCAGGGTGCGATCATCACCGATGCCGCCGCGGGCGTTCAACCGAGCCGAGCGGCCCTCCTACCGGCGCATTCCGACTGGCGCTGACGCCGGGCACAGCGCCGCGCCCGCCGGTCAGATGATCGTCTCCTCGCAGCCGGCTCGGCCGAAAACCGCAACCCGGCCAGGTCCGTCCGTACAAGTCGCCCCCGACCGGAAAGAAGCCTGCCAGCGACATCCCGGCGCAACGAAAACGCGAGGATGGCCCGAGGCCAGGATCGGGGGCGGCGTCTATCGCGCTAACTGTGTTTCCGGCGGTTTTCATCAGTAGGTTTCGGGCTCTTCTCAATGAAACGTGGTGATCGGTTGCCGACACGGTCGGTGGCTTGGGTCTGATCGTGGGCCTGGGGCCTCAACATTCGTGGTGTCTAGGACACGAATTCAGGAGGCCCCAGGTGGACCAGAACGGTAGCGCAGCGACGGCGATGTTGGGGTTGGCGGGGTTCGTGCTCCTGGCCGTGTCGGAGCTGGGCGGTGAGGTGGAGCAGGCGGTCGAGACCACCGAGCGGGTGGTTGGCTGTCCGGGTTGCGGAGTGCTGGCGCGGTTGCATGACCGGCGCCCGGTCCGGGTCCGTGACCTGCCGGCAGCGGGCCGGGCGGTGACACTGATCTGGGTGAAACGGGTCTGGCGCTGCGTCGAGTCGGTTTGTGCGGTGCAGACCTGGACCGAGCGCAGCGAGGCGATCCGGCCGCGGGCATCGCTCACCGAACGGGCGCGTCGGGAGGCGTGCCGGCGGGTCGGTCAGGACGGTCACACCGTGGCTCAGGTCGCCGGCCAATTGGGTGTCGGGTGGGCCACGGTCATGACCGCGGTGGCCGAGTACGGCTATCCGCTGGTCGATGACCCGGCCCGGCTGCACGGTGTCACCGTTCTCGGGGTAGATGAGACAGCGTTCCTTGGTGCCGGCCCGCGCCGGTCGACAAGCTTCGTGACCGGCATCGTGGACCTGTCCTCACCGACCGCCCGACTGCTGGACGTGGTGCCAGGCCGATCCGCCAAGGCCCTATCGCAGTGGGTGAATCAGCGATCCGCAGCGTGGCGCGAACGGATCACCGTCGCCGCGCTAGACCCATTTCGGGGATACGCCACCGCCCTCACCGAGAGCTTGCCAGCAGCGGTCCGGGTGTTGGACTGCTTCCACGTCACCCGACTGGGTTTCGCCGCCGTCGATGACGTGCGCCGCCGGGTGCAGAACGAGACCCTCGGACACCGTGGCCGCCGCGACGATCCGCTGTTCGGGATCCGGCGGCTGCTGCGCCGTCGCGCTGACCGGCTGTCACCGCACGCCTGGGCCAGGCTCCTCACCGGCCTGGAACTCGGCGACCGCGACGCCCAGATCAGCACGACCTGGATCGCCGCCCAAGACCTGCGGCTGATCTATGAGGCCCGCAGCCGAGCCGACGCCGAGCAGCGCCTGCACCGCTGGCTCACCTTCTGCGCCGACTCCGATGTCCCCGAGCTGCACCGCCTGGCCCGCACCATCGACTCCTGGCGGTTCGAGTTGCTGGCCTACTTCGACACCGGCGGCGTCTCCAACGGACCGACCGAAGCCACGAACCTGCTGATCAAGAAGGTCAAACGAAGTGGTCACGGGTTCCGCAACCTGGACAACTACCGTCTGCGGCTACTCCTGCACTGCGGCGTCACCTGGCACACTCAACAACCAGCACCACTCCGAGGCCGGCTACCACGCTTGGCTGCGTAGAGCCACATATCGTGCAGGTGATTGCCCGGAGCACCCGGGCGTGCAGCGGCAGGGGGTGTCCGGGCACGGTCGGCGCGTTCGGCGGTATCAGCCGGTGGCCGACCGGGCAGATGTTGGGCACCCGTTACGAACGCACGTTCGAATAGTAGGCTCGTCGGTAGCGTTGCACCGCAGCCGCGGACCACGACACGCGCGCCAGCGAATCAAGGAAGGACGATCAACAGCACCGCGGAGAAAAGGCTGATTGTCAACGTGGTCAGCCACGCTTCGCTTTCCTTGAGGCCCGACTGTTGGTTGCCCGACGCCGGGTGCTTGGTGCGGTTCAAGGCGGCGAGGCCGCCTGCCATTGCCACGAGAATTCCCACGACAACGAACGCGTTCGACCACCACTGGTTTAGGCGGATCACGGCACCAGTCACTCGGACGACGGTGCAGATCAGTGGGGGTACGAGCGCAACGGCACCGATCTTGTTCGACGCGGAGTATGCCTCGGTTCGATCCTGCAACCACTGGGTACACCGCCACTGGTCAAACTCCTCAACGCCCATCGTGGTGGGAGTGAAGTTGACAGCATCAGGCAAAACTGAAGCGGTGAGGGCAACACCAAACACCCCGCCGGCCCCTGTCGTGATCACGAAGAGCGATGCCGCTTCCGGCACATAAATCTTAGCAAGGACCTCGAATGCACCAAAGAGCGAGATGATGGACACAGCGACCGGGATGGCGATGTACATGACGGCCGGTGGGAGGTTCGCCGTTGGATCTCGCTCGGCGCCGATGGCTGCAAGACCGAACGCTCCCAACATTGAGCCGAACACTCCGATGACGAGCAGGCCTGTCGCAAGGGTGATCAAGATTGGTTTTGCGATGTGGTCTGCGTGAAGACGACTACGATGGCAGTGACGGCTAGAGCGCCGAAGGACGCGACGATCGGCGAGTATCCGGCGGCTCCTACCCGCGTGTCGTACAAACCTTCGTCCGGTCCGGCTTTGGTCGACCCATGGTGAACTATCGGCATACCGACGCTCCTTACCCTGGCTGAGGTCTTGACTCCCATGGCGACGTGGATGTGACACTGCTGCGGGGTTCTCACCGTATCGCTGCTCGGTTCGAAGTGACAGGAGCCGCGTTGACTCACGAAAAATGCGCGCGTAGCCCTATCGTTGACTCACGCAGGGATGCGCGCGTACAGCGCGCCTACGGTGCCGGTGTCGATCGTGCCGATAGGTCCGGTCGATGGGACTGACGTTGAGCCAGCGGTGAGCGGTGACGAAGGCGATCGCGACGCGGTACAAGCGTGCGGGTAGGGCCGGTAAGGGCGTGATCTTGGACGAGTTGTGTGCGACGACGGGCTGGCACCGCAACCATGCTCGCAAGGCGCTGGCGGCGGCGTTGAGACCGAGGATCGTGCGGCCGCGCAAGGCCCGAGAACCGCGCTATGGCAGCGATGTGATCGCCGCTTTGGTGTTCTGTTGGGCGGTGCTCGGCGCGCCGACCGGCAAGCGGCTGGCGCCGATCATGAGCGAGCTGGTGCCCACGCTGCGCCGCTTCAACGAGCTGCAGGTCAGCGACCAGACCGCGGTGCTGCTGGTGGCGATGTCGCCGGCGACGATGGATCGCCGGTCAGCCTCACCGACCACGTTGTCAATGACGGCATCGTCGCCGTAGTTGTCGTCGTGGGGACGGTTCTGATCGGGTGGTTGCGACGGCGGGCGTGACCGGTGACAGTCAAACCCGGCCCGCGACCGAATCTGACAAGCTGGCTCACTCAGATTTTACGTCGGCTCCTAGTCATGAGAGAAGTGGCTTTACGCCACCGAAGCAAGTGGACAATGCCGATGATCGCCCACAGCAGGCCCAGGATGAGCATGAACCGATCCTTGATGATGCCAGCCACGACGAACGCCACTGCCACCAGAATGTTGGCGATCCCAAGTCCGAGGTACCACCGCTGCAAGCGTCCGGGATCATCTGGTTGGCTGGCCATTCGCTGAGGTTACCTGCATCAAACTGGTGCGGATTCGTCAAACCCGCATAGCGCCGGTGTTGGGTAGGATTCCGAATCAAGCTTCGAATGCTTACGCCACGATGTGCGCATCGAGGAGCAGCCCGAACCCGTCAGCCGACAACTTCGAGGTGCAGTGCCCGAACGGATGCCAGCCGGTGCGGCACAGATGGAGCAGCTACGGTATTCACTCTCCACCGGGTGGGACTTGAGCGCGCGCCATGGTGATCAAGCAGGCGGCCCCAGCGCCAAGCCCAATCAGGTACGGTCCCGTAGCGCGCCAGGGGCTCCCTCGGGGAAACGCGGCGATCGCCACAGCGCCGGCCAGAACCGACGCGCCAGATATCAGATAGGTCCACCTGCTCGGTCGGTTCGCCAGAGTCGGCACGAGACCGGCAGGCACGCCCAGGACCGCACTAAGGGCCAGCAGGGGATTCGCGGTCACGACAAACACCACATACCCGAGCACCGCGGCGCCAAGCAACACCAAGGCGACTCTTGTCCGGACGCTCGGTCGCCACCCTGTCACCCGGTGACTCGCGCGGCATCATCTCTC
>JAABUR0100008168.1_pt1 | contig 12152 bp, 9 predicted proteins | sample 5560091 | NCBI WGS metagenome assembly JAABUR01 (sample SAMN10711879, study PRJNA513375) | rock metagenome | isolation source: Antarctica rocks | place: Antarctica: Victoria Land, University Valley sud
GTTCCGGACCTCGTTCTCGCCCAAGGTCGACCCGGCCGGGGTGGGAAACGGTGGGCACGTGCACCTGAGCCTGTGGCGGGACGGCCGCAACCTGATGGCCGGCGGCGATGGGCGGCACGGGCTCACCGAGACCGGCGGGGCCTTCAGCGCCGGGATCCTCTCCCGGCTGCCTGCCCTGCTCACGATCGGCGCCCCCAGCGTGGTGTCCTACCTGCGCCTGGTCCCCGAGCACTGGGCCGGCGCCTACGCGTGCTGGGGTCTGGAGAACCGTGAGGCGGCGATGCGGATGGTGACCGGCACCACCGGCAGCACCGACTGGGCCGCCAACATGGAGGTCAAGTGCTTCGACCTGCTGGCCAACCCCTACCTGCTGCTGTCCGCGCTGCTCGCGGCCGGGTCGGCAGGCATCGCCGAAGGTGCGGCGCTCCCCGAGCCGGTCGACGTCGACCCGGGTGCCCTGACGCCGGAGTCGCTGCAGGAAAAGGGCATCGAGCGGCTGCCCACGAGCCTGCGCGCGGCGCTGGACGCGTTCGTGCAGGACAAGGCCCTGCGGCAGGCTCTCGGCGGCCCCCTCGTCGACTCCATCGCTGCCGTCCGGGAGTCGGAGATCGAGCTCTTCGCGACTGCCTCCGAGGACGAGGTCGCAGCAGCCATCCGCTGGGCGCACTGACGGGTGACACCGGACCAGGCCCGGCGCCGGTTCGCGGCCGCGCGGGTGGCTCGCCTCGCGACGACGGATGCTGCAGGCGTCCCACACCTGGTGCCGATGGTCTTCGCCGTCTCGGGGGACACCATCTTCAGCGCGGTCGACTCCAAGCCCAAGCGCAGCACGGCGCTGCGGAGGCTGGCGAACGTCGCCGAGAGCCCACGGGTCGCCGCCATCGCCGACCACTACGACGACGCCGACTGGTCCGCGCTGTGGTGGGTGCGCGTCGACGGCTCCGGCCGCGTGCTGCATCCAGAGGACCCTGAGGCCGTCGCAGCGGTCGGGCTGCTCGCCCAGCGCTACGCCCAGTACCGTGACCTGGCGCCTACCGGCCCGGTGCTGGCGATCGACGTCGCCCGCTGGTCCGGCTGGTCGGCCGGTCCCGATCTGGGGGCAGGTCCTCCGACGAGGTCTTGATGTCGGATTGACGGCAGTGGGACTATCGGGCGGTGACTGCTGCCGAGGCCCAGACGATCTCCTATCCCTCAGCCACCTTGCGGACCCGCCGCCGAGGTCCCGAGCAGCTCGCACCGCACGTCATCGTGCTGTTCGGCGCGACTGGTGACCTCGCCCGGCGCAAGCTGCTGCCGGGGATGGCGCACCTGGCACTGTCCGCACTCACGCCGAACATCGAGATCGTCGGCACCTCGCTCGAGGAGTACACCGAGGAGGGCTTCCGGTCGTTCGCCGAGACCGCTCTGAAGGAGTTCCACCACCGGGAGCTGAACAGCGAGCAGTGGGAGGCGTTCGCCGAGAAGCTGACCTACGTGCCGCAGGCTGCGGGCGCGGCCGGGCTTTCGGAGGCAGTCGCCGAGGCCAGGCTCGGCGAGGGCGTCCGGCGACTCCACTACATGAGCGTCCCGCCGAAGGCGGCACCGGCGGTGATCACCATGCTCAAGGATGCCGATCTGGTGGATCGCTCCCGCGTGGTCATGGAGAAGCCGTTCGGCACCGACCTGGCCAGCGCCATCGAGCTGAACGACCAGGTGCACGAGACGTTCCACGAGCGTGACGTCTTCCGCATCGACCACTTCCTCGGCAAGGAGGCCGCCCAGAACATCCTGGCCTTCCGCTTCGCCAACGGCCTGTTCGAGCCGATCTGGAACCGCAACTTCATCGACCACATCCAGATCGACATCCCGGAGAAGCTGGGCCTGGACAGACGGGCCGGGTTCTACGAGTCGACCGGCGCGTTCAAGGACATGGTGGTCACCCACCTCTTCCAGGTCCTCGCGTTCGTCGCGATGGAGCCGCCGACGGCACTGGAACCGCGGGCGATCAGCGAGGAGAAGAACAAGGTATTCCGGTCCCTCCTTCCGCTGGACCCCGGGCACGTGGTCCGTGGCCAGTACAGCGGCTACCGGGAGGAGGAGGGCGTGGCACCCGACTCGGACACCGAGACCTTCATCGCGCTCAAGTGTGGCCTCGACAACTGGCGCTGGGCCGGCGTGCCGTTCTACCTGCGCACCGGCAAGCGGATGGCAGAGGGCCAGCGGATCATCTCCATCGCCTTCAAGGAGGCACCCAAGAGCATGTTCCCGCCCGGCTCCGGCGTGGGCGCCAACGGTCCCGACCACCTCACGTTCGACCTCGCGGACGAGTCCCGGGTGTCGCTGTCGTTCTACGGCAAGCGGCCCGGGCCCGGGATGCGGCTGGAGAAGATCAGCATGCAGTTCTCCACCCAGGAGACCGAGGGTGCCGACGACGTGCTGGAGGCGTACGAGCGCCTCATCCTGGACGCCATGCGTGGCGACCACACCCTGTTCACCACCGCGGAGGGCATCGAGAGCCTGTGGGAGCGCTCGGCCCAGCTGCTCGAGGACCCGCCACCGGTGAAGCCCTACGCTCCCGGCACCTGGGGTCCCAACGCCATCCACCAGCTCATCGCGCCCCATGCGTGGCGGCTGCCGTTCGAGCGGGCCTGGCGGGAGAAGAAGTAGCCAGCCGGGCCGGACCTCCGCCTCCGGGACGCCGGCAGCGTTCCTGGTAGAGCTCGAGGCCCTGGTAGAGCTCGGGGCGGTCGGCGGGCTGCCCATGCGCTGGTCCACGTGCGTGGCCAGGTGCGACTGGGCTGCGTTGGTCACGACGCGGATCAGCGCCACGACCACGTAGGTCCGGATCGGCAGATGCCTGTACACCGTGGTTGTTGCCCGAGGCGGATCGGCTGCGCCAGCACCACCAGCCGCCAGCCCACCCCTACCGAACCCAGTCGCGATCCGGGCCCAACGCAGCCCTGGACGACAGCGGCCGCGGGTTAGCGTCCGAGGACAACGCTTCGTGGCGAGTCGGGAGTCGGCAATGGGCAGCTTCCTGGTCCTCGTCGGCCTCGTGGGCCTCGTGGGCCTCGCGGCGGGGATGGTCAGGCGCCGGCGGCTGAGCTGGACCGCTCCCGCCAGGCGACGCCGGGCGGTGCTCGTGCTGCTGGGGTCGATCGCCGCACTGATCGCCGGCAGCGCCGCGTCGTCCCAGCCGGCACCTCGACTGGATGCCCGACGCACGGCGGCCCTGCATTTGACCCATGACACCCACGCCGGACCGTCGCCAACGTCGTCCCACGCCACGGCCATGGCCACGGCCGCGCCGCCCGCGGTGCCTGCTCCTGCCCGGACCACGCGACCGACGGCCGCCCGCCCGGTTGCCGCGGCCACGCCCCCGGTGCAGCGCCTCGCCTCCCTCAGCCGGACCGCTAGCGGGGCAGCCCTGCCCGACCGGCACCGCACTCCAGGAGCGGTGTTTGCCGGCGTGGGCGCAGCGACAGTCTGCGTCTCCGGCTACAGCGCCACCGTCCGGCACGTCAGCGACAGCACCCGACGGGCGGTGTTCGCCGGCTACGGCATCGCGTGGTCGACGCACGCGGCGTACGAGGTGGACCATCTGGTCCCTCTGGAGCTGGGCGGTGACAACGAGATCGCGAACCTCTGGCCCGAGCCGCAGGGCACCAACCGGAGCGGCTACCCGCGCAAGGACCGACTGGAGAACCACCTGCACGCCCTCGTCTGTGCCGGGCGGCTCAGCCTGCGAACCGCGCAGCGGGCGGTCGCCACGGACTGGGTCGCGGCGTACGCACGGTATGCGGCCGTGAGCACGCCTGTGCCGTCCCCCCGGTCCACACCAAGACCGCCGGCTCGCAGCACCGCCCCTGTCGCCACCGGTACCGGCGCGACGGCGCGGTGCAACGACGGCACCTACTCCTACGCTGCCCACCACCAGGGCGCGTGCTCACGCCATGGAGGGGTCAAGACCTTCTACCGATGAGCGGCACGGCGGACTCCCGACGCTCCATGCACGGAGCAGCCCGGGGCGACAACGGGGGGACATGGCGCCGGCCTGCCTCGGCCATCCACCGCGGGTAGCCTGAGCTCGCCCAAATGCCGAGGACGGGGAGCGACGATGACTGATGCCGCAGAGCTCGTGGTCGAGGAGATCACCATCGCCGAGATTCACACAGCCTTCCGCGCTGGTACGACGACCGCCCGGCGGCTGGTACAGGCCTACCTGGACCGGATCGCGGCACTGGATGCCGGTGGACCGCAGCTGAACGCCGTACTCGCCGTCAACCCCGGCGCGCTGGACGACGCCGACGCCCTCGACGAGCATCTGCGCAGTACCGGTGAGCTGCTCGGTCCGCTGCACGGCATCCCCGTCGTGCTCAAGGACCAGATCGAGACGGCAGGCCTGACGACGACGTTCGGCTCCGAGACGGCCAGGAGCTACGTCCCCGACCGTGACGCCACGGTGGTGTCACGGCTCCGGCAAGCAGGTGCGGTGGTGCTGGCGAAGACCACGATGCCTGACTTCGCCACGTCCTGGCACTCGACCTCCTCGATCAGCGGACTCACCCGCAACCCCTACGCCCTGGACCGCGACCCGGGTGGCTCGAGCAGCGGCACCGCGGCCGCCGTGGCGGCGAACCTGGCGGCCGTGGGGATCGGCGAGGACACGGGCGGGTCCATCCGACTGCCTGCGTCGTTCTGCAACCTGGTCGGCCTGCGGGTCACTCCCGGCCTCATCAGCCGCGACGGCATGTCGCCGCTGGTGCTCCCCCAGGACACGGCAGGCCCGATGACGCGCACCGTCACCGATGCCGCCGTCCTGCTCGATGTCATTGCCGGGTTCGACCCCAGGGACCCCTACACGGGCACGGCTGTCATCTCGCAGCACCGTGGCAGCTACGCGGATGCGCTGGACGCCTCGGCGCTGGCCGGGGCCAGGATCGGCATCGTCCGCCAGGCGCTGGGCAGTGACGCCGACCCGGAGCCGGCAGCGGTCAACGCCGTGTTCGCCAGCGCCCTGGAGCAGATCGCAGCCACGGGAGCGCAGCTCGTCGACGTCAGCATCCCCGACCTCGACCACTACGTCGCCTACACCTCGGTGTACTTCTCGCGCTCGCGGGCGGACATGGACCGCTTCCTGGCCAGCCGGCCCGGTATCGAGGCGACCTCCGTGGCCCAGATCCACGCCGAGGGCCTGATGCACCCCAACCTGGACCTGCTCGCCGGCATCGCCACCGGTCCTGCAGTGCCCAGCGACGACCCGGAGTACTTCCAGCGGATGGAGGCGCGCGACCTGTTCCAGCGGACCGTCGTGGCCCTCATGGCCGAGCAGCGCCTCGATGCGCTGTGCTTCCCCGACGTCAGGATCCCCGCGCCGACCCACGCTGACGTCCTCGCCTCCAGGTGGAGCTGCATCGAGTTCCCCACGAACACCGTGATCGCCTCTCAGCTGTGGCTGCCGGCGATCACCGTACCCGCCGGCTTCACCGGCGACGGGCTGCCCGTGGGCATCGAGCTGATGGCCCTGCCGTACCGGGAGGCCGAGCTGCTGGCACTGGCGTACGGCGTGGAGCAGGCGATCGGGGCACGTCGCGCCCCGGCCATACCCGGGTGAGCCACCGGGCGGGGCCCTTTGCCGCTACACGCTGAGCGAGCCCATGCCGAGGAAACGCGTGCTCGGCTTGCCTCCTACGAAGGCCGAGGCGTCGCGGATATCGCCGCACTCATCAGCCCGCACGCGATCGACGGGTCGACCTCAGTCAAGCTCCAACGAGCTCCGCTGGACGCTTACCGACCCGCGCTTCTACTCCTCGCTGGCGTCCAGCTCGGCCATCTCCTGCTCGGTCAGCCCCAGCTCGGCCGCCTTGGCGCTGTCCGTGATGGACTCGGGCCGGGATGCGCCGGGGATCGGGACGACGACCGGCGCCTTGGCCAGCAACCACGCCAGGCACACCAGCTGGGGTGAGACGCCGTGAGCGGCGGCCACCTTGCCGAAGGCCTCAAAGGAGGACCCGAGGTCGCCCGCACGCGAGATGCCGCCTAGCGGGCTCCACGGCAGGAACGCGATCCCCAGCTCGGCGCAGCGCTCAAGCTCGCCCTCACTGGACCGGTACGCGGGCGAGAGCTGGTTCTGCACACTGACCAGGCCGCCGTCGCCCAGCACCTCTCGCGCGATGTCGATCTGCTCGAGGTTGGCATTGGAGATCCCCACCATGCGCACCTTGCCGGCCTCCTGCAGCTCCTTCAGCGCGCCGACCGACTCGGCATACGGCACGTGCTCGTCCGGGCGGTGCAGCTGGTAGAGCCCGATTGCCTCCACCCCGAGTGCTCGCAGCGAGGCTTCACACGCCGCCTTGAGGTGGGCCGGTGAGGAGTCGATCGTCCACGACCCGTCACCTGGACGCAGGTGACCACCCTTGGTGGCCACGAGCACCTGGGAGGTGTCGCCGGAGTAGGAGGCCAGGCCCTTGGCGATGAGCCGCTCGTTGTGACCCACCTCTCCCGCCTTGAGGTGGTAGGCGTCCGCGGTGTCGATGAGCGTGACGCCGGAGTCGAGCGCGGCGTGGATCGTGCGGATCGACCGGTCTTCGTCGGGACGGCCCTCGATCGACATGGGCATGCCGCCCAGGCCGATGGCGCTGACAGTGGTGTGTCCAAGTGTCCTGGTTTGCATGGGACAGACCCTTTCACGCCAGGGCGTGAGGCGCCTAGTCGAGGGGCGGCGCACCCCGCCTCTGACCAGGAGGGCGCGGCCGTTCGCCAGGCCGTCCTGCTGGCGCGGGCCGGGCCTAGCGAGCCGAGCCGGTCGACCCGCGAGCCGAGCGAGACGGACCTGCGTCCCGGACGGCGAGCGCCAGCGCCGCCAGGGCGAAGCACACCGAGACGACCAGGCTGAGCGCGTATGCCCGGCCGAACCGGGCCTGGCTCAGGGCGTCACCCGCCCGGTCGACGCCGGTAGACGCCGCGTAGAACACGGCGCTGATGACCGCCGCGCCGAGCGCGTTGCCGATCCGCTGGGAGGTCTGCAGCATCCCGCCTGCCGTCGAGCCGCCGCTGACGTTCACCTCAGCCAGTGACAGAGCCTGGTTGGGGGTGATCACGCTGCCGCCGCCCAGCCCTGCAACCAGGAGCGGCAGCGCCATCAGCAACGCCACGTGCGAAGGCGGCACGGCGCCGGCAGCATGGTCGGCCACCAGGGCTGCCGCTGCCAGCCCTGTGGTGAAGAGCATCAGCGCCCAGACGAGCAGCCGCTGTCCCACCCGTGGCACGAGCCGGCCGCCGATCGGCGCGGAGATGGCCGTACCCACGGCGTACGCCGAGGCGGTCAGCCCGGACTGGAGCGGCGAGAAGGCCAGACCCTCCTGCAGGAACAGCGCCAGCACGAGCGGCGTGCCGGTGTAGGCGCAGAAGAACAGCAGCGCCAGGCTCACCCCCCCTGCATAGGAGCGGATCTTGAACAGACCGAGGTCGATCAGGGGGTGCCCCCGGCGCGCGGCCGGACCGCGCTCCCAGGCGACGAAGCACGCGAGCAGGGCGAGCGCCGGGAGGGTGAGCACTGCCAGGCGGGGGTCGTGGTCGGCGTCGAACTGCACCGCGGGGAACAGCAGCCCGAAGACACCGGCCGCCAGCAGAGCGGCCCCAGGCAGGTCGAGCGCCCGACGCCGGGCCCTGTTCGGTGCGGCGGGCACCCACGACCGGCACAGCAGGAACGACGCGACGCCGACCGGCACGTTGACCAGGAAGCACAGCCGCCAGCCCAGCTGCTCTCCGCCGGCCGCGATGATGCCGCCACCCACGACGGGGCCGGCGGCGGTTGCCACGCCGACGACGGTCCCGATGACCCCGAAGGCCCTGCCCCGCTCGTGTCGGGGGAACAGCTGCTGCACCAGCCCGGACACCTGCGGGTTGACCAGCCCGCCCGCGATGCCCTGGGCCACGCGCGCGGCGATCAGCCCTGCCGGCACCGGTGCCAGTCCGACCGCAGCACTGCAGATGACGAACGCGCCGATCCCGAGCAGCAGCATCTGCTTGCGTCCCCGGTCGTCACCGAGCCGGCCACCGATGATCGGCACCATGCCGAAGGCCAGGGCGTAGCCGGAGACCACCCACTGCAGCTCGGCCGGCCGGGCCCCCATGGCGTGGCCGATCGAGGGGAGCGCGACGTTGACGATGCTGACGTCCAGCAGCGTCATGAACAACGCAGTCACGCAGACGGCCAGCGCCCGCCACCGACGCGGGTCGAGGTCGCTGCGCACCGACCGATCCTGCCGCACCCGGGGCTGGCGCCTGCGGGCCTACCCGGACCTATCGCGAGGGTTGGACCCGCCTACAGTGAACCGGCCCGTCGTCCAGCCACCACGAGAGCGAGATCCCGTATGCCGGACCAGCAGCCCGAGCACGCAGCCGAGCCCCAGCAGAACGTCGCCTTCCCCAGCAACGGCAGCACCGCCCACGGCTACCTGGAGGTGCCGAGCTCGGGCTCCGGCGCGGGCGTCGTGGTCATCCAGGAGTGGTGGGGGCTCGCCACGCACATGGGCGACGTGGTCCGCCGTCTCGCCGGGGAAGGGTTCACCGCGCTGGCGCCGGACCTCTACGGCGGAAGCACGACGCACGACTCCGCCGAGGCCAGGCACCTCGCGCAGTCACTCCCGGCCGACCGCGCTGTGCGCGACCTGTCCGGCGCCGTCGACTACCTGCTGGGGCTCGACTCGGTCACCTCCACCAGCGTCGGGGTCATCGGCTTCTGCATGGGCGGTGGGTTCGTCCTGCGCCTGGCCGCTCAGGAGGGCGCCCGCGTGTCCGCGGCCGTGCCGTTCTACGGCCTGCCCGGCGAGGACTTCGACCCAGCAGGGCTGACCGCAGCCGTCCAGGGACACTACGGCGAGCAGGACCGGACGATCCCGCTCTCGGCGGCGAGGGCGGCCTTCGACGCCATCCGCGCAGCCGGCGCCACTGCCGAGCTGCTCACCTACCCCGCGGGTCACGCGTTCTACAACGACGAGAACCTGCTCGGCACCTACGACCGGGACCAGGCCGAGCTGGCGTGGTCGCGAGCGACGACCTTCCTGCGCCAGAGCGTGCAGTGAGCGGGCGGACCGCGCGACGCTCCGTTGGGGGCGTCGCGGAGGCCCGGGACGCCGTAGGGTTTCGGCACAAGGTCTGAATCGACGCGAGCGGCTGAGCTCGCCTAGGAGGAAAGTCATGGGACTCGCTGGGAGGATCGCCCCCAAGGGGACGCGGCGGCGCACGGTAGCCAAGGAGCAGGCGGCGAGGTTCTTCGCCGCCATGCGCCGGGTCGAGCAGCGGATGCTCGCGGAGGAGTACATCGCGGAGGAGAACACCAAGCTGCGGCAGAGCTGGGCGGCGATCACCCCGGACGTGCTGGACACCTACCTGATCAGCGGGTACCAGAACCCGCGGATCAACGCGCAGAGCATCCTGGCGCGGCACTACCTGATCCGGCAGCTGTTCGGCGACGACTTCGACGCGCTGATGAAGGACGAGCTCGCCTTCTGCGTCGAGGCCAACGAGGCGATCCGGGTCCGCGCGGAGCAGCTCGGCGTGACGATGGGCCAGTTCACCGCCAAGGCGAAGAGGGACGCCGTAGCCGAGGTCTGCCAGGTGATCGCCGACCGTGAGGACACCTACGAGCGCCGCTGGCACGAAGCTCTGGCCGACCGCACCGCCCCCAAGCTGAAGGTGCTCGAGCTGGCCTGCGGCTCCGCCAACGACTACCGGTACTTCGACAGCTACGGCCTGGCCCGCTTCCTGGACTACACCGGCATCGACCTCAACGACAACAACATCGACAACGCCCGCAAGCGCTTTCCCGGCGTGCGCTTCGACCAGGGCAGCATGCTGGACCTGCCGTACGAGTCGGGAAGCTTCGACTACGTGCTCGCCTTCGACATCTTCGAGCACCTCTCGCTACAAGCGATGGAGCACGCGATCGCCGAGGCCGTGCGGGTCACCCGGCGCGGGTTCCTCGTCGCCTTCTTCATCATGACCAGCGCGCTGGAGCACAAGGAGCAGCCGCGCGGCGACTACCACTGGAACGTCCTCAGCGTCCACCGGATCCGCGAGCTGATGGAGAAGAGCTTCACCTCGGTGGACCTGGTGGAGATCAAGCCGTACCTGGCGTCCGAGTTCGGCTTCGAGCACTCCTACAACCGGTACGCCTGGAGCCTGTTCGCCGACGGTCGCCGCCGCTGACGCAGACGGGCCCGGTCTCCCGCTTCCGCAGCGGCTCGCGTCAAGCCCCGATCAGGGAGTGGGCGCCGGGTCGGGGGGGTCGAGGTCGGGGTCGTCGAGCGGCGGGAGGACCGGTAGCGGCGTCGCCAGCACACCGACGACCTGCATGCCGAGCCCATGTACGACGGTCTGCTGCACCGCGTTCGCCGTCACCGTCTCCTCCATGGGCTGGAGCAGGAACGGCCCGAGCGCCGGGACCCCTGAGCTCAGCGCTGCCCGGGCCTCCGCGGTCCAGGTGCCCGTCACCTCCAGGCCACGCATCAGCAGGAGCGCACGCGGCAGGCAGTGTGCGGTGCCCGGCACGGTGGGCTCGGGGACGAGCTCGCCGCGGCGCATGCCGTGGATGAACCAGCCGTCGTCGTGCAGCAGCTCCTGGTGCATCCACGACCGGCCGGACATCGTCCGGGTGATCGTCACCAGGCAGTGCTCGAAGTGCACATGCAGGTCGGTGCTCGTCGTAGTGACCGCGTCCACAGCCGGGGCCTGCTCGACGGCGGACAGGTCGAAGTGGGGGGCGAGCTGCCGCACGTCGTAGCGGAGCAGCGCAGGGTCGACGGCATGGCCAGCAGTCGGCGGCGCCGTCACGACCTCCGCCGCGGAGACGGCAGCGTCGGCATTCACGATCCGTTCCACGACGGAGTCGCTGCTCATCCGCGACACGGGGCCGTCGCTGAACCGCTGGGCCAACTCTGACCGCAGCCCCAAGCGCTCTTGGACGAGCCCCTCCGCCGGCTCTCGCTGAACCGTCATCTCCATCAGCGGCAGCCGCTGCACCGAGTAACGCTTGACCGCGAGCGGGGAGAGCAGCTCGGTCCGATCGGGGACGGCGGCGGCGGCGTCCAGCTCCTGCTGCAGCGCCGCCGCCCTCAGCTGCTGGTACTGGATCACCCGGGGAGGTGGGACGGTCGACACGTCGAGCGCGGCTTCGGGCAGCGCTCGCAGCTTCCACAGCGACGGGTTGACGTGCTTGACCGGCGAGGAACCGACCTCGGTGTGCGTCGTCTCCGCGGCATGGACGACGCTGTCGAAAGCCTGCCAGATCGTCCCGCCCGGCAGCGCCCAGCCGGACGGCTCGCAGCCCAGCGGGAGCACGGCGGGGTCTGGACCCAGATCTGTGCGGGCCGTCGCAACCATCCGCGCCACCCGCTGGGCCGCGGGAGAGTCCGGATCGCCGGCCGGGACGGCGTTCTGGGCGGCGAGCGTGTAGAGCACCGAGCCGGGCAGGCCGCTGCCGATCGTGACGCTGAGCGGGGTGCAGTCGGCCAGCCGGAGCAGCAGCGGGTCGTCGTAGTCGGTGCGCAGCCACTGGGACACGACCAAGGGGTTGGTGTCGCCGCCGACCTGCAACGGGTCCTGGACCGGTCGGCCCGGCACCACCGCCAGCGCCTGCTCCGGGTTGTCGTCCGGGTTGTACGCCGCCACCAGCTGGTCGATCACCTGCTGACCCAACGCGGCCAGCTGTTGGTCGTTGCTCGACACGGCGGACGACCTCAGCCGGTGGGCACGGGCACCGGCGCTGCGGCGCCCGTGGTCGTGTCCGAGGTTGCTCCCTGCCCTGCGGCGGGAGCGCTGGTCCCGGTGCTCGCGGCCGTGGTCCCGACGTCGTCCTTCTTCGCGCCCTCGGGTGCGTCTTTGCGCGGAGCCTTGGGCTGGATCTCGCCGATCCAGCCGACGATCTGCGCGCCGAGGATTGTCAGCGTTCCGCCCTTGTCCTTGCTGGAGTAGCTCCAGCCGTAGCCGGTGTCGGCGCTGGAGGAGAAGGCCCCGTTGGCGTCGGAGTCGGTGTGCTGCACCGAGCCGCCGAGACCGCACCATCCCACGCTGCCGCCGAAGCTGGTGGAGCTGGCGTCGGTGTGCCCGGCCGACTGCTGCACTGCGGTGCTGAACGCGTCGCCGGCGCTGCCCCACTCGTTGGCCCAGAT
>JAABUR0100008175.1_pt1 | contig 12142 bp, 9 predicted proteins | sample 5560091 | NCBI WGS metagenome assembly JAABUR01 (sample SAMN10711879, study PRJNA513375) | rock metagenome | isolation source: Antarctica rocks | place: Antarctica: Victoria Land, University Valley sud
CGTCGGCCACGCCGATCTGGATGTCGCCGGAGCCGGTCTTGGCCTTCAACCAACCATGGTCGACCCGCTTCACGCGGAGGTCGCCGGAGCCGGCCATGGCATCGATCGCTTCGCCCGCGTCGCGGATCACGATGTCTCCCGAGCCGGTCTTGACCTTCAGCGACTGCGCCACATGGCCGAGGACGACGTCACCAGAGCCGCTGACGACGTCGGCGTCTCCGCCGACCGTCTCGACCTTCAGATCACCGGAGCCGCACTTGGTGTCGCATCGACCGGCAGCAGTGACGATGCTGACGTCTCCGGAACCGGTACGCACCTCGATGTCCTCTCCGAACTCGACGCGCACGTCACCGGAGCCGCTGGCGACGCGCACGTTGCCGAGCTCCCCGTGCAGGTCGCTGTCTGCCGAGGCCGACTCGAGCTTCACGTTGCTGCGCAGCGGCACTCGGATGGTGGCACGCACCTCTCCGCGGTTGCGGAAGAAGCTCGACTTTCCCTTCGGCATCAGCACCGAGACCTCGGCGCCGCGTTGCTCGACCCTGGTGTGGTCGATCAGCTCCTGCGCGTCACCACGCAGGCTTTCCAGCTCGACGGTCGTGGTGTCGCGTTCCTCGGCGTGCACGTAGATCTCGCCCTGCCACAGCTCGACCCTGAGGTCGACCGGCTGCGGGGTGTCGAATGTGTACATGGTGACCTCCGGGTTCATCGCACCCACCCCTGGATGCGCTTGTTGGACGACCGGTTGCGGCCCGGCGCACCGGGTCCGAACGGCGTGTTGATGTTGATGTTGACGTTCGCCCCGGTCGCCGCGGCACGCACCGCGTTGACGAGCCAGGTGTTGAGCGACTGCCCCCGCTTGTTGGCCAGGTCCTCCGCCCGGGTCTTCAGCGACTCGGGCAGCCGCAGGGTGATCCGCGCGACCGCCTCGTCGTCGCCGTCGAAGTCGTCGGGCTCCGGCGGCGGGGGGCCGGGCGCCTCCTGGGGACGCTGGCCGACATGATCGGCGGCGTCACCTAGAACGACGAAGACCGGTTCGCGACCCTTGAGCCGCACCTCGACCGACGTCCCTTGCAGCTCGTTGGTGATCTCGGACGCGGCTGCCGACAGCGCGTCCATCAGCATGAGCCTGATAGCCGGGTCGAGCGCAAGAGCGAGCCGGTCGGCCGCCGCACGGATGTCGTCGGAGCCCGCCTCGGCTGCCTGTCCCAGGTCTCGGCGCAACGCCTCGACGAAGTGTGTGATGTCCATGCGCACTACAGTGACATCACAATGGTGTCATGTCAACACCATAATGAAGCGGTGGGCGTAAGGCCTGGTCACAGACGTTTACGTCATTCCGGAGGCGTGGCCTCGGGCTCCGGCGGGGATTTCTGACCCTGCGCTTGCTCGACAGACGCCTGCTCGGTGACAGCCTCCTGGGCGGCGTTCTGCTCGGTGTTCTCGGCTGCCGGCGCCGGCGGCTCGGTTGGCGGAGTGACGGCTTTGCGCGGCTCTGCTTCATCAGCCGTGCGTGGCGACTCGGCGGCCATGTCGGCATTCGTGCCGTCGGCGCGGAGATCCGGCGTACGCCGGACCGAGGCCAGCAGCATCTGCGCGACGTCGATAACCTCGACGTCCTCGGCGGCCGAGCCGTCGGCCTGCAGGGTGGTGAGGCCGTCGGAGAGCATCACCCGGCAGAACGGGCAGCCGACCGCGATCTGCTGGGCGCCGGTGGCGACAGCTTCCTTGGTGCGGTTGAGGTTGATGCGCTCACCGATCTTCTCCTCCATCCACATCCGGGCTCCGCCGGCGCCGCAGCAGAAGGACTCCTTGCCGTGGCGGGGCATTTCCTTGAGCTGTGCGCCTGGGATGACCGACAACAGCTCACGCGGGGGCTCGTACACCTGGTTGTGGCGCCCGAGGAAGCACGGGTCGTGGTAGGTGATCGCGCGACCGTTGGCCGAGCTGTCTGGCGTGGACACCGGTGTGAGGCGCCCCTCACGGACGAGCCGGTTGAGCAGTTGGGTGTGGTGCACGACCTCCAGCTCGACGCCGAGCTGGCGGTACTCGTTCTTTAAGGTGTTGAAGCAATGGGCGCAGGTAGAGACGACCTTCGTGGCTTTGGCCTCGGTGAGGACCTCGGCGTTCTGCAACGCGAGCTGCTGGAAGACGAACTCGTTGCCTGATCGTCGTGCCGGGTCACCCGTACAGGTCTCGCCGTCGCCGAGCACGGCGAACGAGACGCTGGCCTCGTGCAGCAGCTCGGCGACAGCCCTGGTCGTCTTCTTGGCCCGGTCCTCGTAGGCGCCGGCACAGCCAACCCAGAAGAGCCACTCGACCTCGGCGAGATTCTCGACGTCGGTGCCGACGACCTTGACCTCGAACGGCAGGCCCTTGGCCCAGTCCATCCGCGCGGTCGGCGACATGTTCCACGGATTGCCCTTGTTCTCAAGGCCCTTGAACAGCTGATTGAGCTCCGCCGGGAAGTTCGACTCCACGAGCACCTGGAAGCGTCGCATGTCCATGATGTGGTCGACATGCTCGATGTCGACAGGGCACTGCTGCACGCAGGCGCCACAAGACGTGCACGACCACAGCACGTCGGGGTCGATCACTCCGTAGGCGTCCGCCGCACCTATCAGCGGCCGCTCGGCCTCGTGGACGGCCGTGTCGGACAGGCCTTCGCGCCCCGACTCGTCGGTGAGCAAGTAAGGAGCCTTGGCGTACGCGTGCTCGCGTAGGCCCATCACCAGCAGTTTGGGAGATAACGGCTTCTCGGTGTTCCACGCCGGGCACTGCGACTGACAACGCCCGCACTCGGTGCAGGAGGTGAAGTCGAGCAGGCCCTTCCAGGTGAAGTCCTCGACCTTGCCGACACCGAACGCGGTGTCCTCGTCGAGCTCCTCGATGTTTTCGAAGTCGATCGGGACACCGCCGGCCATCATCGGCTGGAGGGCACCGAGAGCCGGCCGGCCGTCGGGCTCGCGCTTGAACCAGATGTTCGGCCAAGCCGTGAACCGGTGCCAAGCCACCCCCATCGTGGTGTTGAGCGACAGCACGATCATCCAGGTGAAGGAAATGACGATCTTGACCATCGCGACCAGGTAGACGATGTTCTCCAGGCCCCCGCGGGCGACGCCGGACAGCGCCTCCCCGACGAAGAAGGTGAGTGGGAAGTCGGCCCTCGACGCGCTCGCGCCCTGCAATGCGTACTCCGCCCCGCGCAGGGCGATGATGCAGACCGCAATGCCCAGGATGACCGCCTCGACGAAGTACCCCTGCCACATCCGTGACCCGGAGAACCGGCTGTAGCGGCCGTTGGCGCCGGTCGGGAGGTTGGCCAGCCGGATGCCGATGAGCACCAGGATCGACAGCAGCATCGCCCAGGTGATGAGCTCCGTGGCCCACTCGAAGACGACCCAGTGGCCTACCAGCGGCAGCGCGAACTCGGCGTCGAAGAGCTGCCCGAAGGCGGTGACCAGGGTGAGGAAGAGGAAGCCGAAGCCGACGAACACGAACCAATGCGCGATACCGATGTGGCTCCACTGGAGCATGCGGGTGTGCCCGAGCGTCTCCTTGAGCATCACGCCCCAACGAGCGGCCTTCCGATTCGAGCGCCCGACCACCGGCTGGCCGGTCCCGACCACGGCAACGATCTGCCCGACCGCCTTGGCGAAGAGGGCAACAGCCACGACGGCGATGACCAGCGACACGACGATCGCAAAGACCTGCATGATGACTCCTCGCTTCGCGCGACGCCCGGGCCGCCAACTCAGCCACACGACGCCCACGCGCCCATCCGCCCGCTGCGGTGCGCGCAGGGACGCTGCTCAGTGTGCAGGGTCTGGCGTGACGGTGCGAAGGCGGCTCGGTGGTTTCGCGTCCATCATCGCGTCTTCGACCAACGCCCGCCGATTCGGTGGGTCAAGGTCTCCGCGGTCGAGGTCACCCGTCGTACGACGCCCGGCAGGCAGGCGAGGGTGTCGGTCTCATAGGTCACCGCGACGGCAGCCAACGGCAGTCCGGCGGGATCGACGACGGGCACGGCGATGGACGACAACCCGGCTGTCACGTCCCCCTCCTCGGTGGCGTAGCCGCGCTGGCGTGTTTCGGCCAGCAAGGAGTTCAGCCCCGACAGCGACGTCGGTCCTCCACTCTGCCGGGACACGAACACCGCCTGATGCGAGAACAGCGCCCGCACCTGGCTTGTGGAAAGTCGCGACAGGATAGCCCGCCCACTGGCGGTCAGGTGTGCGGGCAGTCGGACACCGACGTCGGTCACCAGGGAGGGTCGCCCGACGGCCCGCTCCTCCAGCAGGTAGAGGACGTCGACGCCGTGCAAGGCCGCCAGGTGACCCGACTCGCCGACGTCGTCGACGAGCTCGGCCAGCGGGCGGCGGGCGAGTCGCTGGAGCGGCGCCTGCCGCGTGTAGCCGCTACCAACCTCGAACGCCGCCACCCCGAGGCCGTAACGGTGCTCGTCCTCGACATGCGTCACAAAGCCCTCCGCCACCATCACGTTGACCACGTGATACGCCGACGAACGCGGCATCTCCATGGCTCGGGCGATGAGGGCTAGGGGCACCGGCTCGGGCTGGGTGGCGAGGTAGGAAAGCACCCGTAGTGCCCGGCTGGCGGCAGGCACCCGGCTCGGCATACTCGCACGCTACTCCGAGTCTGAGATCTGAGACACCACACAACCTGGGGCTCTGGCGCAGCAGGCCTCGCGGCAGTCCAATGGGGTGATGACCAACATCGTCTCCGTCGGGGTCGGCGCGATTTCGCCGGCCGACCTGGTGGCCGTGGCACGCCACGGAGCGGGCGTCCGCCTCGGAGAGGACGCGGTGGCCGCGATCGCGCGCACCCGCACCTACGTCGACGACCTCGCTTCCGCAGTCACCCCGGCGTACGGCATCTCGACCGGGTTCGGCGCCCTCGCGACGCGGCACATCCCGCCGGCGATGCGAGCGCAGCTGCAGCGCTCCTTGATCCGCTCCCACGCCGCCGGGTCCGGTCCCGGGGTCGAGGCAGAGGTCGTCCGCGCCCTCATGCTGCTCCGCCTGTCGACGTTGGCGACCGGTCGCACGGGCGTCCGATTGGGGACGGCGCAGGCGCTGGCTTCGCTGCTGTCCGCCGGCGTCACCCCGGTCGTGCACGAGTACGGCAGCCTTGGCTGCTCCGGTGACCTGGCGCCGCTCGCGCACTGTGCCCTGGCGCTGATAGGGGAGGGCGACGTTCACGACCCGCACGGCGTACGCCGTCCGGCCGCCGATGTGCTCGCGGAGATCGGCGTCGCGCCGGTCGAGCTGGCCGAGAAGGAGGGCTTGGCGCTGATCAACGGCACCGACGGGATGCTCGGGATGCTCGTGCTCGCTCTCGACGACCTGGGGCGACTGCTGAAAGCGGCAGACATCGGCGCCGCTATGTCTGTCGAGGGCCTGCTCGCCACCGATCGCGTCTTCGCAGCGGACCTGCAAGAACTGCGTCCGCATCCGGGCCAGGCGCAGTCGGCGGCCAACCTGCGCGCGCTGTTGACCGGCTCGGGCGTCGTTGCCAGCCATCGCGGCCCGGACTGCAACCGCGTGCAGGACGCCTACTCGCTGCGCTGTGCCCCACAAGTCCTGGGGGCGGCGCGGGACACCGTCGCGTATGCCGCCGTCGTGGCCGAGCGCGAGCTCTCGGCCGCGGTGGACAACCCGGTCGTGCTCGAGGACGGCCGAGTGGAGAGCAACGGCAACTTCCACGGTGCGCCAGTCGCCTACGTGCTCGACTTCCTGGCGATTCCGGTGGCTGACGTTGCGAGCATGGCGGAGCGGCGTACGGACCGCTTCCTCGACATGGCACGGAACGCGGGTCTGCCGCCTTTCCTGGCCGACGACCCCGGCGTCGACAGCGGACACATGATCGCCCAGTACACGCAGGCCGCGATCGTCTCCGAGCTCAAGCGGCTCGCCAACCCCGCCAGCGTCGACTCGATCCCGTCGAGCGCGATGCAGGAGGACCACGTCTCGATGGGCTGGTCGTCAGCCCGCAAGCTGAGGCGCAGCATCGACGGCCTCACCCGGGTGCTGGCGATCGAGATCCTCACCGCAGCCAGGGCACTCGACATGCGCGCACCGCTGCAACCGGCGCCAGCCACGTCCGCGGTCGTGGCCGCACTCCGCAAACGGGTGGCAGGGCCCGGGCCGGACCGCCACCTTGCGCCCGAGATCGAGGCCGCGGTCGAGCTCGTCGCCACAGGGGCGCTGGTCGAGGCCGCCGAGTCCGCCCTGCCTGCCCCACTCAGCTAGCCCCCTCGTCCAAGCCCCACCGTCTCGCCCCACTCGTCTAGCCAGAACGGAAGTCCTCATGACCACCACTTCATCCTCACGCGTCGTCCGCGCTGCTCGCGGCACCGACCTGACCACGCGCGGCTGGCAGACCGAGGCGCCGCTGCGGATGCTGATGAACAACCTGGACCCCGAGGTGGCCGAGCACCCTGAGCAACTCGTCGTCTACGGCGGCTCAGGCAAGGCGGCCCGCGACTGGCCGTCGTACGACGCCATCGTCGCGTCTCTCACCGACCTCCGGCTCGACGAGACGCTGCTGGTGCAGAGTGGCCGGCCTGTCGGCGTCATGCAGACCCACGAGTGGGCGCCGCGGGTGCTGATCGCGAACTCCAACCTGGTCGGCGACTGGGCTAACTGGGAGGAGTTCCGCCGGCTCGAGCACCTCGGGCTCACGATGTACGGCCAGATGACCGCGGGTTCGTGGATCTACATCGGCACCCAAGGCATCCTTCAAGGCACCTTCGAGACGTTCACCGCAGTGGCCGCCAAACTCGCGGCCGCCGGCCGGCATCACGCCTCGGGCGGCTCGCTTGCCGGCACTATCACGCTCACGGCCGGGCTCGGCGGCATGGGTGGCGCGCAACCGCTCGCGGTCACGATGAACGATGGCGTCTGCATCTGTGTCGAGTGCGACGACACCCGGATCAAGCGTCGCATCGAGCACCGGTACCTCGACGTACAGGCGGACTCGCTCGTCCACGCTGTGCAGCTTGCGACCGAAGCCAGGGATGCCAGAAAACCCTTGTCCATCGGGGTACTCGGCAACGCCGCCGAGATGGTGCCGGAGTTGTTGGCCATGGACGCTCCGATTGACATCGTGACGGACCAGACATCGGCGCACGACCCGCTGATGTACCTTCCGGTGGGCGTCGAGTTCGAGGATTGGGTGTCCTTTCGCGAGAAGGATCCGGCCGAGTTCACCACCCGGGCGCGTGACGCGATGGCACTGCACTGCGAGGCGATGGTCGGCTTTATGGACGCCGGCGCCGAGGTGTTCGACTACGGCAACTCGCTACGCGCTGAGGCGCAGCTCGGCGGTTTCGACCGGGCGTTCGAGTACCCCGGCTTCGTGCCGGCGTACATCCGGCCGTTGTTTTGCGAGGGAAAGGGCCCGTTTCGATGGGCAGCGCTCTCTGGTGACCCCAAGGACATCGCCGCCACCGACAAGGCCATCCTCGAGCTCTTTCCTGACAACGACAACCTGCAACGCTGGATCAAGAGAGCCGGCGAGAAGGTGCAGTTCCAGGGCCTGCCCGCCCGCATCTGCTGGCTGGGCTACGGCGAGCGGCATCTTGCCGGGATGCGGTTCAACGACATGGTCGCCTCTGGCGAGCTGCAGGCACCGCTCGTCATCGGCCGTGACCACCTCGACTGCGGGTCGGTCGCCTCGCCGTACCGCGAGACGGAGGCAATGCTCGACGGTTCGGACGCCATCGCAGACTGGCCGCTGCTCAACGCCATGGTCAACGTCGCCTCCGGCGCGTCGTGGGTGTCGATCCACCACGGCGGTGGTGTGGGCATCGGCCGCTCCATCCACGCCGGGCAGGTCGTCGTGGTCGACGGCACCGACCTTGCCGGACAGAAGGCGGAGCGGGTCCTCACGAACGACCCGGGCATGGGCGTGATCCGCCACGTCGATGCCGGCTACCAGCGCGCCGACGAGGTGGCGACCGAGCGAGGAATTCCCATCCCCATGCGGTCAGCCGCTTCCGCTGCGGAGAAGGAGGCGGGCGCGTGACCCATCCAGAGGTCGCCAACCCCGAGGTCTCTAGGGGCATCTCTGCTAAGTTCCCGAAGATGGTTCTAGAGTGGGAGCAGATCGTCATCGACGCGACTGATGCCGCCGGTCTCGGGCAGTGGTGGGCGGACGCGCTGGACTGGGTTGTGGTCAATGACTCGAGCGAGGAGTTTGAGATCCGTCCAGCTGTTGACCGCCTTCCTGGGTGGCTGTTTGAGCCTGTTGGTGACACCAAGGTGACGAAGAATCGACTTCATCCAGATTTCCGCCCGGATGACCAGGACGAAGCAGTGACCCGCTTCCTATCGCTCGGCGCCCGTCCGGTCGACATCGGCCAAGGCGAGCAGTCTTGGGTGGTGCTTGCCGATCCAGAGGGCAATGAGTTCTGCGTGCTGTCCAAGCGCCACCGCTGACTGCGGCTGGCTGCCGACCTCGTTCGAGTAGGTGTCCTCGCGCTGCTCGGTGAGCTTTGCAGCCAGCGGACGACGCTGGTGCCTGCCCGCGGCACGTTAGAGCGGCGGCGCGTTCGGTTGGGTGCTGACGGTTCGGGCACCCGTCTGCGGGCGGCTGAACGTGACCCAACGACTCTGTATGCGCTCGCCCGGGGGGTTCCGGTAGACGACCTCTGGGGTGGCATCCGGGCCGGTGGGAGACGCCACGGGTGGTGTCGGCGGCACGAGCGACGGCATCACTCGGCCGAAGCCGTCGGTGAAGAGCAAGGTGGTCGGGTCGTCCGCGTTGCCGGTGATGGTGAGCTCGCCTCGATGCAGCGCATCGTGGTGGAACGGGCAGAGCGCTCCAAGGTTGCCAGTGTCGGTGAGCCCACCCGCCAGCCAGCTGATGAGGTGGTGGACCTCGAGGTGGTGGGCGGCACCGCAGCCCGGGACGAGGCAGGTCCGGTCGCGGTCGAGGATGAGCCGGCGGGTGCGGTCGGGGACGATTCGTTGGGTGCGTCCGACGTTGACCGGGGCGCCTTCGGTCTCCCAGACCGGTTGGATGAGCCCGTCGCAACAGATCTTGTGGAGAAGGCTTTGCGGCAGCGCCTGGCCCTGGTTGAGCCATCCGCCTTCGGTGTCGACATGCAGGTAGACGCGGTACTTCGACCGTCGGCTCGTGGACGCGACCGTCGACAAGGACCGGTTGCAGATCTCGAGCAGGGCGTCCATCCAGCCGACGTTGGGCTGGCCGGTGTGGAACAGCGCATCCTTGGCTTCCTTGAGAGCTTGCTCGATCAGGGCGCCGTCGTCAGCGGGGGCGTCGACCGTCATCTTGAACCGCTGTCCGCCGTGGAAGATCGCCGCGCCACCTCTTGCTGAGGTGGCTGCGGCGTCGCTGCTCTGGTCTGTGTCGGGGTCCGTGAAGGTGTAGCGGGACAAGGTGGAGCGCAACTGGGTGACGGTCGCGACCTTGGCGAAGGAGGCGACCTCGGCGTCGTTGCGGGCGGGGGCGTGCTTGGCGACCGTGATGACCTGGTCGACCGACAGTTGGCCGGCCACCAAGGCGCCGAACGTGGCCGGCAGCTCTCGGCGGCGGCGGGCGACCGCGATGATCTGGCGCGCCCGCTCCGGTGAGAGCCCCGCCTTCCAGCACAACCAGTGCTCCACGGACTTGATACCGTAGCCGCGCCAGAGGTCGGACTCGATCAGGTCGGCAGCCAGCTCGACCAGCCTCCCGTGAGCTGCATTGAGGGCACCGGCAGCAGCGGCGGCCTGCGCCTCGATCGCCTGGACCTGCTCGTCGCGTACCGTTAACACATGCACAATCGTACAGGTGTTCGACGACATTCCACGTCTCAAATTTCGGAGGTGTGGACTATTGACAACTGATGGAACGGCTTGAGCGGCGGGCAACCGGTCGGCCCTCACCAGCTTCCGCGGTGGACAACGTCGGCGACTGGGGTGCGACCCCGCTTGAGCGACGGGGACAAGGTGTCGGCCGCGCGGTGGCCGATGCTGATCGCACCGATGGGACTGTAGGTCTCCGGTACTGCGAACTCGGACCGGAACGCTTCCCACTGTGGTTTCGGTATGCCGAAGAAGCACGCGCCTAGGCCCTCGTCGGTGACGGTCTGCAGCATCAGCAGCGCCGCCATGCCCGTGTCGATGTCCCAGTATGGGACCGGCCACCGGTGCTCGTCCCGGTCGGTCCAGCCCTTGTCTGGCTCGGCGTACCGGTCGAGGTACGCCTGCTTGCACGACAGCGGAACGATGATCACCGGGGCGCTTCGCATACCGCGCAGCCAGCTGTCCGGCTCACTCCCGTCGTCGCTGGTGGCCGCCCAGAACCGCTGTAAGTCCGCGGGGGTGTCGAGCAGGAGGAAGGCCCACCCCTGGCTGAAGCCCGCGCTGGGCGCGTGCAGGCCGTTGGCGAGGATCCGCTCCACCACCTGGGGATCTACCGGTTCGTCGGTGTAGTTGCGCACCATCCGGCGCCGATCCACAACCTCTTGAAACTCCACGGTCGGGCTCCTCGCCTCGTCGTCCAGGGGACGCAATGGCGGGAACTCTACCGACGGCCAGCGCCGTCAGTCGAAGGGTTGACAGGCCACAGATCTGGACCATGATTGGTCTGGACCAATGGTTCACTTTTGCGGCTGGTCCACACTCTCAGCGCCGCTGGAGTGCTGGTCTCCGTCGGCCACTCCGACGCCACAGTTGTGCAGGCGCACGCGGCTTCCGATGCAGGTGGGCGCTCGATAGGAGCGTCGCATGACGCAGGACCCCGTGACACCGTCCCTTCTGCAGCAGGAGATCGCGTCCCAGCCCGACGTCGCGGCCGCGTTCCTCGACCGCACCCGGCCGCGACTCGACGAGCTGAGGAGCGCACTGCGGGCAGGTGAGATCGATGGCCTGGTGCTTGCGGCCCGGGGCAGCTCCGACAACGCCGCGCGGTACGCGCAGTACCTGTGGGGACTTCGGCTCGGTCTGCCGGTCACGCTCGCGACCCCCAGCTTGCACACGGTCTACGGCCGCACCCTCGACGTACGCCGGCATGCTGTCGTAGCGATCTCTCAGTCAGGCACGTCGCCGGACGTCGTGAGCATGCTCGACGAGGCACGCGCACAAGGCAGCCCCGCCCTCGCCATCACCAACGACGCCGCGTCACCGCTCGCCTTGGCCGCCGACACAGTGGTCGACCTCGCGGCCGGGCCAGAGCTGTCCGTGGCGGCGACGAAGACGTACACCGCCTCACTGCTGGCGGTTGCGATGCTCGCGGTGGCGATGGGCGACGAGGCGACGCGTTCCGACGCGCTACGCGCACTGGAGCAGGTACCCGATGCGATGTCGGCGGCGATCACTGGCACCTCGGGTGTCGCTGCAGCGGCCTCGCTTCTCGATGCCGGCGACAGAGCCGTGACCGTAGGACGCGGGCTCAACCTGAGCACCGCCTACGAGACCGCCTTGAAGATCACCGAGCTCACCGGTGTGCTGGTCGCGCCCTACTCACCCGCCGACCTTCTGCACGGGCCGGTTGCGGCCTTAGGCCCGGGGGTGCCGGCACTGCTGATCGCGCCGCCGGAACCGGCGAGCAGCAGCGTGCTCGAGATCATGGTCGAGCTGCGACGGCGCGGCGCGCCGATCCTGGTGGTCGGCCCGACTGACCAGCCGCGGCCAGACGAAGGCGTCAGTCGACTCGGGCTGCCCCCGCAGGCGCGCCTCGAGGAGTGGCTGACACCGCTGGTCTCGGTGGTTCCCGGCCAGCTCGTGGCGCATGCGCTGGCGCAGCTGCGCGGGGTCGACATCGACCGTCCAGGCGGACTGTCCAAGGTCACATTGACGACCTAGTGGTCATCTCTGTCAGTTCGTCGGGGCCCCGCGGCCCAGGCACTGACATCGCTGCGTTGGCATCGCTCGAGAGACGCCCAGTCTGCCTTCGCGACGCCGCCTTGCGCTGCACGCACCTGGACCACGGCTACCCTCGACGAACTTCCGTCGATGACCACCAGCCGCACCGGCCGGGTCTGCCGTTTGCGGGCGGTCAGCTCCGGTGACCGTCGCAGCTCAGCCGCCCGTCTGCGATATTGCAGTCGTGACCTTCGAGCAGATGTGGCGCGATCTCGAGCCGGTCGGCCGTGACCGGCGTACCACGGGCTATG
>JAABUR0100008179.1_pt1 | contig 12139 bp, 11 predicted proteins | sample 5560091 | NCBI WGS metagenome assembly JAABUR01 (sample SAMN10711879, study PRJNA513375) | rock metagenome | isolation source: Antarctica rocks | place: Antarctica: Victoria Land, University Valley sud
TCATCTTCTGGCACCTGTTCGGTGGCGGTGACGGCGCGAACATGACCACGATGGTCAACAATTTCCAGCAGAAGAGCGGGCTCTCCGTAGAGGCCACGCTGCTTTCCTGGGGTAACCCCTACTACACCAAGCTTGCGCTCGCCGCGTCGAGCGGACGCCCTCCGGACGTAGGGATCGCACACCTGTCCCGGCTGCCCCTGCTCGCCAAGTCCGGTCTGATTGAGCCCGTCGGGGACCAGTTCACGGCTGCGGGGATCACCCAGGACAAGTTCACCCCCGCCGCCTGGAAGAAGGCCACGGTCGACGGCAAGACCTATGCCGTGCCTTTGGACACGCACCCCTTCGTCCTCTATTACAACGTCCCGCTGGCCAAGAAGGCAGGCCTGCTGAACGCTGCCGGCGACGCCCTCAAGCCCTTGCACGGTGCCGACCAGTTCCGGGCCGCGCTGAAGGCGATGAAGGACGCCTCCGGGGGCCAGTTCGGAGCCATCGCCACCATCACGGCGGACCCGTCCACCTGCTGGCGATTCTTCTACATGATCTACTCGGGGCTCGCGGGGCCGATCGTCTCCCAACTGGGGACCAAGGTCACCATCGACCGCAACGCCATGAAGGAGAGCTTCGCCTTCATGCAAAGCCTCACCAGTGGGTCCCACCCGTTGATGCCCAGCACCGCGACGAACACGACGACGACGACCCTGTTCAGCCAGAGCAAAGTAGGGTTCTTGTTCGACGGCGTATGGCAGATTCCGACCTACCGCCCGGTCAAGGGTCTGAAGTTCAACGTCGAGCCCTTCCCCGCGCTACTCGGAAGCAAACCCGTCGCCTACGCCGACTCGCACTCGCTGGTCGTCCCGAGGAGCTCGGCGCGCTCGGCTCAGCGGACCGACCATGCCGTGCACTTCATCAAGGGTCTGCTCGACCGGAGTGCGACCTGGGCAGACGGCGGCCACGTTCCTGCTTGGCTCCCGGTGCAGAAGAGCCAACAGTTCCGGTCGATGAAGCCGCAGAGCAACTACATCCAGGCCGCGTTCAACGCGGTCTACGACCCGGAGGCTTGGTACACCGGGGCTGGCTCGGACTTCCAGACCGCGATGGGATCGGTCGTCGCGAGCGTGCTCTCCGGGGGAACGAGTCCGACGGCCGGCGTCGACGCCATGAACTCCAGCCTGCGGACCTTCTCGGCCGCACGATCGCCCGTCTAGCAAGGAGATCCCCCATGACCACGGGCGCCTTAGCCGGTCCGGCACAACGGGTCGACATCGCCGTACCCACTGCGACCACCAAGGGACGCGCTCCGCGTGGCGAGAATAGAGCGGGGTGGCTGTTCACCGCACCGTTCCTCGCGCTGTACGTGGCCTTCCTCATCGGCCCGGTGCTGATCGGTGTCGTGATCAGCCTGTTCAACACGACCACGGTCAGGTCGGGCCTGGGCAGCTGGGTAGGGCTGTCCAACTACGCCGAGGTCCTGACCAACGGGGACTTCTGGTCCTCGATGTGGCACTCGGTGTTGTTCACCCTTCTCACCACGCCGCTGCTGGTGCTGATACCGATGCTGTTTGCCGTCCTGGCTTCGCGGATCGCCCGCAACCAGTGGTTCTACCGGCTCGCCTTCTTCGCTCCGTACGTTGTGCCCTCCTCCGCGGTCTGCCTGATCTTCGCCTTCATGTACACGCCGCAGACCGGCCTCGTCAGCAACGCGTTCGGCGCGTTGGGCATGACCGCGCCGGACTTCTTCGGCAGCACCACCGGCGCCTGGTTCGCCGTGGTCCTTCTCACCTTGTGGTGGACCTTCGGCTTCAACTTCATCCTCTACACCGCAGCCATCCAAGAGTTGTCCGAAGAGATATACGAGGCGGCGTCCATCGACGGCGCGGGTCCGTGGCAACAGATTCGGTTGATCACCGTCCCGCTGCTGCGACCGACGATGAGCCTCGTCCTCATTCTCCAGGTCCTGGCCTCTCTCAAGGTGTTCGACCAGATCTACATCCTGCTGGCGGGCGGCCCGGCCTACTCGACTCGCCCTGTCATCGAGTACATCTATGACACCGGGTTCACGGCCTACCGCGGCGGTTACGCAGCTGCCGCGACGATGGTCTACTTCGTCATCCTCGTCCTGGTATCCGTCGCGTGGCTGCTGATCCGCAATCGCCGCAACGCGGACCCCGCGAACGCCTGAAGGGGACACCGACAATGGCCACCACCACCCTTGCCACGCCGACGAGTGAAGCCAGCGGCTCCCGCGTCCGAGCGCGCCCGGACCAAGCCGGGAAGATGTTCAACCGGCTCGCCGGGACATGCGTGACACTCTTCGCGCTGGTCTGGCTGATCCCCTTCGCCTGGGCGCTCATCACGTCGCTTCGACCCAACAGCGAGATCGCGGCGCACCCGACGACGCCGTGGTCCAGCGCGTGGAACCTCAACGCCTACGCCTCAGCGTGGAAATCGAGCCCACTTGGCTGGTGGTACATCAACAGCTTCATCATCTCGACCCTGTCGGTGATCTTCACCGTGGTGGTCTGCTCGATGGTGGCGTTCGCGCTGGTCAACCTGAACTACCGACTCAAGTACGCCGTCTACGCGGTGATCCTGGCCGGGTTGATGCTGCCGACCGAGGCCCTCATCCTCCCGCAGTTCCTGGAGTTCCGAGGGCTCCAGCTGCTGGGCACCTATTGGGCGATCATCCTGCCCGGCATCGCCCTACCCGTCGCCGTCTTCGTCTTCCACTCCTTCATCAAGGCCATCCCGATCTCCCTGATCGAGGCCGCACGCATCGACGGTGCCAGCTGGTCGCGAGTTTACCGTCAGATCGTCATGCCGCTGTGCCGCCCGGCGATCTCTGCGGTCGCGATCCTCACCTTCATCACCTCGTGGAACGCCTTCTTGTGGCCGTTGCTGGTACTGACGCAGACCAAATCCCAGACGATCCCCGTCGGTCTCAGCAGTCTGGTCGGGGGCGCTACCATCCAGTACGCCGAGACCATGGCCTCAGCGGTGCTGGGCATCCTGCCCCTGCTCGCCGTCTTCCTGGTCCTGCAACGCCAGATCGCACAAGGTGTTGCAAGTACAGGCATCAAGTAGGCGGTCCAAGTAGGCGGTCACGCCGCACTCCGACGCAACGCCGATGCGGGTGGAGCCAGTCCCCGTCCTGCAGGCGACTGACGCTGACGGTGTCCACGTCGAGGGGATCCTCGACCCGAACCAGCCGGGCGCCCGTGGCGGTGTCCTAGACCCGAGAAGGTGCTTCCTCGGTGTAGGCGGGGTCTGGGCGGTGCTGAGGTATTGCGGTGTCGTCTCCCGGACGGGCAGCGGTCGATGAACCCTCGTGGACCGTCCGCGCTGCTGGCGGTGCTGCTGGTCGGCCCCTTCCGGGATATCGTCACCGGCCGGGGCCCCCTGAAGCAGCTCAGCATCGTCTTCGTCCTCTGCGCGGTTGCCGCGGCTGGCTGGTCACGCTCGCCGCTGCTGTCGGTGTACAAACCGTGGGGACTGCTCCGCCTCCCACCATCGAGCCAACCGTCGACCACCTCGACACTGCGAGAGCGCAACACCACGATGTGGATGGTGAAGCAGTTCGACTCACCCCCTCTGGCTGGCGGCAAGCGGGAGCAGGGCTGCAAAGAGCCCCCTGGGAATCGTCGACTTCTCGATCTTCCCGCACCTGGGTCACGAACTCGTGCCCGAAAACACCATGGTCGAGGCGGAGAGGTGGGCGGCCAGCCTCGGAGGTCCGGCGTACGCCATCGACGACGAGACCGCCCTCAAGGTGGCTGGCGGCACGGTCGACGTCGTCTCCGAAGGGCACTGGAGGTTCTTTCCGTCCTAGCCGCACCTCGGGCTTCGCCCGACCGTGTGACGGACGGTGCGAGTGGTGCCCACACGTATCCCGCCGCGCTTCACCATGTCCGCCCCGGTGAACCAGCCTCCCGAGCCCGGTCGGGCCCACGGGTATCACCGCACATCAGTGGGCCGCCGAGCGCGACCGCAGCGGCGTCACGGCGCCACGAGTCCGCAGGGTAGGCCGGCGGTCGACAAGGACGAAGAGCGGACCGACTGATCAACACAGCAGGCGTGGACAGGGGCGGTGCGGGAAGCCAATGTCGGCGTCCTGCCGCTGCTGGTCCTCTGCGGCGGCTGCGCCGTCATGAGCGCGCGGGCGGTGCCCGTCTGGCATGCCAAGGGCCGAAAGGGCCGAGCGGAATGGTCCAGTCGGAACGAGGGTGAACAGCGCCAGCGGGCACATGGTGGCCGTCGTCGATCTCAACCACCCACGTGAGGATGTCGTGATCCTGCCTCAGCGCGGCGATGACAGCCCGGGCCTCGACCCACGAGCCTGGATAGAAGCCGTCCGTCATTGCGCGCCGCGCCAGCTCCGACGCCGAGTCGCCGGCCATCTGGCCCAGGCGCGCGAGCTCGGCGAGGTGTGAGCTGCCGTTCGTCGTCCTTGACGCGTCGGCCGCCGTCGAGATCGCAGTGTGGACGACGGAGACCCGATGTTCTACCCCGCCAAACCGCCAGCCCACTGGCTGATGGTGGCTGAGACCGGCGGTCGACTTGTGACCGTGCCGCTTGCGCCCTCACGGTCGGGCGACCCCCGACGGTGCCGACCGATCGGCTGCTCCCTCGCCAGCTGCCACCTTGCCCGTCGCTACCGGGAGGACCGATGACCGACACCACGTCCCACCTGACACTCGAGCAGGAGCACGCCTTCTACGCCGACCCCGTCAACCAGGAGCCGCAAGGCCCCGGCGTGCGACGTCGCTCCAAGCTGAGCGCGCCGGTTCCCGTGCGCTTCCCGGAGGACGTGTTACAGCAGCTGCGCGACCGCGCGGCTGACGACGACCGCTCCGTCTCCCAGTGGATCCGCCGCGCTGTCGAGCGAGAGCTCGCCCGCACCAACGGCTGACCGCAAAGGATCTTCCAGTGGGACGGTGTTCGGCTGATCCGTCGGCTTCCGGGACGCAAGTCAGCCCGTGGTGACGACGAGGCGCTCGAGCGGTTGGGCGGTGACCTCGGCGATCATCTCGAAGTCCTTGTCGAAGTGGACGACGGTCAACCCGGCCAGTTCTGCGGTGGCGGCGACGATCAGGTCTGCAACGGAGGGACCCCGGTGCTGTCCGCGGTCGGCCAGGCGCAGCTGCACCTCGACGGCGCGGTTCTCGATGGCCGGGGTCTGGTATTCCACAGGCATCGATGCCAGCGGCGGGCGGTGCGTCGCAGCGCGCAGATCCGGGCCAGATCGCGCCGAATAGCCGATCTCCAGGCGCGTGACGGTGCTGATGCGCACCAGCCCCCGCTCAATCCGCTCGGTCCACGTGACGGCCTCGGGAGACCGCGCCAGCCGGGCGAGTGCCGAGGTGTCCATAAGCCAAGACGTCACTCCCAGGCGCCCTTCATGACCTCCGGGTCGACGAGGTCGGCGAACGTCTCCGCGAAGGCGGCGAGATGCGCTGCGGTCATCGGTTGCGTGCTGCTCATCGCCTCCTGGGCCAGCCGTCGACGCAGGTATTCGCTGCGAGACAGCCCAAGGCTGGCTGCTCGAGAGTCCAGTGCGGTGATCACCTCATCGGGCACGTCACGGACGAGGACGTCAGTCATGTCGGCACACCTCCAGGTTGATATCAAACGATAGCAGCGGCCTGAGACGGCGTCTGCTCGGCAGGGACGGCCAGCCCCCGAAGCTAAGGCGGTCGAGAGGCCGTGCTTACCTGACTCGATTCCGGCGCTCACGAGCGGGGTCGCGACTCGGAGCCTGTTGCCGTCCGGGTCTTCGAAATCGCACTCCCGGCCGGCGAGTCCCGCTTCGTCGACCGCCATCCCAAACTCGGCCGACACGGCGTCGATGTCGACGACATTCAGATGAACGAGTGTGTTTGGGCGAGCATCACCCTTGTGCTCCGAAAGGTAGAGCCGCACTCGGCCGCGGGCCACCGACACGAACCATGGAAACCTCGGCTCGAACTGATGCTCCCACTGCTTCTAGAAGCCCAGGCGCTCATACCAGGCCACCGCGCGAGCGGCGTCCTGGACATACAGCACCGGTATCACCTCCTCGTCCACATCGCTCAGTCTATTGGCGACGTGGCGAGGGTTGCCGTTCCCACGGGTCGGTACTGGCTCGGTCACCCGCCAGAACCGTCCCCCGGAGCCGTCTGGCGTCGGAGGCAAGACAGCGCAGTCCGATTCGGGAACGGTCAGCGAGACAGGCGCCGGGCAGTGAACACGAGCTCACGGCCCGGTCGGTCCGGCCGGTACCAGCACTTCTCCCCTCGCCGGCTCCGCCGAGAAGACGGAGGCGGCTGCGCCGCCACGGCCCGACAACGGCATCCGCCCCAACGACCGGCGGCCGCTGACCCTCGCGCTAGGGCTAGCGCATGCTGGACTAGGCCGGGTGCCGCGACGGCGCTCCCACGGCGATCCGCCACCCCGGGCTCTGCTGCGAGGATGGACCGCATGAGCGAACTGAAGCCGGTGCAGAGCTGGCTCACCGACATGGACGGGGTGCTGGTCCGCGAGGAGCACGCGATCCCCGGCGCTAGCGAGTTCATCACCGCGCTGCGCGACTCGGGCCGACCCTTCCTCGTGCTCACCAACAACCCGATGTACACCCCGCGGGACCTACGGGCGCGGCTGCTCGTCGGCGGGATCGACGTGCCGGAGGAGTCGATCTGGACCTCGGCGCTTGCCACCGCCGCGTTCCTGCAGGACCAGCGCGCCGGCGGCACGGCCTACGTGATCGGCGAGGCGGGCCTGACGACCGCGCTGCACTCGGTCGGATACGTCCTGACCGACCGCAACCCCGACTACGTCGTGCTCGGCGAGACGCGCACGTACTCCTTCGAGGCGATCACCAGGGCAATCCGGCTGATCGAGGGCGGCGCCCGGTTCATCGCGACGCACCCGGACCCGAGCGGGCCCTCGCCGGAGGGCACCCTGCCCTCGACCGGCTCGGTCGCTGCGCTGATCACCGCCGCGACCGGCGCCAAGCCCTACTTCGTCGGCAAGCCCAACCCGCTGATGATGCGCAGCGCGCTGAACCGGATCCAGGCGCACTCCGAGAGCACCGTGATGATCGGCGACCGCATGGACACCGACGTCGTCAGCGGCCTCGAGGCGGGACTGCGGACGATCCTCGTGCTGACCGGGTCGACCCGCCGCGAGCAGGTCGAGCGCTGGCCCTACCGGCCCACCCGGGTCGTCGACTCGATCGCAGACGTGGTCCCGCTCGTCGCCGACTACGCCCCCTGATCAGGTGAGTCGAGCGGGGCCGCCCGCCCGTCGCGCCTTAGTGCTCCAGTGTCTCGTAGTCGATCTGGTGCGCATCCCGGGCGACCGCCGCCGCCGTCCGCTCCTTCGTGGTGGCGAGGCTGACCGCCCAGTAGAAGATCACGAGCGCGAAGGCGATCACGACGAGCAGGTCGACCCAGTTGGGCAGGATGTTCCTGGCTCCGGTGCCGTAGCGACCCAGCGCCCCGATGACCAGGTGCCCGAGCAGCCACGGGCCGATCCAGATCGCGTTGCGGACCGTGTGCAGCGCGCCGGTCCCTGCCCGGGTCGACCCGATCGCGAAGATGGCCAAGCCGAGGACCATCGCGCAGATGAGCTTCCAGGTGTACTCGAAGCCGCCCCAGTAGAGGATCAGGTTCGCCGAGACGAACGCCGTCGGGAGCACGATCTTGGGCGCTGGGACGCGGTAGGAACGGGGCCGGTCGCCGTCGACCTTGTGCAGCGCAGCCAGGGACACGGGAGCGAAGGAGTACATGATGGCGGTTGCGCCGGTGACCACGTTGACCAGCGCCGCCCAGCTCTTGAACGGGCCGAAGGCGATGATCCCGACCGCGGCAGCGACGATGATGGAGACGTAGGGGACGCCACGGTCGTTGGTCTTGGCCAGCGCCCCGGGCAGCTCCTCCTCCTCGCCCAGGGCGTAGGACAGCCGGGCGGCGGTGCCGACGTAGACGATGCCCGTGCCCGCTGGGGAGATGACGGCGTCGACGATGAGCACCTTGGCCAGCCAGCCCGCCCCGACGGCCAGCGCGATGGTGTACCACGCGCCGAAGTCGGCGACGCTGCCCAGCGGGTTGGCCCACCCCTTGGCGATGTTCTTCGGCTCGAAGGCGCCGATCATCACGATCTGGAGCAGCGAGTAGAGCACGGCGCCGATGGCCATGGCGGTGAGGATGGCCCGCGACAGGTCCTTCTTGGGGTTGCGCGCCTCGCCCGCGAGCTGGACGGCCTGCTCGAAGCCCTGCAGCGCGAACACTATCCCGCCGGTCAGCGCGGCGAACACCCCGTGGAACCCGAACGGCATGAACCCGCCGCCGGCGGTGAAGTTGGCCGGCTTGAACTGCAGGGCGGCGACGACGACGATGCACAGGAACGGCACGGCTGTCTTCCAGATCACGACAACCGAGTTGCTCTCGCCGAGGAACTTCGCGCCGGCCAGGTTCATCGCCGTAAACAGCACCATCAGCGCGACAGCGACCACCAGCCCGAGGCCGTTGAGCAGGCCGACGTTGGGGCCGCTCTGGTTGAACATGTTGAAGTGCTGCTTGACGGACGCGACGCTGCCGAGGTAGGTGAGGGCAGCCAGGACCTCGATCGGCGCGATGAAGACGGCCTGGAGCCAGGCCGCCCAGCCGGCCACGAAGCCGGCGATGGGCCCATGGGAGTAGTAGGGAAAGCGCCCCGACCCGCCGGCGACCGGGTAGGCGGCACCGAGCTCGGCGTAGGTGAGTGCGAGCAGCGTCAGCATGGCGGCCGCCAGGATCCAGGACAGGATGGACGCGGGGCCGGCGCGCTCGGCGGCGTTGAGCGCGCCCAGCAGCCAGCCGGAGCCGATGATCGAGCCGAGCGAGACGAACATCAGCCCGTAGAAGCCGACCGACCGCTGGAGGGGCCCGCCCTGCCGGACACTCGGCTGTTCATCCAGCTGCTTGGCCATCGCGTGGTTCCCCACTTCGTCGTGGTCCGCGCGGGACCCGGTTAACACACCGGAGCGGGTCGCGGCGGTGCCAAGGGGTAGAGAACCACTCCGCGGGCTCTGCCGCCACCCTCAGCGGCAGCCCGAAGACCGTTATCTCAGCATGTGATATGCCTCGCCTGCTCTCGGGTGCTCGTGTTACGTCCACGTTCCGCTGGCGCGTCGCGCCTACGTGCGGTGCCCCGGTCCGACGTCTGGTCGCGCTCAGTGGTGCGCGTCCACCCGCCGACGCACGCCGACCATGACCACCAGCGGCCAGAGCGACTGCGCTCCGGCCGCAACGCGCTCGGCCAACCCTGTCAGCGGGCTGCCCGACTGAAGTGCCGCGAACAGCCACACCACCAGAGCGGCGAGCACCGCCGCCGCCGTAAGACAGACCGGCCGGCTCAGCACGTCGCGGCGGGCGGAGGTGGCTGTGGCAGACGCTGGCCACAGCGAGAGCCCGACGAAGGCGAGCGTCGCCGCCGCGGTATGCGTCGTCGACCCGCCCAGGCTGGGTAGGGGGCTGGTCGCCACCAGGGCGGTGGCCACTCCGCCGACCGCCAGGACCGCGCGACCCGGCGTGGCCGCCGGACGCAGGGCCGCCGCGGTGACGATGTGGCACAGGCCCAGCCCGGCCAGCGCGAGGGTCATGACCCAGCGGTGCGGCATACCGACCGCAGCCAGCTGGCTGATGGTGTCGCGCACGGAGCTGAACGGTCGTGGCTGCACCGCGGCCGCCACCGTCCACCCGCCGATCAGCAGCGTCGGCGCCAACGCCGCCGAGACGAGCCCCCAGGCAGGCGCCTCCGACGCGGAGGCGGAGGGCGAGCGCGTCATGGGTGCCAACGTAGGTGAGACTGGGTCAACCAGAGCCAGCAGAGCCCCCAGGAGGCTGCGATGCGTGCAGTGTGGAACGGCAGGACGATCGCGGAGTCGAGCCAGACCGTGGTGGTGGAGGGCAACCAGTACTTCCCGGCGCAGTCGGTCAACCGCGACTACCTCACGGCCAGCGACACGACGACGGTGTGCCCGTGGAAGGGCACAGCGAGCTACTACACCCTCTCGGTGGACGGCCAGACCAACCCGGACGCGGCGTGGTACTACCCGCAGCCCAAGGACGCCGCTACGCAGATCCGTGACCATGTCGCCTTCTGGCGTGGGGTGACGGTGCAGGACAGCTGACGCGCCCTGACGAAGGCCCCATGACCGACCCGACGCGCATGACCGACCAGACCCGCGTCAGCTGCGAGTCGGCGCTGCCGGCGCTGCTGCGCTGCGTCGGCGACGAGGGCGAGTTCCTGTCGCGGTACTGGGCGCAGCGGCCCCTGCTGCGCCGGGGCCGGTCCGCCCACGGCTTCGCCGACCTGCTGACCCTCGCCGACGTCGACGAGCTGGTCACCGCCTCCGGCCTGCGGACACCGGCCTTCCGGCTGGTCAAGGCGGGGGCGCCGCTGGCACCGTCGTCGTACACCTCGACCGCGGCGATCTCGGGTGTGCCGATCACCGGGCTGGCGGACGCACGCAAGGTCCTGGCGGCCATCGACGACGGCGCCACCCTGGTGCTGCAGGGCATGCACCGCTACCGCCCCGCCCTGCGCACGTTCTGCGCGGACCTCGAGCAGCGCCTCGGCTGCCCGGTGCAGGTCAACGCCTACGTCACTCCTCCCGGCTCGCGTGGGCTGGCCGTGCACGAGGACTCCCACGACGTGTTCGTGCTGCAGTGCCTCGGCTCCAAGCGCTGGGAGATCCACGCGCCGGACGGGGTGTGGGACATCGTGCTGGAGCCCGGCGACGCCCTGTACATGCCTCGGGGCACGCCGCACGCCGCCACCGCGCAGGAGGCGCTGTCGGGCCACCTGACCATCGGGCTGCTGACGGAGGCGGTGCGTGACGTGCTGGCGGAAGCCGTCCGGGAGCTGTTGGCCGACGAGTCCTTCGGCGAGCGGTTGCCGGTGGGCTGGCAGGACGACCCGGACCTGCTGGCGCCGCTGCTCCGAGAGCACCTGGGACGGCTCGTCGCGGGGCTGGGGGCGACCGACGTCACTGCCATCGCCTCGCGCCGGGCCGACCGGTTCCTCACGCAGCGGCCGTCGTCGCTGCTCGGCTCCCTGGTGGACCGGAGCCGCCTGGCGGCGCTCGGCCAGGACAGCCGGGTATGCCGTCGCCGGGGGAGCGTCGCGGCGGTCCGGGTCGAGGGCGAGCGGCTGCGCCTGCTGCTCGGCGACCGTGAGCTGCTGATGCCTGCCTGGGTCGAGCCCGCGCTTCGGTGCCTGGCCGACGGCACGGAGCACGTGGTGCGCGACCTGCCGGGTGTAGACCAGCGGAGCAAGCTGGTGCTCGCCGGGAGGCTCGTCCGGGAGGGGCTGCTCGAGGTCAGGGGGTGAGCGAGCGGCAGCGGGAGACGGCATACCGGTGCTCGACGCAGAGCAGGATGCTCGGCGAGCCGCTGCTGGCGACCGCTTCGACGGTCCGGTCCTGGCTCATGGTGGAGCAGGCCGGAGGGTGGCCGGAGACCGCACTGGACAGCCGGGCGGTCCCGCGCTCGGTGGCGCTGCCGCTGTCCCTGGCGGCGAACCGGCACGGCGTCCGGCTGGTCCTGATCCGCCGGCCCGGGCGACCAGCTGCAGGACCGCGCGTACTGGCGACCTGCTTCCTGGCGCACACCGGCCGGGCCGATCCCTGGCTGGCTCGCCTGGAGGTCCGGGACCTCGGCGACCTGCTCGACCTGGACTTGGGCGCGCTCGCCGCCGGGACGGTCCCCGCGCCCGCGACCCCGATCGCAGGACCGCTGTTCTGCGTGTGCACCCACGGGCGCCACGACCCCTGCTGCGCCGAGCGCGGGCGCCCGGTGGCGGCGGCCCTGGCCACCGAGTTCCCCGGCCAGACCTGGGAGGTGTCCCACATCGGCGGCGACCGGTTCGCCGCCAACGTCCTGTGCTTCCCGCACGGCATCTACCTGGGGCGCGTGCCTGCCGGCTTGGCTGCCGACATCGGCCGCCGCTACGCGAGCGGTGAGATCCCCGTGGACTACCTGCGCGGCAGGAGCAGCGATGCGCTGCCGGTGCAGGCCGCCGACTCGTTCCTGCGGCAGGAGCGTGCCCTGACGGCGATCGAGGCCACCACCCCGCTGCGCCGGCAGGTCGACGGCGACGTCGAGACGGTCACCTTCGCGGT
>JAABUR0100008181.1_pt1 | contig 12133 bp, 14 predicted proteins | sample 5560091 | NCBI WGS metagenome assembly JAABUR01 (sample SAMN10711879, study PRJNA513375) | rock metagenome | isolation source: Antarctica rocks | place: Antarctica: Victoria Land, University Valley sud
CGTTCTGGGCGCAGGTGGCCGCCCGCGCGCCGCCCCGCCGCTCTGCCTTGGGTTGGGCCTTTTCTTTGCTTTGGGCGGGGCCTGGGCGCCGGCGCGCGCCCCGCGGCCTGCGCGGCGGGCGCTGAGCGCTGCGCCGCGCGCGCAGGCCGCGCAGCAGGCGCAGGCGGAGCAGATGCAGGGCTACATGGACACGTACCGGGACGCGTTCCTGTTTGTGGACACGGCCGCGCCCGGCTGGCGCGTCCTGCACCTCAACCAGGCCGCGGTGGACAAGCTGGGTGCGCGCCCGCGCGCGCCCGGCTGCCGCGAGCCTGGCGCCGAGCGCCCCGCACTCGGGCGAGACTGGGAGCTGGACCGCTGGCTGGGCGCGCGCGCAGGGATGGACATGGAGGCGGTCCGCGGGCACGCGTTCTGGGACCTGTTCTGCGCATACGAGGACACCACGCGCAGCCGGGTGCGCCCCCGCCCGCCACGCCGCCGGGCTGGCCGCCCGCGCACGGCGCCCGCGCTCAGGCTGAGGGTGCGGGCCGGCGGCGCGCAGGTATCGTCGGCCATGCTGTTTGACATGGTCGCGGCGGGCAAGGAGTTCACGATCAACAACGCGCAGTGGCGGCACAGCACGGACTCTGCGCAGCACCGCCTCTTCACCATGGTCTTCAGGTGGCGCCTTGCCCGCTCGGCGCCCGCCGCCTGCCTTGGGCACTGACAAAAGCTGCGTGCTGATCCAGCGCTGTCATTCCAGCGCTGACAGCGGCGTAGGGGCCGCGCAAGCGCGCGGCACCTGCACGGGGCGCACGCGCTGATGCCCGCACGTCCGGGCAGGCCTGCGGGGAGCACGCACGATGGCGAGGCGGCGCCCCGCGCGCGGATGGACGCCAGGGGCCAGCCCGACGGCGACGACAGCAACCTGTGCTACTTCGTGGCCATCCAGGAGATGCTGCACCCGTGCATGGACTCGGTGGCCACCTCCGTCGGCACCTTCACAGACGCCGTCGCGACGCCCTTCACCGGCCTGGAGCTGGGGCCCCTGCTGGGCAAGGCGCGCGCGCCCTCCCTTGCGCCCGAGCTCCCCCGGCCTCAGCAGGCCGCCGCGGCGACGCGGGGCCCGCCTGCGCGCGCGCCTGTGCCTGGGCCATGCGGGCGCAGCGGGCGAGGAGCCGCGCCACGCGCCGCGCTGAGCGCGCCGCGGCTGAGTGCGGAAAGTTTCGCAGGGCGGCTACGGGCGCGTGTACCAGGCCCTGTACGGCGGGTCCATCGTCGCCGCCAAGGCGCGCGCCCCAGGCGCTCCCGTTGCCGTTCCGGGGCGCTCGCCGTGCTTTGCGCCCGCCCGAGCCAGTGAGTGGTGTCATGCGCGTGCGGCGCGCACAATGGCACACAACAGGGGAGGCCGGGCGGCGCGCCTGAGCGCCGCGGCGCCGCGGCGTGCGCAGGTCATCACCGACAGCAGCCTCATACGCATGAAGGACGACCGCCCGCTGGAGGCCGTCATCACGGCCGGCCTGAAGAACCCGGGCATCGTGCGCACTATCGCGTACAGCTGGCTCTGCCACCGCGACTCGCGCGGCCTGGACGAGGCAGCGGAGGCGGCCGAGAGCGCGACGCCCTCGCCGGCCGCGTCCACCGCCTGGGACAGCGCCAACAGCCACCCGCGCCAGAGCGCGCGCGAGATGTGGATGCTGCTCGAGTACTGCGACCGCGGCTGCCTGGTGGTGCGCGCCGCGCGCCGCCCGCGCGCGGCAGCGCTCATCCGGCCCTGCTGCGCGGTGTCATGCGGCGCTGCGCCGCCCTGCGACCCCTGCACCGTGTCTCCAGTGCGAGGCATATCAACACCATCCAGCTTGCAGCAGCGCTGGCTGCGAGGGACGTGACAGACAGCAGCTTGCGGCGCACGGCGCGCACCGCCCCGCGCCTCCACACAGCTGCCAGCCGCCGCCGGGGCTGACGCCCGCCCCGCCGCCGCGCCCCGCGCGCAGGACGCGGTGCAGTCGGGCCACTTCATGCAGTCGGCCGAGGGCGGCGGCGCGCCGCAGCCCAACATGGACATGGTCCTGACGACCGCGGAGGAGATCGCGTCCGGCATGGCCTTCCTGCACGCGCAGGGCATCGTGCACGGCGACCTGACCGGCGGTGCGCGCAGCCGGCGGGCAGGGCGTCCCAGGGCACGCGCTGGCTGGCGGCCGGGCTTGCAAGCTCTGGCGCATCTGCGCTCGCGGCTGACACGTGACCCGCTGACGCAGGCAACATCCTGCTGACGTCCTGGCCGGCGAACCGGCACGGCTTCTGCGCAAAGATCGCCGGTGCGCGCCCCTGGCGCGCTGGGGCTGCCGCCTGCAGCCAGTTTCGAGCAAATAGCGTTCAGCAGTTGTTCCCTATCAGCTCCGCTACATCATGGCGCCCCACTTCGGCGGCCTGCTGGCCGCGTTGCGCTGACATGGCTCGCGCGCGCAGACTTTGGGCTCGCGCGGGACCTGGAGGTGAAGAGCAGGATAGAGACAAAGACATACGGTGCGCGCCGTCTGCGTCGTGGGGCTGCTGTGCTGGCACACGCTGGCTGCACCCAGCCAGGGTGGTCCCGTGCTGACGCGCCGCGTCGCAGGCACCATCACGCACATGCCGTTGGAGGTGCTGGCCAACGGCATCATCAGCCGGGCCAGCGGTGAGCGCGCCTGCCTCACCCGCCTGGGCGCGCCTGCCTGGCCAGCCTGCGGCCCACCCGCCTTGCTTGCCCTGCACGCGTGTCCGGTCGGCGGGCGCGCTAACGCCGGCGCCTGCGCAGACACGTACGCATTCGGGGTGCTGTGCTGGGAGATGTGGACGGGCAAGCGCGCCTGGAGCGGCATGCACTGCACGCAGATCGTCATCGCGGTCACCATCCGGCAGCGCCGCCTGAGGCTGCCCTCGGACGCGCCGGCCGCCTTTGCGGAGCTGGTGCACCAATGCATGGCCGACCGGCCCGAGGAGCGGCCAAACTTTGAGGTGCCGCGCCCGCGCCGCCCCCCGCTTGGCACCGCTGATTACACAGGAAGCAAGAATCGCTCTTCCTGCGCGTGCTGGCTGCTGCGCCGCCCGGCCTGAGCGTGTGTGTGCGCGCGACAGGAGGTCCTGCGCCGCCTGCAAGAGGTGAAGGCGGAGCTGCAGTCTAGGAAGTAGTGAACACACGCCATTCTTTCTTCGCCTGCTTTCTAGCTTATAGAGCATGTCCTGCTGCTGTGAAGCACTTGCATGCCTTTGCTTGGTGGGTCTGCCGCTGCCGCTGGGCAAAGGTCCGCCTGCAGCCGTCCTCTTCTTTCGGGGCTCAATTTTCTGGGGTACGGTCGGGAGCTGCGCCCGCAGCCACCTGGGCCGCGGGCTGGCTCCCAACCTTTGTGCTGGGCTGCGAAGTTGCACGGGGACGTGTTTTTGCCAGGAAAGTGATGATGATTTGTCCGGCTGCACCCAGGCCAACTTGTGGCCTGCCAGCCGTCACCCAGGGCCTCCTTGCAACGGCCTGCTGCTTGTTCTGCTGATGCTTTGGGGTGCGTATTCTGTGCTGCTCTGTCTACCATAGTCTGCTCAGATGACAGAACCGTGTCCGTGCTGGTGTGCATCCCTGCGGGACTGCCTGCATTGCGACATGCTGTAGTGTCATGAGGAGGTGGAATGTAAGCAGAATAAGGAGGAGAAGAAATGATTCAGACTTGGCTTTACAGCTGAGTTGCCTACAGATCTATAGATAGTAGCTCCTCAAGAGCAAACGCGCGTCGACAAGCTGCAAAAGCAAGTCAGCACTATATCCACTTTGTGCAAGCCCGGTGCCGAGCTTCAGCTGCAGGGCAGGAATCAGATCAGGCGATCTAGGCTGTGGGCGCCGTCAAGCCTGGCAACAGGCTCCGTCCCCAAGCTTTCAGCTCTGTGCTCTTTCTCGGGCTCAAGCAAGGAGGTTGAGCAAGCAGCACTCGCGAGAGGCTGCTTTGTCTGTGCAGCCCCTGCACTGCAGGTGCTGGCTTCAGCATGGCAGCGGCCGCAGCGGAGCCGCGGTGCGCCATGCACAGCACTCCACAGGCCCCCAGGCGCCCTGCACACCACTCCACAGGCCCCTGGACCAGAGTCTGCACTGCAGCTCAACAGGTGTGCCGGCCTGTGGCAGGCGCGCCGGGCCCGACGAGGCAGGCTGCAGCGACCGGGAGCGCTTCGCCCTGGAGCTGGAGTTTGTGCAGTGCTTGGCCAACCCGCACTACCTCAACTGTGCGCCGCTGATGGGCCGGCCTTGCACATGCAGCCTGCGCTGCGCAGAAACGTTCCGGTCTGAGCGAGAGCGAGCTCGCAGGGCTCGCGCAGAACCGGTACTTTGACGACGGCGACTTTGTGAGGTACCTGGACTACCTGCAGTACTGGAGGCGGCCGGAGTATGCGCGCTTTGTCATGTGCGCGCCACGGCCTTGGCTGTGGCTTCTTTGTGGCTCTTGTGGAGCGACGCGTGGCACCGACGGACGGGCTGCCCGCCCAGTTACCCGCACGCGCTGTTCTTCCTGGAGCTGGTTCAGAGCCCTGCGTTCCGCGGAGCCATTGGGCAGGCGGCCGTCAAGGTGCGCCTCGCCAGGCAGGCTGCAGGCAAGCGCAACGCTGAGGCTCAGAGTGTCTACCTTTACACGCACCCGCGCCTCCGCAGGAAATGGTACACTCGCAGCAGTTCTACTTCTGGCAGCACTACCGCACAAACAGACTGAAGAGGTGACGCCACGCGCGGGGCGCGCGGGGTTGTTCCGGGGCGGCGCTGCCGCTGGGCCGCGGCCTCTGAAACCAGCAGGCCGCGGCGCTACAGCAGCGCGCGCAGCGTGTTGGCCCACACTTGCACCGCGCTGTCGTATGTGGCGTTGGAGTAGTGCAGGCCGTCGTGCGTGCACTCCGGGCCGCACCCTGCGCAGTGACAGCCATTCGGGGTTCATCAAGTCGCTCTTCGCGCGCCTTTTGCAACACCGCAGCACCGCTTGGGGCGGCACCGCTAGGGCCGTACCGTGCGTCAGGCCGTGGATGTCCACGAGGTGCAAGGGGCCGGTCGGGGCCAGGACGGCCCGGGTAGCTATGGCGAGGTTGTAAGCGTCCACGCCGGCCGGCGTGAGGTGCTGCCGCTTCTCCTCCGTCTTCAGCTTGGGCGGGTACACCTCAGAGATGCTGAAGTAGCTGATCGGCGGCGCCTGCCGCGGTGCCGTATGCCTGAAGAGAGCTGCCAAAGGCACGCAGCACGCACGCGGCAGCGGCCGGGCGCCCGGCACCTGCACCGCCTGCGCCAGCAGGCCCAGCGCGGCCGCCTTGAGCCGCGCCAGCTCCGCCGCGAAGCCCGCCACGTCGGTCACGTGCAGCATATGCCACAGGCCGGCGCTCAGCACAATCGCGTCCGGCACGACCGGGCCCTCGCCCCTGCCGCGCACATCGGGTCAGGCGCTCTCGGTTGCAGTCCCACGCACTCGGTGTGCAAGGGGCCAGGCCGCGCTGGCTGCGGCATAGCCCCGGAGGCGAGGCCAAAACAAGACGGGCTGGGCCGCGCACCACGCCCGAAAGTGCGCGGTCAGGTTTGCGCCGTAGGGCGCCCACAGGAAGGTGGCCCTGATGTTGCCGGGCAGCACGTACTCAAAGTTCTGGTGCCCAAACACTATCTGCTGCGCCGCTGCCGGCGCCCCGCACACAGCGGTGAGCTCGGCGCAGGGGGCGAGCCAAAGCTGGCAGCGGCAGCTGCCACGCACGGTTGTTGGACAGCAGGCGCAGCAGCGCGGCGAAGAAGAAGCGGCCGATGGAGTCGCCGGCCACGACGACCCAGCGGTGGGCCAGGACGGCGCGCAGCGCCGCCGCTTCCTGCCGGCTGGCCCCGCACCGCAGCGCCTCGGCCGACCACTGCCAGCTCTCCCGGGCACCCACGCCGCACGTCGCTAGGCTGGGCGGTCCGGGGCAGCTGCGTGGTGCCCAGCGCCGTCAGTGGTCGACTAACAAGGTGACGGCCGAGGTGCAGGCGCCGAGGGTTGATGCGCACTACCCCGCTGAGCTCAGACAGCTCCCACCTGGCCGGCGGCCTGCCCGTCCAGTTGCCAGAGTTGAGCAGCGTGGCGCAGTCGTTGCCATACTGGAACTCAAAGGGCCGCCGCTGGGGCCTGCGCAGCGCTTGCGCTGCGTTGCTCGCGGCCCCCTGCCAGCTCAGGCATACAAGGAGGGAAGGGGCGAGCCCGCACTCGTCTGTGTGCACGCCCAGCCGTACTCGGTGCGCCAGAAACACTACCACGCAGAGGCACACGCTCACGGGCAGCACGACGCGCGACCAGGTATGGTCGCACAGCGCGAGCATCTCCCGCACGAGTGCCGCATAGGCCGAGCGCCTATTGCTGGGCCTATCGCTGGACGAGGCCAGACTCTCTGGGTCAGGTGGGGAGGCCTTCAGCGGCTTGGAAGAATTCTTGGTGCAAACCTCCAACCGGCTGCAGCTGGCACTCGAGCTCGCTGATTGCAATTGGATTTCCCCCATAGGACACCAGCTAGGAGGAGGCCTGCAAAGACACAACTCTGGCTGTCAGATTGACTGCAGGCCTGTAAGAGTGCAAACAAGGCAGACTCTTAAGTCAGTCCCTGACCTGCTGGCCAGGCCTTGGAGTGCACGCAAATAAGATGAAACAGCAAACATCTTGAGAGCTAGGGAGGAGCACCTCTAGCTGTGCCCATGCTCACGGGCAGGACCAGCTGCTTTCTGAGCCCGTCCAGCTCCAGCGACAGCGAGGACGAGCCGACCGGGCTGCGGCCCGGGGCGTACGCGTCCCTGGAGCTGGGCGCGGCGCTTGCGGAGCCCGAGGGCGGCAACTATGTGCGGGCGGTCCAGGAGCTCGCGGCCATTGTGGCAGCCCTGGCGCGGGTCGGCTTGCCAGTGCGCAAGGACGCGGCCGGCCAGGCAGGCCGCCCGCTCGGGCGCCCAGCTGCATCACTGCATAACTCAGGCTCCTGCGACTGCCCGAGCTGCTGCCCCGACCAGCCGCACCGGCCAACCGCGTGCTCCGCAGTGCAGGTCATGGCGGACGCTCTGCTGGCAGTAGAAAAGTGCGACGGGCGCGCGCGCTGCACCCAGGCGCTGGCGCGCCTCGTGGCCGCGTGCGGCAAGCAGCCGCACCTGCCGCACCAGCGCGTGCGCCGCCTGCAGCGCGAGCACAAGCGCGCCGCGGTGGCGCTCGCGCGCGGCAGCAGGCTGCCGGCGGAGGGCGCGCTGCCGCCCGGCCGCTTCCTGGACCTGCCGCGCGGCTGCATGGAGCAGGCGCGCCTGCCAGCCGCCACGCCCCTGCTCGAGCGCACCGGCTCCTGAGTCGTCCGCCCTCGACCTGCGTGCGTGCCGGCCACGTGCGGCACGCCCACGGGCCGGTGCTGCCCCTCTGCGGCTGGCGCGTGCCGCGCGGGGCGCGCGCCCCCGCCTGCCTTGACCGCCTGCCAGCGGCGCAGGTGTTTGCCTGCCTCGGCCCGCTCGAGCTGGCCGCGTGCGCGTGCGCGTGCTGCGAGTGGCGGGCGGCGCTCGCCTCGCCGGCGGCGCTGCCGCTGTGGAGCAGGCACCTGAAGTGGACGTTCCCGCGGCCCGAGCCACCGCGCCTGGGCTGCACCCTGGCCCCCGGCTACGAGAACCTGAGCGCCCTGGCCGACGACCGGGACCGCTTCTACGCGCTCGCGGCGGGTGCGCTGGCAGCGCGCCCGCCAGTGCCGCTGCGCCGCCAGGCATGCACGGCAGGCGCTGACGCGGCGGCGGCCGCCGTGCAGCGCTGCCCTGGAGGCTGAAGTGCTACAGGCACAACCGCGTGATGCACCGCGAGACGCGCCGCGTGGGGTGGCGGCGAGGCGCGGCCTCGGGCGCAGCAGTCAAGGCGTTCTTTAAGCCCCTGGACCTCGACGAGGTGCGCGCCGTGCTGGGGGCCTGCGCCGCAGTGCCTCCTGTGTGCGGCGCTGGGGGTCTGCACAGCACCGTGCAGCGCCGGGGAGGCGGCGGCGGCGCCGACGCGCCTGCGCCCGCCCAGGTGGTCGAGTACCTCTTCCACAACCAGCTGCCGGGCCTGAACCCCTAGGCGCAGGGCAGGTGACCGGCCTGTAAACATACGCGGCACGCCAGGCCTGTCCGCACTGCCGACCGTGATCGTGCGACGGGGGGAGCAAATCCAGGGGCTAAGAGGAAATAAGTTACATCCTTGTCTCAGCCAACCTGCGGCTGAGGCCGGCATGCGCACGGCCGGGATGCGCACGTGCGCACAGCCGGCACGGTGCGCGTCAGTCGCTGTATGCGGGCTCCGCCATCCAGCCGCCCGGGCTGGCCCCCGCCGCCGGCGCCGGCTGCTCGGCGCCCGCGGCGGGCGAGCGCGCCTGCGCCAGGTCCGCGCCTTCGTCGCCGTTCGCCGCGGCGAGCTCGTCCGCCGCCTCGCCGGGTTGCAGCCGCATCAGCTTGATCTGCAGCCCCAAGACACAGCACAAGGTGACTCACCCAGCGCAGACCTCACAGCAGGCGGCCAGGCTGGAAGGAGGACGCACAGGATGGCGCGCCCGAATTGGCTGCTGGCCAGGGCGGGGCCGCGCCTGCGCAGGCCGCTGGAAGTCCGACTCGCTCCGCCGCGCGCGCTTCTTGACCTCCAGGCGCGTGTTGAGGTCGTTGTACGTGACGCGGCCATCGCCAAACAGGAACCAGAACGTGTTGCGCGCGGCCGGGTCGTGCGGGTTGTTCACGCTGAAGGTGTACTCGCGCACCCACTCGAGCGCGACCTCGTCCGCCTCCCTGCGCGCCGGCTGCCGCTGGCCTCACGTTGAGCGCCGCGGCCTAGCAGGCGACGCGCGCTGGCCTGGCGGGCAGAGGGGCGGCGGCGCAGGCTCCGACGGCGGCTCGCTCGCACGCACGCAAAGCGAGACAGGCGGCACAGCTGCGGCTGGGGCGGCCGTCGGAGGCGGGCGCGAGAAGGAGCGCGCCGCGACGGGCCGGCCTCGCCCACGCCGCGCGGCGGGTCCAGCGGCAGCAGGTACGCCGCGAACTGGTCAATGCTACCGTCCTGCTTGCGCAGCGAGTATGACTTGATCGCCGCGCGCTCTGCGCCCGCCATGCCATGGCCCTCACACCCCTTGCCACTCTTAGGAGCCTGCATAACTGGCAGCGCTGATCATCGCTACGCAATGATCGTATGAATTTTCCACCACACAGGACACAAGAAAGCTAGGTCCTCAGGCTGCCAGGGCACACGCACGGAGAAAGGTACGGATCAGCCTCCAGGCGTCCGCCACGCACGGGCAAACCGCCAGACGATCCTGCCGGCGCACTGTGCGTGCATGCCGCGTGCGTGGCGCGCCTGCGATGCGCTGGCGCTGCTCCGCGGGCATGCGATTCAAGCGCTCGTGGTCCGCCGTGGGGTCGCTGTCGAAGGTGGCCTGCACATAATTGTACGCGCCGTGCACCTCGTCCGGGAGCACTGCGCGCGCGCGGCGGGCCACACTGCGTCACGGCACAGCCTGGCTTCCCTGCGGCCTGCATGCGCACACCGTGCTGCAGCACACGCCTCATCAAGCCAGCGCCTGGGCATGGCCAGGCGCGCAGGCAGGCGCGCCATGCCGTGCGAGGAGCAGGGCTCCAGACGAGCTTGGCAGCAGGCCGGCAGCCTGCGCCCTGTGTCGGGTGCAGAGCGCAGAGGCGGGGCGCAGAGGCGGGGCGCAGAGGCAGGGCGCAGAGGCGGAGGCAGGCCTGCCGCTGAGGCGGGCGGGTACGGAGCAGGCGGGCCCAGCAGGCGCGCCGCACCGGGCAGCACTGCAACGGGCGTCAGTTCGGGGTTCCGCGGGTGCACCGGCGCGCGCTGCATCGCCTCAAAGCTCTCCTGCGCGCCGGCGGCGCTGCTCATGCCCTACGTGGCAGGTTAAGCTCTATCAGGAAAGAGTCTGTGCGTTGAGGGCGCACTCCAGGCCACGTGCGGCGCAGCGGGCCGCCGCCTTGCGCCATGTATAGCACACAGCAGCAGGCCCAGCCCGCACACTAGCTCGTGCACGTGCACGCGCAGCGCGGCTGCGGCGCGCGCCTCGACAGCGGCGCAGTGCGCCGCGCGCGCGTCGCGCTCGTCGTACGCCGCGGCCTCGCCCGGATCCGCGCGGCCGCGCCGGTCGGGCGCGCCCTGCTGCGCGCGGCGCTCCGCCATGTCGTTCGCGATGTATGTCGTCCGCATTAGCCAGGAGACCTCGGCGCGCGCGCCGCGCGCGCGCTCGCGCATCTTGGCGCTCGCCGGGCCTGCGGAGGCCGGCGTCGCCGCCGCCGCCGCCGCAGCCGGCTCCGCGTCGTCCTGCGCGCGGCGCGCAGTGGCTGAGCATGGCGTAGGCCCGTGCATACGTGTTTCAAAAGGGGCTCGGAACCCCGCAAAACCAGTTAGCGCGGAGACTGGAGCGGGCTTGCGAGCACAGGGGTGCGTCCAGGAACCGGGGCAGCGCGGGCGCGCGCCACCAGCAGCGCGGCGTCTTCGGGCGCCAGCGGCGGCACAGTGTCGGGCACGGAATAGCGCTCGGTGTCCAGCAGGCTGATGTGGATGCCCAGGTCGGCCTCCTGCACCAGGTCGCGGCGCGGGTTGCGCTCCAGCGTGGTCAGGCTGAACGCCGCCAGCTTCTCCGGCTGCAGCGGCGCGACCAGCATCTTCGGGTCGCACGGCACCTGGGACGCGCCGCCCCGCCGCTGCTGAGCGCGCTGAGCTCAGCGCGGCAGCGCGGCCGCTGGGCGAGCGCACGAACTGTCACCTCGGGCAGGTCGGCGTGGAAGCGCACGTTGCACACGTACGGCGTCTCGCGCTTCAGCCGGTTCTCGCTCGGCGGCACGAGCTGCGCGTCGGTCCGCGCGGGCGGCCGCCCGCGCTTGTCCTGGAGCGCACGACCGGCAATCGAGCGGCTGCAGAGCATTGAGACACAAGGCACTCACACGCCGCTCTGCGGTGCCTGCCTTGGTGGCGGACGCGCCTGATGGTTTGCCATGGTAGACCGCGCACCGGCGCTGTGTCAGGCAGCGCTCCCTGCAGTGCAGCCTGGCTCCGTCTCTGCCTGTCAAAGGCGGCTTGCTTAACAGCACAACCAAGAGGCTCAAGCCTAGGAGCGCTCAATTCAACAAGTTTCCATCAAAAGCTGGATGCAGGGGCATCTCCGGTTTTGGGCCGGCCGTCTCTGAAACCAGGGACGAGAAAACAGTCGCCAGCACGAAGCGACATAGCGCGCTCCACCAGCCACCGTGTGAAGTCCAGTCGTGTCGCAGCCACCCCCGGCGTCCGCGCAAGCAGTCGGGCGAGCCTCCAGCATGGGGCGCGACGACGACCGCTACAAGCCCGAGCGCCCGGCACGCGCTCTGCAGCCCTCCCCGCCTGCCTGCTGGCAACCCTGCTGCGCGCGGCTGGCGTGACGGGAGCTCTGCGCGCGCCAGATATTCTGCGGCAACTTCCAGTACGATGCAACGCTCCGCGAGATCGAGCGCCTGTTCGAGCGCTACGGCCCGCTGGACCGGGTGGACATGAAGACCGGTGCGGCCTGGCGCCTCGGGCGCGAGGACGCGGCCCCGCCGCTCGGGCCGCCCGGGCGACCGCGCGGCATCCCTGCCTTCCTGTGCCCAACGCGGCCGACCCGCAACGCCTCCTGCTCTCGTGCCCACCTGGCAACACTCCATCCTGGCAACACTGCTTCGTGGCCACAACCACCCCGACAACACACCTTCCCGGCAACACTGGCAACACTCCATCCCGGCAACACTGCATCCAGGCAACTTAGTGCTCCGGGCTGAGCTCATCCCGCGCGTGTGAGCTGGTGAGCCGACGCCCCCGGGCCCGCCGGCGGCTGGCGCCGTGCAGTGACGCGCGCTGCTTGAGGCGAGGCTGCGTGCGCAGGCTTTGCCTTTGTGTATATGAAGGACCGGCGGGACGGCGACGACGCGTGCCGGGCGCTCAACGGGTGCGCCCCGGCCCCGCGCTTCCAGTGCCTCCGTGGCCCTATCGCACGCGGCGCGGCAGGCAGGTGCCGAGCGCGGGGGGCTGCTCGCTGCGCCAGGCGCGAGCACGGCGAGCGGCGGCGCCGGCTGCGCGTGGAGTGGTCCAAGGTGCGCGCGGCGGCCGCGGCGCATCCGTGTGCTTGGCGCGGCCGCCATGCTCGGCGCTGT